>Ga0075367_10000768_pt1 | contig 12560 bp, 2 predicted proteins | sample EndMethybrTD3032_FD_71399 | JGI IMG/M metagenome (GOLD analysis project Ga0075367, IMG submission 71399) | Populus endosphere microbial communities from Tennessee, USA - Endosphere MetaG P. TD hybrid TD303-2 | ecosystem: Host-associated > Plants > Roots > Endosphere | place: USA: Tennessee... | reverse complement strand
CCGCAGCGCGATGTCTACCAATTCGATGTTCGCGGCTTCCACCAGCCGCAGTGCCTTGACGAGAGTCGCCGCGCCGTCGGGGGCGGGGATGGAAAGCCGGTCCGATGCCGGTGTCAGGGCGGCCCTGCTCTTGTCGGGCAGGAGTTCACCCAGTGCGTCCGCCACGGCGGGGAGGGCTTTCATGTTCCTCGGCACGATCTCACAGTAAGTACCTCCGGTGTGTTCCTTGAGGTGGTCGGCGGTTCCTTCGGCGATGATCGCGCCGTGGTCGATCACGATGATCCGGTCGCTGAGCGCGTCTGCTTCCTCGAGGTATTGCGTGGTCAGCAGCGTGGCGATGCCAGCGTTCTTGAACTCGGCGACCAGCTCCCAGATGCTTTGTCTGCTACGGGGATCCAATCCGGTGGTCGGCTCGTCCAGAAATGCGACTTCGGGACGGACGACGAGACCACAGGCAATGTCGATCCGTCGCCGCATCCCGCCTGAGTAGGTGCTGACCGGCCGGTCGGCGGCATGACTCAAATCAAATCCGGCGAGCAGTTCCTCTGATCTCGACCGCGCCGCCGACTTGTTCAGTCCCTGCAATCGGGCGAAGAGGACGAGGTTCTCCCGGCCGGTGAGCATGTCGTCCAGCGCCACATGCTGACCGGTGAGCATGATCGATCTCCGCACCCCGGAAGGATCCGAAACGACGTTGTGGCCGGCGACTTCCGCCTCGCCGGAATCCGGCAGGCTGAGGGTCGACAGGATGTCGACCATCGTGGTCTTTCCGGCACCGTTGGGCCCGAGCAGACCGATCACCTCGCCACGCCCCACCTCGAAGCTGATGTCACGCAGCGCGACGACATCCCCGAACGACTTCTTGACGTGGCGCACGACGACGCTCTTGTCGGCGCTTTTCTCCATGTTGGGCATCAGACCTCTCCTAGCCGGTGTCCGTCGCCGACAGATCGACCAACGTCAGCGCCTCGACCGCCTCGTCGGCGTCATCGTCGGCAGGGTTCGACTCGTTCACCTGCCGGGCCAGCTCTTCGAGCTCGGCCGGATAGAGCCGCGCCAGCGCCTCGACCGTGGCCGATTCGACCCTGCGAGTGTCATACCACCAGTCGACGTGCAACGTATTGGAGAAGCGGTACACCCGAAGCTCGATTGCATGGCCGAGGCCCGGAATCGTCTCACGGGCCGACATCTCGGTATCCGAGTCGAATACCACCGGCCCATCCCCTGCCGGCGGCAGCGGGATGGTGCCGAGGTAGGAGAAATGGATATCCGATGGACGCATGGCCGCCAGCTGCCGCGCTGTCGGCAGAAACATGTACCGCAATAGCCCGTAGCCAATCCCGTAATGCGGTACCGCCGAATACATCTCGTGGACATCCGTCAACAGGTCGACGGCACCGGCCGCGTCTGCCGTGCAAGTCAGCGGCACCGGGTAGATCGTGGTGAACCAGCCGACGGTCCTGCGTAGGTCCACATCCGGCTTCAGAACCGACCGGCCCGCGCCCTCGAGGTCCACCGCGACGACTCCATCGCCGACCACGCGCGCGATCGTCGCGGCAAGTGCGCCGAGAAGGACCTCGTCCATGGTCATGCGAATCCGGCGCCGCGCGTTATCGACAGCTTCTGTCTGAGTGGTCGTCAACGCCGACGAGAGTCTGTTCAGGTCTTCGGCGTGCGGAGGTTCGGTGACGCCCTCGTCAGCCAATCGCATTGTGGCGCTTTGTGAGGTCGCCAGCCAATGGTCGCGCTGTGCGACGACGGCAGGATGTGTGGCAAGGTCCGCGCACCGTTGCGACCAGTCCCGCCACGTCGTGGTGGCCGGTTGGAGCACGATCTCTTCGCCTGAGAGCCGTTGGGCGAACGCGGTGAAGATGTCGGTGACGAGAATCTCCCGCGACGCGTTGTCGCAGGCGGTTTCGTGCAATGTGACTGCGAGGTGGTTGGGTTCACCCTCGGGTGCAGCGATATAGGCCGCGGCCAACGGCGTACTCGACAGGTCGTGGTTAGCCAGCACGTCGCCGACGATGTCGAGGATCGCGTCGTGTTCGTCCTGGGGCTCGCTCGCCGTCTTCTCGGGAAGTGACCGCACCGAAAGTTGCGAGAACTCGTCGGGTGGCGCGATGTGCTGCTCCCAGGTTCCCGCCCGTTCGACGATCCGTAGCCGTAAAGCGTCGTGATTGTTCGCCACCGCCGTCAACACGGAACGCACGTCATCGACCCCGATCGTCGCGGCGAGTCGCAGCATCATCGGGACCCGCCAGCGACCAGCGTCCCGCACGCCATGCTCGAGAAAGTGCGCAATGTTCGGCGGGACCGGCGGATTGACCTCGTGGCTTGGTGGCTTGTGCGTCAACCCACCCGAGATGTACCGGTTCATGACCGCCTTCGCCAGGCCCGCCACGGTCGGGTGCTCGTACATGTCCTGCGGCGTGATCTCGAGACCTTCGTTGGCAGATCTCATCGCCACGCCGACTGCGATCAACGAGTCACCACCAAGGTCGAAGAAGTCGGCATTCACCTCGACCGAGTCCAGCCCAAGGCACTCCGCCACGATGCGCTGCAGGGCCGCTTCGATGTGAGATTGATCGTTGCGAGTCGTCTCGGCGTGAGCGTTGCCGACGGTAGTCGTCGTCGCGCGCAAGCCCGGTCCTTCCGCCGCTTCGGCGCGCCTGGGATCGACCCAATGCTTCCTGCGCGCGAACGGATAGCCGGGCACAGAGACGAGCCGGGGTTGGCGTCCAGATGACAGAGGTGCCCAGTCGACGTCGACACCTGCGGCCCACAGTTGCCCGAGTGCGAGCATGAATACGTCGCGATCGCTTCTGTTTTGAGCCGGGTGGCGCATGAGCCGAACTGCGCGATGAGCGGTCGACCACTGCGGATGTCGGATCGCCGACGCCGTCAGGGTGCCACCGGGGCCTACCTCGACCAGGACCAGCGGGGACGGATCGGCCAGCATCGTGTCGAGTTCCTCGGCGAATCTCACCGTCGAGCGCACCTGCCGGGCCCACATGGACGCGTCTGTCGCCTCGGCGTCGGTGAGCCAACCTCCCGTGACGTTCGACAGCAGCGGTATTGCGGGCTCACGGAGTGGCAGGCCGGACAGAAAGGTCTCGAACTGCGGTAGCACAGCGTCCATCGACCGGGAATGAAATCCGTGCGCTGTTCGGACTCGTCGAACGGTGATGTCCTGTCCGGAAAGCTGATTCGCGAATGCCCGGACGCGGTCTTTCGGCCCGGCGACCACGCAGCTGCCGTGATCGTTGATCGCAGCGACGTCGAGGTCCGGCGGCAGGTGCGCCTCGAGGGCATCGGCGCCCAGCGGCACGGCGATCATCGCCCCCGGCGGTGCTGCGTGCATCAGGCGTGCGCGCACGGCTACGGCGCTGATCGCCGACTGGAGGTCGAATACCCCCGCCAGCGCGGCTGCGACGAACTCGCCGATGCTGTGCCCGCACAACGCCGCCGGGCGTACGCCGTAGGAACCGATCAGCTTCGCCAACGCATATTCGACTGCGAACAGGGCGGGCTGGGCGCGGTCGGTACGCTCCAACTCCGATCCGGCTTCGTCGAACACCGCAGACCTGAGATCGATTCCGAGCTCATCGGTGAAGGCGTCGGCGCATCGGTCGAACTCTTCAGCGAAGACCCGCTCCGTCTCATAGAGGCCTTGGGCCATACCGATGTGCTGTGCTCCTTGCCCGGGAAACACGAAGATCACGCGGTCAGAGAGTGATTCGGTGGCCGGGGCACCTTCACCGATGTAGACGTTCTCATGATCCGGTGCCTGCAGGACCGTGACGGCGTGTTGGCGATCGCCGACGACTGCCGCCATCCGCACGGCGTCCTTTCGACGACCGGCGAGGGTGAACGCGACGTCCGACATGTTCACGTTCTCGTCGGCGGTCAGTTCGGCGGCCAGGGCCGCGCGGGCCTCGGTCACGGATTCGGCGCTACGCGCGGACAGGAGGAGCACCTGGGGCCCGGACCGAGTGTCGGCGCCCGGAGAAATAGGCCCCGAAACAGGCATGGCCTCCTCGAGGACGACGTGTACGTTGGTGCCGCCAACGCCGAACGAGCTCACCCCCGCGCGACGAATGTCGTCACTGTCCCATGGGCCGTACTGCCGCGGGACTGCAAACGGACCCTGATGAAGCCGTAATTCAGGATTCGGGCTGTCGAAATGCAGCAGCGGGGGGATTGCCCGGTGCTTGAGGCACAGGATCGTCTTGACCAGTCCCGCGATTCCGGATGCCATGTTCAGATGACCGATGTTCGACTTGACCGAACCGATCATGCACGGACCGGATCGACGCATCTCCGAGACACCGAATGCCCTTCGCAAGCCGTCGATCTCGATCGGGTCTCCCAATGGTGTCCCGGTGCCGTGTGTTTCGACGTACCCCACCGTTGACGAATCGATGCCTGCCACCGCATGCGCCTCGGCGATGACATCGGCCTGCGCGGTGGCGTTGGGCGCGGCGAAACCCATTTTCATCGCTCCGTCGTTGTTGACGGCGGAGCCTCTGATGACCGCGTCGATTCGGTCGCCGTCATGAAGTGCCGCCGCTAAGGGCTTGAGGGCGACAATGGCCACTCCGCTGCCGAAAACCGTACCGTCGGCGCGTATGTCGAACGGACGGCAGCGCCCGATCGGCGACACCATCGATCCGGGCTCGTGCCAGTATCCGACGTGGTGCGGGAGGCGAATCGCGACACCGCCCGCCAGTGCCATGTCGCATTCGCCGTTGAGCAGGCTCTGGCAGGCCAGGTGGACCGCGACGAGCGAGGACGAGCACGCGGTCTGAACCGTCATGCTTGGCCCGCGCAAATCGAATTGATGTGATACCCGGGTCGCCAGAAAATCCTTGTCATTGTTCACGAACAGACTGATCAGTTCGATGTTGGCACCCAATGCCATCGCAGTGTTGGGGTCGTAATGAGACAGCAGGTTATGGACGAGGTAGGCATTGGCATCACTGGTGCCGTACACACCGATTGAGCCGTCGTATCGGGCCGGATCGCACCCGGCGTCCTCGAGTGCATGCCACGCGCACTGCAGGAACAACCGATGTTGCGGGTCCATCGTCCGGGCGACATGCGGTGCGAGACCGAAGTACTCGGCGTCGAACTCGTCGATCCCGTCCAGGATCGACGCGCGCCGGACGTAGGCGGGGTTCGCGAGCACATCGTCGGGCACTCCGGCGGCGCCAAGGACATCGTCAGACAGGCTGACGATCGACTCGCGGCCTTCTTTCAGATTGTTCCAGAACGCCGACACCGACCGCGCGCCCGGGAATCTGCCCGCCATGCCAATGACCGCAATGGAATTCGGCGGCGACGTCTGATCTGGGGCGCTCATGCCGGTCGGCCCCCTCGTCTCTGCATTCCAGCGTCGCGTCGCGCGGCCGCACGCTGTTGCGCGCGGTCCCGAACCCCATCCGCGGGGGCGGAAGTACGGACGTCACCCAGACCCAGCTGATCTGCGACATCGACGGCCAGGTCGGTCAGTGACGCGCCCCGCAGGAGAAGCGCCACGGCCGGTTCGACTCCGAAGTCTGACGCGGTGGCGTTCCTGATCCGCACCGCCATCACGGAATCCATGCCGAGGTCGATGAGCGGAAGACTCGGATCGATCGCCGATCTGTCCGGAAAGCCCATGATGGCCGCGATGGGTTCTCCCACCCGCTCGACGATCACCTGGCGCGCTTCGGCGGGCTCCAAGTGCCGCAACCCCTCCGGGCCGGCCCACTCATCGCCGGCGTTCTGCGCTTTCAGCTCGTCCACCACGTTCGCGAAGTAGCCGAGCCCCCGTATCTCGGGAAATGCGGCCAACGCCCGATCGGGTCTCAGCCGTGCGATGCCTGTCCGGGCTCGACCGCTGGCGAGCACCGCTGTCAACGCTTCGATCGCTTCGGAAGGGGCCATCGGATCGAGCACGCTGGAGGTCAGCGAGCGCGCGACGCCTACATCGGCCCACTGGCCCCAGTCGATCACCGTGGCCGGTAGGCCCGACGCTCTTCGCCATGACACCAACGCGTCCAGCCACGAATTCGCGGACGCATATGCGGACTGTCCCGGGGAGCCGAGTAACGAAGCCACCGAAGAGAATACGAGCCACCAGTCCAGCTGGCGGACGCGGGTGGCGTCGTGCAATCGCACCGCACCGGCGGCCTTGCCTGCCCAGACCCGATCCAAGCTCGCTTTGCTCATACCCGCCAGCAAGGCGTCGTCGATGACCGCGGCCGCGTGAACCACCCCGCGCAACGACATTCCACGTTCCTCGGCAGCCTCCACGAGACGATCGGCCACTCCGGGGGCCGCGATGTCGCCGCGAACGAATACGATCTCGGCCCGGGATTCAAGTTCTGCCAGCGTGTTCCACCGTTCGTCGGACGGCTCGCTGCGAGCGTTCAGCACGACGCGCGTCGCGCCACCGTCTACCAGCCACCTCGTGATTGATCCACCCAAACCGCCCAATCCGCCGGTGACAACGTAGGAACCGCCGGCGCGCACCACCGGATCGAGCGCCGGTGTGCCCATAGTCGCGCGGCAGAATCGTTCCACGTATCTGCGCTCTCCACGCCGAGCGACGACATCGTCGGTATCGGCTGAGGCGATCTCGCGTTCGAGCGATCCGAGTGGATCTGCGGCGGGGTCGAGGTCGAGCAGCGTGGCGTGTAGTTCGGGGTGCTCGTAGGCCAGCACCCGGATGAGGCCTCTGAGTGCACCGATCGCCGGGTCACCGGGCTCAGCGCCATCGACGACCAGGCCGCGGCCGCTGACCAACCACACGCGAGGTGCCCGCCCATGCCATCCTCCGACCACGGCCCTGACAACGACGGCGATCGCCCAGACGTATTGCTGAGCGCGCGCCAGCGCGGTGTCAAGGTCGTCGGCCGGCCCCTGCCCCATGAAGATCACCACGCCCGCCGGCGGATGGGTGGTGTCTGCTGCGGATTCTGTGAAGCCGTGGAGCACTCTGGATTCGTCCACAAGTTCTGCGATCGTGACCCGCTGAGCGCGTGACTCTAACCGGCGGCCGAAGGTCTCGGCTAGGTCTGCGTTGTGAGCGTCGGCCAGTACGAGCCAGCTCCCTGGCGCGTCGTGCGCTGCCGCCGCACGTCCGGATATCGGTTTCGCCAGCCACGAGGTGTCGAAGATCTTGTGTTCCAGCGGTAAGGGCAGCGTCCCCCGTGCGATGGCCTGCAGCCGAATGCCCGCGACCTCCGCGGCGGGGCGTCCGGTGTCGTCCGTCAGGCGGATCCGGCCGAGCCATTCGTCACCGTGGCCGCCGGCCTCGACCAGTTCCACTCGGCACCGGGCGTGGCGCCCCGTGTCGCCGAAGACGCGCACAGTGTCGACAGCCGTTGGCAGATAGACCGTTTCCCACGCCGCGGCCGACGATCGGTCCGCAATCGCGGACTGCAGGAGCTGCATCGCGGAGTCGAGAATTGCTGGGTGAAGCCGGAACCCGGGATGCCGAGGGGCGTCATCCGGCGCCGAGATCTCGGTGTCGGGAGCAGCTTCCCAATCGGGCACCGACGGTCTCGACACCCGTTCGAGTTCCGCGACCGCGTGCCGGGTCCAGGCGCCTTGGCGGTCCGCGCGGGAGAAAATTTGAACGCTGACAGCGTCATCCGCACCGTGTACCAGCCGCGTCGTCACAGCGCTATGACCGGCTCTCGCCAGCAGCTGCGGTAGCTCGAGTCGGCTGATGCGCAGCGACTCAGCGGCAACTTCGAGCGCCTCACAGGCGGCCGCGAGCACCATCTCGACAATGGCCGCGGCCGGCAGGACGTGCAGGCCATGCACGTCGTGATCGGTGAGCCACGGCACTGCCTCGGTTCCGATATCTCCCTGCCAGACGTGGTGACCGTCGGGTGGAACCTCGATGTGTGTGCCGAGCAGCGGATGACCGGTGCCGGACTCCCAGCTCGAAGAGCGGTTCGCGAGCCAGTGGGTTACGTGCTGCCAAGGGGTACGCGGTATCTCAGCGAGTTGTCCCCTGACAACCGACGGGGTCACCGCGCCGTTGGGTCGCGCCTCGATCGCAGCGAGCTGGAGGTGAAAGTACAGACCCTCGGGGTGATGCCGGTTCACCGTCGACAGCACCTCGTGATCGTCGGTACCCAAGGTGTCGCCGATGGCATGGGTGAGAAGCGGGTGAGGACTGATCTCGACGAACGTTCCGTAGCTTCGGCCGGCCGCAATGACCGCCTGGCTGAACCGCACCGGATTGCGCAGATTGGCTGCCCAATATTCGGCGTCGAGAACCGGGGTGCCGTCAGACGCCTCGTACGCGGTGGTGATGAACGGGATAGTCGGGACGGATGGGGTCAGATCGGCCAACGCGGATCGCAGTTCAGGCAGCACGGGGTCCATCACGCGATGGTGGGAAGCGATGTCGATGCCGACGAGCCGAGCCAGCAAGTTACGTTGCTCGACAACGCCGATCAACGACTGCACGACATCGGGCGGGCCGGCCACGACGGTCTGGCGTGGCGAGGCGAACACCGCGATCGTGACGTCGGGGATCTCTGCGATCAGCTCCTCGGTCGCCCGGGGATCCAACTCCAGCAACGCCATTGCGCCGTGACCGCCGAGCTGAGCCGCCAGGCGCGACCGGGTGGCGATCACCCGCAGCCCGTCGGACACGCTCAGCGCACCGGCGACCACCGCGGCGCTGACCTCGCCCATAGAATGTCCGATGACAGCGTCGGGCTCCACTCCGTAGGAACGCCACAGTTGGGTCAGCGCGAGCTGAATGGCCACCAGCACCGGCTGGATTCGGTCGACACCCTGAACGCCGGAGTCGGATGCAAGCGCCTCCTGAAGCGAAAAGCCCGTGTGTGCAATGAATTCCGGCTCCAGCTCAGCGATCGCCGCGGCGAAGACCGGCTCTTCTACGATGAGCTGCCTGCCCATACCGATCCACTGCGAGCCCTGGCCGGAGTAGACGAAGACGGTCCCCGGTCCGCATCGCCGGTCACGTGGGCCCGTCACTGTGGCCGCCGGCTGGTCTGCGGCCAGCGCCGCGAGCCCTTCTATGGCCTCGGCACGATCGCGCGCACACACCGCCGCGACCACCCGGTGTCGGGTGCGGTGATGGTTGAGCGTGTGCGCGACATCGGCCAGCGGCACGTCGGCGCCGTCGCTGTGCATCCAGTCGGCAAGCACCGCCGCCGTTGAGGCCAGCCGTTGGCGGGTCTTGCCCGACACCACAAGCGCCGTCACATGACGGCCAGGTGCGGCCGACGCCGCCGACTCGGTGGCGGGAGGAGCCTGTTCGAGCACGACGTGCGCATTGGTCCCGCTGAAGCCGAAGGAGGACACCGCCGCGCGGCGTGGGCCGGTGGCCCGCGGCCACGGTGTCATCGCAGTGGGCACGAAAAACCGAGTCGATGCTGCGTCGATCGCCGGGTTCCAGCCGTTGAAGTGGAGGTTGGCCGGAATCTGTCCATGCCTCAACGCCAATGTCGCCTTGATGAGACCAGCGACGCCACCCGACGCCTCGAGATGACCGAGATTGCTTTTCACCGCGCCCAGTACGCATGCACCGTCTCCGCGGCCGTACGTGGCCGCGAGAGCCTCGAACTCGACCGGATCGCCGAGTGGAGTCCCCGTGCCGTGCGCCTCGACATAGTGGACCGTGTCGGCCGAAACATCGGCAGCGCGCAGCGCTTCGGCGATCACCTCCCGTTGCGCCCCCGCGTTGGGCGCGGTCATCCCGTTCGACCGGCCGTCCTGGTTGACCGCGCTGCCCTGTATCACCGACAGCACCCGGTCACCGTCGCGCAGCGCATCGGCCAGCCGCTTTAGCACTACCACGCCGCAACCCTCGGATTGCACGAATCCGTCGGCAGCGGCGTCGAAGGATTTGCACCGCCCGACACGCGAAAGGGCTGAATACTTCGACAGCGCAATACCGATGTACGGCGAGAGATTCAATTGCACTCCGCCCGCCAGCGCGAGATCACTCTCGCGCAACCGCAGACTCTGGCAGGCCAGATGAACTGCGACGAGCGATGACGAACACGCGGTGTCCACCGCCACCGCGGGCCCGCGCAGTCCCAGCAGATACGAAATGCGACCCACCGCCGAGCTGTGCGGGATGCCGGTGCTCAAGTACGCGTCGATCTCCGCGCGGCGTTCCACGCCGACGAGCATGTAGTCCCAGGTCGACAGACCCGCCATCACCGCGGTGCGGCTTCCGGTCAGTGAATCCGGTGGAATCCCCGCGTGTTCGAGCGCTTCCCACGCCACCTCGAGCAGCATCCGCTGCTGGGGGTCGGTCGCTTGCGCCTCGCGCGGGGAGATGCCGAAGAATTCGGCATCGAACCCGGCGACGTCGGATATGAACCCGCCCCACTTCGTCGTCATTCGCCCAGGCGCCGACGGATCGGGATCGTAGAACTCGTCGGCGTCCCAGCGATCGGCCGGCACCTCGCTGATCCCGTCCCCGCCGCGGACCAGGAAGTCCCAATAACTTTCCGGCCCGACTATGTCCCCCGGCAGGCGGCATCCCATCCCGATCACCGCAATCGGCTGGGCCCCAGCCGGATCGATCGGGCCCGGAGTGCCGGTGCGGGTGAGTTCGCGGACAAGAAGCTCACGCGCCTTGGGCGACAGCCGGGCAGCAAGCGAGGCGAGATCGGTCATGAGTCGTCGGCACCCATCGCCACCTGCAACTCACTCGCGGCGACCACGTCGGATAGCAGGGCCAGCTCATCAGCCGACAAATCGGGTTCGGAGGTGGAAGTGACGGTGGACTCCGGGTAGCCGAGCCGGTCGCACATCGCACCCGCCAATTCGGTGATCGTCGGGTACGCCCAGACGAGCGCGACCGGAAGCGTGATATTCAGCCGGGCCTCAAGCCGATTCCGCAGTTCGAGACCCATCAGCGAGTCAAGGCCGAGAGACGCCAGCGCAGCGTCGTGGTCGATCGGCCCCGCCGACCTCACTACCGCCTTGATCTCGTCGGCGATCAGCGACCCCAGGCGAGCCGCACGATCACCGGCGTCCAAGGCGTCCAGTTCGGCCCTGATTCTGCCGTCGTCGTGCTGTGGGGCAACGGTCATGTCGCGCAGCCTGCTGAACAACGAGGACCGCGACGCGGCGGGAAACGACTGGAACCACTGTCTGGCGTCCAGCCCGAACACACCGGTGCAGCCGCGGTCGGCCTCGAGCAGCAGTCTCATCGCTGTCAGCCCCTGCTCGACGGTCGTCATCGAAAAACCGAGATCGGCGAACGCCTGGGCACGCCCGACCTCGGCCCAAGGACCCCAGTTGATTCCCACAGCCGGCAGACCGCGGGCACGCCGATAGGCGACCAGCCCATCGAGCCAGGAGTTCGCCGCAGCGTATGCACTCTGTCCGGGCGAGCCCAGAAGTGAAGCGGCGGAGGAGAATGCGACCCACCAGTCGAGGCCGCGCCCGGCGGTGGCCTTGTGCAACCACCAGCCGCCGCTCACCTTGGGCGCGAACACCCGCGCGACGCGGTCGGCCGACATGTTGAGCACGATCTCGTCGGCGAGGTCGGCGGCACAATGCACTACGCCCCGCAGCCGGAATCCGGCACCCTCGACGGCCTCCACCAGCCTTCGCGCGGTCGTCTCGTCGGAGATGTCGCCCAGCACCGGCTCCAGCCGGGATTCTGCGGTGTTCAATTCGCTTATCGCCGCTGAGGTTTCGGAATCCGGGCCGGTTCGTCCGCTGATGACCACTAATCCGGCGCCTTGTTCGACGAGCCAGCGCGCGACGGCGAACCCAACGCCCCCCAGTCCTCCGACGACGACGTATCCCCCGTCGCGCTGGACGAGCGGCCCAGGTCGCGGCGCGATCGCGTCGATGCGTCCCTCGGCAGGCAGGGTGATCACTGTTTCACCTCGGCGGCCGGAGGTATTCCCGAGCAACCCATTGCCGAGGTCCGTGAGGGGGGACTCGGTGAGCGCGGGCGGTGCCAGCTGGCCGGCGGCGCCTGCCGCGAGCAATTCCTCGACGATTCGACGGCACCGCCCCGGGTCGAGCGTCAGATTCACATCGATGTCGACGACGGAAAATGATCCGTTGCGGGCCAGCGCCGCGATGCCCAGCGCCGCGTCGCCGCCCGGGCCGTGGGTGGCCACCTGCACGAAGCGGCCACCCGCGGCCAAAGTCTGAACACCAATCCGAATAGATTCCCCCGGTGTTGAATTCAGCACGACGTCTACTCCGGCGCCGTTAGTCACACGGAGCACCTTGTCCGCGGCAGTCGGGTCACACAGGTCTTCGATGTACACATGGGCGCCGATCGTCTTCGCGACGGCGAGAGCCGCCAGCGAAATGCCGTCGTCTGCGCGGTGGATCAGGACTCGCTCACCGGACTGCAGCCGTCCCACGTCGCGCAACGCCGTCAGCGCGATCAGGTAGCCCGATGAATAGGCGACCGCGTCGGAATCGGATAGCGCGTCGGAATCGGATAGCGCGTTGGGGATCGGCACGACGATGTCCCGATGTGCCGTCAGGTGCGACGCGAGAGCCCTCGAACCCAACGCGACGACGCGGTCGCCGCTACGGAT
>Ga0075367_10000767_pt1 | contig 12566 bp, 6 predicted proteins | sample EndMethybrTD3032_FD_71399 | JGI IMG/M metagenome (GOLD analysis project Ga0075367, IMG submission 71399) | Populus endosphere microbial communities from Tennessee, USA - Endosphere MetaG P. TD hybrid TD303-2 | ecosystem: Host-associated > Plants > Roots > Endosphere | place: USA: Tennessee... | reverse complement strand
ACGTTGGACCGGATCGAGGCGAACAGCACCAGCGACTGTTCCTTGCGGTCCTCGGGGATCAGCGCGATCCCGGCCGCCACGCCATCGCCCGCGCCCTTCGGGTGGTAGGCCTCGCCGCCCAGCCGCATCCGGCCGCCCGTCGAGGGCTGCGCGCCGGCGATCGTGTGGACCAGGCGGCTGCGGCCCGAGCCCATCAGCCCGGCCACGCCCAGGATCTCGCCCTCGCGCACCTCCAGGTCGACCGGTCCGAGACCGTCCGCGGTCAGGCCCTCGACCTGCAGCAGGACCGGGCTCGTCGCCGGCGGCGTCTTCGGCTCGCCCTGCGCCACCTCGCCGCCGACCATCTCCCGGATCAGCCGTTCCTCGGTGGCCTCACCCGGTTCGAGGTCGGCCACCAGCCTGCCGTTGCGCAGTACCAGGATGCGGTCGCTGATGTCGCGCACCTCGTCGAGGCGGTGCCCGATGAACAGCACCGTGCCGCCGCGTTCGGCCAGTTGCCGGGCCAGGCCCAGCACCATCTCGGCCTCGACCGGGCCCAGAGAGGAGGTCGGCTCGTCCAGGATCAGCAGCCTGGGCTCGCGGCCCCAGGCCTTGGCGATCTCGATCATCTGCCGGGTCGGCACCGGAAGAGTGCGCACCTCCCGGCTCACCGGGATCGTCTCGGCGGACAGGCCGATCTCCGTGAGCATGGCCTCCGCCTCGGCCCGCTGTGCGGCACGGTCCACCAGGACGCGCCGCTTCGACTCGCGCGGCCGACGGCCCAGCAGCAGGTTCTCCGCCACCGAGAGCTGTCCGACCAGGGGGAACTCCTGGGAGACCATGGCGATACCGAGCTGTCCCGCCGCCTCGGTGGACCCCGCGGCGAGGGGCTCGCCGTGGAGCAGGATCTCGCCGCCGTCCCGGTGGACCGAGCCGGCCAGCGTGCCCATCAGCGTGGACTTCCCGGCGCCGTTCTCGCCGACCACGCCGATCACCTGGCCGGCATAGAGGTCGAGCTCCGGCAGGTCGAGGACGCGCACCGGTCCGTAGGACTTGTGCACTCCCCGCAGCCGCGCGGTGATCGCGCGGCTCGGGGCGTTCTTCGTGGCCGTCATGCTCAGCCGATCCCGAGCTTCGACTCGAGGGACTGGTACGCGCTCAGGTCGGACTTGGTGACCAGACCCACGCCGGAGTTCAGGGTCGAACCGTCCTTCTCCAGGTAGGGCTTGACGAGCGCCATCGTCTTGGCCTTGCCCAGCACCTTCTCCGCGGCCAGGATGTACGCCCCGGTGTAGCCCTGCTGGTACGGCATCTGCACCACGGTGCCGGAGATGGTGCCGGACTGGATGAACTTCAGGGTCTGGGCGTCGGAGTCGTCCGACACGATGTGCACCGACGCGGTCTTGCCGGCCGAGGTCACCGCCTGTGCCAGTGCGGGGCCGTCGTAGGAGTAGACGCCGTAGAGGCCGTTGACGTCGGGGTTGTTGGCCAGGATGGTCTCGGCGTCGGAAGTGGCGGTGCTGGCCTGGAGGTTGTCGTTGACCTTCTGGGCGACGGTGATCTTGCTGCCCTTGAGCGCGGCCTCGAAGCCGGCGATGCGCTGAGTGGCGTTCGACGCGGTGAGCGAGCCGACCAGGATGGCCACCTTGCCCTTGCCGCCGAGCACCTGCTTCATCGCGGTGCCCGCCTGGAAGCCGGCGGTGTAGTTCGGGGTGCCCAGGTAGAGCGAGGCGGCGTCGGTGTTCGGCAGCGGCGAGTCGATCGCCAGGACGGAGATGCCCTTGTGGACGTCGGTGTGGATGGTGCCGGCCGCCGAGGTCGGGTCGATCGCCGAGATCGAGTAGCCGGTGACGCCCTGCGAGCGCAGGGTCTCCAGCTCCGAGTTCTGCTCGGTCAACTTGCCGTTGGGCGGGGCGAAGTAGGTGCACTTGCTCTTCGCGATGCCGAGGTCGGAGCAGCCCTTGAGGAAGCCGACCTGGCCGGCCTTCCAGTAGTCGGCGGCCACGTTCACGACCATCGCGATGTCGACCTTGGACAGGTCCTTGCCGGTCAGCGCGGACTTCAGCGCCGCGTCGAGCTTGGCCATGTTCGTCTGGTTGAAGGCGACCGAACCGGCGAGTGTGACCGGGGCGGCGGCCGCGCTGGAGCCCGAGCTCGGGTTCGAGCCGGCCGAACTGGAGGAGCCACCGGCGTTCTTGGAGCAGCCGGCCGCGGCGAGTGAGATGAGTACCGCGGTCGCGGCGGCCACGGTACGGGATCGTCTGGTACGCATCATTGCTGATCAGCGCCCTTCTAGGCGTGTCGGGGTGGGGCGAGCCCACGGCCGGTGAGGCGGTGGGCGCATCGGGGATGACTGGTTGGCGGCCTTGTCCGCCGGCTCTGTCGATGGCATGCCGGGGTCAGGGAGGCGGGATGGTCGGTGGTGATCCAGTCGGGGTGCCCTGGCGGGCGAGCGGTCGGCTGTCGCTGAGGGGAAGCCGATCGTGGTGACCGTGGGGGAGGCGGTGCGGTCGGCGCTAGGGAGGTGCCTGACGGTGGGTCAGAGCTGGGGGCCTGCTGGTGGGAAGGCGGATCACTTCTCTTGCTTCGCAGCCCAACTGACCTGGGTGGAGTGGTCGTTCGGTGTGCGGCGCTCAGGCGTGAGGGCCTTGGTGACCGGGGGTGGTGCGGCGGCCGGATGGCCGGCGATCACGCTAACTGCATGCGGCCCATGGCGGAGTTCCTTTCTCTGGGCATGCCGGTGGTGCGGGCGGGGCGATGCCGGTCAGTGGCGGGGACGGGTGGCGGAGGTGCGCACCACGAGACTGGGCGGGATGACGATGTGGGGTGTCTGGCCGGATGCCGGGATTCCGGCGTCGGGATCGCCGACGATCTCGATCAGCGCCCGCAGGGCCCGGCGGCCGAGTTCGTCGAAGTCCTGGCGGACGCTGGTCAGTGACGGGCCGAAGTACTCGGTCTCCGGCATGTCGTCGAAACCGACGACGCTGATGTCCTCGGGTACTCGGTGCCCGGCCTGTTGCAGCGCTCGCAGCAGGCCGAGAGCCATGTGGTCGTTGGCGCAGAACACCGCGGTGACCTCGGGGTCGGTGGCGATCCGTTGACCGAGCTCGTATCCGGTGCCGGCCGTCCAGTCGGCGCCGGTCAGCGGTTCGGTCACCGGAGCGCCCCGCTTTTCCAGGGTGTTGCGCCATCCGGCCTCGCGCTCCTGCGCGTCGAGCCAGGAACGCGGCCCGACCAGGTGGTGCACCGTGCGATGGCCGAGGTCGAGCAGATAGGAGGTGGCGAGTTCGGCACCCGCCTCGTTGTCCACGGCGACCGACGCCAGCGCGGTGTGGGTGCCGCAGCCGACCGCGACCAAGGGCACGTCCGCCGGCACGTTCGCCAGTGCGCCGACCGCGGCGGTCTGCGGCGCGATGACGATGATCCCCTCGACGCCCTGGGCCCGCAGCCGGTCGACGGCATCCAGGACCGAACGCCGGTCGAGCGTGCCGACGGCGGCCACGGTGACGAAGTACTCGTGTTCTCTGGCCGCCTGCTCGATGCCGTAGAGCATGCAAGCCGGGCCGTACAGCGTGGTGTTGAAGCTGATCACACCCAGGGTGCGGGTGCGACGGGTCGCCAGGGTGCGGGCGGCGGCGTTGGGGCGGTATCCGAGTTCACGGACGGCGGCGAGCACACGGTCCCGGGTGGCCGGGCGTACGTTCGGGTGGTCGTTGAGGACCCGTGAGACGGTCTGGTGCGAGACGCCCGCGACCCGGGCCACATCCGCCATCACCGGTGCACGATCCGCTTCCATGCTCCACCTCCTCACGCATCATCGCGTATCCGATCCGGCGCCGTCTCCGAGGGGAGGCGGCGTGCCGTGGGGAATTGTTAGCGCACACATTCTGAGGGGGTCAAGGCGCCCAAACTGCTCTCTTGCGGAATCCTTAAGGGAGTTGGCAGGCCCCGGAGCCCCACTGACCTGCCCTTCTGTCACCTCTGGCGCAACGGGAGCGTTGCCGAACGGGCCGCAGGGCCAAAGGAGTTCATGACCTTTGTTGCCACACTCTTGACTGTTCAAGAGTGTTGACCGCCTGTTCATCCCGGCGTAAAAAGGCGGAGTTACGAGACCGGTCGATCATCGTCAACCGGGCAAGAACGGTGCAGAACCAGGCCCCGGCCCAGCTCCAACAGGAGTGGCCGACAGGCCGAACGCACCCCCGTCCCCCTATGGCTCGGATGAATGGCGGCATCCGCGGCTCCCAATTGTTAGCGCTCACAATTCTGCTGCTGAGTGGGTCGACGTCCCCCTTGCTCCCTGCGCACGCGGCGCCGGGTCAGAGAAGACCGCACGACGGAAGAGGTTCACAGTGATAGCCAGACATCTGAGCAAAGGGCTCCGGCTGAGGGTGGTGGGCGCGGTCCTCGCGCTGCTCGCCGGCGTCCTGGCCGCGGCCATCGGCACCGCGGGCACGGCCCAGGCCGCCAGCTCCCTGCCGTGCGACATCTACGCCGCCGCGGGAACCCCCTGCGCCGCGGCGCACAGCACCACGCGGGCGCTCTACGCCTCGTACAGCGGCTCTCTCTACCAGGTCAAGCGAGCCTCGGACTCCGCCACCACGAACATCGGCGTGCTCAGCGCCGGCGGCTACGCCAACGCCGCGGCGCAGGACTCCTTCTGCTCAGGGACCACCTGCATCATCACCAAGATCTACGACCAGAGCTCGAACCACAACGACCTGACCATCGAGGGCCCGGGCGGCAACGGCGGACAGGACGTCGGCGCCATCGCCAACGCCCTGCCGGTCACGGTCGGCGGCCACGCGGCGTACGGCGTCTTCGTCTCCGCCGGTGTCGGCTACCGCGACAACAGCACCACGGGCATCGCCACCGGCAGTTCCCCCGAAGGGGCGTACATGGTGACCAGTGGCCACCACGTCAACAACCGCTGCTGCTTCGACTACGGAAACGCCGAGACGTCCGGCAACGACACCGGCAACGGCCACATGGACGCGATCAACTTCGGCACCGAGTGCTGGTTCTCGTGCACCGGCTCCGGCCCCTGGGTCGAGGCGGACCTGGAGAACGGTCTGTTCTTCGGCGCGAACGGCGCCTACTCGGGCAACACCGGCATCTCCAGCGAGTACGTCACCGCCATGGAGAAGAACAACGGCACATCGGCCTACGCCATCAAGGGCGGCAACGCCCAGTCGGGTTCGCTGAGCACCTTCTACAACGGGGCCCTGCCCACCACCAGCGGATACAACCCGATGCACAAGGAAGGTGCCATCGTCCTCGGCACCGGCGGTGACAACAGCAACGGGTCCGACGGCTCCTTCTTCGAAGGCGTCATGACCTCCGGCTACCCGTCCGACGCCACCGACAACGCCGTACAGGCCAACGTCACCTCCGTCGCCTACACCACCCCGACCGCGAGCTTCCCCGTCGCCGGCACCGCGTACCGCCTGACCAACACCAACTCCGGCAAGGTCCTGGACGCGGTGAACTGCGGTACGGGCAACGGCACTTCGATCGATCTGTGGTCCTCGCTCGGCAACACCTGCCAGCAGTGGAAGTTCGCCAGCGCCGGCAACGGCCACTACACGATCGCCAACGTCAACAGCGGCACGGTCCTGGACGACAAGAACTGCGGGCAGAGCAACGGCACGGCCGTCCAGCTGTGGGCCTCGCTCGGCAACACCTGCCAGCAGTGGGACGTCACCAAGGTCGGCAGCCACTACACCATCTCCAACGTCAACACCGGCATGACGCTGGACGTCACGAACTGCGGAACGGCCAACGGCACCGTGGTGCGCCAGTGGCAGCAGCTCGACAACGCCTGCCAGCGGTGGGACATCGCCCCCTGACCGAACGACCGAACGACCGAACGACCGAACGATCGAACGACCGAACGACCGAGTCGCCGACGGCCCGCCGAATCTCCCCACGGCGGGCCGCCGGCCCGTTCTGCCAGGTCCTGTGTGCCGGCCCGGGCCGGCCGTGAGTTCTTCCGGTGCGCGGTGGCTCTGCCGACGCGGGAGCCTTCGGACAACACCGTGCGGTGAGCCGGTCTTTGGGTGCTTCCCTTCGGCCGAGGGAGGCGCGCCGCAGGCTGTGCCGAAGACGAGGGGGCGGACACATATGCCGTCGGCGCGGCGAAGACCGAGCGGTGGACGGGCCCCGGCCGTGCCGTACGGCATCCAAGCCGCCCCTGCTACATCGGTTGTGTCCTCCCGCACCATTGTGTTGCGCCATGTGCCCCTTTACTGTTCGGCTTTGCCTGAGTCTGTTTGACTCTGATTGCTCAGGCGGTATGGAGGCCGCGGTGCGGGGTAATTGGATCGGTTCAGAAGGCGAGAGACCCGGTCACCACCGGTGGTGGAGGGCGGTCCTCGCGACGGCAGCGACTCTCGCCCTGGCCACGGGCATGACCACGCCCGCCGCGGCGCGGGACGCCGACGGGCAGGCACCCGCCGCCGCGTCCGCCGCAAGTCCGGGGGCGCACACGGTGAGTCTCGACGGATACTCGTTCCTCGTCGACGGCAAGCGCACCTACCTGTGGTCCGGCGAGTTCCACTACTTCCGGCTCCCGAGCCAGGACCTGTGGCGCGACATCTTCCAGAAGATGAAGGCCGCCGGGTTCAACTCCACCTCGCTGTACTTCGACTGGGGATACCACTCGCCGAAGCCGGGCGTGTACGACTTCAGCGGCGTACGTGACGTCGACAAGCTGCTCGACATGGCACAGGAGGCCGGCCTCTACGTCATCGCGCGCCCGGCGCCGTACATCAACGCGGAGGTCGACAGCGGCGGCCTGCCCGGCTGGCTGACCACCAAGACCGGGAAGAACCGCAGTGACGACCCGCAGTTCCTGAAGTACGCGGACGAGTGGCTGACTCAGATCGACCGGATCATCGCCCGCCACCAGCTGACCAACGGCACCGGGTCGGTCATCGCCTACCAGGTCGAGAACGAGTACTACAACGGCTCGGCCGGCGGCCGCTCCTACATGAAGCACCTGGAGGACAAGGCCCGCGCCGACGGCATCACGGTGCCACTGACCGGCAACAACAACGGCACCTTCAACTCCGGTACCGGCGCCCTGGACGTCGACGGTCCGGACTCCTACCCGCAGGGCTTCGACTGCTCGAACCCCTCGAAGTGGAACGGCGTCCCCGACATCAGCTACGACCACCCGGACGGCAAGCCGCTGTACTCGCCGGAGTTCCAGGGCGGCGCCTTCGACCCCTGGGGCGGGCCGGGTTACGACAAGTGCGCCCAGCTGATCAACGACCAGTTCGCCAACGTGTTCTACAAGCAGAACATAGCCGTCGGCACGACCGCACAGAGCTTCTACATGACCTACGGCGGCACCAACTGGGGCTGGCTGAGCATGCCGCAGAACTACACGTCGTACGACTACGGGGCCGCGATCCGCGAGACCCGTCAGCTCGATCCGAAGTACTACGAGGACAAGCTGATCGGGTACTTCACGCAGTCGGTCGCCCCGCTGACCAAGACCGAGGCGATCAGGGCCACGCCGCCGGACGACTCCGCGGTCGTCGACACCGCCCGGATGAACCCCGACACCAAGACGCAGTTCCATGTCCTGCGGCACGGCAACTCCACGTCCACGGCGGTCGACAAGACGCATATCTCGCTGGACTTCAACGCCCAGCCGTCCGCGGACACCACCTACACCTGGGATGACCCCGACTCCGCGCTGCAGTACAGCGGTTCGTGGTCGCATGTGGCCAACACGAGCTACACCGGCGGCGATTACAAACACACCGAGTCGTTCTCCAACAAGGCCGGTGACTCCCTCACCGTCCCCTTCGACGGCACCGCGATCCGCTGGATCGGCTCGAAGACCAACAACCACGGCTACGCCGACGTCTACCTCGACGGCACCAAGGTGTCCACGGTCGACGACTCCGGCGGCGAGAGCCAGGCGGTGATCTTCCAGAAGACGGGCCTGACACCCGGGGCCCACACGCTGAAGATCGTCGTCTCCGGGAACCACAGCTCGGGATCCACGGACAACTACGTGGCCATCGACGCCATCGACGTGCCCACAGGCGCAGCCGCCGCGGAGCCGACCTACCCGGTCGTGCCCCAGCAGCCGGGCACCTCGATCACGCTCGACGGACGCGACTCACACGTCATCGTGGCCAACTACCCGCTCGGGGACTCGCAGTTGCAGTACTCGACGTCGGAGATCATGACCGACGCGACCATCGGCGACCGGGACGTCGCCGTCCTCTACGGCGACCCGGGCAGCGACGGCGAGACCGTCCTTCGCTACTCCTCCAAGCCCACCGTGACCACCAGCGGCGGCACGGCCACGACCACCTGGGACGCGGCCACCGGCGACCTGCGGCTCAACTACACGCACAAGGGCCTGATCCGCATCAACATCACTGGTGGCGGAAAGCGCCCGCTCCTCCTGCTCGTCGGCGACAAGGCGACGGCGGAGACCTTCTGGCGCCAGGACACGGCGAGCGGCCCGGTGCTCGTGCGCGGCACCCACCTGCTGCGGACGGCGACCAGCCTCAACGACGAGCGCACCGTGGCGCTCACCGGTGACAACGCCGACGACAAGAACATCGAGGTGTTCACCTCCGCCGACCACCTCACCTGGAACGGCAGGGCATTGCACACCCAGGCCACGGACACCGGAAGCCTCACCGGCAAGATCCCGGTGGCCGCCCCCGTACACCTGCCGACGCTGACCAACTGGAAGCACGCCGAGGAATCCCCCGAAGCGGCCCCCGGCTTCGACGACTCCAGCTGGCAGGTGGCCGACAAGACGACCACCAACAGCGTCTCCGGCGTCAACTCGCTGCCCGTGCTCTACGCGGACGACTACGGCTTCCACACCGGCAACACGTGGTACCGCGGCCGCTTCCGCGCCGGCGGCAAGGAGACCGGCATCCACCTGGTCTCGGACTCCGGCGGAGATGCGCAGGCCTTCTCCGCCTGGCTCAACGGCACCTTCCTGGGCAGCTCCACCACAGGCAGCGCCGACTTCACCTTCCCGGCCGACGAGGTCAAGTCCAAGGGCGACAACGTCATCTCCGTGCTCACCGTGAACATGGGGCACGAGGAGGACTACAACTCGACCAACGGCAACAAGACCGCACGCGGCCTGACCAGCGCCTCCCTCACCGGAGCACCCCTGACCTCGGTCACCTGGCGGGTGCAGGGCGTACGAGGCGGCGAGGATCTGCAGGACACGGTGCGCGGCCCGCTCTCCACGGGCGGCCTGTACGGCGAGCGGGCCGGCTGGTCCCTGCCGGGCTACCCGGACGGCAAGTGGGACCGGGTAGCCCTCCCGACGACCGACACCCGTCCCGGCGTCTCCTGGTACCGCACCGACGCCAACCTGGACCTGCCGCACGGCCAGGACACCTCGCTGGGGCTGACGTTCACCGACGACCCGTCGCGCAAGTACCGCGCCACGATCTTCGTGAACGGCTGGCAGGTCGGCAACTACGTCAACTACCTCGGCCCGCAGCACACCTTCCCCGTCCCCGACGGAATCCTGAACCCGAACGGCCACAACAGCATCGCCATCGCCGTGTGGAACCTCGACGGCAGCACCGGCGGGCTCGGCAAGGTCTCGCTCACCGACTACGGCAGCTATGCCTCGTCCCTGCGCGTCGCGCAGAACGACAGCCCCCGCTACGACCACCGCAAGTACGCGATGCCGAAGCGTCCGGGAGCGGATGTCACCCTGGACGTGCCGGACACCGCTCAGCCGGAACAGGCCTTCACGGCACAGGCAACGGTGCAGGTGCCGAAGGACCGACCGTCCGCCTCCCGACTGACGGCCACGCTCTCCGCGCCCGACGGCTGGAACGTGAGCGCCACCAGCCCCACCTCCGTCAAGCACCTGAGCCCCGGCGGATCGGCCACCTTCACGTGGAAGGTCCAGCCACCGGCCGGGAACCTGCCATCCGCCTCGGCGCTGACCGCCACGGCGCACTACCTGCAGAACGGACAGCAGGCTGCCAGTGGCGACGAGCGCATCATCGGCGGGATCCCGCCCGCTCCGCCGGCCGGGAAGAGCGCTGTGAGCGACCTGCCGTTCCTGTCGTCCACCAACGGGTGGGGCCCGGTGGAGCGCGACACCAGCGTCGGCGAGCAGGCGGCCGGCGACGGCCGCGCGATCACTATCGCCGGCGTCACCTACGCCAAGGGACTGGGCACCAACTCGGTCAGCGACGTCGATCTCTACCTCGCCGGCAACTGCTCTCGACTGACGGCGGACGTCGGCGTGGACGACGAGACAGGCGGCGCCGGAACCGTGACGTTCTCCGTGATCGCCGACGGCAAGACCTTGGTGACCACACCGACCATCCGCGGCAAACAGGCCGCGGTGCCGATCGACGTCGACGTCAGCGGCGCCCAGGTCGTCGACCTGAAGGTGGGTGACGCGGGCGACGGCAACGGCAACGACCACGGCGACTGGGCGACACCGACACTGACCTGCGGCTAGGGCCCGTCTTCAAACGGATTCCGCCCGAGCAGCAACGGGGCCGGACAGACCGTCGCCTCTTGATCAGCGGGCCCGGGGTTCGAGTCCCTGACGGCACACCATCTGCGATCTGGGCGTTCTCCCTTCGGGGAGGGCGCCCTTGGGGTCGGACTCCGCCTTGCGGCACTCGTCTTCTGGCTCCGTGAACCCGCCCATGACCATTGCTCGGAATCCACGGCGGGCGGTTGGGGTATGGAGGGCGCCGGCGTCTTGCGGCTCATTGAACCGACCGGCCCCGTAGTCGAGTCGTTTCGCGGTCTCGACGAGCGGCGCCAAGGGGTCTCGTTCCGCGTGCCGCCCTCCGAACCATTGACTGCAGCCCTTCCAGGCGCGGAGGCGGCAAAGCCCTCTCTTGATGGCGAGGACCGCAGGCTCTGCCCTGGCAGGGGCCGGGGCACGCTGATGCCTCGGCAGGTCGCGCCACAAACTCGCCATGGAGCGTCACTCCTTCTGCCACACTCCCGTCGCCGTGGAACTGGTCCCTCTGCAGGCGCCGGGACACTCGCCACGCTCATCAATTCCGCCTCACGGCCGACCGCCGCCCGGGGCACAGCAGCCGTCGTACCCCGCACCGGCCGCGCAGCCCAGCTCCCGCAGACGTCAGGGCTGACCCACCCATAGCCAGGACCGACGCTCAGCCGGACCGATCGGCACCGGGGGCCGCCACGGCCGCGCGTTTCCATCGGCCCATGTCTGTCTTGGAGTTCACGGTCACCTGACGCCCGATCACGGGCGGGGCGGTGAGAGTCGTCCACTGCGGATCTGGCCGGCCCGGCAGTGTCCGCCCCCTGGCCAGCCATTCGACGACCAGGGCGGCGTAGATCGGCGGGTTCATCCTGTGCAGACCAGCGAGGCCGACGTATGCCTCGGGGCGCTCCTCATGGCCCGAGAGACGCCCCGTCGTGGTGGAGGTGCTGTTCATGCCGCTGCAACGCGACGGGGCACGCCGGTGGTACGCCTACGGTCGCCGATGCACCCCGTTCGAGTGAGCGCGCCTCCCTCGATCAGGGCCATGTACTTGTCGGATAAGACGCGGAGCGGCAGTCGCCCTCGCGCTGCCAGCACCGCCCGACCTCGTGCGGGCGGCTCGTGACTTCGCCATGTGAGGGCTGCCGGCGAGGGCTGCTCCAGCAGGCTCTGGACGATGCTGCCATCAACGGGATCCGCGCCTCGCGAGGAGCAGAACTGCCCCGACCCTCCAGGCCAGAGGACTGATCACTGCCACCTTGGAGGTGTGCCGCCATTGCGGTGTGCTCGGGGGCATACTCCAGACCGGCGCGACGGCCGTCCCCGCCTATCCGCCGACCAACCGGCGGGCCCTGACCCGACTGCGTTCGATCCTGGCCGACTGCGCGCCCGGGGCGATCCTGGCCGACTCCCGCCATGAGCGGCGGTTCGCGGCGATGGCGGCCGACGGGGAGATGCTGCCGCCGCTGATCCCGCTGGACGCCGATCCTCCCTCGAAACCCGCCGCCGCGCGTGCCTCGACGGCGAACGACGATCCGGTACGGCCGACCGACACAGCGCTGATCCAGTACTCGTCCGGCTCCACGGGCGACCCGAAAGGCGTGGAACTGACCCACGCCAACCTGATGAGCAACTGCCACGCCATCGGCCGGCTCATCGGCACGGAGGACGATCGCGTCGGGTTGAGCTGGTTACCGCCGTATCACGACATGGGGCTCATCGGGACCATCATGCTGGCGCTGCACGGCGGTTGGCCACTGCTGATGATGACGCCGGAGCACTTCGTCCAGCAGCCGGCCCGCTGGCTCCGGGCGATCACCGAGCACCGGGTGACCATCACCGTCGCCCCGAACTTCGCCTTCCAGCTCTGCGCCGACACCGTGGAGGAAGAGGATCTGACCGGCGTCGACCTGTCGTCACGCCGGCACGTCTTCTGCGGGTCCGAGCCGGTCGTACTCGACACCCTGAACGCCTTCCGGGAACGCTTCGAGCCGCGGGGCTACCGGGAGAAGACACTGATCCCTTGTTACGGACTCGCCGAGGCCACGCTGCTCGTGACGGCCAAGGCGCCCGGGACGGCCGTCAGTGTCGCGTGGGC
>Ga0075367_10000766_pt1 | contig 12566 bp, 5 predicted proteins | sample EndMethybrTD3032_FD_71399 | JGI IMG/M metagenome (GOLD analysis project Ga0075367, IMG submission 71399) | Populus endosphere microbial communities from Tennessee, USA - Endosphere MetaG P. TD hybrid TD303-2 | ecosystem: Host-associated > Plants > Roots > Endosphere | place: USA: Tennessee... | reverse complement strand
GCATATAATATATACAACCCATATAATATAATATAAGGCGAATCCATGTTGATTTCATGAGGACAGATAGGCTAAAGAGAGGTGAAAGGTAAAAAGATCTACAACCTATTCTTGCATCCTATACTAAGACCCTCTTCTGTGCATCGAAGAGGAAAAAGAATAATTACATTAATAACGAAAGAATTTCATTGCCTTAATGGCATAAGCTGCTATCGAATCTAGCTATCCGGAAGTAACATACTTAAATTCGAATGAATAGGAAGAGAAAGAGAACCAGTCTGCACCGGGTCGCCATAAACTCGATTACATTGCCTTCAGACTGTTGGCTTTGGCCACTTCATGAGGTTCACTATCCAAAAAAACCTTCAGACATGGAATTTCTATCTAACTTATGGTTCTGGATAAGAAGAAGGAAAACAGGAAAAAGGGAACGGAGAAGAGGGAACTAGCTCGGCAGATGACAATGGGTGTCAAGTCTCATCATGAAAAAGATGTCTAAGACTACGAACTGGAAGTCAGACCTAGGACTGGGGGAAGATAAGATCCTTATGTCGAAGAATTCGTTCCAGGAACAAAGACCGACGCAGTAGTGTCACCAGCGGATGGGGTCGCTCACTCCTTCTGCTATTTCTTTTTTTAGTTAAACTACGTTTACTTCCAGAATTTTCTTTAGCTTTAGAAGGTACCATGATGAATCTTAGACTCATAATATATATCACGAGTTTCTCTCAGCCTTCCACTTTGATTGGACGGTAATTCTAGAAGCCAGAAGCGGGATCTATACTTTAACGACACTTTCTTTCTCGGAGTGAACTTCTTTTTTTGGATACCCTAAAAGTACTTACAGCTAGGTCTTCATGCACTTAAAACCCTTCTTTTGCTAGATATATGAGTTTCATTCATATAACCGCCTGCCTTGAAGCCACGGTCCAGTAGCCTCTGTCAATATTTTAGTCAGAAGAATCCCCATACCAGAGCCTGACATCTGGTCCTATCGAACCATACTGGTAGATAAAGGGAGGCAGTTGTTCGTAAACCAAAAGCGCATTGTACAAAACGAAATTCCAACATAGTATTAACGTGAACTATTTCATCTGCTGGAGGAGCTTCGTCAGTCCAGCCAGCTTCTTTCTTAGGCCTGTAACTTAGTTGGTGCTTCGCTCCGCTTTTGTCCTTTTCATTCTTGAATGTAGTTATTGGCTTATGGACCTAATGAATCGTCCAGTCCAGCCAAGCCACTCTTAGTTATTGGTCTTCACAGGCTGCAGATCAGGCAGAATCCACAGCTATTGAATCAACTGTGGGACTTGAGCTAGTTGACATATCTTAACTTTTTGAATCTTCCTCTATAGCATCTGATTACTGAATCTTAAACTGACACAAAGGAGATAGAAGAACATCTTTGCACTGTATTTGCGACAGAAGCAGAAGGGCTTTGTGCAAGTGAAGAAGAAGCAAAGAATGCCCTCTATTCAGTGAAATGGATGGCATCAAATTAAAGGTAAAGGCTGTTGTCGGCATTTCCACTCTTTGCACTTTTACCTGACCCTTCGTCACTGCTTTCTGATCATGTGGATGCCGCTCTTAGAGAATCCGCGAAAGGAAAGGAGACTGTGAGGGGGAGGGATATGGATGGAATCGAGAAGTAAGAAAGAGTCACATCGGTTCCTCACCTGCAGGTCACAGGATGGTAACCATTGGCTCTACAAACCATACTGTAGACTATGGATCACGCGGGTAAAGCCTTTCATGCACGAGATCATCAATAGACGAAGGGCCTGGAGCAAGGAAATGGGAGTTCGGGTATGCCTATGGGTGTGAGTCAAGCAATTCCTTTATCTGCCTCGCTTAAAAAAAGCCATTTACAGCCCCGCATCCTCAAAGGAAAGAGGGAATAAAGAAGGAGAACTTCTAAATGAAAGGGGAAGCACTACAGTAATGCAGTTACGAGACAGTTACCATAAAAGATCGCGAGCAAGAAAAGAAATTTCGTATTCATATATAGGTTTGTACTTCTTTCCTTTTCCTTTGTCTCTATCCTGGGCTGCTTTTAATTATCTCCTACGCTTCTTTCAGGTTATGACAGGATTCCCAATATGTTTGGGGAATCTAAGTGAAGATATCGCTCAGGACGACGCCTTTTTAGACGGCTTGTTTGGTCTTGCCCTTGATAGTCCGCAGACTTCAATCCCTGTGAACTTAGTTAAAAAAACTGGCGCTGCCGAGGTTCCAGACTCAGGCGAGGTAGGAATTGAGTTACATCTTAGCTGGTAGTGATGATTTCTCCTCGGATTACTGAATTCCTGTCTCGGAACAGGTAGGAGATCCAGATTTCGATTTAGATGACAGGGTGCCGGTTGGCTCTTTTATCTTAGCACTGAGACCATCTGCGAGATTCCTCGTCTTGGCTTATACGACAGCTTCGCTTCCTGACGCTTCCGGGAAAGAAGAATGGTTCTCTTCCAGTGACCAGATTCGATCCAGTATCACCGACCACTTCTTCAGACGTAGTTCTTCTTGATACTTCCAAGAACGACGTAGAGATGTCTGTATCCAAGAACCTCCAAGTCCCACTTCAGCAGGTTAGAAGTCTTGTCCTTATCAGGTCAAGACAAGACTTGTCTACTTGGTCTGATTTTCCCTTACCTTAATACTTGAATAAGGCAATCAGGGTTCTTTGACTGGTGATACCGTGGCTAGCAAATCTATAGTGCTGGGTTAGATGCTTGGCTCCAGTCTTTAGAGATTTTTGAATAAGATGGTTTTTGATTAGCAGCCTCCGAGAGTGTGCTCTAGTAGAACTTTCGGATATGTCTAAAGTTGCCGATAAGATCTCTTTTTAGTAACTGGGCTTTGATCCGTCGCCATTCTCTAAGCAGAGTCGTGCTTTGTTCATTGCAAGTGTTGAGTTTGAGGCAAACGGAAGAAGTTCGATCCGGATGTGATCTTGGAGAAGAAGAACGTCATCGTGGCAGAGGTAGTAGCTCAAGCTAAAGATAAAGAATTTGAGAAGACCTTGGAGGAAAAGAGGAACTTGCTTGATGCATGCCACGCTGTACGCAAGGATCTGAAGACCGCCCACTCATCTTTGCAGGAGCAGATCATTGAGTTGGAAAGGAAGCCCGACCGCTTTCTAGTATGAGTCTCTGCTCTTTCCCTATCAGATGGTGCAGCCAGCGGCTAGTTCTATGATCTGCTGGTTCTTCTCGATATGGCTAGAAGCTCTTTCCTATCTATTATGTGGGACTGCCTTCCTTGATTCAACCGATCTTATTGAACAACCTATTTCAACAACTTATTATTGTACACAAATCGGTTGTTGTATAATAGGTTGTTGTTGTAGTTGCTAGTGGGACTGCTCTTCCTAGTAGCAGCACATCTTTGACAGCTTCTTTTTCTGACAAAAGACGTTCTTTTATGTGCTGTTCGAGATGTTACAAAGATCGGATGAACTAGACCAAGGGTGAAAGAGGAGTCCAAAAGTGGAAAGATTCGTCGAAAAGGGTCAAGCTAGGACTCAGTCCAAAGTCAGAGGCAGTCGAAAGGTAGGAAAGGTGCGTTGTCACCGCCCCTGGAATCATGGGAGTACGCCCCAAGATTGGAATGAGGGGAAGGAATGGAAAGATAAATGGATGGGGAATCCCCCTATGTGCTGAGAATAAGAGGAGACAACAAACTGAAAGATACCCGTAGGAAAGCATGGGAGCCCCAAGCCTATGTAATAGTATCAACCCTTAGAAGATAGTTTAGCATCACCCTACCGATGAGTCTGGAGGAAAGACTGGTGAATCAGGCAACCCCTCTACCTTGAATTCATAACTTGCATAATGAATTGCATCGACATCTTTGCCCGTGATCGAATGCCCCTTTCCCACGCCACCAATCGACGAATGCTGAGGAAGGAGTGAATCAACTGATGCAACCAAGCACAATACAATACACCACCCGAGCAACTACCCAACACCCGAAAAGGCGGAAGAATGCCAGGAAGTGACCAAGCAACTCCAAGTGAATAACCCAGCCACGACTATCTAACCAACTACCGATGAACTAATCAACAACCGAACGAGACTGAATCCAAGCGAGTGAATGAACGAGTCAGGGGTTTGTAAAGAGCAAAGGACTATAAAAAAACTACCCGGAATAGGAGTCTTGGCTTATGAGTTTGAGCTGGAAGACCAGGAAAGGCAGCACGCTTGGAGCCATATTCATGGGGTATTACTTAGGACGGACCTGAGACCTCGTCGGAATCGAAATCGAGCGAAGGAAAGGCCTTGGCTTGACTTCCTATGTCCACAGTTCGTAGCGTAGGGAGCAAGAAACAGGAGATTACCCAATGCCGGCCTCTAGGAGATAGGAGAGAGAAAGAAAAACCTCTTCTCGTAACAACCTTTTGTGTACACAATCGATTGTGGAAATCTGATGTCCTCCTACTAGAAGAGCAACGACTTTAGCCCAGGATCGAGGTAAGGTTACTCCTTCCCCCCTTATCGAGCTACAAGCACACTTACGCTATCTATCCCTCTTATTTCCAGAAACAAAGAAGCTCCCTGACTAAAAGACAGGAGAGGGAAGAACGCGGACTTCTCCGTCAAAGCACAGCCAGCCTGAGCACGAAGACAGAAGTCATGTTCTGCATGCAGACAGATAATGCCTTGAAATCAATTCCCGATGCATCTCTTCTTGCCAGTCCGATCGTGAGTGTTGGTAATTTGTTGTACATGACCTTTGTCAGCGCTTGTAAGACCGCAAGTAGGTGTACAAGTAATTTGACTTTGTTGAATTATCTGCCGCATAGTCCTTTTTATTTTGAAGTCCAGGCATTCCGAAGCAATGGAAAGACAGCACTCCAACTTATTGATTGAGCTATACCTCGTGCGAATCCCTTTGGTGCGTGGTCCGGGTACACTACTTTTCCTTTTGTCGTAGCTTAGAGACTTATAGCCTTTAGTCCACCTGCCCGTCGCTTACTCTAATGTCTAACGCTCTCTCCCGAAGTCAATTTACTGCCAACAATCCCTCTCCCGCTATCTTTCATCCCTTAATTGCCTTATCTTTTCTTTTTCTGTTGTAAACCGGCCGTTTGTTAGGATCTTCTCGCCGTAACCAGTAATAGGCTTATCTGCCGTTTCATTCGCATTATCGTGAGCGGGTCTGGTGAACTACACTACCCTTTCACGGGTTCTAGCTACTATTGGATTTGAACCCTAGCTTAGCGCTCCCTCTTGTTATTGTTAGGGATATACTACCCGTCTAATCTTGATTCTCCTTTACAGACCAGCAGACCTTACATACGCAATTCCTCGATTCATTAACGTGCAAGAGAAAGCGATCCACAAGAGGGTTCGTTCATCTAACACTTACACACTATCGGCTTCAAGCAACTATCGATGTAGACTGAGAACCTATTGTATAAGGTTTGACTATGTGTGAAAATTTGTTTCAAATTTATTCACATACTCTATTTACCTAGGAAGTCCTGAGAGAGCAACAGCAGCAGGAATTGGACCGAGGGGTACTAATCCTTCAGACTGTCTCAATCCAGGTAACTCTTACTTACTGACAAACGGATCCAGGTAGCTCAGATCTAGCTAGGTTAGACGGTTCGGTCTTAGATGGTTTGCTTGGTCTAGTGTGTTAGGGATAGCTGAACAGAGCAGAACGACTTCTCGCTGTGTGTCTAGTAGAACCCGAAGCATTGACATTGAAAGAAAGACTCAAGCATTGAAGAAAGAACAAAGACAAGGATTTACCTATAGGAGAATCCTGTCTAGAATCATCGACTACTCGAAAGTCAACTCATCTCGGAGCATGGAAAGAAGGATCGATGGACAGAGAGAAAGCCTATGGTCTCTATGCCTGCTGAAGTCAGCTATTCATTTCCAGGTATTCCGTGTCTGGTTTGATAGAACCAGGAGTGGGAGATGGAGTCGATTAGTTGACTAAGTAGAAAAATTAGAAGTTGGTACCGGCCTTTTCCTTTGAAAGGTCTTTCACTAGTGGAAGAGGGATATGAATCTGGATCCCGATCTTGTCTTACGGACTATCCCGTAGTGGTTCTGTGATCGCGCTCGAAATTGGATCTATTTCTTTGACACAGTCAACTGGCATTGGTTCAACTAACTGGCTGGCTGCTATTGATATCAGAGCCCGAGCCTTTGTTGACCATGCAAAAAGAAATCCTGGGGCAAAGAAAGGCACCATGGGAAGCAAGTCTTAAGCCAAACCACTCTATACGACCGACATTGGATGAGCGCGCACGGGAAGGCCACGCTACTGACTTTCGACTTCATACGAGATGCTAGTTGAATGGCATCGGCATTTCCTCGTCTTTCACTCACCTCACGAGGACGTTGGCCGGGTGGAATCTAAGAGAAATTCGAATCAAATACGAACGTATTCTTAAAATAAAGAAATTCCCAGGGAATCTCCGCAAGAACTAGTCGGGAGCCTTCTCCTTCTAGGATCAAGATTCAGTGTCAAGATGAAGGGCGGTATCACATTCACTTGCTTGCCATCCCTTTTCTTCTTTTTCTCCCCTCCGGTCGCCTCGTTACCTTTTTTGCTTTATCACATTGACTTCTTTCTGCTTTTTCACTTCTTTTCCTTTGATCCAGCTGTATTATTAGCTGATGATTCCTTTTTTCCAAGTGTGTCCGATTGGTATCACTCGCATAATACTTTTCTTTTATTTGTAGCGGCCATGTGGCATAGTCTATCTTTTCCTTATCCTTTTCCCTCCATACTTGCCTTTGTACTGATTTGAATATAGGTAGGAAGGCTTAGTGGAAGGACGGCACCCTCTTCAGAGGTGCCCCTATAGAAAGGGGCACGGTCTCTGTCTTTGACTTGGCCTTCGGCCTTGAGAACATAATGATTTCGGACTTTCTCTTTTCGCGCGTATTGCTTTCTTGTCTTTTCTAGCTTGAGGTCTATATAGACGATCTGACTCTTTGTCAAGTTAGAGTCAGAATTCTCCTAAAGTTTGTGATAGCGGTTAGTGGAACGTGCAAGATAGGGCCAGCTAGGAGCTCCGCTTTACTTTACGAAGCTTCTCCCTTCTCCGCTTAACGCTTTTTGGCCTACTCTTGTATCCTTTCCTTACGGAAAAGCAGAGATTCTACGGCGACCTTAGCCCGAAAAGGACTTTCTTCAATAAACAGAACCGCCTTTCTTTGTATTTCGTATACCAACCTCCGGGGATTGATGGGTTTTGCAATAAGGCAGCCAGGTGCATAATTGGGCCCATTCGGCATGCGCTCTTAGAGAAAGAAGCCTCGGAAAAGATGCTCCAGGATAATCCCGTGGAATGTGAAATAAGAAAGGCTAGCAATTTGAATTCTTCATTCTATAGTGTGGCCCGCCCTAGGAATTCGACCATGTGAGTTGGGTGAGCGGTGGATCTCAGTACCATGGCTTTTAATGGCCTTCGATGCTTGTTCATTTCTTGGGAAGAAGGCAGTAGGGAATGTATCCCACGTATAGATAGAAGAGAAGGGTCGGTCCTTACCTTAGTGGGTGCCCCAATGTCTCTATCTCTAATATGGGATTTGGCTGGATCTACACGATACCCATAACCAAAATAGGGCTCCAAGCCGGGCTGCTTCATTCAAGTCTAGGGTCGGGCATTGATGGGTTCCATATTTCTCTTCGACACGGACCAAGACGGGAAAGAAGCTACCAATCTGAAAGACCCAGTGAGCACCTCAGTCAAACAAGATCGATCGCTTCGCTCCCCAATGCCAAGCCGGTCAAGAGAGAGCCTTAGTAAAATAGGCAGCAACCGGATGTTACAAGACCCGAGCAATCACGAGATCGAGTTGTAGTCCACTTCGACTTTCAGTCTCGTTTGTAGATCCTGCGATTAGAATATGAACTTGGTACTGGAAGTGCAACTTCTCTGTCTGGTTCGTTCACCAGATCTACTTTCTCGACCGGAAGAAAGAAGTCGGGATCGGTGCTATGGCAGTGGTTTGCCTCCTAGATCTGACGATTCTCAGTGACGATCCACATCGGTAGTTGTTGGCTGTTATGCGTCTTGTGCTAATCTGGTAACTGTCCTAGGGGAATAGGAGCGGTAGTGATGGAAGTGGTGCATCGGGAAATCGGAGAAAGGACAGTCCCTAGCGGTGAATCGGAGAATTCATTCAACTACTAAAACTATCCCGTCAGTCAGAGGGAAGCAAGAGTGCCTATGGGTAAATCGTTAGTTCCAAGCAGGGAATTGGCTGTTCCACACCGCATAGCTGTCAGCTAAAGTGGGAATCAAAAGTTTAGGAGCCATATTCTCGAGACTTCCCTTCCCGCTTCGCTAAGGAAGCTTTTCCTTCTTCAAGTATTCCCCGGTACGGATTGTTTGGTACTCTTTCCCCGATCGAACAAGCAAGGGGTGAGCAGCGACTAGCTATGGACTTTTCTCGCTTCCTGTCTCCCCGGTTGTCATGTCACATCGCCGATGACCTATAGCCTTTTCGCGCAGCCCTTTTCTTGCTTGGAAGCAACCAACGGCATCAATTAAAGGCTTTCTTGCTGAGATCACTAGCGGAAGAGACCTGGCCCCTCTATCCCCGCCTGACCTCTCTGTCCCCGGACGCTTTCCCTAAGCTGAGAGTGCCTGCCAAATGAAAGCGAAGCTCCCCGCATCCCATAGGACTAAGATAGGGTCTGCAACTCTCGCCCTTGAAGAGAATGGGCTCTTGTCCTGCAGCTTTCGGTTAGGGGATCGAAGAAAAGCACGGAACTTGTTCTAAAGAAGAGACCAGTGATCTCATCTCGACACATCCCTTATGTCGTCTTTTCATGTGAGAGAAGTTACTCTAAGCCCGAATCCGACAGAGAATCATCTTATCTTCAGTTTCGGAATTTCTTTCGCAACAAGAATGGCGCGGCAGGAGCGATATCAGACCCTTAGTTTCAAGCAAGAAAGATAACAGCAGAAAGCAGGAAGGGCGCGAAGTGGTGGGAAATCCAGATCCAGCAAAGCCATTCGAGACATGTCGACTTCTGTTCTGAACTATTGATATTGCCCAATAGAAGGAAATTAGTCCTTCTCACCCGAGTGATTAAAGACTGCTTGGAAGAAAAGCCCTCGTTAGGCCGAAAAGGGAAAGGCGCTAAGGTAAGGCAAGCTCTTTAAACTAAACCATTGGGAAGTCTCATCGAAGGCCTAGGGTAGGGCATTATCTAACTCAAATAAAAAGGGCCCAAGAGGAGGTTTAATGCATCGTATAATAAGATGGCAATGTTAGGAAGATCGGCTTTACTATTTCTAGAGCAACTGTCGAATCTCGTGCAGGGGATGGGAAATTTTGTCTTTGCACGAGTAGGCTGTTTGCAAGAACAGGTTTCATTTCACATGAATCTCTGAGGGGCTGTCTCCTTCGGGTGTCGAACTCATCTCGGGCTACTAAAGAATGGTAAGAAGGGAGTAAATAGGCTTCCATAGCTGTCTGGGATAGGCCACAAAGGGAAGCGGAAGGGAATGTCGAAAGCGTAGTGAAAGCACCTACCTTATGTTTAAGCGTCTTAGTTTCAGTGAAAAGCCAAAAAGAGAGTTTTGCCTGCTTTAGTGGCAATTCTGTGCTGCAGATACACTGCCGTATAGACAGCTTCTGCTTGTTAGGAAGGCCTTTTTCATGCAACATAGCTCTAGCCATTTCCATAACAGATCTGTTTTTTCTTTCAGCCACCCCATTTTATTTTGCTCAGGGGCATAGCCAACAGTAAGCTGGTGATGTACACCTTCATCATCACAAAACAAAATTCCTTGGAAGTATATTCCTTGCCTCTGTCACTCCTTAAGGCTTTGAGTTGACAGCCACTTTGCTTCTCAGCTGCATTCTTTCATTTTTGTTTTGAAAACTTCAGATCTTTCTTTCAAGAAGTACACCCAAGTCATTCTTGAGAAGTTATCAATAAATAGGATGAAGTACTTGCTGTTGTCAAGAGAGGGAGTCCTCATGGGACCACAGACGTCAGTATGCACCAGTTCCAGCTTATGTGAAGCTCTCCTGGCTGTGCCAGATGGCAGATGGTAAGGATTTTCTAGCCATCTTGAAAAGTTGACACCCTTCACACACTCCACTGCATTCTCCAATGGCAGGCAGATCTTTTACCATTTGCCTTTGAGAAAGAAGTTTGAGACTATGCAAGTTGCATAGAAAGAAGAGTTCGAGCCCGGCATAAAAGGAATGCGCCAAATCGTCTGCATGCGCTGAATCTTCTTCTCTTCCTTTACCAATGTGAGGAATAGCAGGCAATCAATCCTGATTGTTTGAATTCAAATAAATGCTATAAGTACAGAAAGATCCCCGATCTACGAGAATGAATTTTGTATTCCTAGAAAAAGATCTTGCCCATTGGTAGTTGGTATTGAGAGTGGAAAGGCTTAGCAGCAGCTATTAGTCATTCTCCTTCTTAAAGCATCACTTCAAGGCTAACTTAAGAAAAGGCACTAAAGCAAACCACTACTTACGATTTTTCCTCATCTTCAATGTCGCTAAATAGTGGGTTTTTCCTAATACCTGTTCCGGTATACGTTCTGACTTGTAAGGAGAGCCTAGCAAGTCGGACTGCGGACACTTAGCTAAGCTTCATTATCCTAACCTAATTCGGTGTCAAATTGGACATCTTTCCTTGGCTATAATTTTAAATTCTAATAAAGCTCTATTTGACCTGACCTAGGATAGGACAATTCCATCCAAAAAGAATCGAATCAGGTGGTAAACAGAGAGTCTCTATTAAACCAGAAGGGGATGGTGACCAAGATGGCTCCTCTGAAGACGGGAGTTATTGAAGTGAATCCTCCCCTGAAGGAGCTTTTGAATATGTTAAGGGCCCCGTCTTGAAAGCTGGAAGTAGCTCCTACACCCCTGTTACTCCCATTCCATTGGCTTCGACCTCTGTGGATCCTACCTCACAATCTTTTGGTGAGGGGACTCCGGCTGTGACTCCTACATCTGCTTTCAAATCCAGTGATTTCCCTCAGGTAAGACCTTTGGCACTTAATCTAACCACACCTTTCTTAACTTCATTCTTTCCTGACTGACATGCCTTTTCTCTCTCAGCCACAATTTGATTTGGTGCCACAGCTTCTACCTCGAGTGGTTCTTCGCGGCTTGCAAAGCGTGTTTTACTTGGCTCCTTGAAGAGTTTGATCAGCGAGGATTTAACCAGCGAAGGATCCAAGTCTCAAAGCGAAGCCAGCGCGGGTGTTGCCCCCGAATCCATTCAAGGGACTCCCAAACATGTCATTCTTACAGCTCGTGGACGACGACCTTCTTCTCGCCAACAAGGAGGCCGCAACCAACCTGTTCACAACAATCGCACCTCCTCATATAGACTCAATTTTGAGAGCCAGAGTCAGGAGTTTGAGGAGCTGTTTTGGTTTAAGCACTAAGCTCACCTATTTATGGAATAGATCAAGTTCAGTCCCAGTAGCGAAGGTAGGCGCATAAGTGCATATTCCCTTGAGGGGAGCGAATACACTCGATCTAGCTATGTTGGCTAAGGAGCTGGGACTGGTGCTTATGGATCTTTACCTAGAACTGAAACTTACCCTGACTTTCAATCTGGTAGTGATGCTGCGGGCTTACTTAAATGGAGCCCTTGGTTCCCATACATCCATGTAAAAGCCTTTCTCGGTGACAGATCTTATTGATGAAGCCATCCCTGAAAAACTGGACAAGCACGCGTCTGTACGGTATAACAGGACCGTCAGCTATCTAGTGAAATAAAGGGCATACTTTTTTTTTCGTGGTATGGACCAAAGAATGGGTTCTGCTGCTATCGACACCTACTAAATTAACCAAAAGTAATCGATCGAGACCGAGGAGAACTGAGCATAAGTCGGAGATCTTAGGTTAGGGTAGGGCTCAAAAAGGAATTTCATCCGTCACTTCGTTCATACCTTCTTGGCTTAGGCTTCCAACTGAACCTATTTCATAGCCTTTAGCCTGCCGCTAGCAGAAGCTAAGCGCTGCGCGCTAAAAAACGTTGCTTCTGTCGGCCTTTCTGTGCAACAGTCCACCAATAGCAGAAGAAAGGGTTACTGTACATACAAGAGTCTTCCAGTTCTTACGTAAGCTTTTTCTTACTAGTCAAGTAGTACAACAGCTGTATCTTATTTTTATAGCCCGGCGCGGCGGGTCGCCTTTTGAATTCCGTAGATAGAAGAAACTATTAGAAGGAGTAGGTGAGTGAGTGAGTCCTCACTGACCTGAGCGATTTCGATCACCTAGCAGGCCTTTTTTTTATTTGGTAGGTGCCGAAGCGTCTCATCAGATTCACCTTCGAAGGAAGGAACTCGAAGTGAGACGGCGCCGTCTTGTGCAACGCAACTACCGTTGCGCCTTCTATCATCTTATATCCGGTAGACTTGGTAAAAAAGGGCCCCGACTTCTTTCTAGAATTAGAGTTCGACCGCAGCTGCCCCTTTTTTGATTTGGGGGGATCCAGTTCCTTGCCAACTATCGACCCCCATCTCTTTTCATTTGGGTAGTACCAAACCTAGCCTAGCCTTCGTCAATTACACTAAAGCAGAGCACCCAACTATGGCGTCACGTCAA
>Ga0075367_10000765_pt1 | contig 12566 bp, 9 predicted proteins | sample EndMethybrTD3032_FD_71399 | JGI IMG/M metagenome (GOLD analysis project Ga0075367, IMG submission 71399) | Populus endosphere microbial communities from Tennessee, USA - Endosphere MetaG P. TD hybrid TD303-2 | ecosystem: Host-associated > Plants > Roots > Endosphere | place: USA: Tennessee... | reverse complement strand
TCGTCACTGCTCCCCCTCACGATGCGCACGCCACGAGGCGATGAACAAACCGTAGAGGTCACCACTGACAGTCGGTCGGAGGCGGCCGGTCGACCGGCCGTGAAACGGCTCCGGCCAGGCACCCCGTTCGGTGCCCGGCCGGCTGTCGACTCCTAGATCTCGCCCCGCAGTTTGGCGAGCGCCTCGGCGAGGATCGCCTCGCCGTCCGCGTCGCTGCGCCGCTCCCGCACATACGCGAGGTGCGTCTTGTAGGGCTCGGTGCGCGGCGGGTCCGGCGGGTTGTCCCGGTCCTGCCCGGCCGGGAAGCCACAGCGCGGGCAGTCCCAGGTCTCGGGAACCTGCGCGTCGCTGGCGAAGCTGGGCTGCGTCTCGTGCCCGTTCGAGCACCAGAAGGAGATGCGCAGACGCGGCGCGGACTCGCCGCGCTCGGCCTCGCCCATCGGCCCCGCCCCGACCCGGCTACCTCGGATCGCGTTGCCACTTGCCACGGTCGTAACTCCCTGCGTGATGGTGCCGCGAAGCGAGTCGGCGTTTCGCTTCGTTGCGAGCGCCTCAGTCTACGTAAGGCCCAACGCACGTCCAGTGGTTGGAGTTACAGCCCCCATACCTAGACGCAAGCCCCATGATAGGCCGCGCTCAGCTGCGCGTACCGAACATGGGGCCTTACGTGCGGAATGTACGTGCTGTGTGTGTTGCTGCTCAGCTGTTCGTCTTCATGATGATGCCGAGTACGACAATGCACGCGAACCACAGCAGACCGACCACGATCGTGATGCGGTCCAGGTTGCGCTCGGCGACCGAGGAGCCACCGACGGACGACTGCATGCCGCCACCGAACATGTCGGAGAGGCCGCCGCCCTTGCCCTTGTGCATCAGCACCAGCAGCATCATCAGCAGGCTGAAGACGATCAGGGCGATCGAGAACCCCAAAACCACGGCTGGACCAACTTCCTCGGATTCGGATGAACGACGGGGGCACAGCACCATGGCTGTGCCCCCGCAAGAGTACGACGGATCGCCGCTAGGGCCTACTCACTGGTCGCGGAAGCGCACGATCTTGACGAACTCATCGGCGTCGAGCGAGGCGCCGCCCACGAGCGCACCGTCGATGTCGGCCTGCGCCATGATCTCGGCGACGTTGCCGGCCTTGACGGAGCCGCCGTACTGGATGCGGACCCGGTCGGCCAGCTCCTGGGTGTACAGCTCGGCGATCTTGCCGCGGATGGCGGCGCAGACCTCCTGGGCGTCCTCGGCGCCGCAGACCTTGCCGGTGCCGATGGCCCAGACGGGCTCGTAGGCGATCACGACGGTCTCGGCCTGCTCGGCCGGGAGGTCCTTGAGACCGCCCTCGACCTGGGCGAGCGTATGCGTGACGTGGTTGCCCGCCTCGCGCACGTCCAGCTCCTCGCCGACGCACAGGATCGGGGTCAGACCGTGCTTGTAGGCGGCCTTGACCTTGGCGTTGACGATCTCGTCCGTCTCCGCGTGGTACTGGCGGCGCTCGGAGTGGCCGATGGCCACGTACGTGCACTTCAGCTTGGCCAGCATCGGGCCCGAGATCTCGCCGGTGTAGGCACCGCCGTCGTGCGCCGAGATGTCCTGGGCGCCGTATTTGATCTTGAGCTTGTCGCCGTCGACCAGGGTCTGCACGGAGCGCAGGTCGGTGAAGGGCGGCAGGACGGCGACCTCGACGGCCTCGTAGTCCTTGTCGGCCAGGGCGAAGGCGAGCTTCTGGACGTGCGCGATGGCCTCGAGGTGGTTGAGGTTCATCTTCCAGTTGCCCGCCATGATCGGCGTGCGCGTGCTCATAAGGGGTCAGTCCTCCAGTGCGGCGAGGCCGGGGAGCGTCTTGCCCTCGAGGTATTCGAGGGAGGCGCCACCACCGGTCGAGATGTGGCCGAATGCGTTCTCGTCGAAGCCCAGGAGGCGCACGGCCGCGGCGGAGTCGCCGCCGCCGACGACCGTGAAGGCCGGGGAGTCGAGGAGGGCCTGGGCGACCGCCTTGGTGCCCTCGGCGAAATCGGGGTGCTCGAAGACGCCCATCGGGCCGTTCCAGAAGACGGTGGCGGCGTCGGCGATCTTCGAGGCGTACTGCTTGCGGGACTCCGGACCGATGTCCAGGCCCATCTGGTCGGCGGGTACGGCGTCCGCGGCGACGGTGACGGGGTTCGCCGACGCCTTGGTCTTCAGGTCCGGGAACGCCGGGGCGGCCACCACGTCGACGGGCAGCACCAGCTCGACGCCGGTCTTCTCGGCGCGCTCGATGTACTCCAGGACCGCCGGGATCTGGTCCTCCTGAAGGAGGGACTTGCCGACCTCGTAGCCCTTGGCCTTGAGGAAGGTGTAGGCCATACCGCCACCGATGAGGAGGCGGTCGGCCTTGCCGAGCAGCTCGTCGATGACGGCGAGCTTGTCGGAGACCTTGGCGCCGCCGAGCACGACGACGTAGGGGCGCTGCACCTCGTCGGTGAGCTTCTTCAGTACGGCGACCTCCCCCGCGATGAGGTAGCCGGCGGCGTGCGGCAAGCGGGCCGGGAGGTCGAAGACCGAGGCGTGCTTGCGGTGCACGGCGCCGAAGCCGTCGCCCACGTACACATCCGCGAGGGCGGCCAGCCGGTCGGCGAACTCGCCACGCTCGGTGTCGTCCTTGGAGGTCTCGCCGGCGTTGAAGCGCAGGTTCTCGATGACCGCGACCTGGCCGGGCTGGAGGCCGTTCACCGCGTCGTGCGCGGCGGGGCCGACGGTGTCCTGGGCGAACGCGACCGGGGCGCCGAGGAGTTCACCGAGGCGCTCGGCGGCGGGCAGCAGCGAGAAGGCCGGGTCCGGGGCGCCCTTGGGGCGGCCGAGGTGCGAGGCGACGACCACCTTGGCGCCCGCCTCGGCGAGGGCCTTGATGGTGGGCAGTACGGCGCGGATGCGGCCGTCGTCGGTGATGAGGCCGTCGGCGAGCGGCACGTTGAGGTCGGCGCGGACGAAGACCCGCTTGCCGTCCACGCCTTCGGCGAGAAGTTCGTCGATCGTCTTCATAAGGGGACACTCCTGGTGAGGGCTGCTCTGATCGTACGAGGGCTGTTCTGTACGTGAGTCAGGGCCCGGGCGGCGCGTCCCTGCGCTGCCCGAGCCCTGCGTTCACATCAAAGTGCCTGCTCTGTGGATCGGATCTGGATCAGAGCTGGTTGCCGACGAAGACCGTGAGGTCGACGAGGCGGTTGGAGTAGCCCCACTCGTTGTCGTACCAGCCGAGGATCTTCACCGACTTGCCCTCCTGGACCATGGTCAGGGAGGAGTCGAAGGTGCAGGAGGCCGGGTCGCTGACGATGTCCGAGGAGACGATCGGGTCCTCGGTGTACGCCAGGTAGCCCTGGAGCTCGCCCTCGGAGGCCTTCTTGAACGCGGCGTTGACCTCGTCCTTGGTGACCTCGCGCTCCAGCTCCACGACCAGGTCGGTGGCCGAACCGGTGGGGACCGGGACGCGCATCGCGATGCCGTCGAGCTTGCCCTTGAGCTGGGGCAGGACCAGGGCGGTGGCCTTGGCGGCACCGGTCGTGGTCGGGATGATGTTCTCCGCGGCGGCGCGGGCGCGGCGCAGGTCGGAGTGCGGGAAGTCCAGGATGCGCTGGTCGTTCGTGTACGCGTGGACCGTGGTCATCAGGCCCTTGACGATGCCGAAGTTCTCGTCGAGGACCTTCGCCATCGGCGCCACACAGTTGGTGGTGCAGGAGGCGTTGGAGATGACGTGGTGCTTGGCCGCGTCGTACTTGTTCTCGTTGACGCCCATCACGATGGTGATGTCCTCGTCCTTGGCCGGAGCCGAGATGAGGACCTTCTTGGCGCCGCCGGCGATGTGCTTCTCGGCGTCGGCCTTCTTGGTGAAGATGCCGGTCGACTCGACGACGATGTCGACGCCCAGCTCGCCCCACGGGATGTCGGCGGGGTTGCGCTCGGACAGGACCTTGATGGTCTTGCCGTCGACGGTGATCGTGTCGGCGGTGTGCGAGACCTCGGCCTTGAGGCGGCCCAGGATGGTGTCGTACTTCAGCAGGTGGGCGGTGGTCGCGGTGTCACCCAGGTCGTTGACAGCCACGATCTCGATGTCAGCACCCTGCTCCAGCAGTGCGCGGAAGTAGTTGCGACCGATACGACCGAAGCCGTTGATGCCTACGCGGATCGTCACGAACCGATCTCCTCGTTGGTACGCCGGCCATGCGGTGCCGGCGAGCTCTGTTTGGGATGTCCCCGACCACCCCCGACCCTACCTCCCTGAGGCCCCCGGAGTGACATCGAGATGCCGCATACACGGGCAGGCGGTCCGTACCCGCCAGTAGGGGTACGGACCGCCCGGGCCGAAAGGTCCTGTCACTCGATGTGACTACGGTGAGCTAGTCATCGTTGACCAGGGGGTTCACCCTCCGAGGGCCGCGAGGGCCTTCTTGACGAGGGTGGCCCGGTCGGCCGCCGAGGCGACGTGCTCCAGGCCGAAGCCCAGCAGCACGGTCCGGTCGGTGGTGACGGCGCCGTAGGTCTTGAAGAGGGCCCCGGTGCGCGCCCAGTCCTCAAGGACGGCCGGGCTGCCCGCGGGCGGTCCGGGCACGCTCCAGGCGCCCAGCGACGCCTCGAAGCCCTCGGTCTGGGTCGGCGTGCCGCCCACGACGAGCGAGGCGTCGTCGGCGAGGACTCCGTGGCCGCCGGTGCCCGGGTCGGTGACATAGCTGATCGAGACCTCGACGGACTTGCCGGCGTAGGCGCTCAGGTCGTAGTTGACCTGCTGCCAGCCGCTGGAGGCGCCGGTGAGGCTGTTCCAGGAGCCGCTGGTGCCGGTCGCCGTGCAGGCGTTGGACCCCACGGTCAGGTAGTGCTTCAGCCAGGGGTGCTCGCCCACCAGGAAGCCCGCTTCGCAGTCCGACGGCACAGCCGTGCTGGTCGCGCCGCCCGCCTCCGGGAGGGTCGTCCAGTCGTCGGCGCCGGTGGTGTGGGCCTCGACGATCACATGGTCGTAGCCGGGCTCGGTGTCCCACAGCAGATGGCTGCGCAGGGTCGGCTTCTGGGCCGTGCTCACGCCGCTGAGGTCGATGGTGCGGGTGAGGCGCTTGTACGCGTCGTCGGTGTGCACGGCGGCCGCCATGTAGGAGCCCGCGTACGGCCCGTACGGATTGACCGTCCCGGCGAACTGGCCCGCGCCCGCGCCGGCGAACTGCGGGTACTTGTCGACGGGCAGCGAGTCGGAGGTGACGGAGTAGGTGCCCGCCTTGTCGAGCGGGTTGCCGGGTGCCGCGCCGAGCGCCCCGCCGGCGCCGTCGAGCTTGCCGGAGCCGGTGAAACCGGTGGCCCCGGGGGTCGACGTACGCGAGTAGGCACCCAGGTAGTACTGGCTGAAGTCGTCCGACAGAGTTCCGCCGCCGAGGTCGACGTTGCCGCCGGCCTGCTCGCCCGCCTCGATCAGCTTGCCGCCCTCGTTGAGGTAGGCGCGCAGCTGGAGCTGGGTGGCGTTGCCGGGGACGCCCGCGCCGGTGTAGTGGACGACCGTCCTGAAGTGCTTCAGCACGCCGAGCGCGTCGGGCGCGCCCTGGGTCGCGACATCCCAGACAACGGCCTTACGGCCATTGGCCTTCAGCGCGTCCACATACGTCTGCGCCTGCGTGGCGGCCGCGCCCTCCTCGGCGACGACGAGCGTGTCGGCCTTGGCCCGCTGGGCGACGGTGTAGGTGAAGTGCTCGCTGGAGACCTTCTTGCCGCCCCTGCTCCGTCCGGTGAACCAGACCTCGACCTTGTCGCCCGGGTCGCCGTCCTTCACCTTGGCCCGGTACTCGTCGAAGTGCAGGTTGTCGTCACCACCGTAGGTCTCGCCGCCCTTCCAGGCCCTGAGGTCCTGGTCCTGCGTACGGCCGCCGTTCACGCGGTACTTGAGCTCCTTGTCGCGCACGGACTTCCGTACGACGACCGAGACCTCCTGGTCGGCACCGCGGGAGTACGACGTGGCGAACTTCGCCGGGGTGAAGTCGGCGGCCTTCAGACCGAGCGAGGAGGACGGGACATCGGGGTGATCGGCGGTCTCGGCGACCGAGAGCGCGAACGGGATGTTCTTCTCGAACTCCTGCTGGATGAGCTTCTCGTCGTCCGGGAAGTTGAACACGGACTGGCAGTCGGCGGCCTTCCACTGGTCGTTCGGGTCGATGTTCGACGCGGTCTGACAGGTCGACATCTCCGGGGTGAACATCGACATGCCGTTGACGTTGGCCGCGTGGCCGTCCGCCTCGCCGTTGGTGGTGTACAGCTCCGAGGAGACCTGCGGGCGGTAGCCGGGGATCGCGGAGTTGCCGGGTGTACCGGCGAGCGCCTTGTAGATCACGTCGTCGGGCGTGGGGGTGGCCACCTGCCAGCCGACGCCGTAGAGGAGGAGTTCGGCGGCGGAGTGGTAGTTGACGCCGTACGAGAACCCGATCCGCTTCTCGAAGGTGTCCAGCGCCCTGGTCTCGGGCTCGGACTCCGGGGCCGCGCCGCGGTAGGTCTCACTGGTCGGGTTGGGGGACGAACCCTCGTCGTCGTAGCCCCACTTGTAGCCGAAGTTGCGGTTGAGGTCGACGCCGTCCCCGACGGAGATGACGCCGTCGCCGTTGACGTCCCGCAGGTTCTTGCGCCACAGGCGGGTGTCGGAGTTCTTGAAGGTGTAGTCGTAGCCGTCGGGGTTGGCCGAGAGGACGAACCACAGCTCGGTGGAGTCGACGATCTTCTTGATGCGCTTGTTCTTCTTGTAGTTGTCCAGGTAGTAGTGCATCAGCCGCCGGGTCATCTCCGGCGTGATCCACTCGCGCGCGTGCTGGTTGGAGACGTAGAGGACGGAGGGTTTCGAGCCGTCCTTGGACTTCCGGGCGCCCTTGGTCAGTTTGAGCGCGAGGATGTCCTGGCCGTTGACCGTCTTGCCGATGGACTCGACCTTGGCGAGGTCGGGGTACTGCTGCCCGGTCCGGACGATCTCCTCCTTGAGACCACCGCTGCCGCTGTACGGGCGGAACACGCCCTGGGCGGCGACGCCGACCCGTTTCTCCGCCTTGGCCGAAAGCGTGTGCTCGGTGAGGTCGACGCCCTGCTTCCGAAGCGACTTGGCCTGCTGACCGGTGAGGTAGACCTCGACGGTGGCCTTCCCCTTCGCGGGGACCTGCTCGCCGAGTTCGTGGCCGTCCTGTCCGGCGGCCAGCAGCAGGGGCACCTGCTTGGCGGTGATGTCGGCGCGGTAGACGTTGACCTCGCCCGGATCTTGTCCCTGCGAAGTTCCGTTCTGAGCCTGGGCGATGGGTGCGAGGCTCGCTCCGCCGAGCAGGAGCGCACCGACAGCGAGGATCGATCTCGCTCTGGGTCTCATGAACCCCCCTAGCAATCTTTCGTCACGGCGACGAATTGCTGCCAGGCTCATGCCAGTTCACAGCGGAGTCAAGGGCGACACAAAGCCAGACAAAGACCGGTGCCGACGCCCAAGTGGGCGTCGGCACCGGCTTGTTGGACTTTCGGTTGATCAGCCGACCAGATTGTCGGCCATCTCCTCGGTGATGCTGGACTCCGTGCCCGGGATGCCGAGGTCGGAGGCGCGCTTGTCGGCCATCGCGAGCAGGCGGCGGATACGGCCGGCCACGGCGTCCTTGGTCAGCGGCGGGTCGGCGAGCGCGCCCAACTCCTCCAGGGAGGCCTGCTTGTGGTCCATGCGCAGGCGCCCGGCGGCCGCGAGATGCTCGGGGACCTCGTCACCGAGGATCTCCAGCGCGCGCTGGACACGGGCGCCGGCGGCGACGGCGGCGCGGGCGGAGCGGCGCAGGTTGGCGTCGTCGAAGTTGGCGAGACGGTTCGCCGTGGCCCGCACCTCGCGGCGCATCCGGCGCTCCTCCCAGGCCAGCACCGACTCGTGCGCGCCCAGGCGGGTGAGCAGGGCGCCGATCGCGTCGCCGTCCCGGACGACCACGCGGTCCACTCCGCGTACCTCACGGGCCTTCGCGGCGATCGACAGGCGGCGCGCCGCGCCGACCAGGGCGAGCGCGGCCTCGGGGCCCGGGCAGGTCACCTCCAGGGAGGAGGAGCGGCCGGGCTCGGTGAGCGAGCCGTGCGCCAGGAAGGCCCCGCGCCAGGCGGCCTCCGCGTCGCAGGTGGCCCCCGAGACCACCTGCGGGGGCAGGCCGCGGATCGGGCGCCCCCGCCCGTCCACCAGGCCGGTCTGCCGGGCCAGCTGGTCACCGCCGGCGACGACCCGGACGACGTAGCGCGAGCCGCGGCGCAGTCCGCCCGGTGCCATCACGATCAGTTCGGAGCTGTGGCCGAAGATCTCCAGGATGTCCCGCTTCAGGCGCCGGGCCGCCATCGCGGTGTCCAGCTCCGCCTCGATCACGATGCGCCCGCTGACCAGGTGGAGGCCGCCGGCGAACCGCAGAATGGCGGAGACCTCCGCCTTCCTGCAGCAGGTCCGGGTGACGGGGAGCCGGGAGATCTCGTCCTTCACCGCTGCCGTCATCGCCATGGGCCGATCCTTCCATGCATCCGAAAAATACGGTCGTACGCGGCGGCCAGCAGCTCCGGGTCGTGCCGCGGAGTTCCGTCTCTCCGTGCCACCGGGGCCAGCTCGACCGCGGCCCCGAGCCGCCCCGCGGCCTCGGTGAGCACGTCACGGTCAGGCACGGCGGCCTCGTCGGCCAGCACCACGTCCAGGGCGAGTTTAGGGGCGTGTCGTCCCAAAACCTCCAAATGACGCTGCGGGGAGAAGCCGTCGGTTTCTCCGGGCTGCGGGGCGAGGTTCAGCGAGAGTACCCGGCGTGCCTTGGTCTCGGTGAGCGCGTCGAGCAGTTCCGGCACGAGCAGGTGCGGGATGACCGACGAGAACCAGGAACCGGGGCCGAGGACGACCCAGTCCGCGTCCAGGACGGCGTCCACGGCCTCGGGGACGGCCGGCGGGTCGTGCGGCACGAGGTGCACGGACTGCACCTCGCCGGGCGTGAGGGCGACGGTCGCCTGTCCCCGTACGGTGTCCACGTCCTCCGGCCGGTCCGGGTCGTGCCCCTTGACCAGGGCCTGCAGCTCCAGGGGTACGGCGGACATGGGCAGCACGCGCCCGTGCGCGCCGAGGAGTCTGCCGACCAGGTCGAGGGCCTGGACGTGGTCGCCGAGCTGCTCCCACAGGGCCACGATCAGCAGGTTGCCGACCGCGTGCTCGTGCAGGTCGCCCTTGGACTGGAAGCGGTGCTGGATGACGCGGGCCCAGGTCTGGCCCCACTCGTCGTCCCCGCACAGCGCGGCCAGGGCCTTGCGCAGATCACCCGGGGGGAGCACACCCAGCTCGTCGCGGAGGCGCCCGCTGGAGCCGCCGTCGTCGGCCACGGTGACGACGGCGGTGAGGTCGCCGGTGATCCGGCGCAGCGCGGCGAGCGAGGCGGACAGGCCCATGCCGCCGCCGAGGGCGACGACCTTGGGCTGGGCGCCGCGTCGGCGCGGCCGGGCCCCGCGGGCCTCGACGGGTCGGCCCACGCGTGACTCGGGCACCACCCGGCGCAGCCTGCCCAGCCGCGAAGATCGTTCCGTCATTCGCGTCCCATGTCCCGGTGCACGACCACCGTCTCCACACCCTCGGCCGCGAGGCGGGCGGCGAGCTTCTCCGATGTGGCGACCGAGCGGTGCTTGCCGCCCGTGCAGCCGATGGCGATCGTCACGTACCGCTTGCCCTCGCGCCGGTATCCGGCCGCTATGAGCCTCAGCAGCTCGGCGTACCGGTCGATGAACTCCTTGGCGCCGGGCTGGTTGAAGACGTAGGCCGACACCTCCTCATTGAGGCCGGTGAAGGGGCGCAGCTCCGGGACCCAGTGCGGGTTGGGCAGGAAGCGCATGTCCGCGACCAGGTCGGCGTCGACCGGGAGGCCGTACTTGAACCCGAAGGACATGACCGTGGCCCGCAGCTCGGGCTCCTCCTCGCCGGCGAACTGGGCGTCCATCTTGGCGCGCAGCTCGTGCACGTTGAGGCTGGAGGTGTCGATCACCAGGTCGGCGTCACCACGCAGCTCGCGCAGCAGTTCGCGCTCGGCGGCGATGCCGTCGACGATACGGCCGTCGCCCTGGAGGGGGTGCGGGCGGCGGACCGACTCGAAGCGGCGGACCAGGGCGTCGTCGGAGGACTCCAGGAAGACGATCCGGCGGGTGACGCCCCGGCTGTCGAGGTCGGCGAGGGACTCGCGCAGGTTGTCGAAGAAGCGCCGGCCCCGGACGTCCACCACGACCGCGATGCGGGCCACATTGCCCTGCGAGCGGGCGCCGAGCTCCACCATGGTGGGGATCAGCGCGGGCGGCAGGTTGTCGACGACGAACCAGCCGAGGTCCTCGAGACACTTGGCGGCCGTCGACCGTCCCGCACCGGACATGCCGGAGATGATCACCAGCTCGGGGATGGCCGCCTCGGGAATGGCGGCCGCGTCGCCGGTCGTGCCCGTACTCACCTGTGCTCCGTCTCCGCCTTGGCCAGTCTGGCCGTCTTGCTCGTCGTGCTTGTTCACATTCATGTCTCCTGCCCCCGTCGTTCGTCCGGGGCGCCCGTCGTCACGGGCTCCCCACGGGAACCCATGGTGCCGGGTTCCTCTTCCATGATCTCTCCAGTCGCCGTATTGACGGCTGGTGCGGCCGGGGCCGCCTGGGCGAGGGCGACGGCGATCGTCTCGGCCGTCTTACGGCCTATGCCGGGTACCTCGCAGATCTGGTCGATGGTGGCGGACTTCAGTTTCTTCAATGAACCGAAATGTTTAAGAAGTGCCTGCTTCCGGGTGTCGCCGAGGCCGGGCACATCGTCCAGGGGGCTGGAACGGAAGCGCTTGGCCCGCTTGGTGCGCTGGTAGGTGATCGCGAACCGGTGCGCCTCGTCGCGGACGCGTTGCAGCAGGTAGAGGCCCTCGCTGGTACGGGGCAGGACGACCGGGTCCTCCTCGTCCGGCAGCCAGACCTCCTCCAGGCGCTTGGCGAGACCGCAGACGGCGACGTCGTCGATGCCCAGCTCGTCGAGGGCCTTCTTGGCCGCGGCGACCTGGGGCCGGCCGCCGTCGACGACGACGAGCTGAGGCGGGTAGGCGAACTTCTTGGGCCGGCCCTCGTCGTCCTTGAAACCATTGTCCGACTCACCGTCGACGGCGTCCTCCGTCCACTCGCCGGTCCTCTCCTTCTCGGCGAGATAGCGGCGGAAGCGGCGGTTGATCACCTCATGCATGGAGCGGACGTCGTCCTGACCCTCGAAGCCCTTGATCTGGAAGCGGCGGTACTCGCTCTTGCGCTGCAGGCCGTCCTCGAAGACGACCATGGAGGCCACGACGTCGTCACCCTGGAGGTGGGAGATGTCGTAGCACTCGATGCGGAGGGGGGCGCTGTCCAGGTCGAGGGCCTCGGCGATCTCCTCCAGGGCGCGCGAGCGCGTGGTGAGGTCGGAGGCACGCTTGGTCTTGTGCAGTACGAGCGCCTGCTGGGCGTTGCGCTCCACGGTCTCCATCAGGGCCTTCTTGTCGCCGCGCTGCGGGATGCGCAGCGAGACGTTCGACCCGCGGCGCTCGGCGAGCCACTCCTGGACGGGCTCGACCGGGTCGGGCAGGGCCGGGACGAGGACCTCCTTGGGGACGGAGTCGCCCTTCTCCTCGCCGTACAGCTGCTGCAGGGCGTGTTCGACCAGGGCGCCGGTGGTGATCTCCTCGACCTTGTCGGTGACCCAGCCGCGCTGACCACGGACACGTCCGCCGCGGACGTGGAAGATCTGGACGGCGGCCTCCAGCTCGTCCTCGGCGACCGCGATCAGGTCGGCGTCGGTCGCGTCGGCGAGCACGACCGCGTTCTTCTCCATGGCCTTCTTGAGGGCCTCGATGTCGTCCCGCAGCCGGGCGGCCCGCTCGTACTCCATCTCCTCGGCGGCATCGGTCATCCGCTTCTCGAGGCGGCGGATGTACGTGCCGGTGCGGCCGGCCATGAAGTCGCAGAACTCCTCGGCGAGCTCGCGGTGTTCCTCGTCCGAGACGCGGCCGACGCAGGGGGCCGAGCACTTGCCGATGTAGCCGAGCAGGCAGGGGCGGCCGGTGCGGGTGGCGTTCTTGAAGACGCCGGCCGAGCAGGTGCGCACGGGGAAGACACGCAGGAGGAGGTCCACGGTGTCGCGGATCGCCCACGCATGCCCGTACGGCCCGAAGTACCTGACGCCCTTCCGCTTCTGACCGCGCATCACCTGCACGCGCGGGAACTCCTCGTTCATCGTCACCGCGAGGTACGGGTAGCTCTTGTCGTCGCGGTACTTGACGTTGAACCGGGGGTCGAACTCCTTGATCCAGGAGTACTCCAGCTGCAGCGCCTCGACCTCCGTGGACACCACGGTCCACTCCACGGACGCGGCGGTGGTGACCATCGTCCGGGTGCGCGGGTGCAGGTTCGCCAGGTCCTGGAAGTAGTTCGCCAGGCGCTGACGCAGGCTCTTCGCCTTTCCGACGTAGATCACCCGGCGGTGCTCGTCGCGGAACCTGTACACCCCGGGAGAGTCCGGGATCTGTCCCGGCTTGGGGCGGTAGCTGGAGGGGTCGGCCATG
>Ga0075367_10000764_pt1 | contig 12574 bp, 11 predicted proteins | sample EndMethybrTD3032_FD_71399 | JGI IMG/M metagenome (GOLD analysis project Ga0075367, IMG submission 71399) | Populus endosphere microbial communities from Tennessee, USA - Endosphere MetaG P. TD hybrid TD303-2 | ecosystem: Host-associated > Plants > Roots > Endosphere | place: USA: Tennessee... | reverse complement strand
TCACGGGGGTCACGGGGGTCTTCTCAAGGTCCGTCACGAGCCCCGGTATGTCCCAGTCACGGGCGACCGCGCGCGTGTCGGCGCCCGGTTGCGCGGGTCCGGTCCGGACGGCGGTGGGCGTCGCGGAGAAGCGGGGTGCGGGGGCCGGCTGGGTGATGCCGCCGTGGTCGGTGAAGGTGCCGCGGGCGGCGAGGTGCGGGTGGTGCGGGGCCTCGTGCAGCGACAGTACGGGTGCCACGCAGGCGTCGGAGTCCGCGAACACGGACGTCCACTCGTCCCGGGTGCGGGACTTGAAGCGGGCGGCGACCGCCTCACGCAGCTCGCCCCAGCGCGTCCAGTCCTTGCGGGCGTCGGCGTGCTCCGGGAGGTCGAGCAGGGTCACGAACTCGTCGTAGAACTGCGGCTCCAGGCAGCCGACCGCCATGTACGTGCCGTCGGCCGTCTCGTACGTGCCGTAGTAGGGGCAGCCGCCGTCCAGGAGGTTGGCGCCGCGCCGGTCCTGCCAGCCGCCGGCGGCGAGCATGCCGTGGATCATCGCGGAGAGGTGGGCGGTGCCGTCGACGATGGCGGCGTCGACGACCTGGCCGGTGCCGCCCGCGCGCGCGTGGTGCAGCGCGGCGAGGACGCCGACGACCAGGTAGAGCGAGCCGCCCGCGTAGTCGCCGAGGAGGTTGGCGGGGACGGCCGGGGGCCGGTCCGGTTCGCCGATCATGCCGAGGGTGCCGGTGAGGGCGATGTAGGCGATGTCGTGGCCGGCGCGGTGGGCGAGCGGCCCCTCCTGGCCCCAACCCGTCATACGGCCGTAGACGAGCTTCGGGTTGCGGGCGTGGCAGGCCTCGGGGCCGACGCCGAGGCGCTCGGCGACGCCGGGGCGGTAGCCCTCGATGAGGATGTCCGCACGTTCGGCGAGGTCGAGCACGCGTGCGGGGCCGTCGGCGGACTTCAGGTCGACGATCACCGAGCGCTTGTTGCGGTTGGTGACGTCGTACTCCGGGTTGATCGCGAGGCCGACGCCGCCGGGGCGGTCGACGCGGACCACGTCCGCGCCCAGGTCGGCCAGGAGCATGGCGGCGAACGGGCCTGGTCCGATCCCGGCCAGCTCGACCACGCGCACGCCGGTGAGCGGGCCCTGTCCTGGCGTCGTTGCCATCCAGCCCCCAAGAGTCATCACACGGGTATGACACAACTGATGTAACACCAGTGATGCTAAGAACACGTTCCACCGAGCGCAAGCCCTGGGCAAGCAAGCGCTTAGCCAATTGTCGTGCGGGGCGCTCACCCGGCGGCCGGGCTCCGCATTCCTCACGCTAGCCTCGGCCACCGACAACGGCGCGTGCTGCGGAGCAAGGGGTGTCATGAGCAGGCTGAATGGGACGGACCGTCCGTACGACATCGTGCTCTTCGGAGCCACGGGCTTCGTGGGGACGCTGACCGCGGAGTACCTCGCCGGGCACGCGCCCCAGGGGCTGCGCTGGGCGATCGCGGGCCGCAGCGAGCGGAAGCTGGAGGAGCTGCGCGAGCGGCTGCCGGGCGGCGAGAACGTCGGGGTACTGCGGGCGGACGTGTCCGAGCCCGCCTCGCTGCGCGAACTCGCCGAGCACGCGCGCGTGGTGGCGACGACAGTGGGGCCGTACGTGACCTACGGCGAGGACCTCGTGGCCGCCTGCGCGGACACGGGAGCAGACTATCTGGACCTCACCGGTGAGCCGGAGTTCGTGGACCTGACGTACGTCCGGCACGACGCACGCGCGCGCGAGACGGGCGCGCGGCTGGTGCACGCGTGTGGCTTCGACTCGATCCCGCACGACCTGGGCGCGTACTTCACCGTGCGGCAGCTCCCGGAGGGGGTGCCGCTGAGGGTCGACGGGTTCGTCACCGCGGATGCCACCTTCTCGGGCGGCACCTTCGCGTCGGCGCTCAACCAGTTCTCGCGGCTGCGGCCGATGCTGGCCGCCGAGCGGGACCGGCGGCGGCACGAGCCGCGGCTGGTGGGCAGGCGGGCCGCCGCGCCGACCGGGGCGCCGCGGTTCGCGAAGGAGGTCGGGGCGTGGGCGCTGCCGCTGCCGACGATCGACCCACAGGTCGTGCACCGGTCGGCGAAGGCGCTGGAGCGGTACGGCCCCGACTTCCGCTACCGCCACTACGCGGCGGTGCGTCACCTGCCCGTCGCGGTGGGCGGGGCGGCGGCGATGGGCGCGCTCGTCGCGGCGGCCCAACTGCCGCCCGCGCGGCGCTGGTTGTCGGACCGGCTCAAGCCCGGGGACGGGCCCGGACCGGAGAAGCGGGCGAAGAGCTGGTTCTCGGTCCGCTTCGTGGGCGAGGGCGGCGGGCGCCGTGTCTTCACGGAGGTCGCGGGCGGCGACCCCGGCTACGACGAGACGGCCAAGATGTTCGCCGAGTCGGCTCTGTCCCTGGCCTTCGACGAGCTCCCGGACACCTCGGGCCAGGTCACCACGGCGACCGCGATGGGCGACGCGCTGACCGAGCGCCTGCGCAGGGCCGGCATGACCTTCCGGGTCGTGGCCGACCTCTGACCTACAGCGACCACCCGGCCACGGTGTAGATCATCCCGCCGATCCAGCCGATGCCCGCCAGCACGGCGAGAACCAGCGCGGCCGTCACGGCACGCTCGACGGGGCGGTTCGGGTCGGCGAGGGGCTTGGGGGCGCGGTGCGTCGTCATGCCGGCAAGCCTGCCGAGCGGGGCGGTGGGCTCACATCCGTACAGGTACTCAGACCGGGTACTCAGATCGCACCCGTCACTCACCCACGCCCCGTCGCCTCCCGCAACGCCCGCCGGCACAGCGCGTCCGCCCTGCGGGTCGTCTCCGGGAGGCGGTACGCGGGGGTCAGGGCCAGTACGTGGGCGCAGGCGTTGTCGAGGGTGGTGCGGTGGCCCACCGAGACGAAGACCGGTTTCACGGTGTCGCGGGTGCGCAGGGCACGGCCCACCTCCTCGGTGCCCGCCAGCAAGGGGGCTGCGCCGCCGCGTGGAGCGGGCGGGTCGTCGTGGTGGAAGGTGAACGGGTTCTTCGCCACTCCGATCGTGGGGAGGTCGGTCAGGACGCCCAGGTGGCTCGCCAGGCCGAAGCGGCGGGGGTGGGCCAGGCCGTAGCCGTCGCAGACGACCAGGCCGGGGGGACACGGGAGGGCGTCGAGAGCCGCCAGGACCGTGGGGATCTCGCGGAAGGCGAGCAGGCCGGGGACGTACGGGAAGGAGATCCGGCCGATGGCGGTGGCCTCCGCGACGACCTCCAGGGTCGCGGCGTCCAGGACCACCGCCGCCGCCGCGACCACGTCCCGCTCGTCGTCGTAGGCGACGTCCACGCCGGTGACATGGCCCGTGCCGGGCGGCGGGCCGGGTTCGTCCAGCACCACCCGGGTCCGCAGCGCGTCCTGCACGGCCCGGGCCTCTTCCTCGGTCGCGGGCCAGCCCGCCGGGATGCGTACGGTCGTCATGATGGGGACGAGGGTACGGCCGTGAGGCGTAGGCTCGCGATCATGTTCGTACTGGAGCTGACCTACACCGCCCCGCTGGACGCCGTCGACACGCTGCTCGACGCCCATGTGGCATGGCTGGACGAGCAGTTCGAGAAGGGCGTCTTCCTCGCGGCCGGGCGCAAGAACCCCCGCGACGGCGGGGTGATTCTCGCTGTCGCGGAGGATCGTTCGCGGGTCGAGGAGATCGCCGCCGGGGACCCGTTCACGATCGGCAAGGTGTGCACGTACCGGATCACCGAGTTCGTCGCCACGAAGACGGCGCCGGCCCTGGAGGAGTACCGCGAACCGCCGCGCTGAGTCTCAGCTCTTCCTGTCGCCCAGCGCGCGCTGCAGTTGGCTCTTGTTCATGTGCGAACGGCCTTCGATGCCGCGTTGCCTGGCCTCGTTGTACAGCTGGTCGCGGGTCGGGCCCTGGGAGCCCTTGCCCGACCGCTGACCGCCCCGCTTGCCGGACGACATGTCCTGCGTAGAGGTGCGGCTCGCCTGCTTCGACTCGCCGGACCGGGCGCGTTCCTTGTTGACCGTCCGCGCCGCGATCTCCTCGGCGCGTGCGGTGCTCTCTCCCCGGTCCTGCGCGCTCTTCTTGATGTGCTCGTACTGGCGCTCCCGCTTGGAGCTGGAACCTGCGGGCATCTCGCTCACTCCTGTCGCGTTCCCTTTCGCGGCCCGCGACCGAGTACCCGCATTCCGGCCCCATGCGTCACCTCTCCAGCCGCGCCACCCTCCCCTGTTCACCCGCGGCCCAGCAGCCGAGGTCGGCGGTGCAGTCCACGGTGTCGTACGAGCCCGTGTCGACCGTGCGCCAGGTGCGGCCGCCGTCCGCGGTGAGGTCGGTCCCGGTGGGGCCCACCGCGAGGGCTGCGGTGCGGCTGTGCGGGAGCCAGGCGGCGCCGGAGCGGTAGGCGGGCGGGGGCCGGTCGGCGGGCCGCCAGGTCCGGCCGCCGTCGGCCGTGGTGGCCGCGGCCTGCGGCGAGGCCTGGTCCGCGCGGTAGTCGCCGCCGACCGCGAGGCCGTGGGTGCGGTCGCGGAAGGCGAGCGCGAAGACGCCCTTGGCCGGGTCGCCCGCCGGGATCGGCGTGTCGGTGGCCGTCCAGGTCAGCCCGCGGTCGGCGGAGTGCAGCACACGCGCGCGTGCACCGCCGCCGGTGGCCAGCCAGACGTCCGACGGCCCGGAGGCCACCAGACACTGCCCGCTCGCCGCGAAGCCCGCCTCTCCGTCCAGGGCGGCCGGCATGCCCGTGTTCGGGAGCACCGTCCAGGAGCGGCCGCCGTCGCTGGTCGACAGGATGCGGAACGTCCCGTCCACCGGGTCGCTCATCGCGAGACCGTGCCGGCGGTCGAAGAAGGTGAGGCAGTCGTAGAAGGCGTTGGCGTCGGTGTTGCGGAAGGACTCGGTCCAGGTCGCACCCCCGTCGTCGGTGCGATAGACGCGGGACGCCTCGCCCTCGCCGATGGCCAGCACCACGGCCCGGTGGGCGTCGAAGGCCTCGATGTCCCGGAACTGGAGATCGGCGGCGCCGGGCGGCGAGACGTTCCGCCAGCTCGCCCCGCCGTCCGTGGTGCGCAGCACGGTGCCCTGGGTTCCAGCCACCCACGCGGTGTTCCGGTTGACCGCGGAGAGGCCGCGGAAGCGGACGTCCGGCGTGCCGGTGGCCTTGAGTTCCCAGTGCGGTGCCGCGTGCTCCTGCGACTGCGCCTGTGCCGGTACGGCGGTCAGGGCCGCCACCGCGGCCGAGCACACCGCCCCCGCTGCCACCGTGCGGAACGTCCGTCTCAACCGTCGCTTGTTCACCGAGCGCCTCATGGCGGGCGAAGCTAGCCGACCGATCGGACGCCGTCCAGACGGCCGGGGGCGCCTCAACTGCCCACGGGGGCACAGAAGGTGGGTCTCGTCACTTCCGTGCATGAACGCGGTGACGGAGGTCACTCGAAATTCGTGTGCACGGATTGACTGATTCCGGCGTCTCTAGCAGTGCCCGACTCAATCAGCCCGCAAGCCCGTCCAGCCGTCACAAGGGAGCAAGGCGTTGTCCACCGTCATCGAGCAACCCGTGGAGGCCCGTCTCGTCGCCGCCGCGCCTCGCATGCCCAACATCCCGGCGAAGCTGCACTACGACCGCAGCGATCCGTTCGCGGTCCGTATGACCTTCCCGGCTCCCGCGACACTGGAGGGTGTGGAGGTCTGCTGGACCTTCTCGCGTGAACTTCTGAGCGCGGGGCTGGAGGGATCCGAGGGGCAGGGGGACGTGCGGGTGCGGCCGTACGGGTACGACCGCACCGTGCTGGAGTTCCATGCGCCCGAGGGGACCGCTGTGGTGCATGTGCGGTCGGAGGAGGTGCGGAGGTTCCTGGGAGCCACGGGGGAGTTGGTGCCCGTGGGCCTGGAGCACCTGTATCTCGACCTGGACCATGATCTGGCGGAGTTGATGCGGGACGCCTGAGTTCTCACCGCTTGGTGAGCAGCTTGTTCAGGTCCGCGTAGTCGAGGCCCTGGTCCACCGAGCCACAAGGGAACTGTTGCGACCGGGCCCGCCATCACGTGCGGTGGAGCGTCGATTCCGTCCACCAGGGCTTTGATCGTCTCCGGGTCGACGGCCCCGGGGACGAGGATTCCGTCGGCGCCCGCGGCCAGGAAGGCCGCGGCTCGCTCCAGGGTGGTGTCCACTCCCCCGGCGGCCCTCAAGAACGTGTCGATCCTCGCGTTGACGCACAGCGGTACGCCCTCCGCGTCGGCGGCCTCGCGGGCGGCCGTGATGCGGCCGGACTGTTCCGTCACGGGGCCCAGGGGGCCCGTGCCCGGCTCGTAGAGGGCGTCCTCGATGTCCACGCCCACCGCGCCCGCCTCGAGCACCCCGCGGATCGTGTCGGCGACGCCTGCCGCGTCCTTCCCGTAGCCGGTCTCGATGTCGGCGCTGAGGGTGGATCGACCGCGGCGGCCATACGGGCGACGGCCGTGAGGGCCGTGGCGTGGTCCAGGCGGTCGCCGTCCGCCGTGCCGAGGGACCAGGACAGACCCGCGCTCGTGGTGGCGACCGCCGCCGCTCCCGCATCCGCGATGGTCCGGGCGCTGGTCAGGTCCCAGGCGTTCGGCAGGACGAGCGGGGGTGCCGGGGTGTGGAGGGACCGGAAGGCGAGGGCGCGATCGCGGAGAGTCGTCGTCATGCGGCTCACTCGACCAGCGACCGCGGGGCAGGGACTGGCAGGAATCCGACGTCGATGGGGGGGGAGGCCTCAGCCCGTCGCCGGCAGGGCCGCGCACAGGTCACTCAGGACCGCGCCCGCCCCGCTGCGCTCGATCAGTTCCTCCACGCGCTCCTTGTGGCGCTCGCGGTCGCCGTCCTGGAGCAGGGCGGGCAGGTCCGCGGCGACGGCGAGGGCGGCGAAGGCCGCCTGCTGCTCCGAGACCTCCGGGGCCCGGCCCTCCAGGATCTGCCGGGCCTCCTCCCGCAGCGCGTCCACGGCGGCCGTGTTCTCCATTACGTGCTCCACGCTCGGGAAAACGCCCAGGACCCGCTTCTTCTCCGCCCGGAGGTACCCCTCGGCGGTCAGCTGCTCCCGTACCGCGTCGAACGTCACGCGCGCGTGCAGCGTCACCCAGGAGCGCCAGTGGTGCGGCCGGGACTCGCGGACCAGCTCCAGAAGACCGTCCAGGACGGGGTCATGGCTGAGGGCGTCCATGTCGACGGGCGTGGCGATGCCGTCCTCGTCGGTGAGCAGGCCGCGCCGGGCCAGTTCGGTGAGGGCGCCGGCCCGCACCACATGGGCCGTGGCCATGACCTCGGTGGTGGTGGAATCCCAGGCCAGCAGGCAGAGCCGGGCCGGGAGTGAGAGCGAACCGTGGGGCACGAGGTCTCCTTGGTGCGGCGAGGTCGAGGTTCACGTTAATTCGTTGACAGCCGTCAGGGGCGCTCGTACGGTGTACAGCGGTTCTGTTGCCGTCGATCGGAGTAGGACGTTGCTCGTCTGAGGTCCTGAGACACCGCGTCACACACATATGAGGTGTGTGGACGCCGCGTGCGACCTCGGCATTCGAGCCGTCCCGACGGGCAGGGCCTTTTCTGTGTCTCCTGTTCTTCCCAGGGCCCCTTGGTCGCAGGTGTCTCGATACGCGTTTGCCCTTAACCGCATCGAGCAACCGCGAGGCCCGTATGTCTCCTTCCCTCACTTGTACGTCCCTGTCCTTCGCCTGGCCCGACGGCACCACTGTCTTCGAGGGGCTGGACGTCGCCTTCGGCCCGGGCAGGACGGGGTTGGTCGGCGTCAACGGATCGGGAAAGTCGACCCTGTTGAAGCTGATCGCCGGTGAACTCGCCCCGGCCGACGGCGCCGTGCGTGTCGCCGGCGAGGTCGGTCATCTCCCGCAGAACGTCACGCTCGACACCCACCTGCGCGTCGACCAGGCACTCGGCATCGCCGCCCAGCGGGCCGCGCTGCACGCCATCGAGGCGGGTGACGCGGCCGAGGAGCACTTCGAGACCGTCGGCGACGACTGGGACTTGGAGGAGCGCGCGCTCGCCACGCTCGGCGAACTCGGGCTCGGCCACGTCGAGTTGGACCGCACCATCGGCGAGGTCTCGGGCGGCGAGTCCGTGCTGCTGCGGCTGGCGGCCCTGTTGCTGCGCCGACCGGACGTGCTGCTGTTGGACGAGCCGACCAACAACCTCGACCTGTACGCGCGCCGGCGGCTGTACGCGGCCGTCTCGTCCTGGTCGGGCGTGATGGTCGTGGTCAGCCACGACCGCGAACTCCTCGACCTCGTCGACCAGATCGCCGATCTGCGCTCCGGTGAGGTCACCTGGCACGGCGGCAACTTCTCCTCGTACGAGGAGGCCCTCGCGGTCGAACAGGAGGCGGCCGAGCGGATGGTGCGGGTCGCGGAGGCGGACTTCCGCAGGCAGAAGCGTGAACTGGTCGACGCCCAGGTCAAGTTGGCCCGCCGCAAACGGTACGGGCAGAAGATGTTCGAGCAGAAGCGCGAGCCGAAGATCGTCATGGGGGCGCGCAAGCGGGCGGCGCAGGAGTCCGCGGGCAAGCACCGGATCATGCACGAGGAGAGGCTCAGCGAGGCGAAGGAACGGCTCGACGACGCGGTGGAGGCCGTACGGGACGACGACGAGATCCGCGTCGATCTGCCGTACACGGCCGTACCGCCGGGGCGGAACGTGCTCACCCTCATGGACCTGGAGCTCGCGTACGGCGCGCGCGTGGCCGGCGGGTTCGATCTGCGCGGTCCCGAGCGGGTCGCGCTGATCGGGCGCAACGGCGCGGGCAAGACGACGCTGCTGCGGACGATCGCCGGGGAGCTGGCCCCGGTGTCGGGCGAAGCGCACACGCACGTGCCGCTCCGCTTCCTGCCGCAGCGGCTCGACGTGCTCGACGACGAGCTGTCGGTCGCCGAGAACGTGGCCCGGTTCGCACCGGGCGCCACCAACAACCGGGTCCGGGCGCGGCTGGCCCGCTTCCTGTTCCGGGGCGCCCGCGCCGACCAGAAGGCGGCGACCTTGTCCGGCGGCGAACGCTTCCGGGCGGCCCTCGCCGCCCTGATGCTGGCCGAGCCGGCCCCGCAGCTCCTGATGCTCGACGAGCCGACGAACAACCTCGACATGGCGAGCGTCCGACAGCTGACAACCGCCCTGGACTCGTACGAGGGAGCCCTGATCGTGGCCGGCCACGACCTGCCGTTCCTGGAGTCGATCGGCATCACGAGGTGGCTGCTGCTCGACGGTGAGCTGCGGGAAACGACACCGGAGGAGGTCGGGTAGCGCATCTCAGGAGGGGCACAGCCTGGCAATGAGGGTTTTGCCCGTGCGGATCCGCGCTGCATGATGGCGGACCGGGGCCCTGCACCACGAGGGGCGCCCGGTCCCCTGCCCCGCCGATACGGAGTCCCCCAGTGCCCAGCAAGAAGGCCCTCGTCCGCCGCCCCAGCCCGCGCCTCGCCGAAGGTCTGGTGACGCACATCGAGCGGGAGAAGGTCGATGCCGATCTTGCGGTGGAGCAGTGGGAGGCGTATGTCGAGGCCCTGAGGACGAACGGGTGGGAGACCATCGAGGTCGATCCCGCCGACGACTGCCCCGACTCGGTGTTCGTCGAGGACACCGTCGTCATGTACAAGAACGTCGCACTGATCGCGCGCTCCGGCGCCGAGTCCCGGCGCGACGAGGCGGCCGGGGTCGAGGAGGCCGTGGCGCGGCTCGGCTGCTCCGTGAACTGGATCTGGGAGCCGGGCACGCTGGACGGTGGCGACGTGCTGAAGGTCGGCGACACCATCTACGTAGGCCGGGGCGGGCGCACCAACGCGGCCGGCGTGCAGCAGCTGCGGGCGGCCTTCGAGCCGCTCGGCGCCAGGGTCGTCGCCGTTCCGGTGAGCAAGGTGCTGCACCTGAAGTCGGCGGTCACCGCGCTGCCCGACGGGACGGTCCTAGGGCACATCCCGAAGGTCGACCGGCCCTCGCTCTTCCCGCGCTTCCTGTCGGTGCCCGAGCAGGCCGGCTCGCACGTCGTGCTCCTCGGCGGTGACAAACTGCTCATGGCGGCCAGCGCCCCGAAGACCGCGGATCTGCTCGCCGACCTCGGTTTCGAGCCCGTCGTGGTGGACATCAGCGAGTTCGAGAAGCTCGAGGGCTGTGTGACGTGCCTCTCGGTCCGACTGCGGGAGTTGTACGCCTGACGAGTGAAGCGACCACTCCCCCAGCCCCGGGACCTGCGGTCCTGGGGCTTTCCGGCATGTCCTTGGAAGTCCTAGGAAACATAGCCTGATCAGGGATCTTTACACCCCGCTTAACCTACGGCTACGTAACCTACGGTTTCGTAGCCTACGCTCTCGTAAGTTCCGGCACCGCTCGCCGGTTTGTTCCGCTTTCGCCGTACGTCCCCTGGAGTTCTCGTGACGATCACTTCCCCCGCCCCCGGCAGCTCAGCCGTCTGGACCGACGCCCGTCTGTTGTACGCGCTGGAGGAAGTGGTCGAGACGGAACTCAACCGGCACCTGGGAGTCGCCAAGGACTGGATGCCGCACGAGTACGTGCCGTGGTCGGACGCCCGCAACTTCCCCGGACTCTTCGAGGACGGCGAGGCCTGGGACAAGGAGCAGTCCAAGGTCACGGAGATCGGCCGGATCGCCCTCGTGGTGAACCTCCTCACCGAGGACAACCTGCCCAGCTACCACCACGAGATCGCCTCGCTCTTCGGCCGCGACGGCGCCTGGGGCACCTGGGTGCACCGCTGGACGGCCGAGGAGGGCCGCCACGGCATCGTGATGCGCGACTACCTCCTCGCCTCGCGCGCGGTGGACCCGGACAAGCTCGAGGCGTTCCGCATGGCGCACATGAGCGAGGGCTTCGAGTCGGACAACCGCCACTCGATGCTGCACTCGGTCGCCTACGTCGCCTTCCAGGAGCTCGCGACCCGTATCTCGCACCGCAACACCGGCCACCAGTCCGGCGACCCGGTCTGCGACCGCATGCTGGCCCGCATCGCGACCGACGAGAACCTGCACATGGTCTTCTACCGCAACCTCCTGAAGGCCGCGTTCGAGCTCGCCCCCGACCTGACCATGCAGGCGGTCCGGGACGTCGTCGTCAACTTCCGCATGCCCGGTCACGGCATGCCGGGCTTCGAGCGGTTCGCCGCGCAGATGGCGATCGGCGAGGTCTACAACCTGCGCATCCACCACGACGACGTGCTCCAGCCGGTCATCCGCTTCCTGAAGATCATGGAGATCGACGGCCTCGGCCCCGAGGGCCGCCAGGCCCAGGAGGAGCTCGGCCTGTTCATGGGCGGCCTGGACGCGGAGGCCCTGAAGTTCGACGAGAAGCTGGCCACCCGAAAGGCCCGGATGGCGGCGCGCGCCGGAGCCTGACGGCGCTCACTCGTACGCCGTCGTCTCCTCCAGCGCCGCGTCGCGTACGTCGGCCCAGGGATGGCGGCGCAGTGCCCGCAGCCGCTCACGCCAGGGGGCGGGCCACTCGGTGCGGTTGCCGACCGCCTGGACGACGGCGAGGGCGAGCAGGCCCTCGGTGTGACCGCCGCGCTCGGTCAGCCGTACCGCCTCGGCCAGCAGGGCCTCGGGGTTCACCTGCTTCTCGTGGTGTCCCAGGCGCGTCTCCAGTGTGTCGGCGACCTCGGCGGCGAGAACGGGTCGCCCGGCGCCGACGACTTCGACCAGCCGGTCCAGGTTCAGCGGTACGGCGGCCAGGTCCAGGTGGGTCGCGGCGAGGGCGGCGGCCTGCGGGACGTGGGCGTCGTACTCCCCGAGCAACTCGCTCGCGGCGAGCGCGGCCGGGCGGATGGCCGCCGGAGCGGACCGGGTGTTGTACTCCAGGCAGGAGACGAGGAACCTGATCCGCTGGCGGGCCGGCCGGTCGCGTCGCTCCTCGGCGTCGGGTTCGGTCTCGGCCGGGGTCTCGACCAGCGTCCGCAGCGCGTCGAGCAGTCCGTGGGCGCCCTGAGGGGAGGCCATGGCAGCCGTGACCAGTCCGCGGGCCGCGGCATGCCAGTTCGCCCGCTCCGACAGATCGGTCGCGGCCCGGGCCAGCACGCCGGGTGCCTCCGGGGACCAGGGGGTCCAGCGGGCCAGCGCGGCGAAGGCCAGGTCGGCCGTCTCCGGATCATCCGTGCCGCTCACCTCGCGCACCAGGGTCGCGTAGCGCTCCCGCTGGGGTTCGGGCAGGTCGAGCGGGGCGACGCGCAGCACGGCGGCCCGCAGGACCGGCTCGGCGCCCGCGGCGTGGCGCATCAGGTCCCAGATCTCCTCGTGGGCGAGCAGTCCTCCGGCGAAGGCGACGCAGGCCGCACGCACGTCGAGGTGGGTCCCCGCGCGCGCGTACGTCTCGGTGAGCAGACGGGCGGCCTCCGGCACCGGCAATCGCACCGCGGCGAGCCGTACGGCCTCCTTGCGGCCGGTCACCTTGGTGCCGGGCGCGGTGAGCACATCCGTCAGCTGTGCGGCCAGGCGTGAGGGCGCCGCATGGCGGGACGCGCGCGTGGCCGCGTGGACCGCGACCCGGGCCCGGTCACCGCCGGCGTGGGCCAGCAGCTCGGGCAGCGTGTCGGCGGGCCGGGCGGTGCGGGAC
>Ga0075367_10000760_pt1 | contig 12599 bp, 13 predicted proteins | sample EndMethybrTD3032_FD_71399 | JGI IMG/M metagenome (GOLD analysis project Ga0075367, IMG submission 71399) | Populus endosphere microbial communities from Tennessee, USA - Endosphere MetaG P. TD hybrid TD303-2 | ecosystem: Host-associated > Plants > Roots > Endosphere | place: USA: Tennessee... | reverse complement strand
TGCGCCACTTCGGGTCCGTCTCAGCTCTCAAGCGCGCGACTCCCGAGGAGATCACGGAGCTTCCCGGGGTCGGGCCGAAGCTCGCCGCCGCGATTCATGCCCACCTGACGAATGGGTAGGCTGAATCCGACGACGGGGGTGGTGATGGCCGACACTGAGGACAGTGCCTCGGTGCGCCGCGACGCGGGTGAGGTCCTGATCGTCACCGGCATGTCCGGTGCAGGTCGTTCGACCGCCGCGGATGCGCTGGAAGACCTCGGCTGGTATGTGGTCGACAATCTCCCGCCGCAGATGCTGCGTCCGCTCCTGGAGCTGACCGAGCTCGCGGGAGGGGCCCTCCCGCGCGTCGCCGTGGTCGTGGATGTCCGCGGACGCGACCTGTTCGTCGAGCTTCCCGAGATCACACGGGCACTGCGCCGCGGTCGCCCTGTGCGGGTGATGTTCCTGGACGCGTCGGACGACGTGCTCGTGCGCCGTTTCGAAGCCGTCCGCCGCCCGCACCCGCTCCAGGGCGAGGGCACGGTCCTGGATGGCATCCATCTCGAGCGGCAGGTCCTCGCTCCGGTGCGCGAGAGCGCGGACGTCATGATCGACACCTCCGCGTTCAACATCCACCAGCTCGCGACACAGGTCATCGAGATGTTCTCCGCCGACGGCGCGGCGCGTCACACCGTCACGATCATGAGCTTCGGATTCAAGTACGGGCTGCCCCCGGACGCGGATCTCGTCGCCGACATGAGATTCCTGCCGAATCCGTTCTGGAACGACGAGCTGCGCGCTCTCACCGGCGAAGACGAGCCTGTCCGGGAGTTCGTCCTCGCGCAGAAGGGCGCTGCCGAGTTCCTGGATTCGTACGCCGCGGCCCTGGCTCCGGTGCTGGACGGCTACCAGCGCGAGAACAAAGGCCACTCGGTCGTCGCCGTCGGCTGCACCGGCGGCAAGCATCGCTCGGTCGTCATGGCGCGCGAGCTCGCGGCCAGACTCTCCTCGCTGCCGGGCGTCGCAGTCCGGGTGAAGCACCGCGACCTGGGTCGAGAGTGAGCAGGGGTCGCGAGTAGGCTGGACCCTCGTTCCCACCCTCCCCTTCCATCCCCAACACGAGGAGATCCGTGTCGTTGACCGCTGACGTGAAGGCTGAATTGACGGCCGTGCGCGATCCGAGCCCCACCGCTCGCGTCGCCGAGCTGACATCTCTCCTTCGTTTCTCCGGGGGTCTGCACTCGATCGCCAACCGTGTCGCCGTGGAGGCCGAGCTGGACTCCGACATCCTTGCCCGGCGCGTCGCACGCGACCTCATGGAGATCTACGGCGTCCGCCCCGAGCTCGTGCACGTGCAGGGGTCGGGCGCGCGCAACGGCAGCCATTACGCGGTCCGCGTGATCGACGGCGGAGAGACCCTCGCCCGCCAGACCGGCCTGCTCGACCAGCGTCGCCGCCCGGTGCGCGGCCTGCCCAACAAGCTCACGACCGGCTCCCGCGGCGACCTGGCAGCCATCTGGCGCGGTGCGTTCCTCGCGGCCGGCACGCTCAGCGAGCCCGGCCGTTCGGCCGCCCTCGAGATCACGTGCCCCGCACCCGAGGCGGCGATGGCCCTCGTCGGCGCGGCGCACCGGCTCGGCATCCCGGCGAAGGCCCGCGAGGTGCGCGGAGTTCCGCGGGTCGTCGTCCGCGAGGGCGAGGCCATCCGGGTCGCGTTGGCCCAGATGGGCGCTGAGCGCGCCGCGAGCGACTGGGATCAGATGCGTCAGCGCCGCGAAGTGCGCGCCGGCGTCAACCGGCTCGTGAACTTCGACGACGCGAACCTCCGCCGCTCCGCACAGGCGGCCGTCGCGGCGTGCGCCCGCGTCGAGCGCGCCCTCGAGATCCTCGGCGACGAGGTGCCGGAGCATCTCCGCGAAGCCGGCGAGCTGCGTCTGGCGCACCGCGACGCGAGCCTGGACGAACTCGGCCACCACGCCGACCCGCCGCTGACGAAGGATGCGGTCGCGGGTCGCATCCGTCGCCTCCTCGCGATGGCGGACAAGAAGGCCGAGCACGACGGGATCCCCGACACCGAGGCCGCCGTCCCCGTGGGCACCGAAGACTGATCCCGCCGGTTCAGCGGATCGGGACCGCGGTTCCGGACACCGTGATGCCGCCCGTCTCGGGGACGTCCACTGCGAGCACTCCGGGGCGGCCCACGTGGCGTCCCTGCATGATGACGACGCGCGCGGGCGGGTGGATCGCCCCCGTCGCACGCAGGTAGCCGCCGGTCGCCGCAGCGGCGGCACCCGTCGCGGGGTCCTCGATCAGCGTGCCCACCGGGAAGATGTTGCGCGCATCCCACCGGCCGTCACCGAGGTCGCGGAGCACGATGATCGTCGCGGGCCAGCCCTCGGCATCCATCAGTGTCCGCGCGGCGGCCGCATCGAACGCGAACGTGTCGAACAGCGCGGCATCCGCGAGGACGACGAGCGGATGCCGATTGCCGGCGAACGCGAGCATCGGCGGGTGCGCGGCGTCCAAGTCGGATCGCTGCGCCCCGATCAGCGCCAGCACCGCATCGAGCGCATGATCCGCGAGCGGCTCGACGTACGGCTCCACGCTCGTGAACGACGCCGTGCGCACACCGGCCTCGATCCGGGTAGTGATCGCGATCTCGCCGACGGGTGTCGCGAACGCGAACACTCCGTCGCCTTCGGTCTCTGCCAGCGCGACGGCCGTCGCGACAGTCGCGTGACCGCAGAAGGGCACCTCGGCGACGGGGGAGAAGTACCGGAGGCCGCGCCGTCGCCCCTCGCCGGTGACGAAGGCCGTCTCGGCGTAACCCACCTCGGCGGCGATCCGCTGCATGTGCGCCTCATCGAGCGCGTCGGCGCCGATCACGACGCCGGCGGGATTGCCCCCGTCGGGATCGCTCGCGAACGCCGCCCAGCGCTCGATCACCGGTTCGGGATGCTGCGTCATCCGGCGATCGTAGCGCCGATAGTACGTGTCACACGGGGAAGCAACCCCGGCGGCCGGACGTTGCTGCTCGATAGGATGAAAGCGTCATTCTCGCTGAGCCGAGGAGTATCGGCTCAGCGCCGACAGGAAGAAGAGAACATGGCGAAGTACACCTTGCCCGACCTCCCCTACGACTTCGCGGCTCTGGAGCCGCACATCAGCGGCAAGATCATGGAGCTGCATCACGACAAGCACCACCAGGCGTATGTCACCGGCGCGAACACCGCGCTCGAGCAGCTCGCCGAGGCCCGCGACAGCGGCAACCTCGCGAACGTCAACAAGCTCGAGAAGGACCTCGCCTTCAACCTCGGCGGTCACGTCAACCACTCGATCTTCTGGACGAACCTCTCGCCCGAGGGCGGCGGCCAGCCCGAAGGTGAGCTGAAGGCGGCCATCGACGAGTTCTTCGGCGGCTTCGACAAGTTCCAGGCGCACTTCACGGCCGCCGCGACCGGCATCCAGGGCTCGGGCTGGGCAGTGCTGAGCTGGGACGTGCTCGGAGAGCAGCTGATCATCCAGCAGCTGTTCGATCAGCAGAGCAACACCGCCCAGGGGACGATCCCCGTCTTCCAGCTCGACATGTGGGAGCACGCGTTCTACCTCGACTACCTGAACGTCAAGGCGGACTACGTCAAGGCGGTCTGGAACATCGCGAACTGGCAGAACGTCGCGCAGCGTCTCGACGCCGCCCGCGAGAAGACTTCGGGCCTGCTGGTACTGTCATAGCGAGTGTGGGCGTCCCGGTGGGATGACCCACCGGGACGCCGTTGTCCATCGTCTGCAACCGCAATTAGCGCCCTCGCGCGCACGACACATCTCAGGAGAACTTCCGTGGCTGTCAAGATCGGAATCAACGGCTTCGGCCGCATCGGACGCAACTACCTCCGCGCGGCTCTCGCGCAGGGTGCGGACCTCGACATCGTGGCGGTGAACGACCTCACCGACAACAAGTCCCTCGCCCACCTGCTCAAGTACGACTCCGTCGGCGGCGTGCTGTCGGAGGACGTCTCGTACGACGAGGACTCGATCACCGTCGGCGGCAAGAAGATCAGGGTCTTCGAAGAGCGCGACCCCGCGAACCTCCCCTGGGGCGAGCTCGGCGTCGACATCGTCATCGAGTCGACCGGCCGCTTCACCAAGGCCGAGGATGCGAAGAAGCACATCGCGGGCGGCGCCAAGAAGGTGCTGATCTCCGCTCCCGCGACCGGCGACGACGTGACGATCGTCATGGGCGTCAACGAGGGCGACTACAACCCCGAGACCGACGTCATCATCTCGAACGCGTCGTGCACGACCAACTGCCTCGCGCCGCTCGCGAAGGTCTTCAACGACGCGTTCGGCATCGAGCGCGGCTTCATGATGACCGCGCACGCGTACACGGCCGATCAGAACCTCCAGGACGGCCCGCACAGCGACCTGCGTCGCGCCCGCGGTGCCGCGATCAACATCGTCCCCGCCTCGACCGGCGCCGCCAAGGCGATCGGCCACGTGCTGCCCGAGCTGAACGGCAAGCTGAGCGGCTCGTCCTACCGCGTGCCGGTTCCGACCGGCTCGATCGTCGACCTCACGATCGTCACCCCGACCGAGGGACTGACCGTCGACCAGATCAACGCCGTGTACAAGGCAGCGGCCGCCGAGGGCGCGCTGGCCGGCTACCTCGAGTACACCGAGGACCCGATCGTCTCGAGCGACATCCAGGGAAACCCGCACTCCTCGATCTTCGACTCGGAGCTGACCAACGTCAGCGGCAACCTGGTCAAGGTCTCGGCCTGGTACGACAACGAGTGGGGCTACTCGAACCGCCTCGTCGACCTCACCGAGTACGTCGCCGACAAGCTCTGACGCCGGATCATGCCTCTGCGCACCCTCGACTCGCTGGGTTCGCTCGCCGGCAAGCGGGTCATCGTCCGCTGTGATCTCAACGTCCCCTTGAAGGACGGTGTGATCACGGACGATGGCCGCGTGCGGGCGTCGCTCCCCACCCTCAACGCGCTCATCCATCAGGGTGCCCGCGTCGTCGTCTGCTCGCACCTCGGCCGCCCCGATGGGGCGCCGGATGCCAAGTACAGCCTCGGCCCCGTCGCCCAGCGGCTCTCCGAGCTGCTCGGCAAACCCGTCGCGTTCGCCCTCGACACGGTGGGGGAGTCCGCGCACGATGCGGTCGCCGCCCTGGAGGACGGCGACGTGGCCGTGATCGAGAACCTCCGGTTCAACCCGGGGGAGACCTCGAAGGACGACGCGGAGCGCGGTGCGTTCGCACAGCAGCTCGCCGAGCTGGGCGACGTCCTCGTCTCGGACGGCTTCGGGGTGGTGCACCGCAAGCAGGCGAGTGTCTACGACCTCGCCGAGATCCTGCCGTCGGCGGCGGGACTGCTCATCGCCGCCGAGCTCGAGGTGCTCGACCGCCTCACCGAGAACCCTGAGCGGCCGTACACCGTGGTCCTGGGCGGTTCTAAGGTCAGCGACAAGCTCGGGGTCATCTCGCACCTGCTCCCGCGCGTGGACCGGCTCCTCGTCGGTGGGGGGATGCTGTTCACCTTCCTCGCCGCACAGGGACACAAGGTCGGCGCGAGCCTGCTCGAGGCGGACCAGCTCGACACCGTGAAGCAGTACATCAAGACCGCCGAGGAATCGGGGGTGGAGATCGTGCTGCCGACCGACGTCGTGGTGGCCTCGAAGTTCGGGGCGGACGCCGAGCACGTCGTCACGGCGGCGGACGCGATCGAGGACACCCCGTTCGGTGCCTCCGGCCTGGGGCTCGACATCGGACCCGACACGGCGGCTCGGTTCGCCGAGGTCATCCGCAGCAGCCGCACCGTCTTCTGGAACGGCCCGATGGGCGTGTTCGAGCTCGCGCCGTTCGCGGCGGGCACGAAGGCCGTCGCGCAAGCGCTCACCGAGGTGGACGGGCTCAGTGTCGTCGGCGGCGGCGACTCTGCAGCGGCGGTTCGCCAGCTCGGCTTCCAGGACGACCAGTTCGGACACATCTCGACGGGCGGCGGAGCGAGCCTGGAATTCCTCGAGGGCAAGAAGCTCCCCGGACTGGAGGTCCTCGGATGGCAGTGAATACTGAAGCGAGTGCTGCGCACCGCGGTCGCACCCCGTTCATCGCAGGCAACTGGAAGATGAACCTCGACCACCAGCAGGCGATCGCCTTCGTGCAGAAGCTGCACTGGGCGCTCAAGGAGGCCAAGCACCTCGACGGCACCGTCGAGGTCGGGCTCTTCCCGCCGTTCACGGACCTGCGCACGGTGCAGACGCTGCTGGATGCCGACAAGATCCCGTTCGCCCTCGGCGCGCAGGACCTGTCGACGAAGGACTCCGGCGCCTACACGGGCGAGGTCTCGGGTGCGTTCCTCAAGAAGCTCAACTGCGCGTATGTGATCATCGGTCACTCCGAGCGCCGCGAGTACCACGCCGAGACCGATGAGGTCGTGGCGGCTAAGGTGCAGGCGGCTCTGCGCCACGGACTCGTCCCGGTCATCTGCGTCGGCGAGACGCTGGAGCAGCGTGAAGCGTCCGGACCCACGGCCATCTCTGTCGGGCAGTTGGAAGTCGCGCTCGAGGGTGTTCCCGCGAGTGCCGAGATCGTCGTGGCGTACGAGCCCGTGTGGGCGATCGGCACCGGTCAGGTCGCGTCACCCGAGCAGGCGCAAGAGGTCTGCGCTGCACTGCGCGCCGTCATCGCGGCCAAGTTGGGGCAGGACGCCGCCGAGAGAACCCGCGTGCTGTACGGCGGGTCCGTGAAGTCCGGCAACATCGCGAGCTTCATGCGCGAGCCCGACGTCGACGGCGCCCTCGTCGGCGGTGCCAGCCTGGTGGTCGACGAGTTCGCGGCGATCATCAGATTCCAGAAGCACGTCGGCGTCTGACCGCGCTTATACTGGGAGATCGTGCGCCTGATCGAGGCGCGGTGAAAGGCTTAGATCTGTGCAGATCCTCGAGTTCGTCCTGCAGGTGCTCCTCGGCATCACCAGCCTGCTGCTGACCCTTCTCATCCTGCTCCACAAGGGACGCGGTGGCGGCCTGTCCGACATGTTCGGCGGCGGCATGACCTCCGCCCTCGGCTCGTCCGGCCTGGCGGAGCGCAACCTCAACCGGTTCACGGTCATCCTTGCGCTCGCGTGGTTCGTCTCGATCGTGGCCCTCGGCCTCATCACGAAGTTCCAGGCCGTCTGATGGCGACCGGCGGAAACGCGATCCGGGGTACGCGCGTCGGCGCGGGCCCGATGGGCGAGCAGGACCACGGCTTCCACGCCGAGCGCATCGCGATCTCGTACTGGGACGCGCTGGGCAACGAGACCGTGCGCTACTTCGCGGCCGGCATCCCCGATGAGGAGATCCCCGACACGATCGACTCTCCGCACTCCGGCCTGCCCGCCGGGCGCGACAAGGAGAACCCGCCTGCGCTGGCCAAGACCGAGCCCTACAAGACCCACCTCGCGTACGTGAAGGAACGACGCACCGAGGAAGAGGCCGAGCAGCTGCTCGATGATGCCCTCAAGCAGCTCCGGGAGCGCCGCGGACTGGAGTGAGTGGTCAGTACTCCTGGTCGATGAGCTCCGGCGGCACCTGCGAGGCGGCCGCTTCGTCGATGAAGAAGATCGTCCGGCGGCGCCCCTTCGCCCCGGCAGCCGGCACGCTCGCGTAGCTGGCGCCGGCCAGGGCGAGACCCAGCGCAGCCGCCTTGTCGGCGCCCGCGAGCACGAGCCACACGCGGCGGGAGCCGTTGATGACCGGCCTCGTGAGCGTCACGCGCTCGGGCGGCGGCTTGGGCGAGTCACGCACCGCGACCGCGACGCGGTCCGTGATCAGGATCTCAGGCCTGTCGGGGAACAGCGATGCGATGTGGCCGTCCGGTCCGACGCCGAGGAAGCAGATGTCGAACGAGGGCCACGGCGTGCCGTCCTCCTGGGGGAAGAGCGCCAATTCGGCGGCGTATTGCTCGGCCGCGGCATCCAGATCGACGCCGTCGTCGCTCGCGGCCATCGTGTGGACGTTCTCTCGGTGGGGATGTCGATCGCATCGAGCAGGGCCTCGCGGGCCTGCTTCTCGTTGCGGTCGGCATGTTCCCGGGCGACGAAGCGCTCGTCGCTCCACCAGACGTGCACGCGCGACCAGTCGACCTTTTCCCGACGGGGGTGCCGGGATGCCGCCGCCAGCACTGCCGAACCCATCGACCCGCCCGTGAGCGAGACGTGCACCAGTGCTCCATCCGCGCCGCACTTGGCGAGCCGATTCACGAATCGTGCGGCCACGGACTCCGCGAGAGCGGCGGGATCAGCACTGATCACGACCCGCTTCTCGATGGTGAATTCAGCCATGCGTCTCCTGCGTCGCCGGTTCCAAGAGCTCCCAGCCCTCGGTGATCACTCGACCATACAGGACGTCCGGATCGAGGCGACGGAGCTCCTCGGCGAGGCACTCGCGAAGAGTGCGGCGCGGAAGCACGAGGTCGTGCTCGGGCTGTCCGGGCTGGGTGAGGCACGCGATCGCCGGTGACGAGCGCGCGAGCAGGACCTCGCCGCCGGCGCGGGTGAGCCGCACCGATTTGATGCCGTCCGTCCACTCGTCCTCGGGCAGGTAGCGCCAGTCGACGGGAACATCGAGCATGAGACGCAGCCACGCCGCGAGCAGAGCGGTGGACGGCGAACTGGCCGCCCCGCGCACCTCGACGGCGGTGACGGGCTGGTACGGCGGCTGATCGAGGACGGCAGCGAGCTGCTCGCGCCAGTGGGTGAGGCGCGTCCAGGCCAGGTCAGTGTCGCCCGGAGCGTGGTTCGCGCCGAGCGAGGCGACCCAGGCGGACGGGTCGCTCTTCGTGGCGGCATCCGTGATCCGGCGCTGGGCGATCTTGCCGATCGAGGTCGTCGACGGGTTTTCGGGGGTCTTGTTCGGCCACCAGACGACCACGGGAGCGTCGGGCAGGAGCAGGCCGGTCACGAGGCTCTCGAGATTCGAGCTGCCGGCTTCGCCGAACGCTCGGAGCGTCACGACCTCGCTCGCGCCCGCATCGCCACCGACGCGGATCTGCGCATCGAGCCGGGAAACGCCGTCCGAGTCATCGATCATGAGCACGATCACGCGCATCGGGTGCTCGCGAGACGCGTCGTTCGCGGCCTCGATGACCTCTTCCAGTGCGGCCTCGCGGGTGAGGATGATGAGCGTCAGAACGCGGCCGAGCGCGACCGCACCGCCCTCTTCGCGGACGTTCACGAGCGCCCGCGAGATCTTGCTCACGGTCGTGTCGGGCAGATCGACGATCACGGGCGCCTCCAAGTGCGGCCATCGCGGGAGAGCATCTCGTCCGCGGACTCCGGTCCCCAGGATCCTGGGGCGTACTGCTCGAGGGGTCCGCCCTGCGCCGTCCAGAACTCCTCGATCGGGTCGAGGATCTTCCACGAGAGCTCGACCTCCTCGTGGCGGGGGAACAAGGGCGGGTCGCCCAGCAGCACGTCGAGGATGAGCCGCTCGTAGGCCTCGGGGCTCGCCTCGGTGAAAGCGTGCCCGTAGCCGAAGTCCATCGTCACGTCGCGTACCTGGGCGCCGGCACCCGGGACCTTCGAGCCGAAGCGGATCGTCACGCCCTCGTCGGGCTGCACGCGGATCACGAGGGCGTTCTGACCCTGACCCGAGGTCTGGCTCCGGGAGAAGAGCTGCTCCGGCGCGCGCTTGAACACGACGGCGATCTCGGTGACGCGCCGGCCGAGGCGCTTGCCGGTGCGCAGGTAGAACGGCACGCCGGCCCAGCGGCGCGTGTTCACCTCGAGCGTGATCGCGGCGTACGTCTCGGTCGTCGATTCGGGGTTCATCCCGTCCTCTTCGAGGAACCCGAGCACCTTCTCGCCGCCCTGCCAGCCGCCGGCGTACTGTCCGCGCGCGGTCGAGCGGGCAAGGTCCTTCGGCAGCGTGACGGCCGCGAGGACCTTCTCCTTCTCGGCGCGCAGATTCTTCGCGTCGAACGAGATGGGCTCTTCCATCGCGGTGAGCGCCATGAGCTGCAGGAGGTGGTTCTGGATCACGTCGCGCGCGGCGCCGATGCCGTCGTAGTAGCCCGCACGACCGCCCACGCCGATGTCCTCGGCCATCGTGATCTGCACGTGGTCGACGTAGTTCGCGTTCCAGATCGGCTCGTACAGCTCGTTCGCGAAGCGCAGCGCCAGGATGTTCTGGACCGTCTCCTTGCCGAGGTAGTGGTCGATGCGGAAGATCGAGTCGGTGGGGAACGCGGATCGCAGAGCGTCGTTGAGTGACTGCGCCGAGGCGAGGTCGTGGCCGAACGGCTTCTCGATCACGACCCGGCGCCAGCGCTCCGGCTGATCGGCGGTGTCATCCACGAGTCCGGAGGCCTTGAGCTGCTCGGCGACCAGCGGGAAGTCCTTCGGCGGGATCGACAGGTAGAACGCGTGATTGCCCATCGTGCCGCGCTCGACGTCCAGCTTGTCAACCGTCTCGCGCAGGCGACGGAACGCGTCAGGGTCGTCGAACTCGCCCGACACGAACCTGATGCCCTGCAGGAGCTGCTGCCAGGTCTCCTCGCGGAATTCAGTCCGGGAGTGGTCTTTGACCGCATCCTTCACGACTTCGGCGAAGTCCTGGTCTTCCCAGTCGCGGCGTGCGAAACCCACGAGCGCGAAGCCCGGGGGCAGGAGGCCCCGGTTGGCGAGGTCGTAGACGGCAGGCATGAGCTTCTTGCGCGAGAGATCGCCGGTCACGCCGAAGATCACGAGCGCACTCGGACCGGCGATGCGGTTCAGGCGATGGTCTTCGGCGTCGCGCAGCGGATTGTGGCCGCGCGAGATCTCCACGGTCATCGGGGTGGCACCATCATGTCGGGTGGACTCCTATTGAGCGGCTTCGAAGAGCGTGAGCACCTCGGCCTGGGGGTCGGTGAGGGTCAGGGTGACCACGGGGCGACCGTGGTCGGCGAGAACGGCGGCATCACCGGCCGCCTGCGCTTCGATCAACTGGCCGAACGTGAACGGTCGGCCGGGGATCTCGAGGTCGACGTCGGTCTGCTCGAGGATCTGCAGGAACACGCCCACGGCGGGTCCGCCCTTGTGGAACTGGCCGGTCGAGTGCAGGAACCGCGGTCCCCACCCGAACGTGGTCGGCCGACCCGAGTCGGCGGCGACGAGTTCGCGCAGGCCCTCGATCTGCGGGAGGCGCAGGCGGTCGACGTAGGCCTGGATCGACACGTAGCCGTTCTCGGGGATCTGCGCCCAGAGCGCATCCAGCACACCGGCGACGGTTCCGGATGCCGCGAGAGCGGGATCCGAGACGCGTACCTCGACGCCGTCCACCGCGAACGCCGGCGCCGTCGGTTCCGGGCGCGCATCCAGGAGTCCGCGAGCGGCGATCTTGGCGGATTCGACGTCTGGCTGGTCGAAGGGGTTGATGCCCAGCATCCGGCCGGCGATCGCGGTCGCGTACTCCCAGACGACGAGCTGTGCACCGAGCGAGCCGCTCACGAGCGCTTCGCCGTAGTGGTGCTCGCGGAAGTGGAACTCGTTCGCCTCGTCGACGAAGCGCACGATCTGCATGTCCGCCGGCGTGGTCTCCACTTCGGGAGAGACGGGAAGGAGCACGACGGGCAGGATGCCGGTGCCCTCCTTGCCGGTCGACTCTGCGACGAGCTGCTCGATCCAGTCGGGCAGGCCGATGATGTGCGTGCCGTCGGTCACGAGCCCGAGCTTGTCGCGACGGGCCAGTGCGGGGTCGGTGCCTGCTCCGCCGGCGATCGCCGCGGCCAGGACGAGCGCGGGGTTGTCGGGGCTGTCGATCGCGACTTCGAGCAGCGTCGCCTCGGCCTCTTCGAGAAGCGCCGCGATGTCGACGCCGGCGAGCCCGGTCGGGACCAGGCCGAACGCGGTCAGAGCCGAATAGCGTCCGCCCACGGTCGGATCCGCGTTGAAGACGCGGTATCCGTCGGCGCGCGCGGCCTGATCCAACGGTGAGCCCGGATCGGTCACGACGACGATCCGCTCGACCGGGTCGATCCCCAGGTCGCGGAACGCCGCCTCGAAGGCGCGCTTGGCCGAATCGGTCTCGACAGTCGATCCGGACTTGGACGAGACGACCAGCACGGTCTGTTCGAGGCCGCCCGCCTCGACGTCGCCGTCGATCGCGGCGAGCACCTGGCTCGGGGCTGTCGAGTCGAGGATCACGAGAGGCACGCCCGAGGTCTGCGCGATCACTTCGGGAGCGAGCGAGGAGCCGCCCATGCCCGCGAGCACGACACGCGTGACGCCCTTGGCGACGAGTTCGGCGCGCAGGGCCTCGATCTCAGGGACGAGCGGTGCGGAGACCGTGACAGCCTGCACCCACCCGAGGCGCTGGGATGCCTCCGCCTCGGCGTCCGGACCCCACAGCGACGGGTCGCCGGCGGTGATGCCCGACGCGACGAGGTCGGCGATCAGGCCGGGCAGCGTCTCGTGGACGAGCGCCTTGACGTGTCCGGTGAGGTGGATGTCGAACGTCACTGCTGGGCGGCCTTGAGTGCGGTGGCGACGGTGTCCTGGAGTTCGTGCCAGGACGCGATGAATTTCTCGACGCCTTCGTCTTCGAGGACTTGGGTGACGTCGGTGATGTCGATGCCGGCGGCGGCGAGGCGG
>Ga0075367_10000758_pt1 | contig 12606 bp, 15 predicted proteins | sample EndMethybrTD3032_FD_71399 | JGI IMG/M metagenome (GOLD analysis project Ga0075367, IMG submission 71399) | Populus endosphere microbial communities from Tennessee, USA - Endosphere MetaG P. TD hybrid TD303-2 | ecosystem: Host-associated > Plants > Roots > Endosphere | place: USA: Tennessee... | reverse complement strand
AGGTCGAAGTTCAAGGGCCCCGTCATCCAGCGCCGCGGCCAGGTCGACGGCAGCACCACCGACCAGCGGCTGCTCGACTCGCGCGGCCCGACCGACTGGGTGCACACCGACCCGTGGCGGGTGCTGCGGATCCAGGCCGAGTTCATCGAGGGGTTCGGGGCGCTCGCCGAGCTCGGGCCGGCGATCGCCGTCTTCGGGTCGGCGCGGACGCCGCCGGACCACCCGACGTACGCCATGGCCGAGCTGCTCGGCCGCAAGCTCGTGGACGCCGGTTTCGCGGTGATCACCGGCGGTGGGCCGGGCGCGATGGAGGCCACCAACAAGGGCGCCAGCGAGGCCGGCGGCATCAGCGTCGGCCTCGGGATCGAGCTCCCCTGGGAGTCCGGGCTCAACACCTGGTGCGACATCGGCATCAACTTCCGCTACTTCTTCGCGCGCAAGACGATGTTCGTGAAGTACTCCCAGGGCTACATCGTGCTGCCCGGCGGGCTCGGCACCCTCGACGAGCTGTTCGAGGCGCTGACGCTCGTGCAGACGAAGAAGGTCACCCAGTTCCCGATCGTGCTGATCGGCACGGACTACTGGTCCGGCCTCGTGGCCTGGATGCGTGACGTCTGCCTGGCGGACGGCAAGATCAGCCAGTCCGACATCGACATGCTGCTCCTCACCGACGACGTGGACGAGGCCGTCCGGCTGATGGCGGAGGCGCGAGAGGTCCGGTGACCCGCTCATGATGTGGTTCTTCGCGATCCTCGTCGTCCTGGTCATGGGCGGTGTGGCCGTGCTCGCCGCCGGCCGTGGCGCCCCGATGAGCGAGGCGTACGACGACCGGCCGGACGCGTTGGTCCCCAAGGACGGGCCGCTGCGGGCCGAGGACGTGCGGCGGGTGCGCTTCTCCCTGGCCTTGCGTGGCTACCGGATGTCCGAGGTCGACGCCCTGCTGGACCGGGTCGCCCGGCAGCTCGACCAACCCGCGGCACCGCCGTCCACCGGCGCTGCCGAGGAAGCTGCCGAGGAAGCTGCCGAGGAAACTGCCGAGGAAGCTGCCGAGGGGGCTACCGACAGCCTGGCCGCAGGTCAAGGTGAGGTTGCCGACACGCCCGCGGTGCGGCCGGTTCGTGGCGACGACCCGGTGACGTAGGGCACACTTCCGCCCGTGTCGCTGCCCGTCGTCATCTACGTCCTCACCGCCCTCGCGGCGGTGGTCGTGGTGCTCACGCGGCTGCGGATGCGCGGCGGACAGGGCGCCGGCCGGTTCCACGTCGGCAACCGGCTGCTCGACGTCCACACCGTCGCCGGCGTGCTCGCGCTGGTCGTCTGGACCGTCTTCCTCGTGGCCCCCGAGGACTCGCCCGGGGGCACCTCGACGGTCGGGATCGTCGGCCTGGGGTTGTTCTGGATCGTCACCATCACCGGCCTGCTGATCCTGGTCCGGTGGCTGCCCAGCCACGGCAAGCACGCATCCGAGGGCAGCCAGGACAAGTGGTCCGAGGGCCCGGGTCTTTCGGTGCTCGCCCACGTTGGCATGCTGGTCGGCGTGGTCGTCTTCACGTTCGCCTACCTGACCAACGCTGTCTGATGCGGGGCCGGCTGGTCCGGAGCTTCCTCGTCGCCGGGATCGCGCTGACCGTCGCGGCCGCGCCCCTCGGCGTACCGCCCACGTCGGCCGGGGCCCAGGCGGCCCACCCCCGCGCCACCAACGTCCTCGAGACCAAGGTGATCGGGAAGTCGGTGCGTGGGCGGGCGATCAACGCCTGGCACCTGGACGACCGGCCGATGGGCAACCGGTCGGGCCCGACCGTCGTCCTGATCGCCACGATGCACGGCAACGAGGGCGCGCCGCGAAAGATCCTGCAGGCCCTCCGTGCCGCCAGGGCGATCCACGGGGTGGACCTGTGGCTGGTGCCGGTCTACAACCCGGACGGGCTCGCCGCACACCACCGGCGCAACGCTCACGGCGTCGACCTCAACCGCAACTACCCCTACCACTGGGTCGACCTCGACGGGAACTACGAGTCGGGCGCTCGGCCGGCCTCCGAGCCGGAGACCAGGGCGATGATGGGCTTCCTCGGCGATGTCCGCCCGGACTACGTGCTCAGCTTCCACCAGCCGCTGAACGGCGTGGACATCGACAACAAGCGGCCGGGCTTCTCGCGGCGGGTGGCGCACACCCTGGGCCTGCCGGCGACCACGCTGGACTGCGGCGGGGTGTGCCACGGCACCATGACCGGCTGGTTCAACCACCACTTCAAGGGCTTCGCGCTCACCGTGGAGTACGGCGCCCACCCGCCCGCGCGGCTGCTGACCCGGACCGCGCCGCGTCAGGTGCTCCGCATCTTCGACGCCTTCGGGTCGTTCGGCGGCTCCTAGATCCGGTCAGCCGGCTCCGGTCAGCCGGCTCCGGTCAGCCGGCTCCGGTCAGCCGGCTCCGGTCAGCCGGCTCCGGTCAGCCGGCTCCGGTCAGCGCGCGTTGAAGACCGGCTTCTCCTTCGCCACGAAGGCCGCGACGGCCGCCCGGTGGTCCTCGGTGGAGCCGGTGCGGTTCATCATCTGTCCCTCGAAGGTCAGCGCCTCTTCGAAGGTGTGGTCCGCGGCGTAGGCCACCGACCTGCGCATCGAGCCCAGTGCGAGCGTCGGGCCGGCGGCCAGCCGGCTGGCCAGCTCGGTCACGGTCGCGTCGAGCTCGGCGGCCGGGACCACCTGGGTGGCCAGGCCGAGCACCAGAGCCTCGTCGGCCTTGAGGGTGCGCGGGAAGTAGAGGAGCTCCAGCGCCCTGGCCGGCCCGACCAGCCGCTGCAGCGTGTAGCTCGAGCCCGTGTCGCACGAGAGCGCGACGTTGGCGAAGGCGAGGTTGAACCCGGCGGTGTCCGCCACGATTCGCAGGTCGCACGCGAACGCGAGCGACGCGCCGGCGCCGGCGGCGACGCCGTTCACAGCAGCGATGACCGGCTTGTCCATCGAGGCCAGCGCGAGCACCGTCGGGTTGTAGTGCCGCTCGACGGTCGTGAACAGCTCGTCGCTGCTGCCGCTCTCGAGCAGCTGGATGTGCTCCTTGAGGTCCTGGCCGGTGCAGAACGCGCGGCCCGACCCCGTCAGCACGACGCAGCGCGCCGCCGGGTCCTCGGCCGCGTGCTGCACGGTCTCGCGCAGCAGCTCCTTGGTCGCGATGTCGAGACTGTTCATCGCCTCGGGCCGGTTGAGGCGGATCGTGGCCACACCGTCGGAGACGGTGTAGATGACGGGGGACTGGACAGGAGTGCTCTCGGCGCGGGTCGTCGAATCGGGCGCGGTCATGGAGGCAGTGTGCCCTCTGCCTCGATCCATGAGGGATAATGGTCCGGCGCCGTACGGCGTGCTCGGGTCCGTCGGCCCGGGTCTGTCGTTGATTGAAAGGCAGGGTGCCGCATGGCGGCGATGAAGCCGCGGACCGGCGACGGTCCGCTGGAGGTCACCAAGGAGGGCCGCGGCATCGTGATGCGCGTGCCCCTGGAGGGCGGTGGCCGCCTCGTCGTGGAGCTCAACGCCGAGGAGGCGGGCGCGCTCGGTGACGCCTTGAAGGACGTTGTTGGTTGATGGTCGGCTGATGCGAGTGGGTCTCTCTCGGGGGACCACGACCCCGTGAGTTCCGCGCCGACACTCCCGACACAGGTCTCTCCTCCCGAGTTCGCCGTGACGGCGACCCGTCCGCACGCCATCGACGGCGTGGACGTGATCGCGCTCCCGGTGCTGACCGGTGACGAGGGGGACGCGCTGGTCCTCGGCCCGGGCGCCGACGAGGTCGGCGAGCTGCTCGGGGTGGACCTGCTGGCGCTCCTGGAGGCGGAGCGGGCGACCGGCAAGGCCGGTGAGGTGACCACGCTGCCGGTGCCGCTCGGCGCGCCGGAGAACGCCGAGCTGCGCCAGGTGCTCCTCGTCGGGCTCGGTGCCGCCGGTGCCGATGACTTCCGCCGGGCCGGCGCCGCGCTGGCCCGCGCCGTGCTGGACCGGGCGGCGGTGGCGACCACGATCCCGGCGGTCGAGCCCGAGATCGGCCTGGAGCCGTTCGTGGTGGGCGCGACACTCGGGTCCTTCGCCTTCGCGTGGCGCAAGGCACCGCCCGAGCACGTCCCGGCGGTGCGGATGGTGCTGTGCGCCCTCGCCGACAGCGACCGGCCGGCGCTGGCGAGGGCCGTCGCGGTCGGAGGCGCGAGCTGGCGGGCCCGCACCCTCGCGACGGTGCCGTCCAACCTGAAGAGCCCCGCGTGGCTGGCCGACCAGGCGGTCGCGATGGCCGAGGCCGCCGGGCTCGAGGTCACGGTCTGGGACGAGAAGAAGCTGGCCGAGGACGGCTTCGGCGGCATCCTCGCCGTCGGCCAGGCATCGGCGACACCGCCGCGGCTGGTGCGTCTCGACTACACGCCGCGCAAGGTGACTCGGCGTACCCCCACGGTGGTGCTGGTCGGCAAGGGCGTCACCTTCGACACCGGCGGCCTCTCCATCAAGCCCGGCGAGGCCATGGTCAACATGAAGCGCGACATGACCGGCGGCGCGGTCGTCATGTCCGCGCTGGCCGCGCTGGCGGACGTGGGCTGCCCCGTGCGCGTGGTGGGGCTGGTCCCCGCGGCCGAGAACGCCGTCGGCGGCAACGCGCTACGCCCCGGTGACGTGGTCCGCCACTACGGCGGCCGCACGACCGAGGTGACCAACACCGACGCGGAGGGGCGGCTGGTCCTGGCCGATGCGATGGCCTGGGCGGTCGACCACCTCTCGCCCGACGTGCTCGTCGACGTGGCCACGCTGACCGGGGCGATCAAGGTGGCGCTCGGTCAGCAGGTGGGCGGGCTGTTCGCCAACGACGACGGACTCGCCGAGACGCTGCTCGAGTCCGGAGCTCGCGCCGGCGAGCCCCTGTGGCGGTTCCCGCTGGCCTCGGCCTACGAGGAGAAGCTGTCCTCGCGGGTCGCCGACGCCGACAACGGGCCCGGCGGACCCGGTGCGATCGTCGCGGCGCTGTTCCTCCAGCACTTCGCCGGCGACGTCCCCTGGGCGCACCTCGACATCGCCTCGACGGGCGACGCGCCCGCCGACAGCTACGAGTACTCCAAGGGCCCCACCGGCTTCGGCGCCCGGCTGCTGCTCGACTGGCTCGGCTCCGACGACCCGCTCGCAGGCATCCGCGCCGAGAAGGAGAAAGCATGAACGGCCTGACCGTGCGCTGGTCGCTCGCGGACGCACCGATCGGCGTCGAGGAGGCGTTGGCGACGTACGTCGCGGACACCTCGCACGCGCGGTTCAGCGTGATGCCCGGGCTGCGCTACAAGACCTGGCGCAGCGTGCCGGGGGAGTGGTTCGAGGGCTGCTACGTCTTCGAGGACGACGCGGCGCGCGCGGCGTTCCAGCAGACGTTCACCGCGGCAGCGGCCGAGTCGCCGGGCTCGCAGATCATCGGCAGCCCGCCGATCCTGATCGAGCCGTGCGTCATCGTGGCGATCGCCGAAGGTGCCAGCGGTTTCGAGGCCAAGGCCCGCGCCGAGTAGTCGCTACCCGGACTCGGGGGCCCACTCCTTCTTGGCGAGCAGCAGCCCGTCGCCGACCGGCAGCAGCACGGGGACCAGGTTGTCGTCGGCGCCGACCTCACGAATCAGCTCGCGGATCGCGAGCGTCTCGTCGTCGCGGACCGACGGATCGGCGACCCGGTCGTGCCACAGGGCGTTGTCGAAGGCCAGCACGCCGCCGGGGCGCAGCAGCCGCACCGCCTCGGTCAGGCAGGCGGTGTACTCCGCCTTGTCGCCATCGACGAAGACGATGTCGTAGTGCCCGTCGTTGAGCTTCGGAAGCACGTCGAGCGCAGCGCCGGCGATGGTGCGGGCGCGCTGGGTCGGGATGCCCGCCTCGTTGAACGTCTCGCGGGCCAGCCGCTGGTGCTCGGTCTCGATGTCCACCGTCGTCAGCACGCCGTCCGAGCGCATGCCTCGCAGCAGCCAGAGCCCGGACACACCGGTGCCGGTGCCGATCTCGACCACCGCACGAGCGTCGAGGACCGAGGCCAGGAAACGCAGCGCGGCGCCGCCCCCCGGGCCGATCGCGACCACCCCGACCTCCTGGGCGCGCTCGCGGGCTCGGGTCAGGATGTCGTCCTCGTCGACGAAGGCCTCCGAGTAGGACCAGCTCGCGGCACTGATCGGGTCCGTCACCCCAGAAACGTAGCGCGATCCATCAGCGATCAGCGGGAACACCGCCGTCGAGTCGGTCGTTGTGGCTTGATGTACGGCTCACAGGGAATGTTTAGGAAGAGCGCGTAGCGTCACCATCCCGAACAGAGGAGACCCGAACCGCATGGACGACGTCACCGGGCAGGCGGCCGGCAGTGCATCGAGCACCGAGCCAGGCGCCGTTCCGACCTGGGACGAGATCGTCGACCAGCACTCCGACCGCGTCTATCGGCTGGCCTACCGGCTGACCGGCAACCGGCACGACGCCGAGGACCTCACCCAGGAGGTCTTCGTGCGGGTCTTCCGCTCGCTGTCGACCTACACGCCGGGCACCTTCGAGGGCTGGCTGCACCGCATCACCACGAACCTCTTCCTCGACCAGGCGCGCCGCAAGCAGCGGATCCGCTTCGACGGGCTCACCGACGACAAGGCAGACCGGCTGACCAGCCTGATGCCGAGCCCCGATGCGGCGTACGCCGACCAGCAGTTCGACGATGACGTGGAGCGTGCTCTCGCGACGCTGCCTCCGGACTTCCGTGCGGCCGTGGTGCTGTGCGACGTCGAGGGGCTGTCCTACGAGGAGATCGCCGAGATCCTCGGCGCCAAGCTCGGCACCGTGCGGTCGCGGATCCACCGGGGGCGCGCCCTGCTACGGAGCGCCCTTGCTCACCGCGCGCCCGCCTCCGGGCGGGCCCGCTACTCAGGCCCGCTGACCGCGCCGCTGCGACCCGTCGAGGGGCGCGTGTGATGGGCCACCTCGGCGACCGGGTGAGCGCGCTCCTCGACGGCCAGCTTCCTCCGGCGGAGGCGGAGCGGGCCTGGTCGCACGTCCACGCCTGTCACCAGTGCCGCGACCTCGTCGAGCGCGAGGGGTGGGTGAAGACCCGGCTCGCCGGGCTGTCCTTCGATGCCGCCTGCGCGCCGACCTCGCTCAAGGGGTCACTCCTGGCGTCGATCTCGGCCGGGATACCGCCGGGCGATGTCTACCTCGCCTCGTCTCCCGACCCTCGTCCGCGCCGGGCCTCCCTGGTCGCGCTCGGCGGCGGTGCCGCTGGAGCCGCCGTGATGGGGGTGCTGGCGCTGGGTGCCGCGCCCGCCGACGCGCCGACGCTGCAGCGTCCGACGCCGCCGGCGACATCGGTCACCACTCCGGTGCAGACCGGCCTGGGTCTGCACCAACGCCGCGCAGTGCCGCTGCCCTGATCTCGGGCTCGGCCGGGGGCCTTCGCGTGTGCGATTTCGTGGCACCGGGAACAATGACGGTGTGAACGACCAACACGGCGCCGGCTCCGAGGAGACGCAGCCGATAGGCGCGCCGTTGGGGCCGCGGCCCACGTGGGTTCCGCCGTCCGCGTCGTCCGCTGACTATCCGCCGCCCGGCCGGACCGAGCCGCTGCCGGGGTCGCCTGCTCCCGACTACCTGGAGGTCCGTCCGGCTCGCCCGGCCGGCTGGATGTGGCCGGCCATCGCCGCCCTGGCGCTGGTGCTCGGTCTCGCCGGCGGCGTGGCCGGGAGCGTGGTCTACAACCGGACCAGTGACCCGTCCTCCGGTGCCGACGGCGGTGGCACCGGCCCGGGGCTGACGTCCACCGGGGTCCAGACCGCGGCGCCCCTGCAGGCCGGCAGGACGTCCGTGGCCGCGGTGGCGCAGGAGCTGCTGCCGAGCACGGTGCAGATCTCCGCGGAGTACGACGGTGAGGAGGGCGGTGCCACCGGCTCCGGCTTCGTCATCGACTCCGCCGGTCACGTCGTCACCAACAACCACGTGGTCGAGCAGGCCGCGACGGACGACGGCCCGATCGAGATCGTCGACCAGGACGGCAACCGCTACGACGCCACCGTCGTCGGCCGCTCGCCGGTCTACGACCTCGCCGTCCTCTACTGCGACGAGGCCAAGGAGATGAAGCCGGCCGCGCTGGGCGAGTCCCTGGCCCTGCACGTCGGCGATCCGGTCGTCGCGATCGGCTCGCCGCTCGGCCTCTCCTCGACGGTCACGGCCGGCATCGTCTCGGCGCTCCAGCGACCCGTCACCACCGGTGACTCGGCCACCGAGTCGTCGTACATCAACGCCGTCCAGACCGATGCCGCGATCAACCCCGGCAACTCCGGCGGTCCGCTGGTCAACCTGCTCGGCCAGGTCGTCGGCGTCAACTCCGCCATCGCCACCACCGGCGGCACCACCGGCGGCGACCAGGCCGGCAACATCGGCGTCGGCTTCGCGATCCCGATCGAGCAGGTCAAGATCACCGCCGACCAGATCCTCCGCACCGGCGAGGCGCGCTACCCGGTCATCGGCGCCAAGGTGCAGACCGGCCAGCGCGACGGCTCCGGCGCGGAGATCGACGAGGTCATCGACGACACGCCGGCCGATGAGGCGGGTCTCGAGAAGGGCGACGTCGTGGTCGCCCTCGAGGGTCAGAAGGTGACCGACGGCATCGCGCTGATCGTCTCCATCCGGTCCCACCAGCCCGGCGAGACGCTGACCTTCACGGTGCTGCGGGACGGCGACGAGAAGGACTTCCAGGTCACCCTCGACGCCGAGGTGGGCTAACCCCTCACGGCGCTCGGCTCGCAGCGATGACCGTCAGCGCGGAGCGTCCTCGGGGTCCGACTCGGCCGGGTCGAACGGGTGGGAGTCGATGAACTTCTGCGTCTCGACGCGCTGCTGGGCGATGTAGTCCTCGAAGTCGCCCTCGCTGACCCGCCACTGGCCGCGGCCGCCGATCTTGATCGCGGGCAGGTCGCCGCGGCGGACCATCGCATAGACCTGCGCGACCGAGGTGTTGAGGATCTCGGCGACGTCCGCCAGCGTCAGGAAGCGCGGGAGGTCGGCCATGGGCCCCATCGTGGCACCTCAGCAGAACCATCCGCCTCACGGATCACGATCTGTGGATGAACGGTGGCAGCGTCAAGACCCGCTGTGCATGATGAGCCCGTGGCTCGCAATCTCGGGGATGCCACGGCTGCCGCTTCCGCTGGGGGAGCGGCGCCGCTGGGTCTGGACGTGCCGCCGGCGCTGCGCGGGCACCGGCCGGCGTGGCGTGATCCGCGGCTCTGGATCGGCATCGTGCTGGTGGCCGCGTCGGTCGTCGTGGGCGCGCGGGTGCTCGCGGCCGCCGACGACACCGTGCAGGTCTGGGCAGCAACGAGCGAGCTCGGCGCCGGGCAGCGGGTGGTGGCCGACGACCTGGTCGCGCAGCGGGTCCGGTTCGCAGACGAAGGCGCGCTGGCGGGCTACTTCACCGTCGACGACGAGCTGCCGGCCGGCCTCGAGCTGAGCCGGAGCGTCGGCGCGGGCGAGCTGCTCCCGCGCGCAGCCGTCGGTACGCCGGACGAGACCGGCCTCGTCGAGGTGCCCGTTGCGGTCGAGCCCGAGCTCGTGCCGCCGAGCGTCGGGCCCGGCGACGTGGTCGACGTCTACGTCGTGGCGCCACTCGGCGTCGACCCCGGCGGGAAGGACCAGCAGCCGCCACCGGCCGGTCCCGCGCTGAGCGGCGCGACCGTCGTCGACGCGCCCGAGCTGGCCTCGTCGTTCGGCACCAGCGGCAAGCGCCAGCTGGTCCTCGCGGTGCCGGAGGCGGCCGTCCCGGCGTTCTTCGCCCTGCTGGCGCGCTACGACGCCCCCAGCCTGACCGTGGTGAGGCGCGGATGAGGGTCGTCCTGCTGCTCGCGGCAGGCGCCGCGTGGGAGACCCGGGCGCTCAGGGTGCTGAGCGACCGACGTGACCTGGTCGTGCTCAAGCGCTGCGTCGACGTCGACGACCTGCTCGCGTCGGCCACGTCGGGTCAGGCCGACACCGCGGTGGTCGCGATCGAAGCGCCAGGTCTCGACCTGGCCGCCGTCGACCACCTCCGCGGGCACGGCGTCCGCGCCGTCGCGGTCGTCGGCGACGAGCCCGGCGCGGTGCGGGCCAGCCGGATCGGCATCCGGACCACCGTGGACGACGGTGACCTCGAGGCCCTGCCCACGGCGGTCACCAGCGACCACGAGACCGAGCCCGAACCACCCGAGCCGCACCAGCCCGACCAGACGACCCGCGGCCGGGTCGTCGCTGTCTGGGGACCAGCGGGTGCGCCGGGCCGCACCACGGTCGCCACCGCCCTCGCGGCCGCGCTCGGCACCCGCGCGCGCACGACGCTCGTCGACGCGGACCCTTACGGCGGCACGGTGGCCCAGGCCCTCGGGGTCCTCGACGAGGTGTCCGGGCTCCTCGCCGCGGCCCGGCTGGCCGGGAGCGGGAGGCTCGAGGAGCAGTTCGCCAGCGTCCAGCGCGCCCTCAGCAAGCGGCTCACGGTCGTGACAGGGCTCCCGAGGCCGGACCGCTGGACCGAGGTCCGGCCCGGCACCGTCGAGCTGCTGGCGGAGACTGCGAGCCGGCACGGCCACGTCGTGGTCGACACCGGCTTCAGCCTCGACGAGGACGACGTCAGTGGCCGCCCCGGCCGCAACCAGCTCACCCTGGCCGCGCTCGAGGTCGCCGACGAGGTCATGGTCGTCGGCACCGCCGACCCGGTCGGACTCTCGAGGCTGGCCCGTGCCCTGGTCGACCTCCGGGAGAGGTTCCCGCTCACGACCACGCGGGTCGTGGTCAACCGGATGCGCCCGACCATCGGCTGGACCGAGCGCGACGTCGGCCAGATGCTCGCCGACTTCGCGCGCCCGGTCGGGCTGCACTTCCTCCCCGAGGATCGCGCCACCGTCGACCGGGCGCTCGTGACCGGTCGCACGCTGCTCGAGACCAACGCGGAGAGTCCGCTCGCCACGGCCGTGGACCGGCTCGCGGACGCGATGGAGCAGCCGGTCAGGCCGCGAACAGCAGGTACAACCCGCCCGCGGTGAAGCAGATCATCGCCACCAGCAGCGACAGCTGCCCGGTGAGCTGGTGCTTCCTGGGCAGCAGGTGGATCGCCCGGTCGTGGGCGGCGATCACGCCGACCACGTGGCCGACGACCACCGCGACCACCTTCAGGGTCGCCAGCGCGGTCGGGTGGTAGGAGAAGAAGTAGGACACCTGCCAGTTCGCGGTCCCGAACCAGTTCGAGTGCCCCGTCGAGAACGGGTCACTCATGAGGACGAACGTGTTCTCACCCACCTCGAGCAGGTAGGTCAGGTAGTGCGCGATCACGTAGCCGATCACGATCGGCACGATCGAGTGCGCGAACTGGCCGGGCAGCTCGCGCCGCGGCTGGTCGGGCCCGACGCCGGTCAGCATGGTGCCGGCCGTGAACACCAGCGCCACGGCGAGCACGAAGCAGAGCAGCCCGAGGTTGGTGAACGTCGTCGTCGCCCAGCCGTGCGAGGACACGAAGTCGCCCTGGATGAACTTCACCCAGCGCGTCGAGTCCTTGAACGAGTCGAACGCCGTGCTGCCGAACAGCACCGAGGTCACGGCGACCAGCCCCGGCTCGACCGGGGTGGTGGCGAGGTTCGCCAGCGGGCTGCGGACCACGAGCTCCTTGCGCCGCCGCCCCCAGACCGACATCCGCGAGACCAGCGTCGAGTAGACCTCGAACGGGTCGGCGTACTCGTAGACCTTGTTGCCGAACAGCGCACCGCCCATCAGCATCGCCGCGACGTACGCCGCACACCAGAGCCGCACCGGCCCGAGCTCGGTCGCGAACGGGTAGACCAGCTCCAGCCACACGAACGCGTAGAGGCCCACCGCGGCCGGCCAGTGGCCGAGCCGCTCCGGGTAGGTGAAGACACCCTGGTCCGGGTCGCCGCCGGTGAGCTTCGCGAAGGCGGCGTTGATGGTGCGGACCGGGCTGATCGCCTTGTACGTCGGCCCGAACAGCAGTGACGCTGGCACGAAGCCGACCCACAGCAGGACGTAGAAGATGCCGAAGAACGGGTTGATCAGGCTGTCCAGGCCGCCGACAGCGACCATCACGGTGTAGGCGAAGGCCAGCAGCCCGAACCCGCGCCAGGCCAGGAACCAGGCCCGGGACCCGACGAGTCGGCTCAGCCAGGGCGGCGCCGGCCGGCCGGTCGTCTCGCCGTCGTAGCGCGGCGTCCGCCACGCGATCGCCAGCACCGTGAAGCTCACCGTCAGCGCCGCAACCGCGCCCGCGATGGTCAGCTCGAGCGGGATGGGCAGGTCCTTCGACCCGCCGATCCCGTGCGCGAACACCTCGCCCAGGGAGCCGCCCGGGGCCGAGGTCAACCCGCTCAAAGTGCTACTTCACCTCGAGCTGGACGATCGTCTTCTCCAGCGCGTGCGACTCGACGGTCACGATGCCGGGCTTGTCGATCGTGAACGTCGGCAGCGTGGTGGTCCCGGCGCTGTACGTCAGCTCGTGCTCGGGGTCGGAGTGGACGTGGATCTCGCCCCCGGCCTCGGCCTTGACCACCAGCTCGATCGGCTGGTCCACCTGCACCGAGACGCGGTCGCCGTTCGGTGTGACGCTGTCGCCCG
>Ga0075367_10000757_pt1 | contig 12613 bp, 13 predicted proteins | sample EndMethybrTD3032_FD_71399 | JGI IMG/M metagenome (GOLD analysis project Ga0075367, IMG submission 71399) | Populus endosphere microbial communities from Tennessee, USA - Endosphere MetaG P. TD hybrid TD303-2 | ecosystem: Host-associated > Plants > Roots > Endosphere | place: USA: Tennessee... | reverse complement strand
TCCAGCGACGCCCGCACCACCTGCGCCATCGTGTTGAACGCCGACGTGAAGTGCCGCAGCTCCGGGGGACCAGCGACGTCGGCGGGCGGTCCGGAGACCCCTTCGGTCATATCGGCGACGGCCCGTTCCAATCCGGTGATGGGGCGCAGCACCCACCGGGTGAGCGCACGGGCCACGACGGCGGCCACGATCAGCACGGCAAGGCAGCCGATCGCCACCCACAGCCATGCCCTACCGATGTCTTGCGCCGCGACACGAGCGTCGACCTCGAGGACGACGGCGCCGACCAGTTCGCCATCGCTGCGGACGCCCGCGGTGGCGAGCAGTGGCTGCCGATCCCAGGGCATGATCGGAGCCCACTGATCCGCGGGCGCGTCGACGAGGGCGTGGTTCAACGCCGCTGCAACACCGGGTTTGGAGATGTCGAGTCCGCGGGCGGCCAGCGCTCGACCGTCGGAATCGATGATCAGCAGCCCCTCGCCGTACACCTCGTAATAGCGGTCGACGAGTCGCTGCAGCGGGGAGTCGGGCACGGCTGCGGCATCGGCCATCGCGGCGAGCTGTCGACTCCGTTCGTCTGCCAGTGTCGTGGTTCGGCCGTGCGCCAAGGTCAGTCCGAGAGGTACAGCGAGCGCCAGCACCGCGAGCAGTGACAGCACGACCAGCACGACCCGGACGCGTAGTCCCATGTCAGGCGTCCAGCCGGAAACCGAAGCCGCGTACCGTCGCCAGAGGCAACCCGGGAAGCTTGCCTCTGATCTGCCCGATGAAGAAGTCCAACGACCGGGATCGCCCCACCACCGCAGTGCCCCACACCTCAAGCATCAGTTCCTCGCGGCTCACCGCCTCACCCTGGCGCGCGGCAAGTGTGGACAGCAACTGGAACTCGGTTCTGGTGAGCGCCAGAGTCTTTCCGTCCAACGCTACTTCGCGGCGTTCGCGGTCGATGGTGACCGGCCCGGCCATGATCGGTCCGGAAGGGACGGTGTTGTCACCCGTCACGCGGCGCATCCGTCGCATGACCGCGTCAATGCGCGCCAGCAACACGGCTTTTCGGACGGGCTTGACCAGATAGTCGTCGGCGCCCGCGCGCAGGCCCAGCACCACCGCGCCGTCGCCGTCGCGTGCGGTCATGATGATCACCGGGACCGCCGAGGCGCGGCGCAGCGTCCGCAGCACATCCAACCCGTCCATGTCCGGCAGTCCGAGATCCAACAGCACGAGATCGCAGCCCTTGACGCGATGCAATGCATCTGAGCCGCGGACGGCTCGCACGACGGTGGCGCCGGTCTGGCCGAGAAGCTCGGCCAGTGCCGATGCGACCCCCTCGTCGTCCTCAACCAGCAGCACCTGCATGGCGCCGATGCTAAGAACCCTTAGGGCCAGCCGGGACGGTATTGACGTTCTTGTGCCCCAATGCCGGGTTTACTTGCACAATCCACAGATTCAGCCCCGGCCGGGTGTCAGCCGGCGGCGCACGTAGTCCTTGAGCTCGGCGGAGAGTGCATCGGCCGCCTGTAACTGCGGAAGCAGATCGGGCTCCGACATCTTGGCGCGGAAGACCAGGTCGATCGTCACGTCGTGGGCGGGGCGGTGCTCAACCGAGATCGTGTCGCCGGCTTGCACCGTTCCCGGCGAGATGACACGCAGGTATGCACCGGGTTTCGCGGCCTTGGTGAAGGTCTTGATCCAGCCGTCGATGTCCAGGAACGCGGAGAAGGTACGGCACGGAGTGCGCGGTGCGGACACCTCGAGTACGAGTCCGCCGGTGCCGACGTGCCACCGTTCACCGATGCGCGCTTTCGTGACCTCGACGCCGGACGTGGTCAGGTTCTCCCCGAACATCCCGTCGGTGAGGGGACGGTCGAGTCGGGTCTGCCACTCGTCGAGATCTTCCCGCGCATAGACGTAGACGGCCTGATCGTCGCCGCCGTGGAGCTTCAGGTTGCCGATCGTGTCACCGACCAGGCCACTTCCCAGACCACTGCGCAATGCGCCGGGCGGTCGCACCATGACGGCCTCGGCCGTCGGGCATTTGTCGATACCCGTTCTCCTTGACGGCGCATCTGGGTTCGCGCGGACACGAGCCAGGTTGACCGATAACACCTTCGACACGAGTTCAGGGTAATGGCGTCGGGTGAGTGATCTGGATCCTAGGCGGGCGGAGCGAACGCGGGATCCGGCGGTGGAGGCGGCCCGATCGGCATTTGACGAGCCGGCGTATAGGGCACGACCGGGTCGGAAAAGAGTTGGGCTATGCCGCCCGGGCTGCCGAGATTGCTGAAGACGTCACCGAGGGATCCGATAGCGCCAGGCTGCTGCAGCTGATCGCCCGGGATAGCGGGCACGGTCGGCGCCCCTGGGGGCGGCGGGGGAGACGCGGGTAACGGGCCGTCGTGGGTCACGATGCTGGTCACGACACCCGGGATCTGCGGTACGACGGGATCTGCGGGTACGGGCTGCGCGTGTGCGATGCCGACGCCGGTCACGACCCCTGCCACCGCAACTGTCACAGCGCCGACACCGAACACCGGGACAGCCGGCGTGCGATGCGGTCCACTCATGCATCCGAGTTTCCCACGTGAGCCGGACATCCGCAGCTATACAGCTGCCCTCGAACGCGCTATTGCGGTTCTCCCGTGGGAATCGTGTAAGGCGCTGTGGTGATCGGTGGCACTGCCACTGACGTTTCAGGCGATGAGGGTGCCGTCGTTTCCGTGACCGTTTGGCCGGTGCTGAGGCCAGCCTCGACCGGAACAGGCTGGGGGACAGCTGCATTCACATCACCAATGGCGAACGTCAACACGCCCGCCGCTAGCACAGCGCCGGCACCAGCGGTCGCCAGCATGTACTTCACTTGCTTCGAGTCCACTTCTGACCACTCCAATCAGTCCCTGCCGCTGTCGATTACGGCGGGACACGCTTTGCGTTCGTCGGACTTCGAGCCAACTACTGACCCTTGCACTAAGGCCCAACCGAGTGCGCTATCACGAAATTCCCTCGCGGCGACATCGGCGAAAGGCACGAATCGGCGAGGGTAATTTACGTCGGCAAAAGCGCGCAGCGACGAAAGATTGCTGTAATGGCCTGCGATGCAGGAGAACTCCTGCTGAGCAAAGTTGCTCAGCCGAAACGGATGTTCGCGTGCGTGTGGTCAGCAGTTGAGCTGAACGACCGCGGCGCTGACGATTTCGCCTGCAGCAGAAACCGACACGCTGAGATCGTTGCTCACCATGATGACCGCCTCTGACGCGGGCGTGCCGTTGCGAAGAGTGCTGCAGATCTTCGCGCCCTCGGCTCGCAACTGCTGGTCAGTGAGGAACGCATAGGTGGTCTGCATCGTTTGAACGAATTCGTCTTCATCCGCCGCAGCGGGCGCGGCCAGCGCAACCGCGGCAGGCACAACCGACAAGAGGGCCCCGACCCTGTACTTCACCTCGAACACCTTTCAGATCACGCGCGACCTCGCCGCGCGCACGGGTGTGCGTGCGAACAAGAACCACGACTTTTGCTTCGGCGCTCGACCCCTCGATGCGCCGGTACACGAAAACTTTCGCTTGCGTTACGTCCAGCTCACCCTACTGGCCGGACTGATCTTGAGCAGAATAACTATTAACTTAATTTACTACTTCGCGTCGTAGCGTAAGTGTACTACTGCGCGTAGTATCTCCGCCAAGCGTGGACGAACCGTCGTCGGAGGTGCGCAGTGAAGTGGAGTTTCGCCCAGTTCGGACTGCTGGTCATCTGTGTGTTCCACGTCGTGCAGGCGGTCATCGGGTTCATCGCTGAACCAAGTTTCGCGATCGGACCGGATGCACCGACAGTCCAGATCCTGGGGATGGACTACAACGGGTGGCACGCCGTCGCCGGATTGGCGCTCTTCGCACCCGGCCTCGTGTTCGCGATGCGCAAGTCGTGGTCGGTGCTGTACCTGCTCGCGGCAGGGGTGGCAGGCGCCCTGCCGGGTGTTTGGGCGTTCTTCTCGAACCAGGTGGCCGTTGTCTTCGCGTTTCCGAACAACATCACCGATGCTGTCGTGCACATCGCGACGGCAGCGGTGATGATCGCGATCGCCGTCGTGCAGATCTGCCTCGATGGTGGCTTGCGTAACTCGTTGGGCGATCTGCGCAAGACGCGGTAGCGCGCCGACGGCAGCCCTGGGCGGCGGCTAGTTGTCGCCGGTGCGCTCGAATGTGTCGGTGAAATCGCCGCCGCCGGCACACGCGCCGCCGGCTGATATGGTCTGGCTTCCGCGGCCGGTGAGAAGCGCTATCGGATCGTCCAATTGCGGAGGCATCGGATACTCGGCGGTGATCGTGGACTGCGCTGTGCCACCGCCCGGGCACGTCGTGGCGCCAGCCTCATTGCGCGTCCACTTGTCGTCTTTGAAGATCAGCGTGACGACTCCGTCGACCGCATGGAACAGGCTCATGCACCGGTCGCCGGTACGAAGGCAGTAGGTGTTGGCGGAAAGGACCTTTCCGCGTACGACGTTGCCGTTCGTGAAGGTGGTCGTCTGCTGGTAACTGCCGTGCAGGGCCTCGGCGGGACTCACCACTCGCGGAGGAAGCACTGCGGGATCGGGGACCTTGTTGGGATCAGGGTCGCCGGTGCGGGTGAACTTCACGGTGCGTTTGGCCGCGCATGCGCCGTTCGTCGAGGCCCGGATGGTCTCGCCGGACAGCGTGCCGTCGGGGTGCGGTTGCAGCGTGAAAATCACCCAGAGTTCTTCAGGTTGGTCGCCGCCGCACTGGGCTGACGCGAGGCCGACGGCGACCCATGTTCCGCCCTGCTGGTCGAATGTCAGGTTCGACAACAACGCCATTCCGGCGCCGCTGACATTGGCAGCGGTCGCAACGCATCCGCTGGCTCCGCACTCGGAGCGGACGCCCCAATTACTGGTTGTGGCAGGTGCATTCGGCACCGGTTTGCCTTCGAGGTCGGTGCCCGGTCCGTAGTCGGCGGTGTAGGTGCCAGAGAACTCGCCGCCGCTCTTCGATGTGGAGGGTGTGGTGGCGCCGGGGTTATCGCGCCCAGTGAACTCCACGACGGCGACGACACCGGCCACGACGATCAGGGTGGTGATGAACACCAGTGCACCGACGAGGAGTCCGCGGTTTCGCCCCGGACGTTTCGGTGGTGCCGCCATCGTCGGCACATACATGTTGGGCGCGCTGATTGGTGGGTAGGAATACACCGGCGCGCTGCGCGGTGGCGGTGGTGGCGATGCCCAGGATTGGTGCGCCGGCATGGGTTCGCTCGACGGTCCACTCTGGCTCAGCGTGGGTGATGAGGTGGGCGCGGCGACGCTCGGCGAAGTCGGCGTAGTGATGACCCTCCTTGCGGCAGAGGCCATATCGACGGCGCTGGAGTAGCGTTCCGACGGCTGCTTGGCAAGGCCGGTGGCGATTACCTCATCCAACGCGGTCGGAACGGTTCGGCTGATCTCGGACGGCCTCGGCGGTGGTGTGAAGATATGGCCGCTGGCAACCTTCTCAAATGTGTTGCCGGGGAACGGCTGCTGGCCGGTGAGGCATTCGTACAGCACGCATGCCAGGGCGTAGATGTCGGAGCTGGGGTTGATCTGGTCGGCGCTGAAACGTTCCGGCGCCATGTACGCCCACGTGCCGATGGCCGCACCGGTCTGCGTCACGCCGTCCTCGGCGGTGCGAGCGATCCCGAAGTCGATGAGATACGCGAAGTCGTTGTCGTCGATCAGGATGTTCGAGGGTTTCACGTCGCGGTGGACAAGGCCGGTCTGGTGCGCGGCGTGCAGCGCCGCGGCGATCTGCTCGATGATCGCCACCGCGCGTGGTGGTGCGAGTGGACCGTCATCGAGCAGGCTGTGCAGGTCGGTGCCGGGAATCAGCCGCATCGTGACGAACAGCCGCCCGTCGATCTCGCCGAAGTCGTAGATCGGCACGACGTGGCGGTCGTCCAACCGCGCCGCGGCGCGAACCTCGCGGCGGAATCGCTGCTCGAATTCGGGATCGTCGCTCAGATTCGGAAGCAGCATCTTGAGCGCGACGACCCGGTCGATCTGGCTGTCGTAGGCGCGCCAGACCTCGCCCATTCCGCCGCGACCCAGCAATTCGATCAGCTGGTAACGACCGAATGGCGTGCCTTCCACCGGCATACGATAACGGCCACCCGCCCGGATCGTGGCGCATAGGAGGGGAAGCCGATGTCCGAGAAGACCGATCACCGCCCTCCGCGGCCCGCGACGGGGGAGAAGGCGACTTTGGTGGAGTTCCTGGACTATCTGCGCCGCGCGATGATTTCGAATCTGGCAGGGGCGCCGGAACCGCAGGTGCGGACGGCCGGGGTGCCGTCGGGGACGAGCGTGCTGGGCCTGGTGAAACACGTGAGCTATGTCGAGAAGTTCTACTTCCTCGGAGAGGACGTCAGCGACTGGAGCGCGACGTTCCGGCCGACAGCCGACGACACGATCGAGAGCGTGCTGAACTCGTACCGGGATGCCGTGGCCCGCGCGAACGAGATCATCGACGCATGCGAGGACCTCGAGCTAACTGCTCCGCGTTCAGCGCGACCGCAGTCGGCGCCGAGCATGCGGTGGATCCTGGTGCACATGATCGAGGAGACCGGCAGGCATGCCGGTCACGCCGACATACTGCGCGAGCAGATGGACGGCGCGACCGGGCGTTGATCGGCGTCTAGCCCGCCGCGTCGAGGATCTTGATCGCGAAGACCAGCGTGTCGCCGGGCTGGATGCCGGCGGAAGGCTGCCCGTCGGCGTAGCCATCGGCCGAGGTCATCGCGACGGCAACGGTGGATCCGACTTTCTGTCCTGCGATGGCCTTCTGGAACCCCGGAACGACGCCGGTGAGCGGGAACTGCTCGGGTGCCCCGCGCTGGTAGCTGCTGTCGAACACCGAACCGTCACGTCCGTTGACGCCCATGTAGCAGACCGAAACCGTTGCCGTGGGAGAGACGATCGGCCCGTCGCCGGGCTGCAACGTCTGCACCTGGGTCTCGGTCACGCTGAACGGTGTGCCCACCTTCACTTCTGGTGCCGTCGTATCCGTCGAACCGGTGACCGCGACATTGCCGGTGGCGCCGTCGAGCGTCCACTCGGGTGTGCCTCCAGTGGGTGCCGTCGTCGGGCACGTGGTCGCGGCGGCGCCCGGTGCCGGTTGGGCCGGCATGTTGGATTCGACCGAGTACAGGTCGGCGGGGTTCGCGCTGGATGAACTCGCAGATGAAGCTTCGGGTTCGGAGTCGGAGCCGCACGCGGCGAGGCTGGTCACGAGCGCGGCGGCGATGCCTGCGAGCGCGACGGTCGAAGACAGACGAGTGGAATTCACGGTCGTCACGCTACAGATGTGACAGGTGGTGACCGCCGATAGGTCGTTGCGCTGCGTGTTTCAGCAGAACTGGTATTCCACAGCCCAGTTTTCGACGGCCCACGTGGCTTTGAATTGACCGCCGAGCGCCGGGTCGGCGTCATGAATCATTCCTGTGCCGCCCTCGGGTGTGAATCCCGGGTCATCCCACGTGACGGATTGGAAGACGGGGGTGAGGTCGGGGGTGCAAATCGTCTGCATTGCGATATAGCCGTCCGCGATCGCGAACTCCGCGCTCTCCTGCGTCTGGGCCGGGGTGTACGGGTCGGCGCCGGCCGCGGGCGCGAGGACGACGAGCGTCGCCGCGGAGAGCACGGCCACGGCGCCGCAGTGGAACAGCTTCCGCATGACGTCTCCCTGATCTTGACTCGTGAGAAGTATCCATGGCAATCGCGCTCACCGCCCGCGAAACGATAGGGGACGATGAGTTCGTCCCGTCCTGACGGTCTATCTCAGAGAGCGATACGAGAGGGAGGTCGGAAACCATGGGGACGAAGCCGTCGCGCGGTGGTCATCTGCCGATCAACGGGCTGAACCTTTATCACGAGGTGCACGGCGAGCTCGGCGGGTCGAAGCCGCCGCTGCTGCTGATCCCAGGTGCGTTCATGGCCGCCGACTCGATGCCCGATTGGATTGAGGCGTTCGCACGCGAGCGCGCCGTGATCGTGTTCGATCAACAAGGGCATGGGCGTACACCGGATACGTCGCGCGAGATGTCGTACGAGCAGTTTGCCGATGACGCCGCAGAGTTGTTGTGCGCGTTGGGAGTCGAGAGCACTGACGTGATGGGCTACTCGCAGGGCGGTGGGGTGGCGCTGCAGCTGGCGATCCGTCACCCCGCGTTGGTGAACAAGTTGGTGTCGATGGCGGCGACCTTCCGCAAGGAGGGTTGGTATCCCGTGGTGTTCGAAGCCATTGGGGGACTTAGTGCGAAGGACTTCGCGGGAAGTCCTGTCGAGACGGCCTTCAAGGAACACACGCCGGATGTCAAGGCGTACGAGACCTATCTGGAGAAGATGAAGGCCTTGAACATCAACGACCAGAACATCAGCGATGAGCAGATGCGTTCGATCGCCGCCAAGACGATGGTCATTGTCGGCGATGCGGACGGCGTGACACTCGAACACGCGCTGGCCATGTTCAAACTGCGCGGTGGAGGCGATCAAGAGGCCGCGGAAACAGGCGTGCTGCAGAAGGCTCCTGACGCACGCCTGGTGGTGCTGCCGGCGATGTCGCATGTCGGTTTGTCGGGCGAGTCGGATCTGTTGGTGCCGATGGTCACTGCGTTCCTTGACGACGCCCCGCCGAAGGCGCCGGTGCTCTTCTAGGAAGCGCGACGGACGGGCGACGCGCAGGGGTGCGTCGGAAATTTGCGTAGTCCACTACTCACGACGTGTTGGGAGTCGCTCTCTAACGTCGGCAAGGGGCGGGTCGAGGAGCCCGCTTATGCCGCACGGACCTTACGGGGGAGCTCACATGTTCATGGAGTTTCAGTTAACAGCAAGCGTTTTCACGACCATATTGAGGAATCGCCTGCGCGCCACGCCTTTGTGTCTAGACCACGAGTTCGAAGTGATGAATACGACCTACGTTCTGGACCGCATCGATGTCGAAGACGGGACGTCACTACAACGCGAACGACGCATGGATCGATCATCGGGTACGCCCATCGAAGTCGAGGCAGCAACCAACACCGTGGGAATCATCACGCCGAAAGGAATGCTGTACGACTTCACCGCCGCGTTCCTGCAGGTGCGCCAGCCCCTCACGATTCATCTCGTCACTCCGTCAGACCTACGGACAAACGCCGAACAGCCGTCGCCCTCGGTGCCCGTGCCCATCGTATTGGTGTTCAACGTGGACCTGTGGGCGCCGAATAGGACACAGGGCGGTGGTCGTCCCGCGCTTAACTACAGCATCGGCTACATCGACTACGGCGTTTACGACTCATTCATCCCAGATGATGACAAAGCGGCCATCGAGCAAGTGGTCGGCGATTTCGCTCCGCAGCCGGTCGAAATGGACCTGTCAGCGTTAAGCGGCGCGATAGGCGCGGGCGGCAATGCTGCTGGCGCAGTGAACTGCGGCATCGTCTGCGACCGTGCAGCTACCCGAGTTGCGATGCGAATCGATTTCCAGGTCAACGGAGTACGTAGTGGAAGCGTCACCAAAGCGTTTTTTGAGCAAGACCCCGCCGACCTGCTTCGCGGGAAACAGTGGGCAATCGCCCTCGACAAGAACGTCATCGTCGAAAGCGTGCAGCAGCGAATACGGGGACCACTGAGCAGTTCCACCAAGTTCAAGTTGTTGAGCGGGCCGGTCGCCTCATGGCAGCCCGCGCAATGCGCTGTCCGAATCCACGCAGGGCTGGAGTTATTCGACGCTTGCCCGTTCTTCGTCGATGACATCGATATGGATGTCGACATCGACGTCACAGCTTCGCTGCAGGTGTCGCAGAACCAGTTGACCACCAACGTGAACATCACGGGTGGCCCCTCAGATCTCGGCGAGACGATCTTGTGCGCTGTGACGGGGAGTCTGCTGTGGCCTTTCCTGGGGCCGATCCTGCTCAAGGAAGAAGAACTCGGAAACGGGCTGGGTTTCTATTTCCTCGGTTTGGCGACCGCACCGGTGGTGCCGTTCATCGGCATCATGGCGGCGATCTACAGTCAACCGATTCCCGACATGAAAGAGGACCTCGGAGACAACGCCGAAAAGGTCGACGACGAGAACTACAAGACCGTCGAGACCCTGGACGTCCGGATGCCGTTGAGCCCGCCAATCCAGCAGCGGTTGAACTTCGAAACCGTATACGGCACTAACGATCTTCTCGTCTTCGCCGGCACTATCAGCAATCTGTCCGAGCTGCCTATGGGCACCACCAGCGTCGACCCGTCGCAATTGGGATGGTTCATCGACGGAAACTGCCGCGCCGGCGGGTACAGAATCGCGGCGCTGTCAACGATCACTGTCAACGGCTCCATGGACGCACCGCTGTGTTTCGGTCGCATCATCGACGATCCCCTCGGTGAGTACAGCATCGCGGGCGTCGGGAATGAAATCGTGGTTCGCGAGAACTTCCGCCCGGAGTTCGTCGCCTTGCCGGATAGATATCCATGCCAAGTCAGGGTCGTCACCAGACGTGGTGTCCGGACCATCACTTATCCGCCAGTCGATCCGATCACGGACGCGGAGCGAGCACGGCTGGAAGGGATGCGGCGCAGCTTCAATAAGATGTGTCAAGCCTGGCGCGACAGCTTCCATCTCCCAGAACTCGTTGGGGTGCCACGTCCGCAGCCGATGGAGCACCCCGACTGGACCTTCTGGCAAATCGCGGTGCACGGTCTCCTCGCCGGCGACGAAGTCACCGTCTCGACACCTAACGGTGCTCTGCTCGCCACGTTGTCTGCCGCGAAGACAGGAGTAGCGTTCACCAGCTTTTTGCTCGCGACGAATGATGTCGATCAATTGCAGTTGTCGATGAAGCCCGTCGACGATGCGCGCAGACGTCCGTCGATCACGGCCCGTCAAATGCACTTCGCCCGACGCGCTGAGTTGCCGGTGCAAGGCGAACTGCGCAACCTGTTGTTCGAACGGGACGGCCGGCGTCAACTGCTGATCCTGCAGGACGACCACGGCACTGCGCATATCGATACCACGGTTGCTCGCCAATCGCTTGTTGTGCACAACGAAACGTTGTCGGACATCGAGACAGTCTCTGAACATCCAACTTTCCGTGTGGGGACTGGGAAACGAATTACGACGGTGGCGTCGGATGTCCTGGAGTCTTCGATTCAGCCGTTGGGGTTTGCGCTACCGACCGACACCGCAGCGTCCTTCGATGCCGTGTCGTCGCCGCGCATCGGCAGTGTGAGTCAAAGCCTTTACGTTCGCAACGCGGATTTAACCGTCGTTTACGACGTGGCGGATTCCGCTGCACCACGTGTGGCGCAACGTCTTTCAAGTCCAGCATGGTTTGAAAACGCGATTCTCGGTGGTAACCAACTCGCGAGGTACGACCGCGACGGCAACGTCGTCCGGATCTATCACTGCGTCGGTGTCGCGGCGGATGGACGCATGACCTGGTTCACCAGATCGAACGATCTATCGGCTGACCGGAGGTCAGGCCGGCAATGATCTCATACGGCCCTGGTGGCAGCCATTGATTACCGTGGTGCCCCGCAAGTCTCCTTCGCGCCGCGGATAGGTGAAAGCCCCGAGGTAAATATTCTCGGCGGCATTCTCGTTTGACTAGTTATGGATCTCAGTGGATACCTGGCCCTGTTCGGTGAAAGTGGGGCCGGGCTCACCGATGAGGAATGGATCAAGCACGCGAACGACCATCTCCCACCGAACCTCGCTGCGTTGAACGCCCACCATCTCGACGGCTCGCGAGACGAACGCTGGTTGCGCACCTCGTATGAGCCAGGCGATGCCGCAAGGAATTTCAGGCAGATCAGCGGGGGGACCATCGCCGAGATGCTCGACCAATCCGCAACGCACTGTGGATCCTTCGTGACGGCAGCCGGGTGTCCGACGCTCAGCATGACGGTGACGATCCTGCGGGCGGCGACGGCGTCGCGTTACGTGGCTACCGGTCGAATCGTGAAATTGATGAGGGCAACCGTCGTTCTCGGCGCGGACCTGGAAGATGAAACGGGAACCACGATCGCGACTGCGGTCGTGGTGTCGCAGCTCGTCACTGACGTCGGCAGGCTGGCCTACGTTCCAAGCCGGTAATGCGTTCCAGCCCGTTAACGTGGTTCGTCATGCACGTGTTGGCGGCTGTCGCGGGTATCGGGCAGTCGGACTGCGAGCGGGTCGCGGGCACGTCCTTGGCGCAGCCCGTCCTTGCGATCACCAGCCTCGCCTACGTTGTCGTGGGGGTGGCCGTGCTGTTCTGCGCGATGCGGGGCAGGGGAGCGCTGGCCCTGGCCGCCGGAGTAGTGCTCATCGCGGTCGGCGTGGGCAGCTTCATCTACCACGGACCGCAGCCGCCATGGGCCGGTCCTGTGCACGACTTGCCGATCATCGCCCTCGGCGCGGTGTGCGTCGTAGGCCTCGTGCGAAGCATCCGCAATCAGTGGCGACTGTGGTTGACAGCAGCCGGAATCTTTTCGGTCGCACTGCTTGCCTACGCGGCAGGCCGTTCAGGGTCACCGCTGTGCCGGCCCGACAGTCTGTGGCAGTTCCACGGCGCCTGGCACGTTCTCACCGCGGCGGCCGCGGGATGTGCCGCCCTGGCGATG
>Ga0075367_10000756_pt1 | contig 12614 bp, 13 predicted proteins | sample EndMethybrTD3032_FD_71399 | JGI IMG/M metagenome (GOLD analysis project Ga0075367, IMG submission 71399) | Populus endosphere microbial communities from Tennessee, USA - Endosphere MetaG P. TD hybrid TD303-2 | ecosystem: Host-associated > Plants > Roots > Endosphere | place: USA: Tennessee... | reverse complement strand
AGCTGATGCCGGACGAGCCCGAGGCCACCGGGCTCCTCGCCCTGATGCTGCTCATCGAGTCCCGCCGGGCAGCCCGCACCGACGACCGCGGCACACTCGTCCCGCTGCCCGAACAGGACCCGTCCCGGTGGGACCACGCGCTGATCGCCGAGGGGCAGTCACTCGTACGGCGGTGTCTGCGCCGCAACCAGCCGGGGCCCTACCAGATCCAGGCCGCCATCCAGGCCGTCCACAGCGACGCCCCCACCGACTGGGGGCAGGTCCGCCGGCTGTACGACCAGCTCATGGCCGTGGCGCCGAGCCCCGTCGTGGCCCTGAACCGCGCGGTCGCCGTCGCCGAGACCGAGGGACCCGCGCCGGCCCTCGCCCTGGTGGACGCGCTGGACCTCGACGGCTACCACGTCCTGCACGCGGTCCGCGCCGACCTGCTGCGCCGGCTCGGCAGGACGGGCGAGGCGGTGGCGGAGTACGACGCGGCGATCGCGCTCACCGGCAGCCTGCCTGAACGGGTACACCTCGCGCGGCGGCGGGACGAACTCAACGGCTGAGCAGGTGTGACCTTCGTCAACCGCAGTAGTTTCGGGCCGCCGGAATTTACTTCGGCCCCTGAATGGTTGCAATATACATCTGACTGTTGAGACCCCAGCCGGGCCGTCGGGCCCGCGCGCACCACCAGCGAGGCATCCGTGAACCAGTCCCTCCCCGAGCAGCCCGCCGACGTCGTCGCCAGGCTGCGCGCCACCTTCCGCACCGGCCGCACCAAGCCCGTCGAGTGGCGCACCGACCAGCTGCGCCGGCTGCGCGCCATGCTCACCGAGGGCGGCGCGGACCTGGCCGCGGCCCTCCACGCCGACCTGGGCAAGAGCACCGGCGAGGCCTACCGCACGGAGATCGACTTCACGATCCGGGAGATCGACCACACCCTCGACCACCTGGCCGAGTGGCTGCGCCCCGAGCCCGCCCCCGTCCCGGCGCACCTGGGCGGCGACGCGACCGCCTGGACGCAGTACGACCCGCTCGGCGTCGTCCTCGTCATCGCCCCCTGGAACTACCCCGCCCAGCTCCTGCTCGCCCCGCTTGTCGGCGCGCTCGCCGCGGGCAACGCGGTGGTCGTCAAGCCCAGCGAGCTGGCCCCGGCCACCTCCGCCGCGCTGGCCCGACTGCTGCCCGCTCACCTCGACACCGACGCGGTCGCCGTCGTCGAGGGCGGCATCCCGGAGACCACGGCGCTGCTCGCCGAGCGCTTCGACCACATCTTCTACACCGGCAACGGCACCGTCGGTCGTATCGTCATGCGCGCCGCCGCCGAGCACCTCACCCCGGTCACCCTCGAACTCGGCGGCAAGTCCCCGGCGTTCGTGGACCGCGACACCGACCTCGCCGTCGTCGCCGACCGACTGGCCCGCGGCAAGTTCCTCAACGCCGGGCAGACCTGCGTCGCCCCCGACTACGTCCTGACCGACCCGGAGACGGCCGCCGCCCTGGAGCCCCTGTTCGTGCGCGCCGTCGAGGCCCTGTACGGCGCCGATCCGTCGGCCTCCGGCGAGTACGGCCGGATCGTCAACGAGCGCCACTTCGACCGGCTTTCGGGGTTGCTCGACTCGGGGCGCGCGATCGTCGGCGGTGACAGCGACCGTGCGACGAAGTACATCGCGCCGACCGTCCTGGCCGACGTCGACCCCAAGTCGCCCGTCATGCAGGAGGAGATCTTCGGCCCGATCCTGCCCCTCGTCACCGTGCCCGGCCTGGACGAGGCGATCGACTTCATCAACGACCGCGACAAGCCCCTCGCGCTGTACGTCTTCTCCGAGTCCGAGGAGACGCGCGGTCGCATCGCCGCCGAGACCTCCTCCGGCGGCCTCGGCCACGGTCTGCCGCTCGCCCATCTCACCGTCTCCGACCTGCCGTTCGGCGGCGTGGGGGAGAGCGGCATGGGCAGCTACCACGGCCGCTACTCGATCGAGACGTTCAGCCACCGCAAGGCGATCCTGGAGAAGCCGCTCAGCTGACGTCGCGGAGGGGGCTGCGCCGACGTAGCAGACGCGAAGGGCCCGGCCGGGTACGCGGCCGGGCCCGACTTCTGTGCGCGCGAACCCGGTTGGCTGGTCCATACCCTTGACTGGTACAGACCAAAGCGGTTGAGTGTGGCACCACAACCCCCCACCGCGGCCGCACCCCCTGGCGGGTGCGGCCGTGCTCCGTAAAGGAGTTGATCGTGTCGAGGCGCAGCATCGCCGCACTTCTGACCTCGCTCGCCATCGCAGGCGCCGCCCTGGTCCTCCAGTCGGCCCCCACCGCTTCCGCCGCCGACTTCGTGGTGAGCGAGTCGCAGTTCAACCAGATGTTCCCGAACCGGAATTCCTTCTACACGTACAGTGGCCTGACCGCCGCCCTCGGCGCCTACCCGGGCTTCGCCGACACCGGCAGCGACACGGTGAAGAAGCAGGAGGCCGCCGCCTTCCTCGCCAACGTCAACCATGAGACCGGCGGTCTGGTGTACGTGGTCGAGCAGAACACCGCCAACTACCCCACGTACTGCGACCGGAGCCAGTCGTACGGCTGCCCGGCCGGCCAGGCCGCCTACTACGGGCGCGGCCCGATCCAGCTCAGCTGGAACTTCAACTACAAGGCGGCGGGCGACGCGCTCGGCGTCGACCTGCTCAACAACCCCTGGCAGGTGGAGAACAACGCGTCCGTGGCCTGGAAGACGGGTCTGTGGTACTGGAACACCCAGACCGGTCCCGGCACCATGACCCCGCACAACGCCATGGTCAACAGCGCCGGCTTCGGCCAGACCATCCGCAGCATCAACGGCTCGCTGGAGTGCGACGGCAAGAACCCGGCGCAGGTGCAGAGCCGGGTGGACGCCTACCAGCGGTTCACCCAGATACTCGGTGTGGGGGCGGGCGCCAACCTCTCCTGCTGACCGGCCCCGCCAGGTGTGCGAGACTCCGCCGATGGCCTCTGAAACGATCACCGCGGACGCCGCGGGCACCTGGAAACTCGGCGACCTGTCCGTCAACCGCATCGGCTTCGGCGCGATGCGGCTGACGGGCAGCGCCGCCTTCCACCACGGCACGCCGAGCGAACGCGACCGGTCGATCGCCGTGCTGCGCAAGGCGGTTGAGCTCGGCGTCAACCACATCGACACCGCCGCCTTCTACTTCTCCTCCCTGCGCTCCGCCAACGAGCTCATCAACAGCGCGCTGGCGCCGTACACGGACGACCTGGTCATCGCCGCGAAGGTCGGTCCGCTGCGCGACTACTCGGGGGAATGGGCCAACTGGGCCCGCCCGGACCAACTGCGCGGCCACGTCGAGGAGAACCTGCGCCAGCTCGGCCGCGACCACCTCGACCTGGTCTACCTGCGCAGGTCGGAGCAGCGCTGGGACTCGATCGCGGAGCACTTCGGCGCTCTCGCCGAGCTGCGGGAGGCGGGTCTGGTCCGCCACCTCGGCATCTCCGGCGTCGAACCCCGGCACCTCGCCGAGGCGCAGGCCATCGCGCCCGTGGTGTGCGTGCAGAACCGGTACGCGCTCGACCGCCCCGATCCCGCCGCCGACGAACTCCTGCGCGTCTGCGGCGAACAGGGCATCGCCTTCGTGCCCTTCTACGCCGTCGCGGGCAGCGCCGGAGAGCGCGGCGCGACCTCGGCCCACGACGAGGAGGTGCTCGCCACCGCGCGAGCGCATGGCGCGAGCCCCGCCCAGGTGCGCATCGCCTGGACCCTGCACCAAGGTCCGCATGTCCTCGCCATCCCCGGCACCGGTAACCGCGACCACCTCGCCGAGAACGTGGCGGCGGCCGCCCTCCGCCTGAGTGAGGAGGAGCTGGTCCGCCTCAACGCCCTTCACCGGCAGGCTGGTTGAGAGGGCCGCCGGGTGGTCCTTCGCCGGGCGCTCAGCGCATCCACGCTCCGTCCCTCATCAGATGTCGTCCGGGCAGCTCGTGTTCGCCTCGCCACGCCTGTACGGCCCGCGGGCGCACCCGGAAGAACGCGTACGAGGCGCTGTCCCGGCGGGGATCCCAGCCGGTCTTCGCCACGAACGCGTCCGCCGCCGCAGCGGGCACGTCCTCGCGGACGAACGTCTCCACCTCGCCGTCGACCAGTACGACGTCCTGCGTGTCCGCGAAGGCGAGCCGGGTGCGGCCGCCGTCGCGCAGATTGCGGCCCGTGGGATTGGTGAGCCGGGTGCAGACCCAGAAGGCCGCACCATCCCAGACGAACCACAGCGCGACCAGACACGGCAGCCCGTCGGCGTCCGCGGTGGCCACCCAGATGTCCAACTCCCGCTCGAACCGGGCCAGTACGTCGCCTCGGCGCTGCTCGGGACCGCGCGGCGGTTCGGTGATCTTCATGGCGGGGACGCTACCGGCTCGTGCAGCATCACACTTCGGGCCGGAGGTCTCGGGCGGGAGGCCCAGGGCCTGTTGCGAAAGTCCCGCCTGCCCCGCGACGCCCGGCACACGCTCTCGACGCACCGGGCACAAGCCCGAGTACGTCCAGTACGAGGGCCTGCCCCGGAGCGCCGAGAGCACGCACCGGACGCCGCAGGGCCCGCCCTACGGGCGGACGACGGGACTTTCGCAACAGGCCCCAGGTCTGTCGGCGAACCCCCGCACCACCCGCTCCCGCCGCCACCTTCTGCGGCAACCCGTACGCGGGCACCGGCAGCAGGCCCTGCGGCCGGTCGGGCTGCGGCGTCGTGAGTGGGCGCCGCACTGCCGCTGCTGTTGTTCATCCCGAAGGCCGGCGTGACGGACGCACCGGCCCGCGCGTCCAGCCGCAGGACGCGGGTGGCGAGGCGGCCCAGGGTGAACGAGAGCCCGCACACGGTCCCCGCGACGGCGAGCGCGGCGACCAGCAGCACGGGGCGAGGGTGGCCCAGGAACGGGCCGAGGAAGCCGGGGACGTACGTCAGCAGGAGCGAGGTCGGGAGCGGCACGGCGACGGCGCCTCGGCGAGCCCGCCCGACAGGCGGTGCGGCAGCAGCAGGCGGTACAGCAGGCCCGCGGCCAAGGGCAGCACGACCGAGGTGAGGGCGAAGGCGTGCCTGGCCGTCCGGCCCGCGAATGCGCCGCGCAGCAGACGGTCTACAGCGCTATGGACAACGGTACCGACAGTGCGGACTGGCGTGCGTGGAGTTTTACGTATAACCTCACCCGTCAATCGCCCGCTCCGAAAGGCCCACGATGAGACGCGTCGCCCTGGTCACCCTCGTCGTCGACGACTATGACGAGGCGATCCGCTTCTACACCGGGGCCCTCGGATTCCGCCTCGTCGAGGACGCCCCGCGCCCGGACGGCTCCCGCTGGGTCGTCGTCGAACCGGGCGCGGAGGGGCAGGGCACCGGCCTGCTGCTCGCCCGGGCCAAGGGCGAGGTCCAGCGCGGCCGGATCGGGGACCAGACCGGCGGACGCGTCGGCTTCTTCCTGCACACCGACGACTTCGCCCGCGATCACGCCCGCATGCTCGCCGCCGGCGTGACCTTCCTGGAGGAACCCCGCCACGAGTCCTACGGCTCGGTCGCCGTCTTCCAGGACCTCTACGGCAACCGCTGGGACCTGCTCCAGCCCGCCGACTGACGACCACACCAGCTCTTCACCGCCTGCCAAGGAAAGAACCACCGTGACTGCTACGCGCGTAGACGCCGACGCCCTCCGCCGCCTGCCCAAGGCCGTCCTGCACGACCACCTCGACGGCGGCCTGCGCCCCGCCACCGTGGTGGAGCTCGCGGCCGAGGTCGGCCACACCCTGCCCACCACCGACCCCGACGAGCTGGCCGCCTGGTACTACGAAGCCGCGAACTCGGGCGACCTGGTGCGCTACATAGCCACCTTCGAGCACACCCTCGCCGTGATGCAGACCCGCGAGGGCCTGCTGCGCACCGCCGAGGAGTACGTCCTCGACCTCGCCGCCGACGGTGTCGTCTACGCCGAGGTGCGCTACGCCCCCGAGCTGAACACCAACGGTGGTCTGGCGCTGAGCGAGGTCGTGGAGACCGTCCAGGAGGGCCTCGCCGCCGGTATGGCCAAGGCGGCCGCGGCCGGCACCCCGGTCCGGGTCGGCACCCTGCTGTGCGGCATGCGGATGTTCGACCGCGTCCGCGAGGCCGCCGACCTGGCCGTCGCCTTCCGGGACGCCGGCGTCGTCGGCTTCGACATCGCCGGCGCCGAGGACGGCTTCCCGCCCGCCGACCACCTCGACGCGTTCGAGCACCTGCGCCGCGAGAGCGTGCCGTTCACCATCCACGCCGGTGAGGCGCACGGTCTGCCCAGCATCCACCAGGCTCTCCAGGTGTGCGGCGCCCAGCGCATCGGCCACGGCGTGCGCATCACGGACGACATCGTCGACGGCAAGCTGGGCCGGCTCGCCGGCTGGGTCCGCGACCGCCGTGTCGCCCTGGAGATGTGTCCGACCTCCAACCTCCAGACGGGCGCGGCGACTTCGATCGCCGAGCACCCCATCACCGCCCTGAAGGACCTCGGCTTCCGGGTCACCCTCAACACCGACAACCGTCTGGTGTCGGGCACGACGATGACCCGCGAGATGTCCCTGCTGGTGCAGGAGGCGGGCTGGACGGTCGAGGACCTGCGCACCGTCACGGTGAACGCCCTCAAGAGCGCGTTCATCCCCTTCGACGAGCGCAGGGCCCTCATCGAGGACGTCGTCGTGCCGGGCTACGAAGCGGCGCTCTGAACCAGCCCGCGCAGATAGGCGGCCTGGCCGACGTGTTCGAGATCGTCGGCCAGGACGCTGACCAGGCGTACGCCCAGGCTGACCGGCGGGTCCCAGCGCTCGTCGACGATGCGCTCCAGGTCCTTGGCGGCCAACTCGCGCAGCACCCCCAGGCTCTGCTCGTGGACGGCGTCGTAGTAGCCGGTCAGCAGCTCGGGGGAGTCGACCCGCACCCTGGCGACCTTCGCGGGGCTGTGGCCGTACCCGGTGTCGCGGCGGGGCAGGTCGAGCCCGAACCGCTTCTCCCAGTCCTGGGTGAGCCACACCTGGTCGAGCTCGAAGGCGTCGGCGACATGGTCGTCCTGGACGCGGGTGAGATGCCAGACGAGCCAGGCGATGGAGTTGGCGTCGGGGGAGGGGCGGTGGTTGAGGGCGTCGGGGCCGAGACCCCCGACGGTGGCGTGGACTTCTTCCTGGATGCGGTTGTACCCCTCGATGAGGATGTCCTTGGCATGCATCCCTCCACCATCGCGCATCAGGGCTCGTCGTGCGTCCCCTGCTCCAGAAGTGTCATCAGCGCGCGGGCCGCCGGACTGGTCGCTCGGTGCGGCGGCAGCAGGGCCACCGTCTCGTAGACCGTCTCGTCGGTGCCCTTCACGGGCAGGGCGGCGAGTGACTCCCGCTTGTGCCGGAAGTGGCGCGGTACGACGGCCACGCCGAGGCTCTCGTCCACCAGGTCCAGGAGGCTGTGCACGTCGTTGACCTCCAGGGCGACGGTCCGCCGGACGCCCGCGGCGGCGAAGGCGGCGTCCGTGGTGCGGCGCGGGCCCCAGTCCGGGTGGAAGTCGACGAACACCTCGCCGCCGAGGTCGTCCGGAGTGACCGCCACATCGCCGGTGGCCAGCCGGTGGCTGGGGTGGCACAGCACCGTCATCGGCTCGGCGGCCAGCGACACCGAGCGCAGCTGGTCGCTGTCCTCCTGCGTCCGGTAGGCGAACGCCAGGTCGAGACGCCCCGCCGCGACCTCCTCGGCGAGCTCGACCGAACCCGCCTGCCGCAGCCGGATCTCCACGTCCGGATGCCGGTGCCGGAACACGGCGAGCAACCGTGCCACATGCACCCCCGCGATGCACTGCTCGGTCCCCAGCGAGAGCGTGCCCCGCAGCACTCCCTGCACGGCCGCGACCGCCTCATGGGCCGACCGTACCTGCGCCAGGATCCGCTCCGCCTCGCCCAGCAGCGCGCGCCCCGCCTCGGTCAGGGTCACCCGGCGGGTCGTCCGCACGAACAGCGGTGTCTGCAGTTCCCGCTCCAGCGCCCGGATCGAGGCCGACAGGCCCGACTGGGACACCATCAGCCGTTCGGCGGCCCGGGTGAAATGCTGGTCCTCGGCGACCGCGACGAAGTGCTGGAGATGGCGCAGTTCCATGATTGAGAAGCCTATCCGCTGAGTTTCATCGCATTCTCCTGTTGGACCACTGCCCGCAGGTCACGAAAGAGTGGGTACCGGTTCTCCGGAACCGGAAACCGTGTGCCAACCCCTCTGGAGTCGCGTTGTACACCGCACACCCCGACCGCTACGCGGATCTGCCCTACCGGCGCACCGGACGCAGCGGCCTGAAGCTCCCCGCGATCTCGCTCGGCCTGTGGCACAACTTCGGCCCGGCGGACCGGACCGTCGAGACCCAGCGGGCCATCCTGCGCCGCGCCTTCGACCTCGGCGTCACCCACTTCGACCTGGCCAACAACTACGGCCCGCCGCCCGGCGCCGCCGAGCTGGCCTTCGGCGAGGCACTCAAGGACGACTTCGCGCGCTACCGCGACGAGCTGGTGATCTCCACCAAGGCCGGCTACCTCATGTGGCCCGGCCCGTACGGCGAGTGGGGCTCCCGCAAGTACCTGCTGTCCTCGCTGGACCAGAGCCTTACGCGGATGGGCCTGGACTACGTGGACATCTTCTACTCGCACCGCCCCGACCCGGAGACTCCCCTGGAGGAGACGATGGGCGCCCTGCACTCGGCCGTGCAGCAGGGCAAGGCGCTCTACGTGGGCATCTCCAACTACTCGGCGGAGCAGACCCGCGAGGCCGCCCGCATCCTGGGCGAGCTGGGCACCCCGCTCCTCATCCACCAGCCGCGCTACTCGATGCTCGACCGCCGCCCCGAGGACGAGGGCCTGCTGGACGCGCTCGACGAGCTCCAGGTCGGCTCCATCGTCTTCTCCCCACTGGAGCAGGGCCTGCTCACCTCCCGCTACCTCGACGGCATCCCCGAGGACTCCCGGGCGGCGAGCGACAGCCCCTTCCTGAACTCGGACGCGGTCACCGAGGATCTGGTGGGCCGACTGCGCGCCCTCGACGAGATCGCCAAGGGCCGTGGCCAGACCCTCGCCCAGCTGGCCCTCGCCTGGGTGCTGCGCGGCGGCCGGGTGACCTCCGCGCTGGTCGGCGCGAGCAGCCCGCAGCAGATCGAGGACAGCGTCGCCACCACCCGCAACCTGGACTTCGACGCCGAGGAACTGGCCCGCATCGACGCGATCGTCAGGCCGTAAGCCGCTCGCCGACCTCTCAGAGGCGGACCGCCGCCTCTGAGAGGTCGGCGCCCAGCCGTGCGCCGTCTCGTACCGGGCGGCCCCGGTCTCGGGCGACACCAGCGGGCTGCTGTCGCAGTTCTCGCGGTAGACCAGGCGCCGGGGCCGGACAGCTGCGGGCCGGTCGCACACCACACGCCGGTGGCCGCGCCCTGCTCCACCGTCTTCCACCGGCGCTCGGGATCACGGCTCGGCCGACCTTCCTCGTCGACCGCGCGCGACGCCCGGATGATCTTTGGACTGGCCGTGGGCGAGGAACGGTTCGTGGGCCCCGTGCTCGGCTAGGAGCCGAGCCGCTCCTCCAGGCGCACGGTCACCGTGTCGCCCTCGCCCTTCCCGATGGCCTTGCGGATGTCGGCCTTCACAGGGAGCTTGTGGGTGCCGTCGCCCAGGGCCATGAAGGAGCTGCGGAAGGGGTGTCCGTCGATGGTGCCGCGGACCTTGACGAGGCCGCGGGTGCCGAAGAACTCGACGCTCTTCGGCCAGACGAGATAGGTCCAGCCGCCAACGCTCGGACTCTTGCGCAGTACGGCGGTGAATTCCTCGTGGAGCTGTCCGGTCGTGGCCATGATGTGTCCTCCGCTCACGGTGGTCGTCCTACTCAAGAGACCACCGCGAGCGGAGAAACTCATCGCGGAGGCGGCGTTCAGGCCCCGGCCGGCACCCGGTCCAGAAAGCCGAGCACGGTGCGGATACGGCCGTCCGCGTCCAGTGTGATCACATCGAAGCCGGCCACCGGAGCCGAGCCGTCCGCCTCGCTGACCAGCTCCCATGCGAAGCGGGCGGTGTCGTGGTGCCCGTCCACGGCACCGGTCGGCCGGAAGGAGAATCCCGGGAACTGCTCGTGGGCCGCCGCGATCACCGCGGCGATGCCCTCGTGGCCGCTGACGTCGGCCAGCGGGTCGGTGTAGGAGCCGTCCGCGGTCCAGGCGGCGGCGACCGCCTTCGCCAGCTCCTCGGGCTCGGCCGCGTTCCAGGCCTCGAAGTAACGGGCGACGGCGGTCTCGTGACGATCGGTGTTCGCGGACATGGGAAATCAGCCTCCAAAGAGGTGTCATTGCTGGTCAGGGCCCGGATTCGCGTCTCGGCGACCCGGTACGACCACCATGCCCGCCCCACGCCGGACCGTCGATTACCCCTCGGGTAATGACGACGCCCGCCGCTTTTCGGCCAACAGCCCCTGTGAATATGCCAGGAGACTGGCCGGAAAGTCGTGGTGACAGTGTTTCAGTAGTGAACATACTCAACAGTCAAGGGACTTCACGGCGAGCGAGAGTGCCGTCACGTACCGCGATGAGCCGCATGGAAAGCGAGGAAGGCCGACAGGCGAGCGAGCAGCGGGGGAGCGAAACGTGCACGACGAGTTCTTATGTCATGTCACCGCGTACGGCGTCTGTGCCGGACAGCGTATCGGTGTACCCCTGGGGACCTATCGGGCCCCCACCCTGGCCTTGGCGCTGTGGTGGCTGCGCGAGCGTGCCAACTGGATCGCCGACCGGCTCGATCCGCAGCCCGAGGCCGAGTACTTCCCCCCGAGCTCGCTCGTCCCGGTCGCCCATACCGTCCCCGACGTGCCGGCGATCCTGCGCTCCTGGTGTGCCGATGTCACTCAACAGGACCTGGTGGCCGATGAGTTGGCGGCCGGGCGGCTGGTGCGGATCGCCACCGGTGACGAGACCACCGAGTACGAGCTGCTGGCCGAGTCCGTCGATGCCCTGCGTATGCAGCGGATCACCCCGGCGCTCGTGATGCCGGTCGGCTGAGGCTGGTCCGCCGGGTTTGCCACGTCGGGCGCACATATGGACGAATCGGTAGAATTTGTCGCATGGCGGAGCGGTCGTTCATGCCGACGGCACCCGAGCTCGTCCTGGAGACCGACTCGGGCTCCACGGTGATGAGCCCGGGCCACGACTACCACGTCGGACGCGACCCGCTCAGCGACATCGTCATCGACGACGCCCGGGTCTCCTGGCACCACGCGGTGCTGCGGCCCCATGCCGACCACTGGACCCTCGAGGACGAGAACAGCACCAACGGCACCTTCGCCGACGGCCGCCGCGTGCACGAGTGGGGCGTGGGGCCGGGGAGCGTGATCCGGTTCGGCAGCCCGTCCGACGGACCGCGCGCCGTACTGCTGGAGTGCCCGCCGCCGGTCACGGAGCGACCCTCGGCGGTCTCCATGCCGGGGCTGACCGGCACCTTCCGGCAGCCCACCACCGTCCGTCCGCTGCCGACACGCACCGTCCGCATCGGCCGCGCCCCCGACAACGACCTGGTCATCGACGACCTCGTCGTCTCCCGCCACCACGCCGAACTGCGCGCGCTGCCCGACGGCACGTACGAGATCGCCGACCTCGGCAGCCACAACGGTACGTTTCTCGACGGCGCCCCCGTCACCGTCGCCCCCCTCGGCCCCGGCGACATCGTCGGTATCGGCCACTCGGCGTTCTGCCTGGTCGGCAACGAGTTGCAGGAGTACGTCGACAGCGGCGAGGTCTCCCTCGACGTGCAGGACCTCGCGGTCGCCGTCGACCACGGCCGCAAGACGCTGCTCGACCACGTGTCCTTCCCGGTGGGGGAGAAATGCCTGCTCGCGGTCGTCGGCCCGAGCGGCGCCGGCAAGTCGACCCTCCTGAACGCCCTGACGGGACAGCGCCCCGCCGACCACGGCACGGTCCTCTACGACGGCCGTGACCTCTACCGCGACTACGCCGAGCTGCGCCAGCGCATCGGCCTGGTCCCGCAGGACGACATCCTGCACGCCCAGCTCACCGTCCGCAGCGCCCTGTCCTACGCCGCCGAACTGCGGTTCCCTGAGGACACCGCGAAGGCCGAGCGCCGGGCCCGGGTCGACGAGGTCATCCGTGAACTGGGCCTGGAGCAGCGGGCCGAGCAGCCCGTGCACAGCCTCTCGGGCGGCCAGCGCAAGCGGGTCAGCGTCGCCCTGGAGCTGCTGACCAAGCCGTCCCTGCTCTTCCTGGATGAGCCGACCTCCGGCCTCGACCCCGGCATGGACCGCTCGGTGATGCACATGCTGCGCGGCCTCGCCGACGACGGCCGTACCGTCATCGTCGTCACCCACAGCGTCCTGAGCCTCGACGTGTGCGACCGTCTCCTCGTCCTCGCGCCCGGCGGCAAGGTCGCCTACTACGGGCCGCCCGACGACGCCCTCGCCTTCTTCGGTTTCGAGCAGTGGCCGGAGGCCTTCGAGGCCTTCGAACGGGACCGGGACCGCGACTGGGCCGGCGACTTCGGCCTCTCGCCGTTCCACCGGCACTACGTCACCGAGGCCACCGCGCAGCCCCGTGTGCCTCGCTCCGGGCCGGTGGTCATCACTCCGCCCGCC
>Ga0075367_10000755_pt1 | contig 12619 bp, 10 predicted proteins | sample EndMethybrTD3032_FD_71399 | JGI IMG/M metagenome (GOLD analysis project Ga0075367, IMG submission 71399) | Populus endosphere microbial communities from Tennessee, USA - Endosphere MetaG P. TD hybrid TD303-2 | ecosystem: Host-associated > Plants > Roots > Endosphere | place: USA: Tennessee... | reverse complement strand
AGGCTGTCGAGAATCTTCGGCAGCGTGATGCGCTTCATGTGCGGGCACAGGTTGCACGGCTGGACGAACTCGACGTCCGGCAGTTCGACCTTGACGTTCGACGCCATCGAGCACTCGGTCACAAGGACGACCTTGCGCGGATGCTTCTTGCGCACCCAGTCGATCATGTGCGCGGTCGAGCCGGTGAAGTCGGCTTCCGCGATCACGTCCGGCGGGCACTCGGGGTGCGCGATGATCTGGATGCCCGGATCGTCGGCGCGATACCTGCGCAATTCGTCACCCGTGAAGCGCTCGTGCACTTCGCACGCGCCCTTCCACATGATGATCTTCACGCTGGTCTGCGAGGCGACGTATTTCGCGAGATACTGGTCGGGCAGGAAAATGACCTTGTCCACGCCGAGGCTCTCGACAACCTGCACCGCGTTCGACGACGTGCAGCAGATGTCGCTCTCGGCCTTCACGTCGGCCGAGGTATTGACATAGGTCACGACCGGCACGCCGGGGAACCGCTCGCGCAGGAGCCGCACGTCGTCGCCCGTGATGGAGGAGGCGAGCGAGCAGCCGGCCTTGCTGTCGGGGATCAGCACGACCTTGTCCGGATTGAGCACCTTGGCGGTCTCCGCCATGAAATGCACGCCGCACTGCACGATCAGCTTTGCCTTCGTCTTTGCCGCCTCGCGCGCAAGCGCCAGCGAGTCACCGACGAAATCGGCGACGCAGTTGTAGATTTCCGGCGTCTGATAGTTGTGCGCCAGGATCACCGCGCCGCGCTGTTCCTTGAGCTCGTTGATCGCCTTCACGTAGGGCGCGAAGAACGGCCACTCGACCGACGGCACGACATGCTTCACGCGCTCATAGAGGTGCGCGGTGGCGCGCTCGACTTCGGGGGTCCATTCGAGCTTGGGCATCGGCAGCACGCCATAGGCGCGCGCCGCGGGGGAAAGGGTGGTGGAGGTGCCGGCCGGCGCGTGCTCACGCGCGGCAGTCGGCCCGAAAGCCTCGATGATCGGCATGGTCATCTCCCGGCAGTCTAGATATGCTCTACATGAGCATATTTAAGGTCCAAAATAACCGGCCAGCGCCGGTACTGCTCTGACGAGACTCCTAGTTATTCTCACTTCGAGCAAATCTTATATAGCACCCTTCCGGCCAGTTCGCCACCCCCGTGCGACCAAAAGGCATGCGGGCGGTGCATTCGTGTTGAGAAACTTTCGCGCGTCGCTGGAGAAACTTTCGTTTTGGGCGATGCACAAACGGGCCTACACAGGAAACTTGCCCGAACTGCGCTCAGTTCAGCCCCTGGAAATGCCGGAGAAGTCATGACTGCAGTTACCGGTCCCGCCGTCAGCGCTCGTGGCTGGCGCACGACGGCCATCGTTGTCCTGTGCGGCTGTCTGATTGCGCTCTTGAGCTTCGGACCGCGCTCGGCGCTGGGGCAATTCCTGTCGCCGATCTCGATGGACAACGGCTGGGGCCGCGACGTGATGTCGTTCGCCCTCGCGTTGCAGAACGTCCTGTGGGGTCTTGGTCAGCCGTTCGCCGGCGCGATGGCGGATAAATACGGCGCGCCGCGCGTGTTGTCCGCGGGTGGGCTTCTCTATGCCAGCGGTCTTGCGCTGATGGCTTATTCAACCACGCCCGGCATGTTCGATATTTCAGCCGGCGTCCTGATCGGGTTCGGCCTTTCGGGCTCGTCGTTCTCGCTGGTCATCGGCTCGCTCGGCAAGCTGGTGCCGCCGGAAAAGCGCATGCTGGCGTTCGGCGCCGGAACGGCGGCCGGTTCGTTCGGTCAGTTCCTGTTTTCCCCGATGGCGCGTTTCCTGATCGATTCTTTCAACTGGCAGACCGCGCTGCTGGTTTTTGCCGCCATGATGCTGCTCGTGCTGCCGCTGTCGCTGGCGCTCGCGGTGCCGAAGAGCGACGGGGGCATCGTTCGCGCTGAGCCGGCGCAGTCGGCCAGGCAGGCGCTCATGGAAGCCTTCGGTCACAGGAGCTACGTGCTGCTGGTGATCGGCTTTTTCACTTGCGGCTTCCAGCTTGCTTTCGTGACGGTGCATCTGCCGTCCTACATTCTCGACCGTGGCCTTTCCGCTGAAGTCGGCGCCATGACCATCGGCATCATCGGCCTGTGCAACATCTTCGGTTCGCTGTTGGCTGGATATCTCAGCGGCATCATGCCGAAGAACTTCGTGCTGTCGGGAATCTATTTTGGCCGGGGCGTGGCGATTGTCGCATTCATGTTGATGCCGGCCAGTACGACCTCCGCCATTCTGTTCGGCGCAGTCACCGGCTTCCTCTGGCTTTCGACGGTGCCGCCGACCAACGGCCTGATCGCCGTGATGTTCGGCACGCGCTGGCTCACCATGCTGTCGGGTGCGGCGTTCATGAGCCACCAGGTTGGCAGCTTCCTCGGCGTCTGGCTGGGCGGCCTCGCTTATGAGCGATTCGGGTCCTACGATCCGGTGTGGTGGCTGTCGGTCGGCTTCTGTGTGATGTCGTCGCTGATCAACCTGCCGATTGCCGACAAGCCGATCGCACGTCCGCTCGCGCAGCCGGCGTAAGGGCCTCTCACTATCCGTGATTTCCGACGTGTGGGGGATCGTGCCGGAAGGGCATTGGCCCTTCAAAGGCTGACTTCACGTTTAGTTGAAAAACTAAAGCCATAGATTGACAAAATAAACCACAGGATTAATCCTGAGGCCATGCGTTCCTATGGACAATTCTGCGCGCTTGCCAAGGCGCTCGACGTCGTCGGCGACCGTTGGTCGCTCTTGATCGTGCGCGAGCTGCTGATCCGCGGCGAGGCGCGGTACACCGACATTCGAGAGGGTCTGCCGGGCATCGCCACCAATTTGCTTTCCGCCCGTCTCAAGGAGTTGGAGGAGGCGGATGTTCTCGAACAATTCGACGCGCCCCCGCCAGTGGCGACGACGCTTTATCGCCTGACGCCCCGCGGCAAACAGCTCGAACGCGTGATCGACGCCATCGGTATCTGGGGCGTGCCCCTGATGGAGGGCGCATCCAGGAAGGACGCCTTCTGCTCGCACTGGATGGCACTGCCGCTGCGCAAGGCGCTCAAGGATCATGCGCCCGATGAAGCACCCGCCGTGATCGAGGTGCGTTCGGGGGAGGAGCCGGTCACCGTGCGCGCCGTTGCGGGCACCGTGCGGGTGAGCGTTGGCGCTGCGGAAAGCCCCGATGCCGTCGTCACCGGCAGCGCAAAAGTCATCTACGCGCTGTTTCGCGGCGACATGGATCTCGCGCAAGCGCGCAAGGCCGGACTCAAAGTCACCGGCAACGCCGAGGTGCTGCGCCGCGTGCAGCCGCGCGTCGCCCCTGAAAAGATTTCATCCCGAAATTCATCCGAACACCGGAGTTCGCCATGAGCCAGACCGCCAATCCCGCCGCAAGTCCTGCGGCGCTGCCTGCTACGCGCTTTGGCTGGCAGACGCCCATCATCATTCTGGTCTGCGGCTGCCTGATCGGCATGCTCGGCTTCGGGCCGCGGTCGGGCCTCGGCTTCTTCCTCAAGCCGATGTCGTCGGAATTCGGCTGGGGCCGCGACGTGGTTTCGCTCGCGCTCGCGATCCAGATGCTGCTGTGGGGCGCCGCGCAACCGTTCATGGGCGCGCTCGCCGACCGCTACGGCCCGGTCCCGGTGTTGAGCACCGGCGCGGTGCTTTACGGGCTCGGCCTTGCCGGCATGTCCTATTCGACCACGCCTGGCATGTTGCATCTCGCGGCGGGCGTCGTCGTCGGCCTCGGCCTCGCGGCGGCCTCGTTCACGCTCGTAATCGGCGCTTTCGGCAAGCTGATGCCGCCTGAGTGGCGCACACTGTCGTTCGGCCTCGGCACCGCGGCCGGTTCGTTCGGGCAGTTCCTGTTTTCGCCGCTGTCGGTTGCGCTGATCGGGGAGGTCGGCTGGCATCAGACGCTGATCATTTTCGGCTTCGTCGTGCTAGCGATCATTCCTTTGTCATTCGCACTGTCGATGCCAAAGCGCCCGGCGGCAGTTGTGGGCGCGCCCGTGCAGCAATCCGCTGGCGAAGCGATGACCGAAGCGCTGGGCCACCGGAGTTACATCCTGCTCACGCTCGGCTTCTTCACCTGCGGCTTCCAGATATTCTTCGTCAGTGTCCATCTGCCGGCCTATCTGGTCGACCGCGGTCTGCCGGTGGAAGTCGGCGGCTGGGCGATTGCCACCATCGGCCTGTTCAACATCATCGGCGCCATCACGGCGGGCTATTTCGCCGGCAAAATGCCGAAGCGCTATATCCTGTCGTTCATCTACTTCGGCCGCGCGGTGGCGATTGCGATCTACATCATGTTGCCGCCCTCGACGGCGGTGACGCTGGTGTTTGGTGCTGTGCTGGGCCTTCTCTGGCTCTCGACCGTGCCGCCGACGTCGGGCCTTGTGGCTGTAATGTTCGGCACCCGCTGGCTTGCCACGCTGTTCGGCTTTGCCTTCTTCAGCCACCAGGTCGGCGGCTTCCTCGGCGTCTGGCTCGGCGGCCTGCTGTTCGAGAAGACCGGCTCCTACGACATCGTGTGGTGGCTCTCGATTGCGCTCGGTGTCATCTCGGCGCTCCTTAACCTGCCCATCGTTGAAAAGCCGGTCGCGCGGCTTGCGCCACAGCCTGCTTGAACCGTCTGCCCGCTTCGATAAGGTCGCCCCTTGATTTAAGGGGTGACCGTTGAGCGGGCCTGAGATTTCCGTCGTCATTGCGACCTACAACCGCATCGGCACCTTGCCGCGTGCGATTGCGAGCGTGCTGGCGCAGGACGGCGCGCATTTCGAGCTGATCGTCATCGACGATGCCTCGACCGACGGCACCACCGCCTATCTCAACTCCCTGAACGATCCGCGCATTGTCGCGCGCCGCGCGCAGAGCAACCTCGGCCCGAGCGGAGCGCGCAACTTCGGGCTTGAGCTTGCCCGCGCGCCGGTCGTCGCGTTTCTCGATTCCGACGATGCTTACCTTCCGCATCGCCTGTCGAAACCGCTTGCAGTGCTGCGCGCCGATCCCTCGCTTGTTTGCACGCTGTCGTCAGCATTGAAGTACGATCGTGACGTGCCGCGCGAGGCGCGTATTCCCGACATCACGTTTTCCCCCGCCGCGTTCGAGTGGGCGCTCATTTGCGATCTCATTCCGGTCGAAGCGACGAGCATCACGGTGCGGCGCGAGGCGGCGGTGCAGGTCAACGGCTTTTCGTCCGCCCTTCGGCTGACTGAGGATCGCGAATTTCTCATTCGCCTGTCGCGCCTTGGCGGCGGGCGGCTGTTGCCCGACATGCTGTGGGAGAAATTCTGGTCGGACGAGGGCCTTTCCGCGCAATGGAACAAGGCGGCCGCCGGTCTCGTCGCTTACGTCAGGCAGCGCCCCGAATATCTTTCGCGATACCCGAAGCTCGCGTCTTATCTCGCGACGAAAATTCTGGTCGGTCATGTGCGCGACAAGCACTATGGCGCGCTGTGGCGGGATTTCAGCGCGCTGCACGAGGCGGGGCTGATCGGTTCCAATCCGCTGCACGAAGTCCGCGCGCACCGCGAGGTCAAGCGCTATCGCCGCGCAATGTCGGGCGCGGATGCGCTGGCGGCCATCAAGGGTCCGCCGGAAAGCTGGCGTTGAAGCGTGCGCGTCGATGCGCGACAGTTGAATTGAGAATTACGAATTGAGGGAAGGGCGTCCTGTGGGAACATTCAAGGCCATCGTCGTCACCAAGGGCGAAAGCGGCAAGGATCAAAGCGGGACGCGCGCCGCGCTCTCCGATTTCAACGACGACGATCTGATGGAAGGCGATGTTACCTTCCGCGTCGAATGGTCGACGGTGAATTACAAGGATGGCCTTGCCGTCACCGGCAAGTCGCCGGTCGTGCGCCGCTTCCCGATGATTGCCGGCATCGACGGCGCGGGGACGGTCGAAACGTCCTCGCACCCGGACTGGAAACCTGGCGACAAGGTCATTCTCAACGGCTGGGGTTGCGGCGAAACCCATCTCGGCATGTACGGCCAGCGCGCGCGCGTGAAGGGTGACTGGCTGGTACGGGTGCCTGAAGGCATGAGCGCGCGCGATGCCATGGCGATCGGCACCGCCGGTTACACCGCGATGCTCGCGGTGATGGCGCTCGAGCGCCACGGTCTCACGCCGAAGAGCGGACCGATTGTGGTGACGGGCGCTGCGGGCGGCGTCGGCTCGGTCGCCATCGCGGTGCTGGCAAAGCTCGGGTATCACGTCATCGCTTCGACCGGGCGTACCAGCGAAGCGGACTATCTGAAATCGCTCGGCGCATCCGAAATCATCGACCGCGCAGAACTCGCCGCCGCGCCGCGTCCGCTCAACAAGGAACGCTGGGCCGGCGGCATTGACTCAGTGGGCTCGGCACCGCTTGCGAATGTTTTGTCGATGACCAAATACGGCGGCGCCGTCGCGGCTTGCGGTCTCGCGGCGGGTATGGACCTACCAAGTTCGGTCGCGCCGTTTATTTTGCGCGGGGTGTCGCTTTTGGGCATCGATTCCGTGATGTGCCCGCAGCCGTTGCGGAGAGAGGCCTGGAAGCGGCTCGCGTCCGATCTCGACCGTAAAAAACTGGCTGAAATTACCAATGAAATCGGTTTGTCGGATGTTTTCACAGCCGCGCCGAAGATCCTCGCCGGCGGTGTCCGCGGACGGCTTGTGGTCAAGATCGATTAACCATATCGTTCGGCTGTCGACCGGGCATGGCCGCGGCGAGCCCTTATGGTAATAGTTCGCTTAAGTTTTGGGGTTACGTTCGCGTAAAGCATGGGGTTGCGTATGTTGTTGCGTGGTGTACTCGCGCTGGCGGCGTTGTCGCTTGCGGCGCTGCCGGCGAAAGCTGGCGAATATCTGAAGCCCGAGCAGGCGAAAGCGTTCGTCGCCGGCAAGACATTTTCTTACACCTGTTTCGAAGGTACGAGCGGCGCCGGGCGCATCCACGCCGACGGCTCCGTGATGGGCACCATTCGCGTGCGTGGCACCGGCCCGCTGCGCTACGTTTCATTCCCGCCGAACACGGTGCGCGTGAAGCCGAATGCGATCTGCGCATCGGTGCAGGGCATGTTCATCGAGCCGTGCTTCAACGTCGAGCAGATGGACGCCAACACCTTCCGCGGTTCGCTTTCCGGTCTCGGCTTCGCCTATTGCGATTTCAAGAAGCACTCTCCGCGCATGCAGACGGCCGAGTTGCCGACGAGCCTGCTTGCGCCCGCGCCCGCCACGACGCCGGTGTTCCGCCCGCACGGCGCGCGCGGGGTCCGCTCGGCCGATGCGACCGCGAGCGTTCCGTCGCCGGCACCGGCGCCGGTGATCGATCCCGGCATGAAGCTGCGTCCCTCGACGCGCGACTGATTTCTCGCAAAATTTCTATGCGGACGCCGGTGGTGACGCCGGCGTTTGTATTTTCGGCTGGAACAGCAGCCGCTGGTACAGGTAGCCGATCCCGATCAGCACCAGCCCGAGCCCGATGAACGACAGCGCACGCCAGATGCCGGTGAGGCCTGCCATGTCGAGCAGGAACACTTTCAGGATCGTCAGCGTGACGACAGCGGCGGAGGCGATGCGCGCCGGCTTGGATTGCAGGAAGAAGCCGGCGAACAGCAGCGCCACGCCATAGACAAGCCAGACGGCGGAGTAGGTGTAGCTCTGCGCGTCCGTGGTACGGTCGATGTTCATCACCGGTCCCTGGAACAGCCGCGCGATCTCCAGCGTGAGGTAGAGGATCGACAGCCCAACCGCGACGCCCGCGGCGAACACGCGATATTGCATCGGCCGCGTGTCCTTGGCGCGTAGCGCCAGAATGACCGCCAGCACGGCAGGGATGCCGTAGCCGAGTAGAACCAGATTGAAGAACGGCGGCCCAACGGGAATTCCGCCCCACAGCGGATTTTGCAGGAAGCAGAGGAAGACCACGACCAGGAAGAACGTGATCGCGGCGACGATGATCGCGCCGGCATTGTGCACGATACTGCCGGTGCGCAAGCGGATGTGCTCAAGGCCAATGGTCATGGCAAAGCCGGCACAGACCTGGAGCGCGGTCTCGGTAAGGACGGTTGATGCAGCGTAGATGTTGCCGTTGACGTAGTGGCGGATCTCCAGCGTCACCAGCAGCACGGTGAAAAGGATCGCGCCGGCTTCCACGATCCGCAGCGGCAGGTCGTCGGCGCGCTTTCGCATCAAATGACCCGCAACCCAGAATGACAGGGCAGGCCCGCCATAGCCGTAAAGCAGCCAGTTGAAGATCGGCGTGGTGCCGATGTCGCGGCCGACGATGCGCGGCTCGTAGCCGATCCGCACGATCACGACCGCCACGATGAGTCCGGCCAGCACGCGCAGTGCGCGCAGGCGGCGCTGCTGCTCGATCCAGGCGATGCCGGGCACCATCAGTGCGAGCGCAATCGTGAGCCAGCCGCGTTCGAGCGCGAGCGTCAACGCCAGCGCCAGCGCCGCGATGGCCCCGGTGGCGTAGATCGCTTCGCCGGCAGCGCTGCCGGGGCGGGGCGTGCGCTTGCCGAGCGCTTCGACCGCGTAGGCGAACAGGGCAGCCAGCAGGAGGGCGAGCCCGGCGAACGGGATCGAGCGTTCGAACCCGCTGATGCGGTAGTAGAGCGCGATCAGGATGGCGATGGGCGTGAATACGCTTGCCACCGACCAGCAGATCGAGATTTGCGCGTTGTTTGAGCGGCCCTGCGCAAGGAAGCCTGACCCGCCATAAAACAGCGCGAAGGCCGCGCCGAGGATCAGGTGCAGCGACACATTGCCGAGCTGCGGCTCCTGCACGGTGCCTGCGATCATCCCGCCGGGCGCGACGAGATGGGTGACCTCGCGCTGCACGACGTAGGACACGATCACCAGCGTGGCGAGCAAGGCGGAGGCCGGCACCGCAGCCGCGGTGACCTCGATGCGCCAGGCAATCGCAACGGTCGCCACGGCGAGGATCGCGAAAGCGACCAGCACAAGACCATCGTGATGATAAGAGGCGACCAGCAGCGCCGCGAGCAGAACATAAGCGCTGAGCGCGCCGGACGACATCGGGTCGATGCGGTTGCCGCTCGATGGTGGGCCAAACAACAGGTCCGGCACGATGAAGGCCACGACCAGCGCAAACCCGGCGACCACATGGAACGTGTGCGCCTCGAGCGCACCGCCATGCGGATCGTTCACGCCCACGACAGCCCAGAATGCACCGAACGCAATCGCCGTGACCGCAAGCCAGCTCCACATCCGGAACCGCGCCAGCGCAAAGGCGGCGGCGGTGACGATGGCGAGATAAAGATAGAGCGCCCAGTAATTCGGTGTCTCCGCGGCTATCAGCAGCGGCGAAAGTTCTGCGCCGACGAGGCCAAGCGCGGCCAGCGCGGGGCCGTGCAGCAGTGCGGCGGCGAGCGTCGCGATGGCGACGATGCCGAGGAGGACGAACGCGGCACCGGCCCCGATGAAACCGTAGAGTGCGAAAGCCGCATAGACCGTCGCATAGGCGATGGTCGTGCCGGCGGCGGTGAGGACGCCAGGGATGTAAGCCGTCGGCATGCCGGCAAGGCCCGAGACGATTTCGTTGCGGCGCGTCCATTCGCCGGCCGCGATCAGTGCAGCGGCGAGAAGGCTTGCCATGAAGATGCGCATGCCGGGGCCGAAGTAGCCTTGCTCGACCGCGTAGCGCACCATGAAAATGCCGCCGAGCGCGAGCGCAACGCCGCCGATCCACACCACCCAGCGCGTGCCGAAGCGCTGCTCGATGGATTCGCCCGGCACAGTTGTGTCAGGCGGCGGAGGCGGCGACGAAACGGTTTCGGACGAGATCGAGGCGAGTATTTGCTCGTTGGTGCGCGGCGGTGGCGGCGCGGGCGCTGCTGCAACAGGCTCCGGCGTAATCGAAGGCGCAACCTGCTCAGGCACAGGCGGCGGGGCGGGTGCTGCTTGCGCGGCGGCAGGGGCCGCCGGCTGCGCACGGCCCAGTTCCGCAATCTTGCGGTCGAGTTCCGAGACGCGCTGGAACAGTTCGGCAATAGTGCGGCGATTGCCGATGGCCATGAAAAAGGATGCAATCGGCGCGATCAGATAGGCGATCGCGATCGGTACCAGAAGAACGCCCAGCACTTCCATGAATCGGCCCTCGTTTGGAGCGCAATTCTATCAGCTTCCGGAAGGCCGGCGGATATCGCCGCGCGGCGTTGTCCCGGAAAAAATCAGCGTGCGCCGAAACGCAATCCGGGCGAGGGCCGTTCCTGCAACACGTCGCGGCGGAAACGGAACAGTGCGGCGGGACGCCCGCCGGTTGCGCTTGTCGATTCACCGGTCGGCTCGACCAGCGCGCCGGTTTCGACGAGACGGCGGAAATTCTGTTTGTGCAGGTGCCGTCCGGAAATCGCCTCGGCGGTGTTCTGCAAGGCCGTGAGCGTGAATTCCGGGCTCATCAATTCGAAAATCACCGGACGATATTTAAGTTTGGCGCGCAGCCGCGCGATGGCAGTCGCGAGAATGCGGCGATGGTCGAAGCGCATGCTCTCGCCGAGCACGGGAAGCTTCTTGCGCACGCGCGCCGCTTCACGGCCGTCGCGCAAAGCCTCTTCGACGAGGCCCGCTTCGTAGAGAAGTTCGTAGCGATCGAGCGCTTTTTCCTCATCCCATGCGGCGTCGGCCGGGAAGCATTGCTTCATGCGGTCGCTGCGCGTCATCGCGCGCGTAGGTTCCTTCCTGGGCGCGTTCGCCGCCCATTCCTTCAGTGGCGGCAGGATCGCCTCGTCGATGATCGCGGGGCGGCCCTCGCGCCAGTCTTCCCACGGAAAGAACCGGTACCATGGCTCGAAGCCAGCGCCCGCCGCCTTCAATGCCGAAAGGTTTTCCGGCATGTGCGTGAGTGCGAGATAGCCGATGGAGACGACGTGCGGCTGCCGGTCGCTCATCTTCAGCGCGCGGCCACGGTCGCCGAATGTATAGAGCTGTTCGACGTAGCCGGCAGAGAGCGCGGTCTGCGCCTTGACCCATGCACGCAGGCCGATCTCGAACGTGTGATGCTCAAGCGGATCGAACGGACCTGAAGGAAGACCCGCGCGCGGCTCGCCACCCGAGCCCGATGCGACCAGAATTTGCGGCTCCTCGCCGTCGACCGAAACGATGGCCGCGGTCAGGCCGATTTCGATTTCGGTGCGCGCCGTGCTCATGCGAGATCGATGCGGAACGGTTCCGCGGCAATGGCCGGCACGCATGGGCTGATCGCCTGCACCGCCTCAACCATGCGTCCGCTGCGGCCAAGGAGCTGGTCGGCATAACGCACGATGCGCGCATTCGGCTGGGCGGTCGGGGAGGCCGCGCGGATCGCCTGCGCGATCTCGAGCTCATCGCGCTTCGGATTGAGCGCACAAACGGTAGTGAATGCTGCCGCCGTCGAGCGGCTGATGCCGGCCCAGCAGTGAATGACCATCGGCGTCTCGCGTTTCCACGAGCGCACGAAGGTAATCAGCCGTTCGACGTGCTCGACGTCGGGATGGATCTGGCCGGGCATCGGCTCGACGATATCGTGGACATGCAGCCGCAAATAGTTGCCGCGAGCGATCTGCGAGGGCAGCGGCACCTGGTCTTCGACCCCAAGCAGCGTGACGACGTGGCGTGCGCCGGTCGCTTCGATGGTTTCGTTCAGGCGGGCAAGGGAGCAAACGTGAATCATGCGCGCCAATATACGATTATCTGTGGCGGGGATGCGACGGGCGAAAACGCCCGTTAGTCGCCGAGTAGTTGCTTGAAACGCTGGAGATATCGCTGTTCCGCCGTCCCGACCGGCCACGGCGAGAGCAATTCGCGTTCGCTCGCCGCCGGCAGCACGGGACGGGGGCCGAAAAACTTCAGCGCTTCCTCGGTCGAAAATCCGGCGAGCTTGGTCGCTTCCAGAAATGCCGCGCCGGAATCGGCGGCCTTGAGTACGCGGCGCAGTTCGGGCGGAAACTCCGCCGGCAGGCCGAAGCGCAGGTGAATGGCGGTCTCAAGCCGTTTCTCGACCGCCTTGTAGGCATCGCCGATTACGCGCTTGAACGGCGTAATCATGTCGCCGATGACGTATTCCGGCGCGTCATGCAGCATGATCGCAAGGCCAAGCCGGCGGTCGACGTGTCCGTTCTGCCGCTTCGCCACCGCTTCGACCAGCAGCGTGTGCTGCGCCACCGAAAATATATGCGGGCCGATGGTCTGCCCGTTCCAGCGGCCGACACGGGCGAGGCCATGCGCAATATCCTCGATCTCGACGTCGAGCGGCGAGGGGTCGAGCAGGTCGAGCCTGCGGCCCGACAGCATGCGTTGCCACGCGCGCGGCGGCTTGCGGTGCGCGGGAGGCGGTTTGTGTGGCGCGGGTCGTTTCGGCACTCAGGATTTCTTCTTCGCAGCCTTCTTGGCCTTGCCGGCCGGCTTTTTCATTTTCGCGCAGGCGGCATGGCGATGGCAGGTGACGAGGTGGTCGTTGACCATGCCGGTCGCCTGCATGAAGGCATAGACGATCGTTGGGCCGACGAACTTGAAGCCGCGCTTGATGAGTTCTTTCGACATCGCGCGGGATTCTTCGCTCTCGGTCTGAATTTTTCCGGGCGTCTTGTGCAGGTTGACCCTGGGCTCGCCG
>Ga0075367_10000754_pt1 | contig 12622 bp, 15 predicted proteins | sample EndMethybrTD3032_FD_71399 | JGI IMG/M metagenome (GOLD analysis project Ga0075367, IMG submission 71399) | Populus endosphere microbial communities from Tennessee, USA - Endosphere MetaG P. TD hybrid TD303-2 | ecosystem: Host-associated > Plants > Roots > Endosphere | place: USA: Tennessee... | reverse complement strand
CCGACGATGGCGAGCACTTCGCCGGGCCAGAGCTCGAAGGAGACATTCCGGCAGCCGATGCGTTTGCCGTAGAACTTCGAGACGTCATTGACTTTGAGAAGCGGAGTGTCGCTCATTCGGCAGCCTCCAGATTGGGTGCCAACATCTCGCCGACATGCCCGCGGGCGCGGCGGTCTTCACAATGGTCGGTGTCGGAGCAGACGAACATGCGCCCGCCCTTGTCGTCGAGGATCACTTCGTCGAGATAAACCTCTTCAGCGCCGCAGAGCGCACAAGGCTTGCCGAAGCGCTGGATCTCGAAGGGGTAGTCCTCGAAGTCGAGGCTGACGACTTCGGTATAGGGCGGAACGGCATAGATACGCTTCTCGCGCCCTGCCCCGAAGAGCTGCAGCGCGTCGGACATGTGCATCTTCGGATTGTCGAACTTCGGCGTCGGCGACGGATCCATGACGTAGCGGCCGGCGACCTTGACCGGATAGGCATAGGTCTTGGAAATGCGGCCGTTGTGCGCGATGTCCTCATAGAGCTTCACATGCATGAGGCCATACTCCTCAAGCGCGTGCATCTTGCGGGTCTCGGTCTCGCGCGGCTCGAGGAAGCGGAGCGGTTCCGGGATCGGCACCTGATAGACCAGGACCTGGTTCGACGAGAGCTTCTCTTCCGGAATGCGGTGACGCGTCTGGATGATCGTCGCATCCTTGGTGCGCGTCGTCACCGCGATATTGGCGACCTTCTGGAAAAAGGCGCGGATCGAGACCGCATTGGTTGTGTCGTCGGCGCCCTGGTCGATGACCTTCAGCACGTCGTCCGGTCCGATGATCGAGGCGGTAACCTGCACGCCGCCGGTCCCCCAGCCGTAAGGCATCGGCATTTCGCGCGAGGCGAAGGGCACCTGATAGCCGGGGATCGCGATCGCCTTCAGGATGGCGCGGCGGATCATGCGCTTCGTCTGCTCGTCCAGATAAGCGAAATTGTAGCTGGCTAGGTCAGTCATTCTGCCGCCTCCTTGATGGTGTCGCCGTCGCCGCCAATGCGGCCGGCTTCGAATTCGCTGCGCATGCGGCGGACCAGATCGAGTTCCGCCTGGAAATCGACGTAGTGCGGCAGCTTCAGGTGCTCGACGAAGCCGGTCGACTGAACGTTGTCGGCGTGCGAAATGACGAATTCTTCATCCTGCGCCGGTGCCGTGATGTCCTCGCCGAGTTCTTCGGCACGAAGCGCCCGGTCGACGAGCGACATGGACATCGCCTTGCGCTCGCCCTGCCCGAACACCAGACCATAGCCGCGGGTGAACTGCGGTGGCGCCTTGGACGAACCCTTGAACTGGTTGACCATCTGGCATTCCGTCACCTGGATCGTGCCGAGCGAGACAGCGAAGCCGAGTTCAGGAACATCGAATTCGACCTCGATCACACCGATGCGGATTTCGCCGGTGAAGGGATGGTTGCGGCCGTAGCCGCGCTGGGTCGAGTAGCCGAGCGCCAGGAGGAAGCCTTCGTCGCCGCGGGCGAGCGCCTGCAAGCGTAAGTCGCGGGTCATCGGGAATTCCATCGGCTCGCGCGTCAGATCGCCGATCTCGTGATCCTCAGGCATCTCGCCGTCGCCCTCGATCAGGCCTTCCTGCGCGAGGATTTCCGAAACGCGCATGACGCGGCCGAATTCGGCCTCGCGGAGCGTCGGCTCCTCGACGGGCTCGTCGGTCAAGAGCGACGGGTCGAGAAGGCGATGCGTGTAGTCGAAGGTCGGGCCGAGCAGCTGGCCGCCCGGAAGATCCTTATAGGTGGCGGAGATGCGGCGCTCAATCTTCATGCGGGCGGTGTCGATCGGCGCGGAATAGCCGAAGCGCGGCAGCGTCGTGCGGTAGGCGCGGAGCAGGAAGATCGCTTCGATCATGTCGCCGCGCGACTGGCGAACGGCAAGAGCCGCGAGCGTGCGATCGTAGAGTGAGGCTTCGGCCATGACCCGATCGACAGCCAACGCCAGCTGCGCCACGATCTGTTCGATACCGATAGCGGGCAACGAACGATCGCCTCGACGGCGATCCGCCAGCAGGCGATGGGCATTGGCAATGGCGGCCTCGCCCCCTTTGACGGCAACATACATGGCTCACATCTCCGTTGCGGTGATCTTGGTGGTGCGCGGTAGGCAGAGGAACCGGTTGCCCGAGGTCAGCATGATATCGATGCCGCGAGGGAAGAGTGCGCGGTTCTCGGTCCAGAGCCGCGTGAAGGTGTCGGGCAGGCCGAGCGGCGCGATATCGGTCACCGTCTTGATGCCTGGCCCCATCAGGGCGAGCCTACGGCCTGCCTCCAGATCCGCCAGTTCGATGACCAGCGTCGTCGAACGGTCCGGATATTCCTGGGTGCCGGCGGCAAAGAGGCCGAAAGCCGAAAGGGGGGTGCCGGCTTCCAAGAAGGCGAAACGCGCCTCGGCCTTCTCCGACGTGACAGGCGCACCGGTGTGGAAGCCGAGCCATTGCGGCACGGCCGATTTTGCAAGCCCGGCCGACAGCCAGACCGGCGTGTCATGATCGCAGAGCGTCAGCGCGATCGCGCCAGCCGCAACGCCGAGCGGCGCCGGCGGCATGGCATTGGGATTGACCGTCTGGATCGTGCCGGGACGGGCCATCGCATCCATCATCAGCTTGAAAACGCTCTGGGCTTGGAACACCGGCTCACCAAAGCCGCCGGTTAACGCGTCATTCTTGGGGGCTTCCGTCTTGAGGCTCATCAGTCGTCTCCGCGAACCATGGTGAAGAAATCGACGCGCGTCGCCGCCGTCTCGTCGGCCTTGCGGCGCTCGGCGTCAGCGACGCGAGCGGCGATCGGCTCAAGCAGCATCTGCTCGACAAAGCGCTGTGTGGCCGGCTCCTGCCAGAGGGCGTCAAAGATGGCGGAAAGCCGCGCCTTCTCGCGATCCGTGCCCAGCGCCTGGGCGTGACCGACGGTGCCGGACCCAAGGCGCACGGTGGCGCGGGTGACCGTCACCTCTCCGAGGTTGAACGGTGCACCACCGCCGCCCATACGGCCCCGGACCATGACGAGGCCTGTTTCCGGTCCGCGCACTGGCAGCACCGCGGGCCTTTCCGCCAACTTGTCCCACGCCTCGAAGAGCTCCTGCCGTTCCGCGCGCGCAAGCAGGTCTACGACGCGCTTGCGCCCAGCTGCCGCCGGCTCATTTTTTTCCTCTAAGGCCATCGCACATCCTTTAAATGTCTATTGATATAGACAACTATACAAGATATGGTTACGCTTAAATCGGCGAGATGACAAGCGTGTGACATCAAGGGGTAAAATGGCTGGGCAGGTTCAAAGACAGACGGGCGTGGCGCTCTGGCGCCAGATCGCCGACCGCATTCGCCAGGCGATCAGCGCCGGCGCCTATGACGAGACGGGCATGGTGCCGCCGGAGACGGTTCTGGCGCTGCAGTTCGGCGTTAACCGCCATACGGTGCGCAGCGCAATTGCCGCGCTTGCCCAGGAGGGCATCGTGCGCGCGGTGCAGGGGCGCGGCACATTGATCGAACGCAAGGAACGGCTGAACTTTCCAATCACCCGACGCACCCGGTTCACGACCGGTATCGGTGAGCAGGCGCGCGAAATGCGCGGATTGCTGCTCGCCCATGCCGAAGAACGAGCGGACGAAGAGGTGGCCCTCTGGCTGAAGCTGCGGCCGGGCGCGGCGGTGATCCGCATGGAAACATTGCGCAAGGCCGACAATCGACCGGTCTCCTGCGCAACGACCTGGTTTCCTGCAGACCGCTTTGCCGGCATGCCGGCGGCCTACGAGAAGACGGAATCGATCACCCGGGCCTTTGCCGCACTCGGCCTGTCCGACTATGTGCGCGCGACGACTGAGGTCACAGCTGCCCATGCCGACGCCGCCGATCTTGCCGCACTCGAACTGACGCCGGGGGCGATCGTCTTGGTCACCAAGGCGATGAACACGGATCTAGAGGGTGTGCCAGTGCAATATGCAATCAGTCGCTTTGCCGCCGACCGGGTGCAATTCACCATCGAAAACTGAGGAAGGCCAGGCGCATAGGCGCCCGCTTTCCAAAACCGGCATTGGATTTATGCGCCTTATGTGACAGTCATGCGACATTGCGGCGCGGCATCAGCCACAACAGGCGTTCCTGTCCGCTGTGGAGCCACAACGGGATTGCGCCTGTTGTTCCGCAAACCAGCGATCGTGCGGCTTGCAGCTGGCCGGTCGTGGCGATAGCTCGACGTGCACAGTGCCGGCGCGCAGCGTTGGCATCGCGGCGCGATAGAGCCGCATCGGTTGAATGCCGTCGCTGACTTCGAAGGTCAGTTTTGCCGAGTTATCGAGCCTCACATGCTCCGTGACCTTGCGGATGATCGCGTGGAACTTGCCAGCCGGCATATGGGTCCGGTCGCCCTCCTCGATATCCCAGAGCTGAATGAAAATCTCCGTCCATGCTTGCAGGTTGGCGCCGCAGTCCAACGCCAAAAACTGGCCGGCCTTGACCTCGGTGACGTGGTAGCCAGGCTTCACCAGTTGTCCGTCGTAATGGAATATCAGCCGAGAATCCTTGGCGCCGGCAAGTGTGCTGAGCAACAGGCCGAGGCTGATATCGTCTTCCTGAACTTTGCTGTTGTCGATCGCGTTCATCTGCGTTATTCCTCGTTTCAATTATTCAAGGATTGTTGAAATATGGATCAACGTCAAGCCCTCGTCGCATTTGGCGCGCTGTCTCAGGAAACCCGCCTGCGCATCATCCGCATGCTTGTGGTCGCCGGCCCGAACGGCAAGGCGGCAGGCGCGATCGCGGAAGAGGCGGAGGTATCGCCATCCAACATCTCCTTCCATCTGAAGGAGCTGGAACGCTCGGGTCTGATCACGCCGCAGCGCGAATCCCGGTCGATCATCTACACCGCGAACTACGAGGCGCTCGGCGGCCTGGTTCGCTTCCTGATGGAAGACTGCTGCTCCGGGCATCCGGAAATCTGCGCGCCCGCCGCGAAGATGGCGGCCTGCTGCCCTCCGATAGTGGAAGAGGAACTGCAATGACCTCCGACCGCGTCTACAACGTGCTCTTTCTCTGCACGGGCAATTCCGCCCGCTCGATCCTGGCGGAGTCCATCCTCAACGCGGAAGGCAAGGGCCGATTTAGGGCCTATTCGGCAGGCAGCCAGCCGAAGGGAGAGGTCAACCCTTACGCATTGAAGGAGCTGCAATCACAAGGCTATCCGTCGACGGGCTTTCGCTCGAAGAGCTGGGACGAGTTTTCCGAGCCAGGTGCGCCTGACATGGACTTCATCTTGACGGTCTGCGACAGCGCCGCCGGCGAGGCCTGTCCGGTCTGGATCGGCCATCCGATGACCGCCCATTGGGGCGTCGCGGATCCCGCTGCCGTCGAGGGCAGCGAAATCGACAAGGGCCGCGCCTTCGCCCAAGCCGCCCGGTTCCTGAAGAATCGCATCACCGCCTTTCTGAGCCTGCCGCTCTCCTCGATCGACAAGCTTGCGCTGGAAACGCACCTGCACCAGATCGGTGCCATGGAAGGCGCCAGCATCAAACAGCCCAAGGCAAGCTGATGGCCGGGTTTGATCTGCCGCGACGGCTGGTTGCCGAGGGGCTTGGGACGGCTATGCTTGTCGCAACAGTGGTCGGATCTGGCGTCATGGCGGCATCGCTGACTCAGGATGTCGGCCTGGCATTGTTGGGGAACACGCTGGCGACCGGCGCAATCTTGGTGGTCCTGATCACCGTCCTTGGCCCGATCTCTGGAGCCCAATTCAATCCTGCGGTCTCGCTGATCTTCGCTCTCTCCCGCAAGTTGCCGAGGCGTGACTTTGCAGGATACATCCTGGCTCAAATTGTCGGCGGCGTGGCCGGCACATTTGCTGCCCACCTGATGTTTGGCCTGCCGCTGATCGAAATGTCGACCAAGGCCCGCACCGGCGGCGCGCAGTGGTTCTCCGAAGGCGTCGCGACGTTCGGTCTGGTGGCGGTGATCCTCGCTGGCATCAAGTTCGAACAAAAGGCGGTGCCTTGGCTGGTCGGGCTCTACATCACGGCCGCCTACTGGTTCACCGCCTCGACCTCGTTCGCCAATCCCGCCGTCGCTTTGGCTCGGTCGTTGACCGACACCTTCTCCGGAATCCGCCCGATCGATTTGCCCGGATTCTGGTTCGCCGAGGTAGCCGGAGCGACCGCCGCCCTCATCCTGTGTACCTGGCTTCTGCGGCCGGGTGCTGCATCAACCGTATCGTCAGAGGCAAAGTCATGAAGGTTACCATCTATCACAACCCACAATGCGGCACGTCGCGCAACACTCTGGCGATGATCCGCAATTCAGGCATCGAACCCGATATCATCGAATACCTGACGGACCCGCCTTCGCGTGAAGCGCTCGTGAAGATGATCGCCGAAGCAGGCTTGACCGTCCGTCAGGCGATCCGGGACAAGGGCACGCCCTATGCGGAGCTCGGTCTCGACAATCCCGCCCTGACCGACGATCAATTGCTCGACGCGATGCTGAAAGACCCGATTCTGATCAACCGGCCGTTCGTCATCACGCCGCTCGGCACCAGGCTCGCGCGCCCGTCCGAAGTCGTTCTGAATATTCTCCCCGACACCCATAAAGGCGCCTTCACCAAGGAGGATGGCGAACAGGTGCTCGATGCCGACGGCAAGCGCATTGGCTGATCTGCCTGCCGTATCCCGGACACATCCGCACTAGAGGCCGAAAAACTAGAACAGCGCGTGAGCCTTAGATCCCCATGACGACGACCAGAACCGAACGCTCCCCTGTCGCGGCCATCCTCGCCCTCGGCCTAACGCAGATCATCGGCTACGGAACGCTCTATTACAGCTTCAGCATCCTTGCGCATGCCATGGCGCGGGATCTCGATTGGTCGTCAGAATGGATTTTCGGTGCGCTGTCCGCAGCGCTCCTGATCGGCGGCCTGGCGGCACCGACAATGGGCAGGTGGATTGACCGCTTCGGCGCCGGCCGTGTCATGACGGCGGGCTCGGCGATCGCGGCGGCAGCGCTTGCAGCGTGCGCATTCGCGCCCGGCAGGATCGCCTTCGTCGCCGCCCTGATCACGATCGGGTCGGCATCCAACCTGGTGCAATATGGCGCCGCCTTTGCGTTGCTCGTCGAGATCAGACCGAAGATCGCCCAGCGTAGCATCACTTATCTGACGTTGATCGCCGGCTTTGCTTCAACGATTTTCTGGCCGATCACCACGGCGCTCAACGCGCATATGTCCTGGCGGCAGGTCTATCTGATCTTCGCGGCGATCAATCTCCTGCTCTGCCTTCCCGTTCATGCGTGGTTGTCACATAGCGTCAGCGAAACGCGTAAACGGGAGAAAAACGAGGCGGCAGAGCACGTCGAACCGAGCCTTCCGGCGTCCGCGCGAACACCGGCCTTCATCCTGATGGTCCTGGGGTTTGCTCTGGAGAGCTTCGTCAACGCGGCACTCCTCGTGCACATGGTTCCGGTGCTATCCAGGCTTGGGCTTGGAGCGATGGCGGTGATGGTCGGCACGCTGTTTGGACCGGCGCAGGTGCTGAGCCGCTTCATAAACATGGTCTTCGGGGGCGGACTGTCGCAGCTGACGCTGGCGTTCATCTCCGCCCTGTTGCTGCCGGCGGCGCTCGTCATTCCGATCGTCAGCGCCCCGTCGGTGCCAGGCGCATTGGTCTTCGCGGTCGTCTTCGGCCTCGGCTCGGGGCTGAGCAGCATCGTGCAGGGAACCTTGCCGCTGGCATTCTTTGGCAGCGAAGGTTACGGGCGACGACAGGGTCAAGTGCTGTCCATCCGCCTGGTGATCTCGTCGACCGCCCCATTTGTCCTCGCGCTCATGATGGGAAATATCGGCGTATCGTGGTCGCTCGCAGTTGCCGCCGTCGTCGGCGCTATGGCCGTCCTCGCATTTGTCGCGATCGGCCGGCTGGCGCAACTGCCTGACCGACCGCATCTCTCGACGCCGTTTGCCGGCGAGCTTCTGGTGAAAGTCGTGACGCCCTGGCAGTGGATCGCCAATCGCCTGCCGGATGTCGAGGCTGCCCGCGTGAAGCCGCCCCGGGTAGAGGACGCGCCAGAGCGCTAGAAGAACGCGCAGCGCCTTTCAATGAAGCGCCGCGCCTTGATATCAATGCGCGCCGGACATGTCGCCGAGCACTTCCTTGGAAGCGACGGTCGAGTCGGCGTGGAGCTTGTAGACCATGGGAACGCCTGTCGCGAGGTTGAGCGCGAGGATCTGTTCCTTGGTCAGGCGGTCGAGCACCATCACCAGCGAGCGCAGCGAATTGCCATGGGCGGCAACCAGCACCTTCTCGCCGCGCAGGACGCGGGGCAAGATTTCCGTCAAGTAGTATGGCCAGACGCGGGCGCCGGTGTCGCGCAGGCTTTCGCCACCCGGAGGCGGGACGTCGTAGGAGCGGCGCCAGATATGGACCTGCTCCTCACCCCACTTGGCGCGCGCGTCATCCTTGTTGAGGCCTGAGAGATCGCCGTAATCGCGCTCGTTGAGCGCCTGATCCTTGAACGTCTTGAGGTCCGGCTGGCCGACGTTGTCGAGGATGATCTTCAGCGTGTCCTGAGCGCGCTTCAGGTCTGAGGTGAAGGCAACATCGAACTTGATGCCGTAATCGGCGAGCGCCTTGCCGCCGGTGTTGGCTTCCTGAATGCCGAGCTCGGTAAGGTCAGGGTTCTTCCAGCCGGTGAAAAGGTTCTTGAGGTTCCAGTCGCTCTGGCCGTGGCGAACGAGGACGAGGGTGCCGCTCATGAAATATGCCTCCGAAAAAGATTACTTTGAAGAAAGCCCGAGCACGTCGAGCATGGAATAGAGACCGGGCTTCTTGTCACGCGCCCAAAGCGCTGCCTTGACGGCGCCGCGGCCGAAGATCGTGCGATCGGTGGCGCTGTGCGACATCGTCACCGTTTCGCCTTCTCCGGCGAAGATCACCGAATGCTCGCCGACAACCGAGCCGCCGCGCAGCGTTGCAAAACCGATTGTGCCCTGCTCGCGCGGACCGGTGTGGCCGTCGCGCACGCGCACCGATTTCGAGGCGAGATCGATGCCCCTGCCCTTGGCAGCCGCGTCGCCAAGCAGCAGCGCCGTGCCCGAGGGCGCGTCGACCTTGCGCTTGTGATGCATTTCGAGGACTTCGATATCCCAATCAGCCGGATCCAGCACACGAGCGGCCTGCTCCACAAGGACGCTGAGGAGGTTCACGCCAAGGCCCGTGTTGCCTGACTTCACGACGCGAGCGTGACGGGCGGCGGCGGCGATCTTCGCATCGTCTTCCATTGAACAGCCGGTCGTGCCAATGACGTGGACGATGCGCGCCTGGGCTGCTAGCGCGGCAAACTCGTTGGTCGTTGCTGGCGTGGTGAAATCGAGAACACCATCGGCATGCAGGAAAGCCTCCAACGGGTCGTCACCGATGACGATGCCGTTCGGACCAAGACCTGCTATCTCGCCGGCGTCCTTGCCAACGAAAGCGGACCCGGGACGCGCGACGGCGGCATGCAAGGTGACGCCGTCGAGCGCATGGATGAGACGGATCAGCGTCTGCCCCATGCGCCCTGCCGCGCCAACTACAACCAGTTTCATCGCAGCATCGGTCATGTCAGTCAATCATCCTATTTGTCAGCGGGCATCCGAGGCTGCTGGCCTCTGCAGATTGTTGAGGCGAGCGTAGAGACCGTCGCTGCGCTGCGCAAGGCTCTCATGATTGCCTTCCTCCATGATCCGGCCTTGCTGCATGACCACGATCTTGTCGGCGCGGACAACGGTCGAAAGGCGGTGAGCAATGACGACCACCGTGCGGCCAACCATGGCCCCATCGAGTGCCTTCTGCACCGCGGCCTCCGATTCCGTGTCCAGCGCCGAGGTGGCTTCGTCCAGCAGAAGGATCGGAGCGTTGCGCACGAGGGCGCGGGCGATCGACAGGCGCTGACGTTGACCGCCGGAGAGCGTCACGCCGTTTTCTCCGACTGGCGTGTCATAGCCTTGGGGCTGCGCCAAAATGAAGTCGTGCGCATAGGCAAGCCGCGCGGCGCGCTCGACGTCCTCATCGGTCGCCTCCGGGCGGCCATAGCGGATGTTGTCGCGGATCGTACCCTCGAAGAGATACGGTTGCTGGGAGACATAGGCCAGTTGCTCCCGCAGCGACTGTTTCGTCACATGCGCAATGTCCTGACCATCGATCAGGATCTGGCCGGCCTTTGGATCGTAGAAGCGCGGAATGAGCGTGATGATCGTCGATTTGCCGGCACCCGATGGCCCGACCAGCGCCGTCGTCTTTCCACCGTCAGCGATAAGGCTGACATCGCGAAGAACTTCATCGTCACCATAGGCGAAGGAGACGTTGCGGAACTCTATCTTGGCTTCGGTGACGACAAGCGCCTTTGCTCCGGGCACATCGCGCTGGTGCGGCACAATGTCGAGAAATTCATAGATCATGCGTGCGTTGACGACGGCGCGCTCCATCTGCACCTGAAGGCGTGCGAGGCGGCGTGCGGGATCGTAGGCCAAGAGCAACGCCGTTACGAAGGAGAAGAAGGCGCCCGGTGGAATGTTCTTATAGATCGTGCCGTAAGCGGCATAGGCAAGGACGCTGGCCACCGCCAGGCCGGCGAAGCTTTCGGTCAGCGGCGCTGTCCGCTCGGACAAGCGGGCGATACGGTTGGCGCGCCGTTCCGCGCTTTCGACGAGCCTGTCGACCTTCTGCCCAAGCTGACGCTCCATCGTGAAGGCTTTGACGATAGCGATACCCTGGATGGTCTCCTGCATCGCGCCGGCGACGTGGCTGTTGACGTTGATTGCATCCTTGGTTGCCACACGAAGCCGCTTCGACACGTATCGCAACGCGTAAAGAAGAGGCGGTGCCAGAATGAAAACCGCAAGGCTGAGCAGCGGATCCTGAATGAACATCACGGCGAGCAGCGAGATAAACGTCAGGAGATCGCGCACTGTCGACGTGATCGTCAGGTTCATCACATCGCGGATGCCGCTGATATTCTGGTTGAGCTGCGCGACGACGTGGGCAGAGCGCGTCTGGTTGAAGTAGCCGAGCGATAGCTTCATCAGGTGCGTATAGGCACGCTGCTGGTACCGCGCCACGATGTTATTGCCGATTTTGGAAAGGACCACCGCCTGGCCGTAGCTCGCAAAGCCGCGCAACACGAAGGCGATGAAGATGGTGAAACAGATCACCCAGACAATGTCCGCACGCCGGTGTTCGAATGCCTCGTTGATGACCGACTTCATGATCCAGGCGGTATATGCCGTCGACAAGGCAACGATGACGAGGCAGCTGATGGCAAAAACGTAGCCCCACAGATGCTCACGGCCGTTTTCCGCAATGATGCGCTTCAAGATGCCGGTGATGCTGTCGCTGGTTACAGGCTTCTGCTGGGTGTCGGGTGCTTGCAAAAATCAGTCTTCCTGTGTGTCAGAACACGCTTGTCCTCATGACTGCGTGCGCTCGCGCGGCTCTATAAAGAGTTGGCGGCCTTTTGACCAGAGCCGTTAGGCCCGCCAGCGGCGGCCGTCCGTCGAGACGCCGAAGCTCTCGGGCTTGCGGGCATAGGACGAAAGCCCTGCAAGAGCCGCAAGCGGGTGCGTAACAACATAGGTCGGGATGGTCGCAAGCAGCGCCGAATGCGGCGCCTTGTCCTCGAATGCAGCCCGGAATTCCGGCTTCCTGAGCGCGGGCAGGATCTTCTGCGAGATACCCCCGGACAAGAAGACGCCGCCGCGGGCCATGAAGATCATCGCCATGTCGCCCGCAACGCGGCCGAGATAGGTCGAGAACAGGCTGATCGTCTCGACGGCAACCGTGTCGGACGCGGCGAGCGCGTGTGACGTGATGTCTGCCGGGTCGGAATAGACTGGCGCGATGCCATCGGCTGCACAGATGGCCCGGTAGAGGTTAACTATGCCCCGGCCGCACAGAATCTGCTCTGCCGAAACCCGGCCTTCGATCGTCTCCACGTGCGGGAAGATCTGCAGGTCTCGCGCTGTTCGTGGCCCGAGATCGACGTGACCACCCTCGCCCGGTACGGGAATCCAGGAGCTTCTTGCGTGGACGAGTCCACCGACACCGAGACCGGTGCCGGGGCCGAGGACAACGCGTGATGCAATCATCTCGCCTGATGCATCGCCAAGGCGTTCCCGATTCTCGTCAGAGAGGTTGGCAATCGCCAGTGCCTGCGCCTCGAAGTCGTTGACGACGAGAACGTCTTCAATGCCGAGGCCACCGATCATCGTGCGCGGCCGGACAACCCAATCGCAGTTCGTCAGCGGTATCTCGTCTCGGCTGATAGGGCCGGCAACAGCAAGGATTGCCGAGCGCGGCCGCAGGCTGCTCTTCTCAAGAATGCAGCTGCGGATCGCATCGTCGATGGTCTCGAAGTCGGCGGTGCGGACGTTGGGAAAATGGATCTGCTCTGCCGCAGCGTCCGGAATGATCGCAAAACGGGCATTCGTGCCGCCGATGTCGCCGATCAGGATCGGGAAAGGCATGGCGGTGTCGCTGGTCTCGAGCTGGGGCATGGCAGGTTCCGTACGTGCGCGCAATTGAGGGCCGGTTACGCGTGAAGGGTGGCAATAAGCTTGTCGGCGGTCGCTTC
>Ga0075367_10000753_pt1 | contig 12627 bp, 13 predicted proteins | sample EndMethybrTD3032_FD_71399 | JGI IMG/M metagenome (GOLD analysis project Ga0075367, IMG submission 71399) | Populus endosphere microbial communities from Tennessee, USA - Endosphere MetaG P. TD hybrid TD303-2 | ecosystem: Host-associated > Plants > Roots > Endosphere | place: USA: Tennessee... | reverse complement strand
ACCGCGAACCCCGCCACCTTCGCCCCGCACCCGGCCACCACGCCCACCACCTCGTGCCCGGGCGTCACTCCGGCCCGGCGCACCGGCAGGTCACCCTCCGTGACATGCAGGTCGGTGCGGCACACCCCGCACGCCCGCACACGCACGAGCAACTCGTCGTCACCGGGGTTTGGGACCGGCTTCTCCACGAACCGGAGGCCGCCCTCCTCGACCGGTCCGGGTGCCACCACCGACCACGCGTGCATCGTCCCGTTCGTCATCCCGCACCTCGTCTGCAGCGCCGAAACCCCGCCACGACCAGTCTGGAACGGACGCGACCGTTCGGCGCGCGCTTCGGCGGACGGATGACTAGCGTGAGGAAACGGACCAAGCGTCGATTCGGGAGGGCCGCAGCCATGGCCGTACAACCTGAAGGAACCCCCTGTTGGGCCGATGCGATGTTCGACGACGTCGAGGGAGCCAAGAGCTTCTACGGCGACGTCCTCGGCTGGACCTTCGGCGAGGCGTCGTCGGAGTACGGCAACTACACACAGGCCTACGTGGACGGCAAGGCGGTCGCCGCCGTCGTACCGCCGATGACCGGCCAGGAGGGCCAGTCGCAGTGGTGCCTCTACTTCGCCTCGCCGGACGCCGCCGCGACCGCCGCGAGGATCAGGGAGCACGGCGGCGAGGTGCTGATGGAGCCGATGCAGGTCGGCGAGTTCGGCACCATGTGCCTGGGCCGTGAGCCAAGCGGCGCCGTCTTCGGCGTGTGGCAGGCCGGCACCCACGAGGGCTTCGAGGCGTCGGCCGTGCCGGGCGCCTACGGGTGGGCCGAGGTCTTCACCCGCGAACCCGAGAAGACCGACGCGTTCCTCCGCGCCGTCTTCCCGTACACGGCACAGCAGATCGTCGACGCCGCGGTCGACTTCCGCCTGTTCAACCTCGGCGACACCACGGTCCTCGGCCGGATGCGGATGGGCGACGAGTTCCCGCCCGAGATCCCGTCGTACGTCAACCTGTACTTCGTGGTCGACGACTGCGACGACGCGGTGTCCAAGGCGACCAAGCTCGGCGGCACCCTGCGCTTCGGGCCGATGGACAGCCCCTACGGCCGTTTCGCGGCGCTCAGCGACCCGCAGGGCGCGAGCTTCTCGGTGATCGACATCGCGACGACCGAGGGTGAGCTGCCGAAGACCGAGGACGTGTCCTAGACCCTGCCGGAGGCCCCGTCCGTCCGTGGCATGATCGAGCCCATGCGTGAACGTGTGGTGGCCGCGTGCGACGGGGCCTCGAAGGGAAATCCGGGACCGGCGGCCTGGGCGTGGGTGGTCTCCGACGACTCCGAGATCCCGGCCCGCTGGGAGGCCGGACCGCTCGGCAGGGCCACCAACAACGTCGCCGAACTCACCGCGCTGGAGCGGCTGTTGGCGTCCACGGACCCGGGCGTGCCGCTCGAGGTCCGGATGGACTCGCAGTACGCGATGAAGGCCGTCACCACCTGGCTGCCGGGCTGGAAGCGCAACGGCTGGAAGACCTCCGGCGGCAAGCCGGTCGCCAACCAGGAACTGGTCGTGCGCATCGACGAGTTGCTCGACGGCCGCTCCGTCGAATTCCGCTACGTCCCCGCCCACCAGGTCGACGGCGATCCGCTCAACGACTTCGCCGACCGCGCCGCCAGCCAGGCGGCCGTCGTCCAGGAACCCGCGGGCAGCGACCTCGGCTCACCGGTGCCGCCGCCCTCCCCGGAAACCCCGAAGGCGTCCGCGCCGCGCCGCAGGCCCGGCACGGCGCGGAAGAACGGCGGCTCCTCCTCGCGCACCATCAAGGCCAAGTTCCCCGGCCGCTGTCTGTGCGGCCGCTCCTACGCGGCGGGCGAGTCCATCGCCAAGAACGCCCAGGGCTGGGGGCACCCGGAGTGCCGTACGGCGGAGGCCGGTTGACCGGCGCCGGTCAGGTGATCACGCCCCGGGCCCTCGCCGGCTTCACGAAGCCGAGCTTGTCGCCGACCTGCTAGGTCAGGCTGTCCGGGTGGTGGCCCATCCGCAGCATCACCTTGGTGCGGTCGTCGTCGAGGCGGCCCGTTTCCAGGCAGTGGGGCCGGAGTGGTCGGCGTCCCGCCTGCTGCTGCCACGGCCACCGGTAATCCTTGGGTGAATGGCAATTCACCGGCTAGGGTGAATTGCCATTCACCGTTTTGTTTCCCGTGCCACCCGCTGGAGTCCCGATGGAGCAGCCCGCACCGATGGTCGAGCCCTCCGGACGGAGGGCCCTGCGGACCCGGCTCACGGTCCCGGTGCTGGCGTTCGGCGGCACGCTGATGGCCGTCATGCAGACCGTCGTCGTGCCGCTCCTGCCCGACCTGCCCCGGCTGACCGGCGCCTCCGCGGGCACCGTCTCCTGGATGGTGACCGCCACCCTGCTGGCCGGCGCCGTCCTCACCCCGGTGCTCGGCCGGGCCGGTGACATGTACGGCAAGAAGCGGGTGCTGATGGCGGCGCTCGGCCTGATGACCGTCGGCTCCGTCACCTGCGCCCTGTCCTCGGACATCGGCGTGCTGATCGCGGCCCGCGCGCTGTCCGGCGCCGCCTCCGCCGTCGTACCGCTGTCCATCAGCATCCTGCGGGACGAGCTGCCGCCCGATCGCCGCGGCAGTGCGGTGGCCCTGATGAGCTCGACCGTCGGCATCGGCGCCGCGCTGGGCCTGCCCGCCGCCGCGCTGATCATCCAGTACTCGAACTGGCACGTCATGTTCTGGGTGACCGCGGCCCTGGGCGCCCTGGGCGTGTCGATGGTCTGGTGGGCGGTCCGCGAGTCGCCCCTCCGGGAGCCGGGCCGCTTCGACGTGCTGGGCGCACTGGGGCTCGCCGTGGGGCTGATCTGCCTGCTGCTGGGGGTGTCCCAGGGCGGCCAGTGGGGATGGGGGAGCCCGCGGATCGTGGCGCTCTTCGCCGGTGCCGTGGTCGTGCTCGCCCTGTGGTGGTGGCAGCAGCTGAAGGCCCAACGGCCGCTGGTGGACCTGCGGTTGGTGTCCAGGCCGAAGGTGGGCCTGTCCCATGTGGCCGCGCTCTTCACCGGGTTCGCCTTCTACGCCAACTCCCTGGTCACCGCCCAGCTCGTGCAGGCGCCCAAGGCCACCGGCTACGGGCTCGGCCTGTCCATCGTCGGCACCGGCCTGGTGCTGCTGCCGGGCGGCTTCATCATGCTGCTGTTCTCACCCGTCTCGGCCCGCATCTCGACGGCCCGGGGGCCCCGCATCACGCTGGCCCTCGGCGCGCTGATCATCGCGTGCGGGTACGCGGTGCGTATCGCCGACAGCCGCGACCTCTGGATGATCATGGTGGGCGCGGCGGTCGTCGGCACCGGCACGACCCTGGCGTACTCGGCGCTGCCCACCCTCATCCTGCACGCCGTCCCGGCCTCCCAGACCGCGTCCGCCAACGGCGTGAACGTCCTGATGCGCACCATCGGCCAGGCCACCTCCAGCGCCGCCGTGGCCGCCGTCCTGGTGCACCACACCAGCCCGGTCGGCGGAGTGCCGGTGCCCACGCTGCACGGCTATCTGATGGCGTTCACCATCGCGGGCGCCGTCGCCCTCGCCGCGAGCGCGACGGCGCTGACCATCCCCGGTGACGCCGGCCGGCGCGGGACACGCCGGGCCCGTGGCCGTGCCCAGGGCGCCCGTGACGAGGCGCTGGAGGGAGCATGAGTGCCGTGAGTACTCCCCCCACCACCGGCGCACCCGCCCGCCGGGACGCCGAGGCCACCAAGACGGCCATCCTCAAGGCCGCCCGTCATCTGCTGGCCCGGCACGCCCACGCCGACATCACCCTCAAGGCGGTCGCCGAACGCGCCGGTGTCAGCGCGCCGTTGATCCTGAAGTACTTCGGCAACAAGGACGCCCTGTTCGCCCGTGTCATGTCCTTCGAGGCCGACGCGGACGCCCTGCTCGACGCCCCGCTGGACGAGCTGGGCCGGCACATGGTCCGGCATGTCCTGGTCAGCCAGTCCCGGCTCGGCGCCGACCCGCTCCTGCGTATCGTCTTCGCGCCCCTGCACGCCGAACAGGGCGACATCCTGCGCGCCAACTTCCGCACCCAGGTCACCGAACGCCTCACCGCCCGCCTGGCCGGCCCCGACGCGGGCCTGCGTGCCGAACTCGCCGTGGCCGCCCTGCTCGGCCTCGGCGTGATCTACGGCCTCGCCCGCGGCCCCCAGGTCCGGACGGCCGCGATCGACGACATCGTGGAGCGCTACGCCCCCCTCGTCCAGGAACACCTCACGCCAGGAACCCCGCGACCGTAGCCACGAACCGCTCGGCGTCGTCGAGCCACGGGAAGTGCCCGGCGCCCGGCTGCACCACGCACTCGCCCTTCGGGAAGAGCCCGGCGAACTCGGCGACCATGGGCGCGGGGGAGTTGAGGTCGACCTCACCGGCCAGCAGGAGCACCGGGGCCTCGAAGCCGGCGAGTTCGGCCCGGGCGGCGGCAGGGTCGAAGGCTCCTTCGGCGCCGAAGACGGCCGCTGCCTCCTGGTTCCGCTGCGAGGCGCCGGCGGCGTGATGGGCACGTGCCTGCTCGTCCCAACGGCCGTACAGGAAAGGCGCGATGGCGTCCCAGCTGTCGGGCGTCGCCCGGCCCGTGGTGATGTCCTGCAGGGCGGCGAACGCCGTCGGGAACCATGGCTCCTCGCGGCGCAGTCGCGCGGTCTCCCGCCGTACCTCCGGCGGTACTCTGAGCCCGACGGCCACGGCGCTCGGCGTGATCAGGGCGAGCCTGTTCACGCGCTCCGGGTAGCGGGCCGCATACAGCACGGCCGGGTTCGTCCCGGCGGAATGCCCGAGCAGGTCCACGGCATCCAGGCCCAAGTGCTCGCGCAGGGCCTCGACATCCTCGACCAGTCGGTCGCAGCGGTAGGTGGCCGGGTCCTCCGGGACCGCGGAGTCGCCGGTGCCCCGCAGATCCAGCAGTACGAGCCGGCGGTGCGCGGACAGGCCGCCGAACTCGCCCAGGTAGGCGGACGCCTGCATCGGCCCGCCCGGCAGACAGATCACGGGTGGGCCGTCGTCGCCGAGGACGTGGTAGGCGAGCTCGGTTCCGTCGGGCGCGATGAAGGCAGTCATGATCGGGAGCCTTTCAGCGGCGCCCGAGGACGGCAACCCCTTGAGCGAACAGCCGGTCGAGGAAGGCGTTGCCGAAGACATGGTGCGGGTCGAGCCGGTCCAGGACCCCGGCCGCCTGCCCCCACACCGCGTCGCCGAACGACGCGGGAATCGTCGTACCCAGCACGTCCTCGTCGCTCCAGACGGCGTCATCGGTGTACGCCCAGCCCTTGGACCACTCGACCCGGGTCAGCGCGCGCTCGTCGTCGAAACGGTGCAGCAGGAACTGCTCCAACTCCCGCAGAAACGCCTCCGCGTACGGTGTTCCGGGCAGTGTCAGGACGTCCAGCCACACGGCCGTGTCCCACTCGGAGTGCGCCTCGCTCTGCCGCAGGGCGGAGAGCAACGGGGCGTGGGCACCGTCGAGTTCGGCGTCCGCCGGGTCGTCGAGGCCGGTCACCCGGATCTCCACCGAGCCGTTGACCGGGAAGCGCCCGAGGGCGGCGTACGCCGTGAGCCGCTCCCGGTAGAAGGACGTGAACTCGGCCACCACGCGCTGGACTTGGGACCGTGTGGTGAGCACGGCATACCCGTTCGCCGTCACCCTGAGCGTCGTCGGCCTGATGTACAGGAGCGTGTTCTTCGACGGCCCCCAGATGTCCGCGGACAGTGTCGCCAGGAGTCCGGCCGCGGCCACGTCGGACTGCGCGTTGCCCAGCACCGGCGCCAGATACCAGGCCGCCCCCGAGGTCATCCGCCCGACCAGGTCCGCCACCACGGTCGGCACGTTGTCGGAGAACGGATAGTTGTACGGCGAGGTCACGTGCCGTGAGGTGAGCGGCTTCGTCGGAGCCACGCTCCACACCTTGAACCACGGGAACTCGGTGAAGGCGAACCAGATCGCCTCGACCCGCCCCGCCTCCTCCAGAAAGCTCGTGAGAGTGCGCCCGTCGGACCCCGGCGCGGCGAAGAGTTCGGTGGCCGGGATGTCCGTACGGCTCAGGCATCGCAGATTGACGTTCGCGCCCACGCGCAGCACGACCTCGGTCACCAGCGAGCGGCCGAGATGGGTGAGCAGGGCGGCACAGTCCGCCTCGTCCCGGTCGTACGTCCGCGGCACGTACGACCCGGCGCCCTCGTCCCACACGACCGCCGTCAGCGACAGCACCAGATTGCTGAGCGAACCGTACGTGTGCCCCGGCAGCCGCTCCTCGTCCTTCGCCGGTACGGCGGAGCCGTGCGCGTCGATGGCGAGCGCGCCGCCCAGCGTGAGATCGCCGGGAGCGGGCGCGGCGGTGACGCCGAGGCCGTGCTCCTCCAGGTAGGTGAGGAGGCCCTCCAGGGTGACTCCGGTGCCGGCGCGCACGGCGGTCGGGGAGTCGAGGGAGAGGCCGGTGAGGTGCGGGGCGGTGTCGACGAGGAGGACCTTCGCGTCGGAGGACGTGCCCTCGGTGATCGTCAGCGGCGACCAGCCGTGCGAGGAACCCCGGGCGCGGACCGTCCAGCCGTGCCCCCAGGCCCAGTTGACGACATCGACCACCTGAGCGGGGCTCGTCGGGGCGCAGGCCCACAGGCCGTCGGCGGTGATCTCGCCGGCCCAGTTGCGGTACGCCGAGCGGTACGGGGCGACGTCGGCCGGGAAGTCCGGCAACTCCTGTGCCGCGACCGCCGGATCGGCGGCGATCAGGACCGGCACGGCGGCCAGGGCGGCGGCCGAGAGCAGGAAGCCGCGGCGGCTCCAGGACGGGTCGCCGGAAGCCTCGGCGGGATGGTTGCTCACTGAACGATCAGTCACGGGGGCCACGCTAGGCGCGCCTTGACACGAGTCCACCCTCTGCCCAATCACCGCACTCATGTGAGTGAACAATTCACCGGTCCCGCACCGGAGCGGCCCATTCCGCGCTCGGGCGTGACGGATGACAGACTGACGCCATGGACGAGCGCACTTTCGGTAGGTCTGATCAGCACGCATCCGTCATCGGTCTCGGCACCTGGCAGCTGGGCGCCGACTGGGGAGACGTCGACGACAAGGAAGCCCTGGCGGTGCTGGAGGCGGCGGCCGAGGCGGGGGTGACCTTCTTCGACACCGCCGACGTGTACGGCGACGGGCGCAGCGAGCAAACCATCGCCGCGTTCCTCGCGGGCCGCCCGGACCTGCATGTACTGGTCGCCACCAAGATGGGCCGTCGGGTCGACCAGATCCCGGAGAACTACGTCCTCGACAACTTCCGCGCCTGGAACGACCGTTCGCGGCGCAATCTCGGCGTCGACCGCATCGACCTGGTCCAGCTGCACTGTCCGCCCACGCCCGTCTACTCCACGGACGAGGTCTTCGACGCGCTCGACACCCTCGTCGAGGAGGAGCGCATCGCCCAGTACGGCGTCAGCGTGGAGACCTGCGCGGAGGCGCTGACCGCGATCGCCCGGCCGGGTGTGGCGAGCGTGCAGATCATCCTCAACCCGTTCCGGATGAAGCCCCTGCGCGAGGTGCTCCCGGCCGCCCAGGAGGCCGGCGTCGGCATCATCGCCCGCGTCCCGCTCGCCTCGGGCCTGCTGTCGGGCAAGTACACCAAGGACACCGTCTTCCCGGACAACGACCACCGCACCTACAACCGGCACGGCGAGGCCTTCGACCAGGGCGAGACCTTCTCCGGCGTCGACTACGCGACCGGCGTCGAGGCCGCCGTGGAGTTCGCCGCCCTCGCCCCGGAGGGATACACCCCGGCCCAGCTGGCCCTGCGCTGGATCGTCCAGCAGCCCGGTGTCACCACGGTGATCCCCGGCGCCCGCTCGCCCGAGCAGGCCCGCGCGAACGCGGCCGCCGCCAGGCTGCCGGATCTCTCCGACGAGACCCTCGCCGCGATCGGCGACCTCTACGACCGCCGGATCAAGGACCAGGTCGAAGGCCGCTGGTAACCGCCCGCGGCCCGCTCACGGCTCCAGGAGCAGCTGCCGTTCCTGTTCCTGGTCGCCGGAGACCGTGCCCTGGTCCTGGGCGGTGAACGCCTGATTCAGCGCGTCGTGCGCCTTCGCCACCGCCTCCGGAGCGCCCTGCACGGTCACCGTCACCGCCCCGGACAGGTGACCGGTGCCCACGGGAGCGGCGGACGGCGGGGCGCCCGCCGGATCGTGCCCGAACCTCGCCGTGTGGACCGTCACCCGGTCGTCGGCGGGCAGCTCCTCCTTCGCATTCCCGAAGGAGGGCTCCAGGACCCGCACGACGGCGCGGGCGTCGGCGGCGGTGGCGCCGCTGAGGGTGAGCGTGAGCTCGGTGCCGGACATGGTCGTGGACTCCTCGGATGGTCGTCGTAGGCCGTCCGCTCCGTGTAACCGCCGTGTGATCGCCCAAACAGTGGTCGTTTCCCGCCCGGCCCGGTCAATTCCGCGCGAACCGGGAACCCGGTCGGGGAAGAGGCACGGGTCGACCGAGCGGGAGGAACCTTGACGGGCTCCAAGAGCGGTGCGGACGTGAACGAGTGGGGCCGGCACGAGACCGAGGAGGAGAGAGCCGACCGCAAGTGGGGCGAGCTGATCCAGGAGGTCCGGGTCGCCCAGACCGGGGTGCAGATCCTGTTCGGCTTCCTGCTCACCGTGGTGTTCCAGCAGAAGTACGCCTCGCTGGAACACACCGACAAGACCATCTACATCGTCACGGTGATCCTGGGTGCCGCCGCGACCGGGGCGCTGATCGGACCCGTGTCCCTGCACCGCCTGGTATCCGGGCAGCGGGTCAAGGCGGAGGCCGTCGAATGGGCCTCCCGGATGACCTACGTCGGCCTGGCGCTCCTCCTCGCCACCATGACCTCCTCGCTCCTGCTGATCCTCCGCGTCGCGACCCACAACGGGGCCGTGCCCTGGATCGTCACGGGAGTCGTCGCGTGGTACGTGCTGTGCTGGTACGCGATCCCGCTGTGGACCCGGCACCGGCATACGCCGAAGTGACCCCGAGGGTGTCGAGCTGCCGGTCGTGCGCCCGGGACAGCACCAGCACCGACACCGCGGCGCCGATCAGCGCGCAGAACATGTCCCACTGCGTGTCCCACACATCGCCCTGCGTGGCCAGGAAGGCGTCCGCGGAGTGTCCGCCGACCACCGCGGCCAGCCACTCCAGCATCTCGAACACGGCACTGAAGGCGAGGCACGCGCACACGGTGAGCGGGGCCAGCCAGCGGCTGCCGCGCAGCGGCGAGGTACGGCTGAGCAGCTCCCGTACCAGCACCGCCGGGACGAAGCCCTGCATGAGGTGGCCGAAGCGGTCGTACGGGTTGCGGTCCAGGCCGAAGGTGTCCCGCACCCAGTCGCCGAGCGGAACCTGCGCGTAGGTGTAGTGGCCGCCCACCGCCAGGACCATGGCGTGCACGGCCAGCAGGCAGCACAGCAGGTTCGTCAGCGGGAAGCGCCGCCAGGCGAGCACCACGAACGGCAGGCCGACCAGCACCCACACGGTCTCCAGGAACCAGGTCGCGCGGTCGCGCGCGCCCCAGGCCGACACGGCCATGCCCAGCACCACGAGGGCGGCGAGCACGGCGGGCAGCTGCCGTCGCGGGACGGCGGAGTGCACAACAGCGGTCATGGGGGCTCCTCCTGGTCAGGAGCCCCCATGCTGGTCGAGCGGGTGGGCGGAGGCATGAGTACGGCTACTCAGCCCCGCCCGGTCGGGACGCTCAGTCCTTGGCGCCGCGCAGGGCGGTCAGGCACGAGTCGATGGCCTGCTGGAGCTCCTCCAGGCGCTGCACCATGTCGTCCTCGACGAACTCCTGCACATCGTCGAAGGTCAGCTCCTCGAAGGCCTTCGTCGCCTTCTGCAGGCTGCTGTAGAACTTGGTCCGCCGCTCCTGGACGCGCAGTTCGGGGTCCGACTCGACCGTCTCGGCGACAAGGGACTTCAGGGTGTCGTAGGCCTCGGAGGCCCACTCGCCGGTGTCCTCGTCCTCGTCGAGCTCGTCGATGAGCGAGAGGTGCCGCTCGGCCTCCTGACGCAGGTCGACCGGTGCGTCGATGGTCTGCCCCGCCGGGGTCTTGACCTGGCCGGACTCGGCGATCTGGCGCACATAGCCGATCCGGTCGGCGGCCCGGCTCTCGGTGGCCACCGCCTTCTTCAGGTCGTCGGTGCGGACGACGTCCCGCGCCAACTCGGCCTGCAGCTCCGGGTCTTCGCGCACCCGGTCGAGCAGCGCCTGGCGGGCCGCCCGGGCCGTGGACGGGTCGGCGAGGATCGCGGCGCGCAGCGCGGTGGGGTTCTCGGCCACTTCGAGGGCCTTGGTGGGGCGGATGCCCTCGGCCTCGGCGGCCTCGGCGATGGCGGTGCCCCGCTCGGAGGTGGCGCTGTTGCGGGAGACGTAGTAGGTCAGCCACACGTCGGCGTCCGGCAGCTCCACCTCCTGGCCCGGCAGCAGCGCCTCGAAGTGCGGCACCATGCCGTCGTCGGCGGCCCGGTCCCAGGCCTTGTAGTAGCGCATCACGCGCTCCGGGGAGCACCCGGCCAGCTCCGCGAACTCCTTCGCGGACACCTTCGGCGTCTCCTCCGCGCCCTGGCCGCCGGGCCGGACGCTGCGGGCCACCATCAGGCCGAAGGTCCAGCCGCCGGTGCGCGCGTAGACCCCGAACTCCCGGGCGTCCCGCGCCACCAGGTCGGACAGGGGTGCGGGGGACGGCTCAGAGGTCTCAGACGCCTCGGACGGGTCGATCGCCAGTGTCACCGATGACTCTCCTGTGCAAAGCTTGTCGGACTGCAGAAGTGCAGACCGGCAGCCTATAGGCACCCGTTGGTCATGGTTTGCCGGGGCTCGGTGCGCCGACGCGCCGACCGTCAGCCGAACGCGTCGTGCAGCGCGGGCAGCAGGGTCTTCTCCGCCCAGTCCAGATACGCCGGCTGGGACTCTCCGCCGATCTGCACGAGTGCGATCTCCCCGAACCCGGCATCGGCGTACGGCCGTACCGCCTCGACGAAGTCCTCGGGGTCGTCGCCGCACGGAATCGACGAGGCGATGTCGTCGGTGGTGACGTACTGGGTCGCCGATTCGAACGAATCCGGGTGCGGCAGCTCGGAGTTGACCTTCCAGCCGCCGCCGAACCAGCGGAACTGCGCGTGCGCGCGCCGCACGGCCGTGTCCCGGTCGGGGTCGTAGCAGACGGGCAGCTGGCCCACCCGCGGCTTGCCCTCGCCGCCGTGCTCGTCGAACGACGTCAGCAGCCCCTCCTCGGGCTCGGTGGCGATGACCAGGTCGGCCGGCCGGCCCGCGAGGGCGCAGGACTGTTCGCCGGAGACGGCGATGCCGATGGGTGGCGGCCGGTCCGGGAGGTCCCACAGCCGGGCCGACTCCACGTCGAAGTGTGTGCCGCGATGGTTGACGTGACCGCCCTTGAAGAGCGCCCGGATGATCTCGACCGCTTCCTGAAGCATCTCGTGGCGTACGTCGACCGACGGCCAACCGCCGCCCACCACATGCTCGTTGAGGTTCTCCCCGGAGCCGAGGCCCAGCCGGAACCGGCCCTCGGACAGCAGCTGCATCGTCGCCGCCTTCTGCGCGACGACCGCCGGGTGGTAGCGGACGGACGGACACGTCACACAGGTCATCAACGGAATGCGCGTGGTCGCCTGGGCCGCCGCGCCCAGCACGCTCCAGGCGTAGGGCGAGTGGCCCTGCGAGCGCAGCCACGGAAAGCAGTGGTCCGAGGTCACCGAGAAGTCGTAACCGGCCTCCTCGGCCCGTACCAGATGGTCGACCAGCTCACGGGGCCGGCCTGTTCGGTCATCATCGTGTACCCGATGTGCGCCATAGCCGCCGGGTCCCCTGCCTCGGCGACGGAAAACGGGCCTGGATCCGCGGTGGATCACCGAGGAGGATGCGGTCATGAGTGCTCGCCCGTTGCCCTCCGCCACCCCCGCCGCCCAGGGCGTCGACGCCGCCGGTGTCCACGCCTTCCTCGACGCCCTCGAAGCCGCCCCGGACATCGAGCCGCACAGCCTGATGATCCTGAGACACGGCCGGCTCGTGGCGTCGGGCTGGTGGGCGCCGTACACCCCGGAACGCCCCCACCTGCTGTACTCGCTCAGCAAGAGCTTCACGGCGACGGCCGCCGGGCTCGCGGCGGCCGAGGGGCTGCTCCGGTTCGACGATCCGGTGATCTCGTACTTCCCGGAGTTCGAGGCGGACATCACCGACCCGCGCAGCCGCGCGATGCTCGTCCGGCATGTGGCGTCCATGTCCAGCGGGCACGAGGCCGAGACGCTGGACCGGGCGCTCGCCGCCGACCGCGCGGAGCTGGTGCGCGGCTTCCTGCTGGTGCCGCCCGACCGCGACCCGGGGACCGTCTTCGCCTACAACCAGCCCACGACGTACACCCTCGCGGCGATCGTGCAGCGCGTCACGGGACAGCCGCTGACCGCGTATCTCCGTCCTCGCCTGTTCGATCCGCTCGGCATCGGCGAGGCGGCCTAGCTGCACGACCGGGCCGGCCGGGAGCTCGGCTTCAGCGGGCTGCACGCCTGCACCGACGCCATCGCGCGGCTGGGACAGCTGTATCTGCAGGACGGGGTCTGGGAG
>Ga0075367_10000751_pt1 | contig 12637 bp, 10 predicted proteins | sample EndMethybrTD3032_FD_71399 | JGI IMG/M metagenome (GOLD analysis project Ga0075367, IMG submission 71399) | Populus endosphere microbial communities from Tennessee, USA - Endosphere MetaG P. TD hybrid TD303-2 | ecosystem: Host-associated > Plants > Roots > Endosphere | place: USA: Tennessee... | reverse complement strand
AAATTCTCGCTGGAGCGGCACCTGACGCTGCCGACGTCGTTCCGCAAGCCGGAGCTCGCCGCGCTCGACCGCGTCGAGGTGGTCGACCCGCTGACGATCCGCCTCCTGCTGAAGACCCCGTTCTCGCCGCTGATCTCGCAGCTCAGCGACCGCGCCGGCATGATGGTGTCGCCGAAAGCGGCCCGGGAAGCCGGTGACAAGTTCGGCCTGAAGCCGGTCTGTGTCGGGCCCTACAAGTTCGTCGAGCGCGTGCCACAGGACCGCATCGTGTTCGAGAAGTCGGACCTGTACTGGAACAAGGCCAACGTGTTCATCGACAAGATCGTCTATCTGCCGATCGTGGATGCAACCGTCCGCCTCGCTAACCTCAAGTCCGGCGGCCTCGATTTGCTGGAGCGGCTGCTGGCGACCGACATCAAGGATGTACGCAGCGACAGCCGGCTGAAACTGTCGACCGCGCTCGAGCTCGGCTACCAGGGCATCACGCTGAACGTCGCCAACGACAAGGCAAAAGGGCCGCTGAGTCAGTCGGCCAAGGTGCGCGAGGCTCTCGACCTGTCGATCGACCGCGCCGCGCTCAACCAGGTAGTGTTCAACGGCGAGTTCGTGCCCGGCAATCAGTGGATCAATCCGCAGCACCCCTACTACCAGAAGAAATATCCGGTGCAGGGTCGCGATCTCGCAAAAGCCAAGGCGCTGCTGAAGGAAGCCGGCGTGACCGGGTCCGTTACCGTCGACTTCATGGTGCCGAAGGGCGCGGAGACCGAAGCGGTCGCGCAGGTCATCCAGTCGATGGCGGCCGAGGCCGGCTTCGACATGAAGATCCGCCTCACCGAATTCGCGACCTCGCTCAAGCAGGGCGAGGCCGGCGAGTATCAGGCCTACCTGATCGGCTGGAGCGGACGCACGGATCCCGACGGCAACTCCTACATTTTCTTCAAGACCAAGGCGCCGCAGAACAACACCGGCTTCTCGAACGCGGAGGCCGACAGGCTGCTCGAAGAGGCCCGGCTGACCAGCGACGCCGCGAAACGCAAGGCGCTCTATGAGCAACTCGCCGGCATCATCCTCACCGAGCGGCCGATCGTCTACATCTATCACCGCACCGTGCTGATCGCGCATACTGCAAAACTCGAAGGTTACAAGCAGATGCCCGACGGCCTCGTGCGCGTGATGGGCCTGAAGCTGAAGTAGGCGCATCGTGCTGAGCTTCCTCGGCCGACGGCTGCTGCAGATCATTCCGACACTGTTCTTCGTGTCGATCCTGATCTTCTCGCTGCAGCAACTGCTGCCGGGCGATCCGGCGCTGGTGATGGCCGGCGAAGAGCGCGATCCCGAAATCATCGCGCGCATCCGCGCCGAGTATCATTTCGACGATCCGATCCCGATCCAGTACATCCACTGGATGAAGGGTGTGCTGACGGGCGACCTCGGCGAATCGCTGCGGATCAAAGTGCCGGTGACCGAGCTGATCAAGCAGAAGCTGCCGGTGACGCTACAGCTCGCCAGCATGGCGATGATCATCGCGCTGTTGATCGGCATTCCTGCCGGCGTGATCTCCGCCGTGAAGAAGGGCACGGCGTGGGATTATGCGGCCAACGCGTTCTCGCTGTGGGGCATCTCGACGCCGAACTTCTGGCTCGGCATCATGCTGATCTTCCTGTTCTCGATCCAGCTCGGCTGGTTGCCGGCCTCCGGCTATGTGAGCCTGCGCGAGAACTGGCAGGCGAGTCTGGCCTCGACCATCCTGCCCGCCTTCGTGCTCGGCAACGCCATCTCGGCGATCTTCATGCGGCACACGCGCAGCGCGATGCTCGAGGTGATGGAGAGCGATTATATCCGCACCGCGCGCGCAAAAGGCGCGAGCGAGCCGAAAGTCATCATCGAGCATGCGCTGCGCAACGCGCTGACGCCGGTGATCACGCTCGGCGCGCTGGAGCTCGGGACGCTGCTGTCCGGCGCGGTGCTGACCGAGCAGATTTTTTCGATCCCGGGTTTTGGCAAGCTGATCGTCGATGCGGTGTTCAATCGCGACTATCTCGTCGTGCAGGGCGTCGTGCTCGTGACCGCCACGACCTACATCACCCTCAACCTGATTGCCGATGTGTTCTACGTGCTCGTCAATCCGCGGCTCCGGAGCTAGGCCGCCATGACCGACACCACGCTGCAAGCCCCGATTGCTGCGAAACCTGCGAGCCGGCTGGACAGCCCTGCCGGACGGGCGCTGCAAAACCTGTTCGAGCGGCCGAGCGCGGTGATCGGCCTTGCCATCATCGTCGTCTTCGTCGGCCTCGCCGTGTTTGCGCCGTTCGTCGCTCCTTATGATCCGGTGGCGACCAGCTGGTCGCTGGTACGAAAAGCTCCCTCGGCCGCGCACTGGTTCGGCACCGACGAGCTCGGCCGCGATATCCTGTCACGGGTCATTTTCGGCACGCGCGCGTCGCTGTCTGCGGGAGTCATTTCCGTCTCCATCGCGGTAGCCATCGGCGTCCCGCTCGGCCTGCTCGCCGGCTATCGCGGCGGTTTCGTCGACGCGCTGATCAGCCGCATCACCGATGCGATGCTGGCCTGCCCGGCGCTGATCCTGGCGATCGCGCTCGCCGCTTTCCTCGGTCCGAGCCTCGGCAACGCGATGATCGCGATCGGCATCACCGCGACGCCAATCTTCATCCGCCTGACGCGCGGCCAGGCGATCAACGTCAAGGTCGAGAATTACATCGAGGCCGCCGAAGCGATCGGCAACTCGTCGCTGCGAATCGCGCTGCGCCACGTGCTGCCGAACGTCGTGCCGGCACTGCTGGTGCAGATCACGCTGTCGATTGCGGGTGCGATCATCGCCGAGGCCGCGCTCTCGTTCCTGGGGCTGGGCCAGCAGCCGCCCGCGCCGTCCTGGGGCAGCATGCTGAACTCGGCGCAGCGCTTCCTCGTCAGCGCGCCGTGGATGGCGGTCTGGCCGGGGCTTTCGATCTTCCTGATCGTGATGTCGTTCAACCTGCTCGGCGACGGCCTGCGCGACGCGCTCGACCCGCGCGAGCAGTAGCGTCAGACCGCGGAGGTTTCCGCATGCGCCTGCCGGCGGCGATGCGCGAGCCGCTTGCGGACCGTCAGCGCGATCACAACCGCGCAGCAGACGCCATAGCCTGCGCTGACGAAAGCGAGCCACGTATCGTGCAGGTTGACGGCCGCATGCAGGGCGGTCGCGACATTCGTGCCGAGCCAGATCGACCAGGTGGCGTAGGAGATGGCCGATGCGCCATTACCGTCGCGCGCGATACACAGGATTTGCGGCGCATACGACACCAGCCGGATGGTGCTGAACGTCGCAAACATGATCCAGATGGCATTGGATGCCGTCACAAGTCTCACCCGGCGTTCGATGAGCGTTCGCAACGCCTTTTCCCGCAAGAAGCGGAAAATAGCCTCCTCCGTTCGTATGAGAAGTTGATGGAACCTGCAGGTTGACAGGCCTCGACCGGCGCGTGAATTCGGCGAGACAAGACGTTGCAAAGACAGGCACGAAATCGCCCGAGCGACCCGGCGCTCAATATACCTGCATCGGCAAAATTCCTCCGGGCCCGATCAGCAGACCCCAGGTGTCGTCGCCTGCGACGACCAGCTCGCCGCTCTCGCCTGCCTTGCCGCCTGTGCGCAGCACGTAGCGATACTTGCCGGGCTTCAGCTCCAGCGACGGACCGTCGGGCGTCTTGCCGGCGCCGACGCCGGCTGGGACCTTGATCGTCCGGTTGTCGATCGTCACCGAGGCTTCACGATCGCTGAGGTTGCCGAGAATGACTCTTGCCTTGCCCGGAGGCGGCAGGATGCCGGCCTTGCCCGCTTCGGTCGGATACTTGATGGCGATGTTGATCGTCGTCTCCTTGGCGGTGCGCCCGAGCTTGAGCCATGCCGGCCCGTCGGGTGACGTGAAGGCAAGCCTGACGTCGTCCGGCTTCAGCACCGCACCGTCCGGCAGCTCCTTCCATTCGCGCTTGCCGAGCTCGCGGCGATAGAACGCCAGCACCGAGCCGATGTCGGACGGCACCTGCGCGTTGAAGTCGCGGCGGAACGCGGTCTTCGATCCCTGCGCCGCAAACTGACCCTGCGAGCTCATCGTGTAACGCTTCGGCACCGGAAAACCCGACGCCTCGTCGGCTTCCAGCCGCTCGGTCTCGCGCGTCGGATCGGCGGGCACCTGCAGCGCGGTGCCGCTCGCCGAGACTTTCGCCTTGCCGGAAAACAGCATCACGGTCATGTCGAGCTTCTGGCTACCTTTGCGGAAATCCATCGAATACATGGTCGGGCCATTGATAACGCCGCGCTCCTCCTTCCAGCCGAGCGGCTTCAACGTCTCGCGGTAGAAGGTTGCAACCGACTTCGGCGTCGACGGCGAGGTGAAATCGAGTTTCCCGTCGTTGCCGTCGAATTTCACGCCGTCCGCATTCTCGGGCAGTGGAATCGGCGCCGACGAATTCGCCATCGGCTTGATGCTTTCGACCGGCGCGGCCGCGGCTTCAGCGACCTGCGCACGACGCTTGGCTTCCGACGCCGCGACGAGCTCCTGCGCCTGCGAGACCGCATCGCGCATCCATTTTGCGTCGGCCTCCTTTTTGGCGCGCTCGCGCGCCGCCATCGCCGATTGCGATATCTGCGCGTTGAGCTTCGCCGTCGTGAAATCGTAACGCCGACCGAGCTCGAGCACTGCGGTCTCATCCGGTTTGGTGAAGGTGATCCGCGCCTCGCTATCGCTGATAGCGGCACCGGTCGCCTGCTCGCTCCAGCCGCGCAGGCTCATCTCGCGGCGATAGAAGGCGAGCACCACGGGAAGCTCGGCGATGACGAGCGCATGCGATTCACGCCGCGGCGAGTCGGCGGATCCGGTGCTGCCGACGGTCTTGGTTCGCTCCGGCGCGGGCAGCCCAGCAAACTCCTTGTAGAGCGCCAGCTCCTGCGGCAGGCCGAACGAGGCGATGCGGACGTCGACGACCGTCTTGTCGCCATTTCGCTGCAACGTCAGCGCAATCGGCGCGCTGTTGCGGTCGCGCCCCTCGCGAATGAAATAGACGCGCTTGCCGCCGTCTGCGGCGTCCGTCAGTTGTGCATTCGGCCAGCGCGCGGAAATCGCCGCGGGCGCAAGCGGCGACCAGCCCTCGCCCGAAAAGCCCGAGGTGAAGAAGTCGAGCGCGGCCTCCACTGTCATGCCGGTGAGGCAGCGCAGATACGGCCTGTTCTCGTCATAGACGATATCCGTCGCGTCGCCCGGAAACGGCACATTCGCAGGAATCGAATTGTTATGGCTGTAGGAGATGCGCGAGGCATCGGCCTTGCCCGCAGACATCGTGAACGACACGTAAATGCCGGTCTTGCCGTTCTTGAAGCGCAGGCTGGAGCGCGGGCTGTCCTGGTCCGGCGTGCGATAGCGCATCCAGCCGGCCGCGCCGAGCGCCTTTTCCGTCGCCTCGATCGTGTTCGGCACCGACGACGGATAAACATAGGTCACCGAGCTGCGCGAAACCTCGCGGTCCCCGGCGATCTCCGCGCCGTCCGGCCTGGGCACGCTGGTCACGTCAAAACCCTGCGCGTGCGCGCCTGCGGCGCAGCCCGCGAACACGGCGGTTGCAACAAGCCACGCGGCGACTTTCGGTGATTTGACCATGCCCACTCCCAGCGTTCGGACACAGGTCCGCTGGAATTGGTCCCAAATCGCAGGCGTTCGGTTCAAAACGGCCAAATCACCACGTGCGGTAGTGGCTGATGCGCAGGAACTCGCGCAATCCGATCGACGTCGCCAGGCGAATGGACGGCAGGTTGTCCTCGCTCACCTGATAGCGCGGGATCAGGGCGCGCCGCTGCAACTCGTTGAGCGCGGTGCGCACGACCCGCGCGGCCAGGCCGCGCCCGCGATGCTCGGGCGGCGTCAGCACGCCGCCGATCTCCCATACCTTTTGATAGTTCTCGAACGCAAAGCAAAGCGAGCGAGGCTCGCCATCCTCTTCCAGTGCGCAGACGAATGCGCGTCCCGACGACAACAGCGAGCACAACCAGTCCTTCGCATGACCCTGCGCTGCAAACAGGTGAAACGCGGCTTCGGATGCCGTCGTGGCGAGCGACACGTCGTCATCGGCGGCAAAGGCGGATTGGCTGTCGGCCGTAAAAGACAGGAAACCCATCGCTCGCTGGATCGGAAAGCTGGCTGCGACCACGTCCCGGTCGGCCTCGGTCGCAAGCTTGAAAACGACGTTGCGCCGAGCCGGCACCGCCGCGAGCAGCCGGCGCGTCAGGTCCGGATCGTCGCTCGATAGCAATGCGGCGAACTCGGCCTCCGGATAGGTCTCCCGATCAAACGCGTTGACGCTCGTATCCAGGAGAACCAGCGTGCCGTCGCCCTGCTCCACGGATATCTGCTCGACCGAAACATGCTTCGGAAAGGCTTCGATGTGCTTCAGGAGCACGATATTGCGCAGCGGATCGCGCTCCAGCCGGCTCACGGCCGCGCGCAGAGTGTCGGACGAACTGATCTCCATCGAAGGTCCCGGCAGACTAGATCCACCCGAGTATAGCGACCGCCAACCGGAGCGTCACGACCGCTTCACATCGATGTAGCAATCAGCCGTGACAATTTGCTGCGAGCCGATCCGGCTCCTCCCTTTTGGCCCAACGGCAGTCGAGATCCGGCGATGTCAGCGCAGCCCGCCTTGCAATCCGCCCCTGAGGCGAGCACCGAGGACGCCCCCCATCCCCGCACCGGTTCGCACGGCCCGTTCGGCATCGTGCCCGGCCTCGTCTGGGCATTCCGCTTCGCGCCGGACGGCGCAGCAGCTCCGGTCGATCTCAACAAGCCGATCGAGGTCGATCACAACAGCTGGCTGTGGCTGCATCTCAATCTCTCGGACACGCGTGCCCGCAACTGGATCGCCGAAACGGACCTGCCGGCATCGGCGCGCACCGCCCTGCTCGCGGCCGACTCGTTCCAGCAGCTGCATCCGTCCGACGAGTGCATCTACGGCGTGTTCGCCGATCTGATCCGCCACCTCGACACGTCGAGCAAGACGCAGCTGGGCTTCCTGCACTTCGCCATGACCGAGCATCTGTTGATCAGCGGACGGCATCATCCGCTGACCGCGCTGGAGGCGACACGCCAGGAGCTCGAGGAGGGCCGCAGGCTGAAGAGCGTCGCAGGGCTGCTCGAGATGATCATCGAGCGGGTTGCGGCCGCGATCGAGAAGGCGGCCGAGGCGCTCTCGACCGAGCTCGACGCACTCGAGGAGCAGCTGCTGACCGCGCTGCCCGACGATCACCGCGCGCGGTTGAGCAGGATCCGCCGGGCGAGCCTGCGCATCCACCGGCAGGTGGCCGGGATGCGCGCCTCGTTCCAGCGCCTGGAGCGCGATGAAGTCCAGCTCAAACCGTCGTTGCGGGTCGCCGCCGCAAAGCTCGCCCAGCGGCTCGATGCGATCGATCACGAGGTCTGCGCGATCCGCGATCGCGCGCACCTGCTGCAGGAAGAAGCCGCCGACAAGCTGACCGAGGAAACCAACCGGCAGTTACGCCTGCTCACGGCGGTCACGACGCTGCTGCTGCCGGCGACGTTCGTGACCGGCGTATTCGGCATGAACGTCAAGGGCCTGCCGCTGACCGAGGACACCACCGGCTTCCTCTGGGCGATGTTGTTCATCGCAGCATCGTCTGCCGCGATCTACGTGCTGATGCGCCGCCTCGGTATCCTGCGCTGAACGACAAACGCATTCTTCTCTCCTCATCCTGAGGAGCGCGAAGCGCGTCTCGAAGGATGCAGGCCGAGACGTCTCGGCCTCGTGGTTCGAGACGCCCTGCTTCGCAGGGCTCCTCACCATGAGGGTCCGGGACGATGGACGCCGCTCTCAACTACTCCGCGGCCTGCGCCAGGCCTTCGGCGTCCTTGTTGTAGTCGAACACCACCCGACCGTAAGGCAAGGTCAGGTCGGCGAGGAAATGGTGCGCGCCGACAATACGCTTGACTGGAAAGTCGGCGACCGGTGCATTGACATGCGGCACCAGGTGCAGGCGGCCCGGTCCGATCCACGAGCCTTTGACGTTGATATCGGTGAGATTGATGGCGACGAGCTGGGCGACCTCGGCCCGGCCGTCGACGCCCGGGATCAGCTTCAGGTTGATCTGCGTCTTGGAGAGAGCCGCGGTGGTCATTTCGCCGTTGCCGGCCATCGCCTCGTGCTTGTAGCCCATCGTCCCCATCGCCACGAGCTGGCCAGCATATTCCAGCGTGCCGGTCAGCGTGTCCTTCACCACCTCGAGTTTCGGGTGCGCGTACTTCTTGGGAAAGCCCCAGATCTCGCGGCCGGCGGCGATCGGCGGATCGTCGTCGAGGTACATCTGCGAGACGAAATTGACCTCCTCGCCTTCGAAGCGCGCCGGGATGACGAGACCGGATTCGGTGTAGCTGCCGAAGCCGGAGCTGTCCGGCATCTTGATCCATTCGTATTTGACGATCGGCTGCTCGAGCGGCTCCAGTGGCTCAGGCAGCCCGGCACGGATCAGCTCCGGATCGGTCTCGTAGCTGATGACCAGGAACTCGCGGTTGATGAAACGATAAGGACCCGCCGGATAGCTCGGCCCCGCGGCCGGCATCGAGGGAAGTCTCAGAACGTCTGCCTTGCGCATCTTTGATCTCCCTCAGTGCGCGGTCCAGCCGCCGTCGACCGCCACCGTGGTGCCGGTGATCGAGCGGGCATCGTTGGAGCAGAGGAATGCTGTCACCGCTGCGATCTCGTCGACCTCGACAAAACGCTTGGTCGGCTGCGCTGCGAGCAGCACGTCACGCACCACCGCCTCCTCGGAGATGCCGCGGGCCTTGGCCGTCTCGGGGATCTGCTTCTCGACCAGCGGCGTCAGCACGTAGCCCGGGCAGACCGCGTTGACGGTCACGCCGTGCTCGGCGACCTCGAGCGCGGCCGTCTTGGTGAAGCCGGCGATGCCGTGCTTGGCCGAGACGTAGGCGGACTTGAAGGGCGAAGCGACCAGCGCATGCGCGGAGGCGATGTTAACGATGCGCCCCCAGCCCTTCTCCTTCATGCGCGGGATTGCGAAACGGCTCGCATGAAACGCGCTGGAGAGATTGATGGCGATGATCGCGTTCCACTTCTCGATCGGGAATTCCTCGATCGCCGCCACGTATTGAATGCCGGCATTGTTGACCAGCACGTCGGTGCCGCCGAACTCGCTTGCCGCGAGCGAGATCATCTGTTCGATGTCCTCGGGCTTGCTCATGTCTGCGCCGCTGTAGACGACGCCGACGTTGTGCTCGCGCGCGAGTTTTGAGCGGGTCTGCTCGATCGCCGCCGCATCACCGAAACCGTTGAGGACGATATTGGCGCCGAGGCCGGCGAGCTTCTTTGCAATCCCAAGCCCGATGCCGCTGGTCGAACCCGTCACGACTGCCGTTTTTCCGGTCAGCATTCTGCCCCTCCTGAAAGGTGGCCGCGCAAACGACAATTCATGACGTCCGGTCGCGCGCGGCCACAGTCCACTATCGTTAAGGGCTGCGACTGAAAGAGATGTGACAGTCCATCGATGCGACGATGACAGCGCACGGCTGATCCGCCGCCGCAGACGCTCTTGCGTCACGAGGCAGTCACCGACGGTTCGCAATATCGCGCCGAACTGGGGAGCAGCTCAAAATGGATGCAAGAGTAGGCGACTTTCAACGAGAAGGGATTTCCCACGGCTGGCGGCCGGACCGCTGTCATCGCGTCGCACTGGTCCTGCAGGGCGGCGGCGCGCTCGGCGCCTATCAGGCGGGCGTGTACGAAGCGCTGCACGAGGCCGGCCTCGAGCCCGACTGGGTCTGCGGCGTGTCGATCGGCGGCATCAACAGCGCGATCATTGCCGGCAACCCGCCGGAAAGGCGGCTGCAAAGACTTCGTATCTTCTGGGACCGGATTACGGACCGGAAAGTCTGGCACTACACGCCCGACGGCGACATCTATCGCAAGGCTCGCAACATGACGAGCTCGTTCATGACCACGACGCTCGGCCAGCCCGGCTTCTTCAAGCCGCATCAGGTCAATCCGTGGTGGAGCCCGGCCGGCGCCAGGACCGCCACCAGCTACTACGACACCCAACCGCTGCGCGAGACGCTGCTGGAGCTGGTCGACTTCGACCTCATCAACAGCCGGCCGGTGCACTTCGCGGTCGGCGCCGTCAACGTACTGAGCGGAAACTTCCTCTACTTCGACAACGTCAAGGAAGTGATCGGACCGGAGCACGTGATGGCGAGCGGCGCACTGCCGCCGGCGCTACCGATGGTGAAGATCGGCACCGACCATTTCTGGGACGGCGGCATCGTCTCGAACACGCCGCTGCAGCACCTGCTCGACCAGCAGGACCGCAAGAATTCGCTGGTGTTCCAGGTCGACCTGTTCAGCGCGCGCGGACTGCTGCCGCGCGACATCCAGGAGGTGATGGCCCGGCACAAGGACATCGTCTACTCCTCGCGCACCCGCTACAATACCGACGTCTATCGCAAGACCAACCAGCTCAAGACCGACCTGTATCAGGCGCTGTGCAAGGTGCCGGAGGACCAGCGGACGGATCGCGAACGGGAGCTGCTCCATCAGCTGAGCGAGCTGCCGGGAATGACGATCCTCCAGCTGATCTACCAGCAGAAGGCCTATGAGGGCCACGCCAAGGACCACGAGTTCTCGGCAACCTCCATGCGCGAGCACTGGCAGAGCGGGCTCGAGGACACGCGGCGCACGCTCATGCGACGCGATTGGCTGCAGATGCCGGCGGAAGGCACAGGCGTCGTGATCCACGACGTGCATCGCGAAGAGCGATAACGACCCATCCGATATTCCGGCAAAGTAAAAGCGGCGGCCACTTGCGTGACCGCCGCTTTCATTTGGCCTTCGGCCGGAGGAGCAAAACCCATCCGGCCGTGCGGGGGCCGAAACCTCAGAAGATGTTGAGGAACAGGATGTAGAGCGAGGCCGACAGCGTGATGGCGGCGGGCAGCGTCAGCACCCATGCCATCAACAGGTTGCGGATGGTCGCCATCTGCAGTCCCGATCCGTTCGCCGCCATCGTTCCGGCAACACCGGACGACAGCACGTGGGTGGTCGACACCGGCAGACCCAAAACGTCCGCCGCACCAATCGTGCCGGCGGCCACGAGCTCGGCGGAGGCGCCCTGCGCGTAGGTCAGGTGCGACTTGCCGATCTTCTCGCCGACGGTGACGACGATGCGCTTCCAGCCGATCATCGTGCCGAGGCCGAGCGCGATCGCCACCGCAATCTTGACCCAGGTCGGGATGAATTTCGTCGCGTTATCGAGCGACTTCTTGTACGCGCCGAGCGTCGCCGCCTCTTCCTTCGACAAGCCGTTTTCCTTGTCCTTGAGCAGGAAGCGGACCGCCTCGGAGGTCAGGTACATGTCATTACGGGTGTTGCCGACGGCTTCTGCCGGCACTTTCGCCAGCGAGCCGTACTGCACCACTTCCTGAGCGACCTGCTGCACCAGCAGCGACAGCGAGGGATATGTTCCCTCGTTGATCTTCCGCTGCGAGACGTAGAGCGTAACGGCCGGACGCGGGTCGCCGATCACGTTGTAGCCTGCGGCCTGTTTGGCGATGACGGCGGCCGCCTTGTCGGAGGTGACCTTGAACTCGGCGACAGCGCTCTCGGGCAACGCGCGGTTCAGCGCATAGGCGGTCGGCACCGTGCCGATCAGAATCAGCATGATCAGGCCCATGCCCTTCTGACCGTCGTTGGAGCCGTGCGCGAAGCTCACGCCGGTGCAGGTCGCGATCAGGATGCCGCGGATCCACAGCGGCGGCGGCTGGTTGCCCACCGGTGCCTGGTAGAGGGCCGGGTTGCGAACGATGAACTTCAGCGCCAGCAGCAGGATCGCCGCCATGCAGAAACCGAACAGCGGCGACAGCAGCAGCGAGTAGCCGATCTCGGTGGCTTTCGTCCAATCGACACCCGAGGTACCGTCCTGGCCGCGCGCCAGCGCGTTGGCGACGCCGACGCCGATGATCGAGCCGATCAGCGTGTGCGAGGACGACGCCGGCAGGCCGAGCCACCAGGTGCCGAGGTTCCAGATGATCGCGGCGATCAACAGCGCGAACACCATGGCGAAGCCCGCGCCGGTGCCGACCTGGAGGATCAGCTCGACCGGCAGCAGCGAGATGATGCCGAAGGCGACAGCGCCGCTGGACAGCAGCACGCCGAGGAAGTTGAAGAAGCCCGACCACACGACCGCGAATTCTGCGGGCATCGAATGGGTGTAGATCACAGTCGCCACGGCGTTGGCGGTATCATGGAAGCCATTGACGAATTCGAAGCCGAGCGCGATCAGCAGCGCCACGAACAGCAGCATGAACGGCAGATAGGTCGTGACCCGCGCGCCGGTGGAATCCACGTCGATATAAAGGCTGTAGGCCACGAACAGCAGGCCCGCCGCGAGGACGCCGAAAAAGAGGATCATCGTCAGCGGGTTGAATCCCTTGTTGAGGTTGGGCCGCTTGGACGGCGCTGCCGGCTGTATTGAGCCGGGCAAAGCTAAGTCGGACATCGCACTCTCCCCATTAAAACTGCGGGGACCGTCGTCCCGCGAAGTGACGTGCGCGTGACAGTTCGATGAAGAG
>Ga0075367_10000750_pt1 | contig 12640 bp, 12 predicted proteins | sample EndMethybrTD3032_FD_71399 | JGI IMG/M metagenome (GOLD analysis project Ga0075367, IMG submission 71399) | Populus endosphere microbial communities from Tennessee, USA - Endosphere MetaG P. TD hybrid TD303-2 | ecosystem: Host-associated > Plants > Roots > Endosphere | place: USA: Tennessee... | reverse complement strand
CAATACATCGAGGTACCAAAGCCGCTGCCGTTGCCCGGCCAGTTGAAACCGGTAACGAAGACTGGCGAAAAGCAAAAGGACGAACGGCCGCCGAAGGATCGTGTGACCGGCGCCAACGCGGCCGCGCGGATTGAACCCGTCAAGGATGGCTACATCAATGCCATCCAGGTCTATCCCTACACCAAGGGCGCGCTCTACCAGCTCTATGCTGCCGTCAACCAGATCACCGACATTGCCCTGGAGGCGGGCGAGAAGCTGGTCTCCGTATCGGCCGGCGATACGGTGCGCTGGGTGGTGGGTGACACTACCAGCGGCGAGGGCAAGGACGCGATAGTTCACATCCTCGTCAAGCCGATCGGCGCTGACCTCGAGACCAACCTCGTCATCACCACCGACCGGCGCACCTATCACCTGGAGATGCGCTCGTCGCAATCGACGTACATGGCGTCGGTGTCCTGGACCTATCCGGCATCCGAGCTGCTGGCCCTGAAGAAGCAACGCGCGGAGATCGAAGCCGCAACGACGGCGCTGACCGACACCGGCATCAACATCGAGCAGCTGCGGTTCCGCTATCGCATCGAGGGTGACGCGCCCTGGAAGCCGCTTCGTGTCTTCGACGACGGCGCCAAGGTCTACATCCAGTTCCCATCCGGCCTGGCGCAGAGCGAAGCGCCGCCCCTGTTCGTCATTGGGCCCGACGGCAAGCCGGCTCTCGTCAACTACCGCGTCCGCGGCACCACCTACATCGTCGACCGCCTGTTCGCGGCCGCTGAGCTGCGGCTCGGCACCGCCCCGCAGCGTGTCGTGCGCATCGTCCGCACCGACGCCGTCTGGCACGAGGTGCAGCCGTGACGGACCAATCCTCCAAGCAGCCGGGCAGCCAGGCGGGGAAGGTACCGCCTGAGCAGCTAGAGCTGCGGGCGCGGCCACAACTCGTCACGCGCATCAATCGCAAGGTGCTGATCGGCGGTGCGGCGATCGTCCTGCTGTTCATTTCCGGTATCGTGCTGGTGGCGTTGAAGCCGCCGAGCCTGAGGATTACGAGCCCGACCGAGCTCTTCAACGTCGAGCACAAGCCGATCACCGATGCGTTGTCGAAGCTCCCTTCCTCCTATGAGGGCGTGAAGCCCGACAAGAAGCCGGAAGCCAAGCGACCGACCACGCTGGCACCTGGCATCGTGCAGCTGAAGGAGCCCAGCAACGATCCGATCGACGAGGCCGAGCGGCTGGAGAAGGTCCGTCTTGCCCGCATGGCCGGCCAAGCACGTGAGAGCCAGGTCTTCTTCCGCCTGCAGTTGAAGACGACGCCGCGCGAGGTGGTGAAGGCAGAGGTCGTTCCAGATCGCGTCCCGAGCACCAAAGCACCGGACAACGACGTGACCAACCTGTCACTGCTGCAGGCGTCCTTGCGCGCGCGTGCACTTGCCGGCGGAGATCTGGACCTGCAGGCGAATGACCCGACCGAGCAGCTGCGCAAGTTGTCCTTCTTCAAGGCAGGGCCTGACAAGGACATCTACAATCCACATCGGCTTGAGAAACCAGTCTCCCCCTGCCAGCTGATGGCCGGCACGATCATTGCCGCCAGCCTGGTAAGCGGCTTGAACTCGGATCTCCCCGGCTTCGTCATCGCCCAGGTGACGGAGAATATATTCGACAGCATCGCCGGCCGGCATCTTCTGATCCCGCAGGGCTCCCGTCTGATCGGCAAGTACGACAACGTCATTGCCTTCGGACAGGAACGAGCCCTCGTCATCTGGCAGCGCATCATCATGCCCGACGGCGCGTCCGTCGTGATCGACAACCTGCCGGCCACCGACACCGGCGGATACGCGGGCCTCGCCGACCAGGTTGACCTCCACACCTGGAAATTGCTGAAGGGCGTCGCGCTCGCAACTGTGCTCGGCGTCGGGAGCGAGCTCGCCTTCGGCTCCTCCGACAACGACCTTATCAAGGCCCTGCAGCAATCCACTCAGTCGACCACCAACCGCGCCGGCCAGCGTCTCGTCGAGCGGTACCTCAACGTGCAGCCGACCATCACGGTGCGCCCCGGCTGGCCGCTCCGCGTCATCGTGCACAAGGACATCATCCTGCAGCCCTACCGCCAACCCGCCTCGAAGTGATCGACGATGGAGAAGCAAAAAATGAGCTTGCCCAGACTGCTTGACGCCTATCTGGCCTTTCCGGCCTGGTTCAATCCGCGGCCGCGACCCGATCCAGACCTAGGCGACTATCCGATCCGCACCAGCGAGAAGCTGCGCTTCGCCGATACCGATCGCAATGGACATGTCTCCAATGCCATCTTCGCCGTCTGCTGCCAGAACGCCCGCATGGAGCTGCTGCACGATAAAACGCGAGTTCCACTATCCATCGATGCGCAATTCGTGGTCGCGCGGCTCTCGCTTGAGTTTCTCAAGGAGATGCACTGGCCGGGGACGGTCGAGATCGGTACGCGTCTCAGCCGGGTCGGTGTGTCATCCATCAAGTTAGACCAATCCCTCTTTGTCGATGGGTCCCGCGTCGCCAACGCGACCTCGACAGTCGTGCTCATCGACCGAGCAACCCGGCGCGCAACACCCTTTCCGGCAGAGACTGTGGTCGCTCTGCGCGCACTCGCGAACGGTGCGCAGCACACCAATCCGCGACCTAATGGTGTCGCGATGATCACGACCAACGGAGTCAGCAAGGAGTAGGACCCATGCCCGTGATTGGAACGTTCTCCGCCATCAAGGACGGTTATGCCGGCACCATTCGAACGCTTACCGTCGCCGCGAAAGTGCGGGTTGTCGCCAACGACCGTAAGGAAGGTCAGGCAGGCCCGGATTTCCGCATCCTGGCAGGTGCGGCAGAGATCGGCGCCGCCTGGCGACGCACCAAGCAAGGAAGCGAGGAAACCTACTTGTTGGTCAAGCTCGATGACCCCGCGTTGGCGCAACCCATCTGGGGCGCATTGCTCGAGGCCACGGAGGACGGCGTCGCCCGCCTGGTCTGGCGCCGAGACCGCAAAGACGAGAGTGAGCGAACCTCCCCCTAAGCAACACCGTTGTCGAGGATAGCCACATGCCACGTGGGCGCCTAATCGCTTCGGTCCTGCTGCCGTTTGCGGCTGGATATTTCCTTTCCTACGTGTTCCGGACCGTCAACGCAGTCATCGCCACCGACTTAGCGGCCGAGTTGAACCTCAATGCCGCTGATCTTGGCCTTCTCACGAGCACCTACTTCCTCGTTTTCGCCGCCGTACAATTGCCCCTCGGTGTTCTGCTCGATCGAGTAGGGCCAACTCTGGTGCAGAGCGTCCTCATGCTGGTAACCGGCGTCGGCGCTCTGGTGTTTGCACTCGCCGACGGCTTCGTTGGGCTGATGGTCGGTCGGGCGCTCCTCGGCCTGGGTGTCTCCGTCGCGTTGATGGCAGGTGTGAAGGCTATCTCCGTCTGGTTTCCGTCCGACCGCTCGTCATTGGCGACCGGCTGGCTCGTGATGCTTGGTGCTCTGGGCGCGCTGACGGCCACCGCGCCGGCTGACTTGGTTGTCCAGGCTGTGGGCTGGCGCGGTCTGTTTGTTGCGCTCGCCGGCCTGTCGGGATTGACCTCACTGCTGGTGCTCTTCGCCGCCCCGGAACCGGCGACGACCAAGGCGGCTGTCCTGCCAATGGCCACGTTCTCGACAATCTACAGAAGCGCACACTTCTGGCGGGTTGCTCCCTTATCGGCGTTTGGCGTGGGTACGTCTTGGTCCCTACAGGGTTTGTGGGCAGCACCCTGGCTTCGGGACGTCAACGGCTTCGAGCGGTCCATGATCGTTGATCACCTCAGCGGCATGGCGATAGCCGTGTGCGTCGGCGCGCTGCTGTTCGGCGCAGGTGCTGATCGCTTGCGCACGGCTGGTTTGAAGGCGGAAAATCTGCTCGCTGCGACCCTGACTTTGTCTGTGCTCGGACAGACAGCATTGATCCTGAATTGGCCACTACCACCGCTGCTGCCCTTCGCGATCATTGCAGCTGCGGGTGCGGCGACCGTGCTGAGCTTCGCTGTCATTCGCGCACATTTCCCAAAGGCCATCGCAGGCCGGGCCAACGGAGCCCTCAATCTGCTCCACGTCGGCGCGGCCTTCGCCGTGCAGTCCGCAACGGGGTTCTTGATCGCACAGTGGCCCGACAGCCAGGGCAGCTACCCGGTGGAGGCGCATCGAACTGCGATGGCCATTATCCTGGCGCCGCAACTGGCATCCTTTGTTTGGTTTGCGCTCGCCTTCCGCGTGCGCAAACTTTGGATGAAGCCATCCGCACCTTTGGTCTCTCGAGCATACAACACCAGGCTTTTGCCCAGCACTCGCTTTGGCCCGGTGACCGGCGACCGCTGGCGGGTGGCCGCGATCGCGTCGATCTGTATCTGCGTGGCCTTGGCAACGGTGCTGGCCTCGACCGTTGGAGTTTCGCAGGCTGATCTATTCAGCGCCGGAGTAACCTGGGCCGCGGCGCGAGCCGACACGCATTTGCGATTGCTGCCATGACTGAACCGAACAAAATGCTGCGGGGCAACAAGTTCGAATTGGGAGGCAAGATTGACGCAGCCGCTGCCGTCCCGGTCGAATCTCATCATGCGCAGCCGAAGGCCATTCCAGACCTCGCAAATGGCAAAGACGAAGAGCTTTGGAGTATAAAAACGGTATCTCAGAAGACGGGCCTGTCGCGCGCGTCGATCTACCGGTACATCGCCAAGGGTCTCTTCCCGCCACGCCGCCGCATTGGGCCCGGACGGACTGCCTGGCTCGCGTCAGAGGTCGTATGCTGGATGCATAGCCGCCCCCGTCCCGAGGCGCCCTAACACCCAGGTTTGATCAGAACTGGGAGCCGAAGAGGCCGGCAGTAGGGTCAGCGTCCGAAAGCCTTGGCTTGGCAATGACGCTCGTCCGGTCGAAATCGGCCGGAAATGGCAGCCGGTTGTATATGTCCGAGTTCATTGTCACGATGTACTGGCCCCCGAGGCGCTTCGTCAGGCTCGCGCCCATCATCAAGGCGCTGGCGACTTGTCGTTCGTCGACGCCGTCAAACAAGTGGCTGTCGTGGACAAGGAAGCCAGGGCCACGGCCTTGCTCCAGCATGACCGTGAAGAGAGCATAGTCAAAGCAGAAGATTTCCATCTGCGCTATTCCACCCCCGCGATCACCCTGGATGGATATTCGGAATTCCGGGCCGTAGCGCGCACGTGATCACTCTGAAGCCGCTTCTTCACGTTGGCCCGGTCAATTGCTAGCTCCGTCGATTCACCTTCAAGCGCCTGCGCGGCCTTGTAGCGTTCGCGCAATGAAGCCTCTTCGGCTTCAAGCACCGCGAGCCTCTTCTGAAGTTCGACGAAATCCTCGAGAGCGCCGCTGCCTTCGAGCTGGCGCAGGATGTCGCTTCGTTCGGCGTCGAGCCGAGTCTTGGCGGCGTCTCCCGCACCGATCTGGCTTTCTATCGCAGCGATTTCCTGCCTGAGATGCTGGCGGCGATTGTCGACAACGGACTTGTGAAACTGCTCAACGTCGGCGAAGCGACGACGGACTGCTTCGGGCAACTCGATGCCGATGGCGGTATACAGTCTCGTAACATCGTCCCGCTGTGGCGGGGCCTCGCTCTTGATCGCCTCATTCAAATGAAGCAGCCTCTCCTTAAGGGAGACGGCGCGGCGTTCGATCGCCTGCATTTCAGCCTTCGCTCTGGCGGCGCGGTCCGACAGCTCCCGATAGGATTCGACGACACAAAATTCCTTGAGCTGCTGCCGCAGCTCCCTTGCCCTGGACTCAGCCACGGCGAGAGCGGGGCGCAGCTCTGCGACCGTTCCTATGACGGTGCCAAGGGAGCCGCCGGAGGCAGCTTTCTTAAGCTCTTCCAGAGAGCGCTCACGCTCCCTGATACGCTGCAAGTCGAGGGGAATGCGCCAGTCCAGTCCAAGGATAAAGGAAAGATTCTCTTGATAATCCCAACGCGACTGGCTGCCAGAGGATTTCTCCGGGGTCAGGAATCCGTCGGAATTGTCCCGGCGAGCGAAATAGCCAAACAATGGCCGGAAGCCTGGAGTGAAGGATTCATCGAATTCCGTTCCGCTAAGGTGGCCCGGAAAACTAAAGAAGCGATGACCAAGAATCTCCTTCCATTGTTCATTGGTAAGATATGTGCGGTTGGTCTTGCGCTCGGTCCTGACCGACACGCCGAGCTTGGCTGCATCGGCCTTGGAGATCCAAATCCTGGAGGCTTCCTTGCCACGCCGCGCGATTTCGACGGGGTCCGGCCCGATCCGAAGTGATCCGATGAAAGCGTAGTTCTCCAAAGCGGGATGCCGGAGAAGGGTGTCCTTTTCAGCTTTTGAGCCGTAGAGAAAATTGATGATTTCCACCAGGCTGGTCGTGCCGGCGCTGTTCCGCGTCTTCTTGTCCGACAAGATCAAACTCCGGTACAATGCCATCGTGACCCGGCCCAATGCCTAGGCACAGGCGCGCTAGTCCCCGTTGCCACCGCTGAAGCTGATCTTGCCTAAGCCGGAGCTGACGTTGGCACTACGAGATGTTTAAGAGTTCAGATCGACGTCGCAACGTGAATGCTGCTGAGCGCCGCGTCACGTCCAATCATGTTTCAGATGTGATCATGCCGACGCATGTGAGCCTTGACGCCACCTTGTTCTGCTGCTTCCATTCAAGCTAGAGCCAGACGAAATTTGAAGGCTCGAAAGGCGTGTGATGAGCGTGTGATGAAATCCGTCAGCCGGCGGAATTAGCGCTCAAGTAGCCTGAAAATACAGACGAAAATCAAAGCTCCGTCTTGAACAACCAGTAGGAGGGCCCGGACTTGGGCGTCTGCGTGGCGCCGCCGGGTGATGCCTTGGCTTTCTTGGGCATTGGGCGCTGCTCCTAGCTTCGACGCATAGGCGATATACCCGTGCGAGCAGGACCCTGTCGATTCAAGTCCGCTTGTGCGCCTGCAGCGCCTGGCCGAACGCCTGGAACAGCGCGCGGTTCACCGCATTGTGCTGCGGATCGTGCTCGGCATGCCACTGCACGCCGAGCGCAAAGCCGGCGGCTTGCGCAATGCGAATGGCCTCGATGGTGCCGTCCTCGGCCACGCCCTCCACGACGATGCGCTCGCCGGGGTCGAGAATGCCCTGCCCATGCAGGGAGTTGACGCGAATGGTGTCGCGACCAAGCAACTGGGCGAAGACGCCGTCGGCGACCAGCTTTACATCGTGGCGGTCGGCGAACACGACGGCGGGGTCGGGATGGATCTCGCCGGTCGGCAGGCGCGGCATGCGGTGGTTCATGCGCCCCGGCAACTCGCGGATCTCGGGGTGCAGCGTGCCGCCGTAGGCGACGTTCATCTCCTGCAGGCCCCGGCAGATGCCGAAAATCGGCACGCCTCGGGCCACGCAGGCCTCGACCAGAGCGAGTGCCAGCGCATCACGGCTCTCGTCGTAGGGCTCGTGCTTGGGATGCGGGTCGGTGCGGAAGCGGGTCGGATGCACGTTGGCGCGGGCGCCGGTCAGCATTATTCCGTCGACCACCTCGAGCAGGGCGCCGACATCGGTGATCTCGGGCGCGCTCGCAAACATGAGGGGCAGGGCGTCCGCCACCTCCGCCACGGCGCGCATGCTGCGCTCCCCGACGCCTTGCACGTTGAAGCGGTTTTCGATGCGGTGTGCATTGCCGATCACGCCGACCACGGGTCTTTTCATCGCTCGGTTCACCTATCCCTTGCGCAAGTCTTGAAACGCCTCGTCCAGACGACCGAGCGCCTCTTCGAGGATCGGGCGCGGCGTGGCAAAATTGAAGCGCAGCCAGGTCTCGCCGCCAGGCCCGAACTGCGGGCCGGGGCCCACGGCGATGCGGGCGCGATCCTTGACCCGGGCAGCGACCTCGGCCGCAGCCAAGCCGGTACCGGAAAAGTCCACCCAGGCGAGATAAGTTGCGTCGAGCCGCATGGAACGCGCGCCGGGCGCTGCCGCCTCGATGCGCGCATCGAACAGATTGCGGCTTCGGGCAAGATAAGGCAGCAGTGCGTCGAGCCAGGCGTCGCCGGTGCGCCAGGCCGCCTCGGTCGCGACCATGCCGAAGCTGTTGTACGAGCCGAGACCGCTGGCCATGACACGCGCGTCGATGCCGCGTTTGAACTCGGCATTAGAGGTAATGCAGGCACCCACGTGGGCGCCAGCGAGGTTGAAGGTCTTGGTGGCGGCAACCGTGGTGATGAGGCGGTCGGCGATCTCGGGCGCGGCGACCATGGTTGGCGTGTGCTTGTGGCCGGCGAAGACCAGATCGTAATGGATCTCGTCGGACACCAGGATCAGGTCGTGCTCGGCGCAGAAGGTGGCGAGCGCGCGAATCTCCGCGGGCGACCACACGGTGCCGCCGGGGTTGTGTGGACTGCAGAAGAAGACCACCTTGGTGCGCGGCGTCAGTTGTCCCCGAAGCGCATCGAGGTCCATGGCGTAGCGGCCATTCGCCTCGACCAGACGTGCATCGAGAATGCACCGGTCGTTGGCCAGGATGATCCTGCGGAAGGCGTGATAGACGGGCGCGAACACCACGACCTCATCGCCGGGTGCGCTGACTGCCTGCAGAATGAGACCGAGCGCTGAAACGACGCCGGGGGTCGGGCTGACCCAGGCAGGGTCGATGCGCACACCATGCCGGCGCACCATCCAGTCGGTGAGCGCGGCGGCCCAGCTGCCCGTGTCGGCATAGTAGCCATACACGCCGCGCCTGGTCATTTCGGCGAGGGCTTCCGTCACGCCGGGCGGCGCGGGGAAATCCATGTCCGCCACCCACATGGGGATGGCGTCCGGCGCGGTGATGCCGAAATAACGCGCCATGCCGTCCCATTTCTGTGCATGCGTGCCGCGGCGCTCGATCACGCGGTCGAAGTCGAACATGGGTTGGCGGTTCCTTGGCTACTCAGCTCGCAAACGTTCATTCAACCTGCAGCCGGCGCGTCCGGTCAAGTGATGCCGTCGCGTCTTTTCGCCCAGGGCGCGCAAATGGCCACTGATGTTGTGGACGGACCGCCACGTTTCCGCCGGGCGCAGCCTTGCTTTCAGGCACCGATGTCGAACAACGGAGCGCCTTTCTTGAGCGTCGCGCGGGCCACCAGGCCACGATGGATCTCGGAGGTACCGTCGAAGATGCGGTAGATGCGCGCGTCCCGATAGTAGCGCTCGATGGGCAGGTCCTTGCAGAACCCCATGCCGCCGAACACCTGCACGGCCCTGTCGACCACGCGACCGAGCGTCTCGGCCGCCTGCACCTTGACCATCGAGATCCAGTCGCGGGCGTCGTTGCCCTGGTCGATCTCCCAGGCGGCGCGCAGCACCATGTAGCGGGCCGCGTTGATCTCGATGACGCTGTCGGCGATGAACTGCTGGATGAACTGGAAATCGCCGATCGCCTTGCCGAACTGCTTGCGCTCCCGCGCATAGTCGGTAGCGAAGCCCAGAACCTTGGACGCCTTGCCAACGGCGCGGGCGGCGACCTGGGCCAGGCGCACGCGGCCCAGCGTCTCCAGGATCAGCTTCATGCCGTTGCCTTCGCCGGCGAGCAGGGCCTCGTCATCGAGCTTGACGTTGTCGAACACCAGTTCCACGTGGCTGGTGCCGCGGATGCCCATCATCGGCTGGTCGCGACCGACCGTGATGCCGGGCAGGCTCTTGTCGACCAGGAACAGGGAGAAGGCGCGGCTGTTGTCGGTCTTGGCCGATACCACGAAGAAGTCTGAGAACACCGCGTCGCTGATGAAGTGCTTCTGGCCGGTCAGCCGCCATCCCGCCCCGTCGCGCACCGCGCGCGTGGTGATGCCGGCCGCGTCCGATCCGGCGCCGGGTTCGGTGATGGCGATGCAGCAGATCCGTTCACCCTGCACGGCGGGCAACAGCCAGCGCTCCTTCTGCGCCCCCTCGCAGGCGAGCAGGACTTCGTAGACGTTGCCGAAGGCCCGGCGAATGAGGATGTCGGTGGTATGTCCGAACTGCTCCTCGACCAGCATGGTGTCGACCGCCGAAAGCCCACCGCCGCCGAGCGAGGTCGGCATGTTCATGCCGTAGAGGCCCAGCGCCTTTGATTTCTCGAAGATCGAGCGGGCCTGCGCGGGGGTGAGCGTACCGGCGCGCTCGACTTCATCCTCGAGGGGGGCGAGCTGCTCGGCGATGAACTTGCGCACGGTATCGATGAGCAGGCGCTGCTCATCGGACAAGGAAAAGTCCACTTCGCCGTCTCCTCGGGTAATAGCGTTGTTACGGAGTTGGGTCGCTGACCAGCCTGGATTGGGCGGCAAGCCGGATCGGCGCGTTGCCGGCGCCGAAACCCTTGTAGCCGCGCCGCTCGACGATCTCAAAGAAGAAGCGATCCTCGAACGTCTGCGTATAGGCCTGCAGGTATTCGCCGTTCGCATCCCGGTCATACAGCAGATTATGCTGTCTTAGTTCGTCGATCTGCTCGGTTGTCAGGTCGGTCTTGCTCTCGACGTCGTCGTAGTAATTCTCAGGCACGGACAGGAGGGCGACACCGTTGGCCTTCAGGCGCTTGATGGTGGCGAAGATGTCCGATGTCGCAAAGGCGATGTGCTGCACGCCCGAACCGAACGCCTCCGAGAGGAAGCGCGAGGACATCGCATGCTTGGACTGGGAGGCATTGAGTACCACCCTGAGCGCGCCATCGCCGGCCTGCACGACCTGGCTCTTGACCAGGCCGCCGGGGTCCAGAACGTCCTGCTCGGGCGTCTTGGATAGGTCGAGCAGCGAGGTGTAGAACAGCAGCCACGTCAGCATTTCCTCGTAGTGCATCGATTGCGAGATGTGGTCGACGTTGGTTAGGCCGGCCCCGCTCTTCTTGGCGTCCTGGCGGGTCGGTTCGAACTCGACGTCCCAGACGCGGGCGAGATCGCTCTTGGGATCGATGAAATAGAGCAGGCTGCCGCCGACGCCGCGCACGGCAGGGATTTCCAGCTCGCCGGGGCCGACGGCCTGGCGGAAGGGTTGGTCGAGCAGGCGCTGCGCGCGATCGAGCGTCTTGCCGGCATCGTCGACCATGAAGCCGATGGCGCACACGGATGTGCCGTGCGTAATGTTGTAGGAGTGCGCGAAGCCTTCCTTGTCGGTGTTGATGACGAGGTTGATGGCGCCTTGCGACCATCGCGTCACCGCCTTGGATTTGTGCACGCCGGCTTTGACGAAGCCGAGACTGCGCAGCAGGCCCTCGAAGCCGACCTCGCTGCTCTCGTCGACGGTGAACTCGATGAACTCGGTGCCGAGGCTTTTCGGCCGGGTCGGCAGCGCCGGCAACGACTTGTGCGTGACGCCGGTGCGGATGCGCAGCTCGTCCATGAGGTAGAGGAGGGAGCGGCGGCCGTCGATGGCGACGCTGTGCGCGGAGCCGGCCCGGAACTGGTCGTTGAAGATCTCGAGCGACAGCAACCCGTCGAATTCCGTGGCCTGCAGCGCCTCCATGAAATCGAGGACGGGCAGGTCGCCTTGACCCGGAAAGTTGCGAAAGTGCCGGCTCCAGGACAGCGGGTCCATGTCGAGCACGGGGGCGTCCGCCACCTGCACCAGGAAGATGCGGTCGCGCGGAATGGAGCGGATGGCCTTCAGGTCGGTCTTGCGCGCCAGCGTATGGAAGCTGTCGAGCACCAGGCCGACAGCCTTGTGGTCGGCGCGGCGCACCGCCTCCCAGGCATCACGGTAGTCGTTGATGTGGCGTCCCCAGGCGAGCGCTTCGAAGCCGATGCGCAGGCCACGCTTGCCGGCGCGCTCGCCGAGGTCGGCGAGGTCGGCCGCGGCACGGTCGATGCCGCCGACGCTGTCCGGCGCGATGTTGGAGCACACCAGCAGCAGGTTGCAGCCCAGCTCCTGCATCAGGTCGAACTTACGCTCGGCGCGGGCGAAGGCGCGGGCACGCTTTTCGCCGGGCATGCCCTCGAAGTCGCGGAAGGGTTGGAAGGTGATGATCTGCATGCCGAGGTCGGCCACCATCCGGCGCACGTCGGCGGGGGTGCCGTTGAAGGACAGCAGATCGTTTTCGAATATCTCGACGTCCTTGAAGCCGGCGGCGGCGATGGCTTCGAGTTTCTCGACGAGGCCTCCGCTCAGGCACACCGTGGCAATGGCAAGTCTCATTTGGCCTCCTGCGGCGACCACGCGCGCCACACGAAGTGGGCCGGCCGGGTCGCGTGTATGCGAATGGTGAACTCGCGGGTCGCTACGAAGATGCTCTCCTCAGGCGTGCAATGCGACGGTCCCCGTCGGGTTTTCCTCAAGCGTCGCGGAAGATGGGGTGGCAGCTATCGAGGCACCCGAGGCCGGTCCCGGCCGCCTCCAGTTGAGCGGGGGCCGCTCGCCGCATGATGCCAGACGCGTAGCCGAGCGCCCACTCGGGCCTGGTGGTGTTCCTATCGAACCTGGCGATCATGCGCTCGCGGGCGGCTGCATCTGGCGTCAAAATGATCCCGCCAGCACCGTTGCCGTCAATAACCAAGATTTCGGCTGCCCTAAACTTCATGTTACATTTGTAGTTGGGCCCGGTTAGCTTCGGGCCGTCAAATTGTCGCTGCAGCGCACATGCTTACGCTCCGCCAGATCGAGGTCATCCGGGCCATTATGGTGACAGGCAGCGTCGGTGGCGCCGC
>Ga0075367_10000749_pt1 | contig 12646 bp, 6 predicted proteins | sample EndMethybrTD3032_FD_71399 | JGI IMG/M metagenome (GOLD analysis project Ga0075367, IMG submission 71399) | Populus endosphere microbial communities from Tennessee, USA - Endosphere MetaG P. TD hybrid TD303-2 | ecosystem: Host-associated > Plants > Roots > Endosphere | place: USA: Tennessee... | reverse complement strand
GATCACGCAGACGCAGCGGTTCAAGGCGGCGGTCGCGCAGCGCGACATCGCCGACTGGTACGGCTTCTGGTTCACGGCCGACTTCACGCTCTTCCAGCCGACGTGGTTCCGCAAGGCGCCGTGGGAAGATCCGGAGGACTTTCACGCGCGGTCGCCGATCACGCACGTCGCGAAGGTGACGACGCCGCTGATGCTCGTGCTCGGAGACGCGGACTACCGCACGCCGCCAGGCGAGGGGGGCGAACAGATGTTCCGCGCGCTGAAGTACCTGAAGGTGCCGACCGTGATGGTCCGCTTCCCGCGCGAGACGCACGAGCTGTCGCGCTCGGGCGAGCCGATGCACCGCGTCGAACGCCTCCAGCACATCGTCGGCTGGATGGACAAGTACCTGCAGGGCAAGCCGGTCGCGACCTACGACGAGTAGCCGGCCCCATCGGAATGCAGGCCCCCTCAGGTGTAGGTCGGACTTTTCAGGCGTAGGCCGGACCTTCAGGTCCGGCGCGCAGGAGTCACGCGATGTTGCAGGACGTCCGCTTCGCGCTGCGTCTTCTCAACCGTCACCGCGGTTACGCCGCGACGGCGATCCTCACGATCGCGCTCGGCGTCGGCGTCAACACCGCCGTGTTCAGCGTCGCCGACTCGGTCCTGTTCAGGCCGCTGCCGTTCGCCGACGCCGATCGCCTGTTCGTCCTCCGGATCGGCAACCCGAAGACGGGCGAGGTCTACGGCACGCTGCCGGGCGAGGCGGTGGACGCCGCGCGGGGCACGGGACTCTTCGACGGCGTCGCCGCGGCGCCGGGCGCCACGCGTGGCGCGCGCGCCTACATCCGCACCGGCGAAGGGCTCGACGCGCTGGCGCTCTCGGCGGTGTCGCGCGAGTACCTCGATCTGCTCGGCGTCCGTCCGATCGCCGGACGGACGTTCACTGACAGCGACACGGGAACGCGCGCAGTGGTCCTGGCGTACAAGACGTGGATGACGCGGTACGGCGGCGATCCCGCGATCGTCGGCACGGTGATTCCGTCGGTGCTCCGATCGACCGACAGGGCCACGAAAGACGATCCGCCGCTGCACGTGGTCGGCGTGCTCCCGCCGCGGCTGCGGCTGCCGATGGCGACATTCGGCCAAGACGGCGTCTACCTGCTCGACCGTCCTCAGCTCGGCGGTCCGGGCCGGATGTTCTCGCCGATCGTGCGGCTCCGACATGGGATCGCGCCGGCTGCGGCGCAGTCGCGACTGTCGTCGTTGCAGGCGCCGGAGCTCACGCCCGGCTCGAGCGAGCTGCGGCTGGTGCCGCTGCGGGAGGAGCTGGCGGGACGGCAGGATCCGGTGTTGTGGCTGCTGCTGGGCGCGGCGGCCACGGTGCTGCTCGTCGCCTGCGCGAATCTCGCGAACCTGATCCTCGCGCGGGGCGCGGCGCGCGCACGCGAGCTGGCCGTGCGCACGGCGCTGGGCGTGTCGCGCGCGCGTCTGGTGCGTCTCCTGGTCGTGGAAGGCGCCCTGCTCGCGGCGATGGGCACGGCGCTCGGGCTCGTGGCCGCGTACTGGGGATATGCGCTGCTCTCGGCGCGGCTGCCTCCCGTCCTGGCGCTCGTCGCCGATCCGGCGTTCGACGCCAGGGCGCTCGGCTTCGCCATCGCGACGGCGTCGCTCGCCGCAGTGGGATTCAGCCTGGTGCCGGCCATTCGCCTGTCGCGCGCGGATGCGCGCGACGGCCTGCGCCTCGGCCGGCTTCAGACGCGCGCGCCGCGGCGCGGCCGGCAGATGCTGATTGCGGTCCAGGTGACGACGTCTGTCGCGTTGTTGATCGGGGCGGCGCTGATCGGCCGAAGCCTCGTGACGCTGCTGTCGCAGGACCTCGGGTTCGAGCCGCGCCGGGTCGTGGCGACGTTCGATCTGCCGACGCTGGTCGTGACGCGCGACGGCGTGCTCCAGAGCGACAGGGTGGCGCGCCTGGCGTTCACGCAGGCGCGTCTCGCCGACGTACGCGCGGTGCCGGGCGTTCGCGCGGCAGGCGCGGCGTCGGGCGCGCCGTTCTCGGGCGCGATGCCCGACGCGCCGCTGATGGAATCACCCGCGGGCGGCGAGCGGGGCGGCGTCTACGGCGTATCGTCGGGATACTTCCGCGCGATCGGCACGCCGCTCCTCGCGGGACGCGATCTCTCCGACGCCGAGAGCTTCACGGCGGCACCGGTCGGCCTGCTGAACGAGACGGCCGCCCGTCTCCTCTGCGGCGGGCCGTCCGCGTGTCCCGGATCGGTCGTGCGCGCGCCGCGGCAGGCGCCGCGCACGATCGTCGGCGTAGTGCGCGACGTCCGGCAGGGGCTCCGGCGCGCGGCACGGCCCGCGATGTACGTGCCGTTCGATGCCGAACAGTTCACGTTCGCCACCGTCGCGATTGACGCGCCGGACACGCCGGATGGCCGCGATCGCATCAAACACGCGCTGTCGTCGTCGCCGGATGCGCGCGTCACCGTCCGATCGCTCGACGAGGCGCGCGACCTCGAGGTGTCGCCGTTCCGCTTCAACGCCTGGATCGTCGGCGCGTTCGCCGTCCTGACGCTGCTGCTGTCGGCGGTGGGCGTCTACGGCGTCACGACGGCGGTGGTGGCGGAGCGCACGCGCGAGATCGGCATCCGGATCGCGCTCGGCGCCACGTCCGTGCGCGTCAACGCACTCGTGTTGCGCCAGGCCGCAGTCCCGATCGGATGCGGGCTGTGCGCCGGCCTGGTGCTGGCGGCGTGGGGATCGCGGATCGTCGCCACGCTGTTGTACGGTGTCGCGCCGCTCGACGCGGTGTCGTTCGCCGCCGGCACGGCCATCATGCTGTCGAGCGGTCTGTTCGCGGCGTACGTGCCCGCGAGGCGCGCCGCGCGGGTCGATCCCATGATCGCCCTGCGCTCGGAGTGAGGCAGGCCAGGTGCCGGGAATCGTGGCGAAGCGCGTGCTCGCGCGGAGACCGGGAGGCTCGCCGCCACCAAGGGCGCTATGGACGCGCCGGTCCGGTGCCGTCGGGTGCGCCGCCGGGTTGCCTGATCGCGGCGCAGACAGCCGCCAGCAGATCGTCGGGATCGAACGGCTTCCTGATGACGTCTACGGCGTGGAGCGCCTTCGCGTGCACCGGCGCATCGTCTTCGGCAGTCACGAGCACCACCGGCGCTGTCGCGCCCCCGTTGGGAAGATCGCGCCGCTCGCGACAAAACTGCCAGCCATCCATCACGGGCATGTTCAGGTCGAGGACGATCACGTCGGGGCACTGTTCGCGAAGCCGTTCTATCGCCTCCCGGCCGTGCGCCGCGACAATGACATGGTAGCCGTGCGCTCTCAGCAACGCGCCGGTCATCCCACGTATGGCTGGATCATCGTCGACGAGCAGCACGACGGGTTCGCGGCTGGCGGCAGCGGGAGGCGGACGGACGACTGCAGGCGTGTCCTCGGCACCGGCGATCTCCGCCCATCGTTCGGCCAGGAACACGCACCCCACGCGGGCGCCGAGCTCGTAGACGTTTCCGACGCGGAACTGGTCGGGCGCCATGCCGTCGATGGTAGCCGTCGGTTGTGAGAGGATTCTGACTCGCATTCGCCTTCCCTGTCTGGCATTCAGACCGGGGGGCGACTCGTTGCGAGCGCGTCGGTGGGATGTCACACCGAGTGTACGCAAGGGGGCAATTCTCCTCAAGCTGAGCAGAACGCCGGCTCGCCGCTCGGCTCAGCTGACGCCCCTGGGGCGAACCGCGTTAGGATGAGGTTTCACAGTCCTGAAGATGACTACCGCCACTGCCGAAGATTTTGCGGGGATCGTGTCGCAGCGCGTCGAGGCCGAGCGTCAGGCGCTCGCCGGAACCTGGCTCCACCGCCTCAATGAACTGCTCACCGTCGACCCGAACGACGTGTTCCCGTCCGAGCAGCTGCTCGATCACATTCCGACCTTGATTCGAGAGATCGCGGCGTACCTCCGAGCTCCGGCGGCCGAGGAGATCGCGGCCAACACGGTCGTCATCGAGAAGGCCCGTGAACTCGGACGCCTTCGGCACGCGCAGCGCGCCTCCGTTCATCAGCTCTTGCGTGAATACGAGATTCTTGCCGACATCCTGGAGGCGTTCGTCGTCGACGAGACGAAGCGCCTCGGGCTTCGACCATCCACGGAGGAATGTTTCGAGCTGCTCCGTCGATTGACACACGCCTCGCGGACGCTGATGCGGACGACCGTCGACACGTTCGTCAGCGAGTACATGACGGCGATCGAAGACCGGAATGAGCGGATCAAGGCATTCAATCAGATGGCGAGCCATGAGCTCCGGTCGCCGATCGGCACGCTGCTGTTCGCCGCGGCGGCGCTGGAGCGCGCCGACATCCACGCCGATCCAGCCAGGAGCGAGAAGATCACGGCGACGATCAAGACGAACGCCCAGCGGCTGTCGTGGCTCGTCCAGAACCTGCAGCGCGTCACACGCTTGAGCAGTCCGCTCGACGTGCCGAGCGAGCAGAACGTCGAGGTGGCGACGATCGCCAACGAGGTGGCGCGTCAACTCCAGGAAATGGCATCGTCGCGGGGCGTGAGGATTGTCGTGCGCGACGGGTTGCCCGAGCTGTGTGCGGATCCCGCACGGCTGGAGCTCGCGCTGATCAACCTCGTGTCCAACGGCATCAAGTACAGCGATCCAGCCAAGGCGGACTGCTTCGTCGAAATCGCGGCGGGTGAGCACGAGGCACCCGAAGGCAGCTGCATCGTGTGCGTCCGCGACAACGGGCTGGGCATCCCGGAAGCAGATCGGGCGGCCGTCTTCGAGCGCTTCTTCCGCGCCCACGCGCACATGGACTCGCAATTGGGAGTCACGGGATCGGGGCTGGGATTGGCGATCACCGCGGACTGCATCCAGGCGATGGGGGGGACCATCGCCTGCGAATCCACCGTCGGCGTGGGCAGCGCTTTCCTGATCACGTTGCCGCTGAAGCCGCTTCCGCACGCTCGCAACGGTTCTCCCGCGCCACCGGCGCCCGAAGCCGCTTCGTAACGCGCCTCTCCCGGCTCGGGGTGAGGCAGGCCTACTCCGGCCGCTGCTGCGCCTCCTCCTCCGGGACGACGCTCACCGCCACCGAGAGCTCGTGCTCGCCGCCGCCGAGGACGACGCCGCGCAGCGGACTGACGTCGGCGTAGTCGCGGCCCCACGCGACGGTGATGTGACGGACGTCGGGCACGAGATCGTTGGTGGGATCGAGATCGACCCAGCCGTGCACGGGGCACCAGACCGACAGCCAGGCGTGCGAGGCGTCGGCCCCGAGCAGACGCGGGCTTCCCGGCGGCGGGTCGGTCAGCAGATACCCGCTGACGTAGCGCGCCGGCAGGCCGAGCGAACGCAGGCATCCGATCTGGAGGTGGGCGAAGTCCTGGCACACGCCGCGGCGATCGTCGAGGACACGGGAGAGCGGTGTCGTGATCGAGGTGACGCCGGCGTCGAACGTGAAATCGCCGTGGACCTGATGCATCAGATCGATCGCGCCGGCGAGGAACGGCCGGCCCGGCGGAAAGCAGGGACGGGCGTACTCGGCGAGAGCGGCGCTCGGCTGCACGAATGCCGACGGATAGCGGAACTCGTCCGCTTCACCCGGAGGACTTCCCGCACGAAAGACCCCGGCATCGCGCACGGCTTCCCACGGCGGACTCGTGCGGGGGGTGACCTGCGCTCCCGCCGCCACTTCCACCAGGCTCTCCGCAATCACGCCGAGCTCGGTGTACGGCTTCAGGATCGCGAGACGCGTGACCAGGTTGCCGAAATAATCGCGGCCGTCGCTGCGATCCGCCGCCTCGGGCGCGAACGTGACGCTGGCGGAGTGGACGGCCTGCCGCGCGAGCGCGCGCGGCGTCAGATAGGCCACGTGCTGCGACATCGCCACCGTCCCGGCGTGGCGATAGCGCGTCTCGTGACGGACGTGATAGACGGTGGTCATCGTCCGGCCGTGACGTGCGGCAGTTCGTAGGCGTGGCTGAAATAGCGCGAGGTCAGGGCGTCGGACAGTCGTCCCGTCACGTGCTCGCAGTCGGCGAGGAGGCCGCCGATCCACTCCGGGCGCTGAGGGAAATCGAGGCGCGAGGCGGCGAGCGCCTCTTCGAGGCGAGCGAGATCGGACAGGATGTCGAGCGATCCCGCGTCTGGCAATTGCGGAACGTGCCTGGCGATCTTGCCGAGCTGGAACGCGAGCGAGCGCGGATTCTGCGCGTCGAACACGACGAGCTCGGCGACGGCGGGCCAGTCGGGGCGGCGGACGAAACGCGTCCGGAACATACCCAGGCTGTCGGACGCGCGCAGCAACAACTCGAGCACCGACGGCTGCAAGGCGTCCTCGGGGCCCAGCGCCGCGAACGTCGTCGCGATCGATGCGAGACGCTCGAGGTGACGGCCGAGGCTCAGGAACCTCCAGCCGTGATCGCGCGACATGTGCGCCATCTCGAGTCCCGCGACCGCGACGAGCGACACGATCGCCCGCTCGAGCAGCGCCAGCGCATCGTGCAGGTCGGGAACACGCGCCGGACGGATCGCGGCGAGCGCGAAGAGCTGGTTGAGCAGGCGCCAGTTGTCGGACGACAGCCGATCGCGAATCGCGCCGGCGACGCGGACGGTCTGCCGCACGTTGAACGCGAGACTCCGGTGCTCCTGCGCGTCCAGGAAGTTGTCGATCAACCGCCGGATCAGCGAGGACGCGGAAAGGGTGTCGATCTCGTCGATGTCCGGGTCGCCGCGATCGAGCACGCCGTTGACGAGCGCGATGCGCAGGAAGGCCTGGCGGGGGACGTCGGGCGTCGATGGATCGCCCAGGCCGGCGAGCGTCGTGCGCAACAGTCGCGCGGACGTCTCGGCGCGTTCCGCATAGCGTCCGAGCCAGAACAGATGCTCGGCGGCACGGCTCGAGACCGGGCCGCCGGCCCGCGGCCCATCCGCCGGCACGTGCGGCGGCGTGAGCAGCTCGACGACGCGCGGTTCGACGGCCGAGGCGGACAGAATCCAGGTGTCCTTGCTCCCGCCCTGGCCGCTCGTGACCGCGCGCTGCCGTGACGCGGCGTTGCGGGTCAGGCCGCCCGCCATCACGGTGTACTCGCCGTTGGCGTCGGCGGCTGCGAAAACGCGCAGCAGGACCGGACGGCTTTCGAGATGATCCTCGTTCCACACCGGCGCGTGCGAGGAGACGATGGGCGCTTCGGCGACGAGCGCGCCGGCGTCTTCGGTCTGCAGGCGCGCGCGCAGCGCGCTCGCGTCGGGCCAGTCGACGCCCTCGGACGCGGGGCCGGCGTAGGCGCCGCGGATGACACAGGGACGGCCGCGGCGGACGAGAGCGTCGACGTCGGCGCTGTCGCCGCACCACCAGGACGGCAGCAGCGACGCGGCGAGCGGCTCGCCGAGGAGCCGGGCCGAGAGCGCCGGCAGCAGGCCCCGGAGCGCGGGCGATTCCAGCACGCCCGCTCCGAACGCGTTGGCGACGAGCACGCGGCCCGCTCTCCACGCCTGCACGAGACCGGGGACGCCGAGCGTCGAGTCGGCGCGCAGCTCGAGCGGATCGCAATAGTCGTCGGCGAGATGCCGCACGATCCCGTGGACCTGGCGCAGGCCGTCGATGGTCTTCAGGAACACGCGGTCGTGCCGCACCGTGAGGTCGGCTCCTTCGACGAGCGGGAATCCGAAGTAGCGCGCCAGATAGGCGTGCTCGAAATAGCGTCCGCTGTACGGTCCCGGCGTGAGCAGGACGACGTGCGGGGCCCCGTCGTCGCACGGCGCCGTGCGCATCAGCGTGTCGCGGAGCCTCGCGAAGTACGGCGCAATCGCCTGGACGTGCAGCTCGCGGAACGCCTCCGGGAACATGCGCACGATCGTCGCGCGGTTCTCGAGGGCATAGCCGGCGCCCGCCGGCGTCTGCGTGCGCACGTTCACGACCTGCCAGCGGCCGTCCGGGTCGCGCGCCAGATCGAACGCCGCCTGGTGCAGGTAGATGCCGGACGGCGGCGACACGCCGTCGCAGGCGCGCAGAAACCCCGGATGACGCAGGACGACGGCCGGCGGGATCGTGCCTTCGCGCAGGAGCGTTCGCGGACCGTAGAGATCGGCGGCGACGAGATTCAGCAGCCTCGCGAGCTGCGTCACGCCAGCCGCCAGCGCCGTCCATTCCTGGCCGCTGACGAGAAAGGGGAGCGCGTCCAGCGTCCAGGGGCGTGGACGGCCGTCGGCCGCCGCGTACACCGCGTGCGTGATGCTGCTCTCGTGAATCTGCTGCGTGACGTGCGCCTGGGTTGTCTTCAGCGCGTCGGGGGTGAGCTCGGACGTATGACGGGTGAACTCCTCCCAGGCGGGCCGCACGCGGCCGTGTCGATCGCGCAGCTCGTCGTAGCGATCGGCCGGCGGGCGGTACGCGCCCAGCAGCGCATCGAGGGCCTGTGGCCCCGCGCGCGGCGAGCGGGGCAGGCTCACGTCCGCAGATCCAGCGTGAACGGGAGCTCGCGCGACGGCTCGGGCCGCGGCGGATCGAGCGTGCCCGGCGTGTGGCCCAGGCGCTCGAATCGCGTCAGGCGGCGGCTCTCGGCTTCGTAGCTGTTCACCGGGAATCGATCATAGCTGCGTCCGCCCGGATGCGCGACGTGGTAGCGGCAGCCGCCGAGCGACCTCCGCATCCACGAGTCGACGAGATCGAAGGTGAGCGGCGCGTGTACGCCGATCGACGGATGGAGCGCCGACGGCGGATGCCAGGCGCGGAAGCGGACGCCGCCGACGTATTCGCCGTTGCGTCCGGTCGGCTGAAGCGGCACCGCCCGGCCGTTGCAGGTGAGCACGAACCTCCCGTCGGTGAGTCCGGTCGCGTGGACCTGCAGCCGCTCGAGCGACGAGTCCACGTAGCGCACCGTGCCGGCGGCGCCGCCTTCCTCGCCCAGGACCGGCCACGGCTCGAGCGCCTGCCGCAGCGTGAGGTGCACCGCGCGAAGCGCCGTCTCGCCGGCGACGGGAAACCGGAACTCGAAGTGCGGCAGGAACCACGCCGCATCGATGGCGTAGTCGGATCGCCGGAGATCGTCGACGACGTCCTCGAAGTCCTGCCAGACGAAGTACGGGAGCATGAAGCGATCGTGGAGATCGGTGCCCCAGCGCGTGAGCCGCGCTTCGTACGGCTGCCGCCAGAACCGCGCCACCAGCGCGCGGAGCAGCAGTTGCTGGGCGAGGCTCATGCGCGGATGCGGCGGCATCTCGAACGCACGCAGCTCGAGCAGCCCGCGGCGCGCCGACGACGATTCGGGCGGATAGAGCTTGTCGATGCAGAGCTCGGTACGGTGCGTGTTGCCCGTGACGTCCACGAGGAGGTTCCGCAGCGCGCGGTCGATCGTCCATGGCGCCGCGAGGGCGCCGGACTGGGGGAGGCGCTTGAACGCCAGCTCCAGCTCGTAGAGGCTGTCGTGCCGCGCTTCGTCCACACGCGGAGCCTGGCTCGTCGGTCCGATGAACAATCCCGAGAAGAGGAACGAGAGCGACGGATGGTTGTGCCAGTAGCCGGCGAGGCTGCGCAGCAGGTCGGGCCTGCGGAGGAACGGGCTGTCGGCGGCCGTGGGACCGCCAAGCACGATGTGATTGCCGCCGCCGGTGCCGGTGTGGCGTCCGTCGAGCATGAACTTCTCGGCGGTGAGTCCCGCGTTGGCCGCCTCGCGGTAGAGCAGCTCCGTCGTCGACTCGAGGCCGCACCAGGTGTCCGCCGGCTGCACGTTGACTTCGATCACGCCGGGATCGGGCGTCACGAGAAAGTGGCGAAGGCGGGGATCCTCCGGCGGGCGATAGCCTTCGAGCAGCACGCGCAGACCGAGCCGGGCCGCCGTGTCTTCGATGCCGGCGACGAGCTCGAGATAGTCCTCGAGCGCCGCGACGGGGGGCATGAAGATGTAGAGCGTGCCGCCGCGCGTCTCGGCGCAGATGGCGGTTCTCAGCGTGCCGCGGGCCGACTCACCGCGTCGAGCGCGCTGCGGACCTGACTTGTGCGCCGCGTCCTGCTTACCAGCCGCCTGTCGAACTACGCGCGCCGATGGCGGCAGCGGAGGCTGCGGCGCGAAGGGGTCGCGCGCGAAGACACTGGGCGCGTCGCCTTCGGCGACCCACGGGAGCGAATCGAGCGGCAGCCGGTAGCCCATCGGCGAATCGCCGGGGATGAGGTACATCCGTTCGTCGCGCAGGAACCAGGGGCCGGTACGCCAGCCGTCGCCAGGCGACGCGGGCTGCTCCAGCGGAAGTGCGTAGCCGACGGGCGTCGTGAGTCCGCGATCGAACACGCGCCGCAGTCGTTCGCGCTCGAGCTCATCGTCCAGGCGCGCGTCGAACGGATCCACGTTGACCGGCAGCCGGCGCTCACGCCACAGGTAGTACCAGACGTCTTCGTAACCAGGTCGGATGAAATGGTCGACGATGTCGAGGCGATGCGTCAGCTCGCGGAGGAAACGCTCCGCGTCTTCGGGCCCTGAGCCGTCGGGGTGCGATTCGTCGGCACAGAGCGCCGTGTTCCGCCAGATCGGCTCCCCGTCGGCGCGCCAGTAGCAGCCGAGCGCCCAGCGTGGCAACTGCTCGCCCGGATACCACTTGCCCTGGCCGGCGTGCACCAGTCCCTCCGGCGCGAGCGTGTCCTTGAGCCGCCAGAGGAGATCGGTGGCACGGGCGCGCTTGGTCGGCCCGAGGGCCGCCGTGTTCCATTCCTCCGCGTCGCGGTCCTCGACGGCCACGAACGTCGGCTCTCCCCCCATCGTCAGGCGCACGTCGTGCTGGCGGAGGTGGGTCTCGACGTGCCGGGCGACGGCCTGGAGCGCGGCCCACTGCTCGTCGCGATACGGACGCGTCACCCGCGGCGACTCGTGGATGCGCGTGACCGACATCCTGTGGCCGAACTCGACCTCGGACTTGTCAACCCTGCCGGTGATCGGCGCCGCGTTGATCGGTTCGGGTGTGCACGCGAGCGGAACGTGTCCTTCGCCGGCCATCAGGCCTGACGTCGGATCGAGGCCGATCCAACCGGCTCCGGGCAGATACACTTCGCACCAGGCGTGGAGGTCGGCGAAGTCCCGCGCTGCGCCGGCCGGACCAGCGAGCGGCGCCACGTCCGGTGCGAGCTGGATCAGGTAGCCGGACACGAATCGAGCGGCGAGCCCGAGCCGCCGGAGCAGCTGGACCAGCAGCCAGGCCGAATCGCGGCACGACCCGCTCCGGCGCGTGAGCGTGTCCTCGCAGGTCTGGACGCCTGGATCGAGTCGGATCACGTAGCCGACGTCCTGGCTGAGACGCCTGTTCAGTCCGACGAGAAAGTCCACGGTCCGCGCGCGCGATCGATCGACGGACGCCAGGTACGCGTCGAACCGCGGCGACGGGGGATCGGTCCGCAGGTACGGCTGCAGATCGGGCAGCGTGTCGGCGTCGTAGGCGAACGGGACGTGCTCGGCGTGGGGCTCGAGAAAGAAGTCGAACGGGTTGTAGACCGAGTGCTCGGCGACGAGATCGATCTCGACGCGAAGCTCGCGGACCGGCTCCGCGAAGGTGAGGCGGGCGACGTAGTTGCCGTGCGGATCCTGCTGCCAGTTGAGGAAGTGATCTGCCGGATCGATCCGCTGCGAGTACGCCAGAATGTTCGTGCGGCAATGCGGCGCCGGGCGCAGCCGCACGAGATGCGGCGAGAGCGAAACGAGCCGGTCGTAGCGATACTCGGTGACGTGATTCAGCGCGACGTGGATGCTCACGCGGACGGACCCACCCCATGAAAGTGTTTCACTGCGATCACTGCGGCAACCTGCTGTTCTTCGAGAATTCCGTGTGTCTCGGCTGTGAGCGCCGCGTGGCGTTCCTTCCGGATCTCGGCCTGGTGGCCTCGCTCGACCCCGATCCGGCCGAGGCCGACGTCTGGCGTTCGCCGCTGCCGCAGGCGGAGGGCGTGCGCTACCGGCTGTGCTTCAACTATCGCGTGGAGGCCGTCTGCAACTGGACCGTTCGCGCGGACGAGGGCGCCTTGTGCCGCTCGTGCCGGCTGACTCGCGTGATTCCCGATCTCTCCGTCGCCGGGCACCAGCAGGCGTGGTACCGGCTCGAGACGGCCAAGCGCCGTCTCGTCTACACGCTGCTGGCAGCGCAGCTGCCCATCGCCTCGCGCGAGGAGGATTCCGCGCGCGGCCTGGCCTTCGAATTCCTCGCCGACGGTCCCGACGGCACCCGCGCCTTGACCGGGCACGCCAACGGCGTCATCACGATCAACGTCGCCGAAGCCGACGACGCGGAGCGTGAGAAGCGGCGGACGAGCCTGGGCGAGCCCTATCGCACCCTCCTCGGGCACATGCGGCACGAAAGCGGGCATTACTACTGGGACCGCCTGATTCAGCAGGAAGGGGAGACGGAAGGCTTCCGCGCGGTGTTCGGCGACGAACGAGCGGACTACCGCGCGGCGCTCGCCGCGTACTACGAGTCGGGCGCGCCGGCCGACTGGCAGGATCGTCACGTCAGCGCGTACGCGACCGCGCACCCGTGGGAGGATTGGGCCGAGACGTGGGCGCACTACCTGCACATCCTCGACACGCTGGAGATGGCGGCTCATTGCGGGCTGCAGCTGCGGCCCCGCCGGCGCGACGAGCCGACGCTGCCGGCGGCGCCGCCGG
>Ga0075367_10000748_pt1 | contig 12646 bp, 12 predicted proteins | sample EndMethybrTD3032_FD_71399 | JGI IMG/M metagenome (GOLD analysis project Ga0075367, IMG submission 71399) | Populus endosphere microbial communities from Tennessee, USA - Endosphere MetaG P. TD hybrid TD303-2 | ecosystem: Host-associated > Plants > Roots > Endosphere | place: USA: Tennessee... | reverse complement strand
AGCAAGACCCTCGCCGTCATCTGGCGTCAGTAACGGCCAGTACCGGCAGCCGAGTTCAGACCGGCTCGCCCAGCAGCGCCACGAAGTCCCGGAACGCCCCCGGCATGTCCACCGACTCCGGGTCCAGCAGCCACTGGTACTGCAGGCCGTCCATCACCGCGACCAGAAGAGGCGCCGTCCGCTCGGGCGTCAGCCCGTTCGGCAGCCGGTCCCCGTACTCGGCGCGCAGCACCGCCGCCATGCTCTCCCGCACCTGCCGGTACCGCTCCGTGAAGTACCCCTGCGCCGGATGCCCCTCCGTCACGCTCTCGCCGAGCAGCGCCGAGAACGTCTGGATGATCCCGGGCCGCATGGCGTTGTACTCGACCAGCGACACCAGCAGATCCACCCGCCACTGCGAGTCCGGCACCGCGTCCCACTGGTCCCGTTCCTTCAGCACGGCGACCAGCAGCGCCTCCTTGGTCGGGAAGTGGTGCAGCAGCCCCTGCTGGGTGAGCCCCACCCGCTCGGCGACCGCGGCGAGGCTCGCACCCCGGTAACCGCGCTCCGCGATCACCTCCAGCGCCGCCCGGACGATCTCCGCGCGCCGTTCCTCGCTCCTGACCCTGGCGTTCATGGCGTCACGGTACGACATCGCCGCCCAGCCCATATAACGGAACCATTACGAAACCTACCGCGTTACAGGGAGCGAGGTGCACGATGGGCGCAGGACGACATGACTCGACGAGGAGGCACCGCGATGGCGGCAACCCCGGGGAACGCCGGCGATCAGGCCCGTGAGGCGGCCGTGGAGGCGGCGCTCGGCAAGCTGGACCTGGACGCCAAGGCCCGGCTGCTGTCCGGCCAGGACATGTGGTCGCTGCCCGCGCTGCCGGAGATCGGCCTGAAGTCCCTCGTCATGTCCGACGGGCCGATCGGCGTCCGGGGGGTGCGTTGGACCGCCGACGATCCCTCCATCGCCCTGCCCTCCCCGACCGCCCTCGCCGCCACCTGGGACCCACAGCTCGCCCGCCGCGCCGGCACGCTCCTCGCGCAGGAGGCCCGCCGCAAGGGGGTGCATGTCCTTCTCGCACCGACCGTCAATCTCCACCGCTCTCCGCTCGGCGGGCGGCACTTCGAGGCGTACAGCGAGGACCCGTATCTGACGGGACGCATCGGCGCCGGATATGTCACCGGCGTACAGGAAGGCGGCGTCGGCACCACCGTCAAGCACTTCGTCGCCAACGACGCCGAGACCGACCGCTTCACGGTGAACAACCTGGTGAGCGAACGCGCCCTGCGCGAGCTCTACCTGGCCCCCTTCGAGCTCATCGTCGAGAACGCCCGTCCCTGGGGCATCATGACCGCCTACAACACGGTCAACGGCACGACGATGACCGAGCACCGGTATCTCGTGAACGAAGTCCTGCGCGGCGAATGGGGCTTCGACGGCTACAACGTCTCCGACTGGATGGCCGCTCGGTCGACGGTCGGCGGCATCGAGGGCGGGCTCGATGCCGCCATGCCCGGACCGCAGACCGTCTACGGCGCCCCGCTCGCCCAGGCCGTCCGCGACGGCAAGGTCGCGGAGGCGACCGTCGACGAGGCCGTCCGCAACGTCCTGCGCCTCGCCGCCCGCGTCGGCGCCCTGGAGAGCGCCGAGCCGGTCGTGACCGAGCCGCCGGCGACGGTCGACGGCGAGGCCCTGGCCCGCGAGATCGCCCGCCGTGCCTTCGTCCTCGTCAAGAACGAAAACCAGGCCCTGCCGCTCAGGCCCGGCACGGTGGCCCTCATCGGCGCTGCCGCCCGTGACGCGCGCGTGCTCGGCGGCGGCTCCGCCACCGTCTTCCCGCCCCGGATCGTCTCCCCGCTCGACGGGCTCACCGCGGCCCTCCCCGAGGGCACCCTCGGCTACGCCGTCGGCGCCGACCCGAACACCGAACTGGCAATCGCCGACAAGGGGTTCAGCCTCAAGGCGATCTGCCGTGACCAGGACGGCGCCATCCTCGGCACCGGCTCCGCACCCAACGGCCAGATCCAGTGGATGGGCGCTGACCTCCCCGAGGGCGTCACCCACGCCACCCTGCACACCGTCGAACTGACCGGCACCTTCACCCCACGCGAGACCGGCCTGCACACCTTCGGCGCCAAGGGCACCGGCCACTTCACCCTCAAGGTCGACGGGATCACCCACTACGACGACCTGCAGGGCCCGGCCGACGACAGCGACCCCTTCGAGGCGTTCTTCGGCGCCCCGGTGCCCCGCGCCCAGGCCGAACTGACCGCCGGTGAACCGGTCGAGGTCTCCCTCACCCATGTCTACGCGCTCCCCGAGGAGTTCCCCTTCAAGGTCGTCGCCTTCGCCCTGGCACACCTGGAGCCGCAGCGCGCCGCCGACGAGCTGATCGCCGAGGCCGTGGAGGCCGCCCGTGCCGCCGACACCGCCGTCGTCGTGGTCGCCACCACCGACCGCGTCGAGTCGGAGGGCTTCGACCGCAAGGACCTCGACCTCCCCGGCCACCAGGACGACCTGGTGCGTGCCGTCGCCGCCGCCAACCCGAACACCGTCGTGGTCGTCAACTCCGGCTCCCCGGTGGAGCTCCCGTGGCGGGACGAGGTCGCCGCCGTGCTGCTCAGCTGGTTCCCGGGCCAGGAGGGCGGCACGGCCCTGGCGGACGTCCTCACGGGCGCGTACGAGCCGGGCGGCCGCCTCCCCACCACCTGGGGCCCCCTGGCCGACGCCCCGGTCACCCGGGTGACCCCGAAGGACGGCCGACTCGCCTACGACGAGGGCGTCTTCATCGGCTATTGCGCCTGGGAGAAGGAGGGCAGGACCCCCTCGTACCCCTTCGGGCACGGCCTCGGCTACACCGACTGGAGTTATGAGTCCGTCGAGGTGGAGGGCACCACCGCCAGAATCCGCGTCCGCAACTCCGGCGAGCGCGCGGGCCGCGAGGTCGTCCAGGTCTACCTGGCGCCGACCGCACCCGGCCCGGACCGCCCGGCGCGCCGGCTGGCCGGCTTCGCGGGCGTGGAGGCGGGCCCGGGCGAGACGGCCGAGGCCGTCATCGAGATCCCCCGCCGCGCTTTCGAGGTGTGGGACGAGGTGACCGGCTCGTGGTCATTTGTGAAGGGTTCGTACGAGATTCAGGTGAGCCGCTCGATCGTCGACCGCCGCCTCACCGCGACGATTAACGTCTGACCCGGGGCACGCCTCCCCCACGAACTGCCCCGGTCCGGGACCTGACCCCTGGACCGGGGCAAGTCTGTTCCACGGCCCCCACCGCAGGCTCTACCGCACGCCGAATCCGTACACCGTCTCCGACCGGAACACCTCGCCCGGCCGCAGTACCGTGCTCGGGAAGTCCGGCCGGTTCGGGGAGTCGGGGAAGTGCTGGGTCTCCAGCGCGACACCGTCGTTCGGGGCGAAGGGCTCGGAGAGGTGGTCCGCGGTGTACAGCTGGAGGCCGGGCTCGGTGGTCGCCACGGTCAGCAGGCGCCCGGACGCCGGGTCGTACAGCTCGGCCACCTCCCGTGCGGCCTCCGTCACCCCGCCGTCGAGCACGAAGTTGTGGTCGAATCCGGCGCCGACCTTCTTCCCCTCCCGGAAGTCGAAGCGCGTGCCCGTGACGTCCTCCACACCGGTCGGGATCAGATCGGCGTCGACGGGCGTGTAGCGGGCCGCGGCGATCCGCAGCTCATGCCCGCCCGCGTCGCCGGAGCCGGCGAGGTTCCAGTACGAGTGGTTCGTCAGGTTCACCAGGGTCGGCGCGTCGGTCACCGCCTCGTACGCGATCCGCAGCGAGCCGGAGGCGTCGAGCGTGTACGTCACCGAGACGTCGAGTCGCCCCGGGAAGCCCTCCTCCCCGTGCGGGCTGACCCGGCTCAACCGCACCCCGTGCTCCACCGGTGCGACATCCCACACACGCTTGTCGAAGCCCTGGGCGCCCCCGTGCAGGGAGTTGGGCGCGTTGTTCGGCTCCAGGGCGTACGTCACGCCGTCGAGCGGGAAGCGGGCGCCGGCGATCCGGTTGGCGTACCGCCCGATCAGGGCGCCGAGAAACGGCTCCGGGTGGTCGAGATAGCCGTCCAGATCGGCGAATCCCAGCACCACGTCTCCGGTACGTCCGTCCCGGTCCGGGATCTCCACCGACTGAATGATGCCGCCGTACGACAGGATCCGCACCCGCACGCCGGCCCGCTCCAGGGTCCAGCGCCGGACCGGGCTGCCGTCGGAAAGTGTGCCGAAGTGTTCGCTCATGAGCGGAACTTTAAGTCACGTCTTTCTTGGCGGTGACGGCACGGTACGCGATCTCCGCCAGCCGGGCCTGTCCGTTCACACTCGGGTGGAACCAGTCCCAGTGACTCAACTGGGCGGTCCCGAACCGGTAGTCGTAGACCGCGCCCCCGTCGAACCGGCACCGCTTGTCCGTCGCGCACACCTCCTTCAGCACCTTGTTGTAGTCCTCCACCCGCTTCTGCACGGTGTCCCGGCGCGTGGTCGCCGCCGAGTCCAGCGCGTCCGCGTCGCCCAGCATGGAGGGGCAGATGCCGAGCTTCCACACCTGCTTGCCCATCGGGTTGGTCCGCCCCTCGGACCACAGCCGCTTCAGGTTCGGCACGCTGGCCACGTACACCTGCGTCTTCGGCAGTGCCTTGCGCAGACCCGCGAGCGCGTCCTCGAAGTCGGCGCGGAAGTCCGCCACGGAGGTCATGGCGGAGGTGGAGGCACGGCAGGCGTCATTGGCCCCCACCATCACCGTCACCAACTGCGGCTTCTTGCTGACCGCCTGCGCGACCTGCCCGGGCAGATCGGCCATCCGCGCCCCGGTCACCGCGTAGTTCCAGCTGCGTTCGGCCGCCTCGGCCTTCCCCAGCAGCCGTACGGCGAGACTGTCGACCTCGGTGCTGGAGCCGGTCGCCCAGGACACCTCGGGGCAGTCGGACAGCACCGTGCAGGCGTCGAAGCCGCGGGTGATGGAGTCGCCGACGGCGGCGACGGAGCTCGGGCTCACGTCCCAGGCCGGCGCCGGTTTCGCGCGGTGCACCTCGGAGCCCGTCGGACCGGCGGAGTTGCCACCGACGGCGTCACAGCCTGCGACGCCCAGGACGGCCGCCGTGGCGACGGCGAGAACGGCCCGTGGACGGTGGCTCGGCTTCCGCATCCCCTGGTGTTCCCCTCGGTCGACGTATCTGGAGGTGTCCCCCCATAACAACGCGCGAGAGTTCCCGATCCGAGTCAGGTGCAACGGTTCCCGCCCGTACAGGCGTCCTGCCGGGTGAATGGCGGGCGTTTCGGCGCATCGGGACCGACGGTACGTCACACTCCTTGCGCCGCCGCACGGTAGCCTCGCCATCAACGTGGCTGCCCGGCCACACCGTCCGCCAGTTCGCGAGATGCCTGCTCTGCCCGGAGGTCCCGGTGACGACACGTGGAGTTCTGTACGTGCACTCCGCGCCGCGCGCGCTGTGCCCGCACGTCGAGTGGGCCGTCGCCGGGGTGCTCGGTACGCGCGTCAACCTCGACTGGATCCGGCAGCCGGCCGCGCCCGGCACCTGGCGCTCCGAGTTCTCCTGGAAGGGCGAGGTCGGCACGGCCTCCAAACTGGCGTCGGCCCTCCGCGGCTGGCACCTCCTCCGCTTCGAGGTCACCGCCGAGCCCTGCCCCACCGCCGAGGGCGAGCGCTACAGCTGCACCCCCGACCTCGGCATCTTCCACGCCGTCACCGGCATCCACGGCGACATCCTGATCCCCGAGGACCGTCTGAGGGCGGCCCTGGTCCGCTCCCAGCGCGGCGAGACGGATCTGGAGGCCGAGATCGCCAAGCTGCTCGGCAAGCCGTGGGACGACGAGCTGGAGCCCTTCAGGTATGCGGGAGAAGGCGCCCCCGTCCGCTGGCTCCACCAGGTCGTCTGAGCCGCCCGGCACCCGGCCGACAACGGTCACCGCAACGGCGAATGGCCCGACCTCCCACCGGAGACCGGACCATTTCCAGCTGACGGCGCTCTCAGACCGTACGGAACGCCAGCACCACGTTGTGTCCACCGAAGCCGAACGAGTCGTTCAGCGCGGCGATGCGGCCCTCCACGGGCAGCTTGCGGGCCTCGCCGCGGACGACGTCGGCGTTGGCCTCCGCCTCCGGGTCGAGGTTCTCGATGTTGATGGTCGGCGGGGCCACCCGGTGGTACAGGGCGAGCACGGTTGCGACCGTCTCGATACCGCCCGCGCCACCCAGCAGGTGACCGGTCATCGACTTGGTCGCGGAGACCGCCATGTGATCCGCGTCGTCGCCGAAGACCTTCCGCAGCGCCTTCAGTTCGGCGATGTCACCGGCCGGCGTCGACGTGGCGTGCGCGTTGACGTGCACGATCTCCGCCGGGTTCAGGTCGGTCCGCTCCAGCAGGTTCAGCAGGGCGTGCGAGATGCCCCGGCCCTCCGGCTCCGGCTGCACGATGTCGTGGCCGTCGGCGGAGATGCCCTGCCCGACCGCCTCGGCGTACACCCGCGCACCGCGCGCCGCCGCGTGCTCCGCGGACTCCAGGACGACGACACCCGCGCCCTCGCCGAGGACGAAGCCGTCCCGGGCGGTGTCGTAGGGACGCGAGGCGCCCTCGGGGTCGTCGTTGTTCTTGGACATCGCCATCATGTTGCCGAACGCGGCGATGGGCAGCGGGTGGATGGCCGCCTCCGTGCCGCCCGCGACGACGACGTCGGCGCGGCCCGTACGGATCATCTCGATGGCGTAGCCGATGGCCTCGGCGCCGGAGGCGCACGCGGAGACCGGCGTGTGCACGCCCGCCCGGGCGCCCACGAGCAGGCCCACGTTGGCCGAGGGGCCGTTCGGCATCAGCATGGGAACGGTGTGCGGGGAGACGCGGCGGACGCCCTTCTCCTTGAGCACGTCGTACTGGTCGAGCAGCGTCGTCACACCACCGATGCCGGAGGCGATGACGGCACCGAGCCGGTCCGGGTCGACGCTGGCGTCGTCGCCGGCCCTGTCGGTGAAACCGGCGTCCGCCCAGGCCTCCTTGGCCGCGACGAGCGCGAACTGCGCCGAGCGGTCGAGGCGTCGGGCCTGCGGCCGCGGGATGACCTCGGTGGGCTCCACGGCGACGGGCGCCGCGATACGGACCGCCTGCTCGGCGGCCCACTCCTGCTCCAGGGGCTTGACGCCGGACTTGCCGGCGATCAGACCCTCCCAGGTAGAGGCTGCGTCGCCACCCAGCGGTGTGGTTGCGCCGATACCGGTGACGACCACGGTGCGATTGGTCGGGCTCACGGGAATTCTTTCTCCAACGATTACGAGGATTCAGCGGCGCCACCGCCGGGTGGCGGGGCCAGACAGCCGGACCTAAGAGGTGGATCAGGCCTGGTGCTTGAGGATGTAGTCGGTCGCGTCACCGACCGTCTTGAGGTTCTTGACGTCCTCGTCCGGGATCTTGACGTCGAAGCGCTCTTCGGCGGCGACGACGACCTCGACCATGGACAGCGAGTCGACGTCCAGGTCGTCGGTGAAGGACTTGTCCAGCTGGACGTCCTCAACCGGGATGCCGGCGATCTCGTTCACGATGTCGGCGAGACCGGCGACGATCTCTTCCTGAGTGGCGGCCATGTCAGGCGCTCCTTCTTTGTGATCCAGAGGGTTTGGCGGTGGTGCTTCCATACCGGACGTGTGATCCGGCACGGAGTGCCTAGGGGAGAGTAACGACCGTCGCGGCGTAGACGAGACCCGCCCCGAAGCCGATGACGAGCGCGGTGTCGCCGCTCTTCGCCTCACCGGTCGCCAGAAGCCGCTCCATCGCGAGCGGAATCGAGGCGGCCGAGGTGTTGCCGGTGGTGCGTACGTCACGCGCGACTGTGACGTGCTCCGGCAGTTTCAGCGTCTTCACCATCGAGTCGATGATCCGCTCGTTGGCCTGGTGGGGAATGAAGACGTCCAGGTCGTCCGGGGTGATCCCGGCCGCGTCCAGCGCCTGCTGGGCGACCTTCGCCATCTCGAACACGGCCCAGCGGAACACCGCCTGGCCCTCCTGCGTGATCGCAGGGAACTTGCCCGTGGAGTCGTACTCGTTCCACGGCACGGTCTGCTTGATGGTCTCCGACTTGTCGCCCTCGGAACCCCAGACGGTCGGGCCGATCGCCGGCTCCTGGGCGGGGCCGACCACGACCGCGCCCGCGCCGTCGCCGAACAGGAAGGCCGTCGCGCGGTCCTCCAGGTCGGTGAGGTCGGACAGCCGCTCCACGCCGATGACGAGGACGTACTCGGCGGAGCCCTCGACGATCATGCCCTTGGCGAGCGTGAGGCCGTAGCCGAAGCCCGCGCAGCCGGCCGAGATGTCGAAGGCGGCGGCCTTGTTCGTGCCCAGCTTGTCGGCGATCTCCGTCGCCACGGCCGGGGTCTGCTTGAAGTGCGAGACGGTCGAGACGATCACGCCGCCGATCTGCTCGGCGGAGATCCCCGCGTCGGCGATCGCCTTCCCGGACGCCTCGATGGACATCGCGGCCACGGTCTCCTCGTCGGAGGCCCAGTGCCGGGTCTCGATGCCGGAGCGCGAACGGATCCACTCGTCGGAGGAGTCGATCGTCTCGAGGATCACCTCGTTGGGCACCACCCGGGTCGGACGGTAGCCGCCCACGCCCAGGATGCGCGCGTACGGGGCGCCCTTGCTGGGCTTGATCTTCGACATGTTCGTACGGCTCCTTGGTGTCAGGCGTTTGCGTGCTCGGAGATGAGCTCGCGGGCCGCGTCGAGGTCGTCGGGGGTCTTGAGCGCGAGCGTCTTCACGCCCGGCAGCGCGCGCTTGGCGAGGCCGACCAGGGTGCCGCCGGGGGAGACCTCGATGATCGCGGTCGCGCCGAGCTCCTTGAAGGTCTCCATGCACAGGTCCCAGCGGACCGGGTTGGCGACCTGGCCGACCAGCCGCTCCAGCACCTCGGCACCGGTGGCGACGGTCTGCCCGTCCTTGTTGGAGACGTACGTGACCTTCGGGTCGACCGGCGTCAGGTCGGCGGCGGCCTTGGCCAGCGTGTCGACCGCGGGCGCCATGTGGTGCGTGTGGAAGGCACCGGCGACCTTCAGCGGGACGACCTTGCGGACGCCCTCGGGCTTGTCCTCGTTCAGCACGGCGAGCTGCTCCAGCGTGCCCGCGGCGACGATCTGACCGGCGCCGTTGACGTTCGCCGGCGTCAGACCGAGCTTCTCCAGGTGCGGGACGGTCACCTCGGGGTCGCCGCCGAGCAGTGCGGACATGCCGGTCTCGGTGATCGCGGCGGCGTCGGCCATGGCCAGACCCCGCTTGCGTACGAGGGTCAGCGCGGCGGTGTCGTCGAGGATGCCGGCGAAGGAGGCGGCGGTGATCTCACCGACGGAGTGGCCGGCGACGGCGCCCGGGGTGATGGCACCCAGTGCCGCGGCGGACAGGATCCCGGCCGCGACCAGCAGCGGCTGGGCCACGGCGGTGTCCCGGATCTCCTCCGCGTCGGCCTGTGTGCCGTAGTGGGCGAGGTCCAGTCCGATGGCGTCCGACCACGCGGCGACGCGGTCGGCGGCGCCGGGCAGTTCGAGCCAAGGAGTCAGGAAGCCGGGCGTCTGGGCGCCCTGGCCGGGAGCGACGAGTACGAGCACTCTCACACTCTCTCTTGTGGATGGGCACGGCCGCCCGTGAGGACAGGGACGAAGAACACGAGGGGGTTTTGTGGACCCCCGACAAAAGACTAGGCGGGGAGATCTCCATCGGCGAGACGCCCCAGGATCAGCGCGATACGCAGTGTGAATGCGGAGCGTACATCCGATGGCGACCATCCGGTGACGTCAGTCACACGTCGAAGCCGGTAGCGCACGGTGTTGGGATGGACGAAGAGCATCCGGGCCGCACCCTCCAGACTGGACGCCTGTTCGAGATAGACGGAGAGCGTCTCCAGAAGAGCCGACCCGGCCTCCTCCAGCGGTCTGTAGATCTCCTCCACCAACTGCTCCCGCGCGCTCGGGTCACCGGCGATCGCGCGCTCCGGAAGGAGATCGTCCGCCAGCACCGGCCGTGGCGCGTCCTGCCAGGCGGAACAGGCCTTGAGCCCGGCGGCCGCGGCCTGCGCGGACCGGGTCGCGGCGAGCAGATCGGGCACGATGGGCCCGGCGACGACCGGCCCCGCCGCATAGGGCCCGATCAGCGACTTGGCGACGCCGAGCGGATTGTCGCTGCCGCCCGCGATGACGACGAGCCGGTCGCCGAGCACCCCGGTGAGGACCTGGAGCTTGGCATGCCGGGCGGCCCGGCGGATGGCCTCGACGGTGAGTTCGGAGTCGCCGTCGGGGGCGGTGCCGAGCACGACGCACACATGCTCGGGGGCGTTCCAGCCGAGGGCGGCGGCCCTGCTGACGGCCCCCTCGTCGGCCTCCCCGCTGAGCACGGCGTTCACGACGAGCGACTCCAGCCGCGCGTCCCAGGCACCGCGTGCCTCGGCGGCCTGGGCGTAGACCTGGGCGGTGGCGAAGGCGATCTCACGGGCGTAGACGAGCAGGGCCTCGCGCAGCACGCTCTCGTCGCCGGGCGCCGCCACCTCGTCGATGGCGGACTCCATGACCTCGATCGTGGTCCGCACCATCTCGACCGTCTGGCGGAGGGTGATGGCCCGGGTCAGCTCCCGCGGTGCCGTTCCGAAGACATCCGTGGAGATGGCCTGCGGGGCATCGGGATGCCGGAACCACTCGGTGAACGCCGCGATACCGGCCTGGGCGACCAGCCCGATCCAGGAACGGTTCTCCGGGGGCATCGCCCGGTACCACGGCAGCGTCTCGTCCATGCGCGCGATGGCGTGCGCGGCGAGCGAGCCGGAGGACTTCTCCAGCCGCTTCAGGGTCGCGGAGTGCGGATGGAGGGGCGCTACGGCTTCGGGCTTGCGGGATACGGGTTCGGGCACGGGACAAGACTGCACTATCCGGACCTGAGTGTGCGCCGCCGGGTCACCGGTGACCGCTACGCAGAGCAGCCCGCGCCGCTACCGTGGGGCATGTGATGGACGTACGGCGCGCTGCGGAGCGCTACCCCGGGGGCGATGCGGCGGCCGGCATCGAGTCGTGGCACGCCTTCTCCTTCGGCCCGCACTACGACCCCGACAACCTCCGCTTCGGCGCGGTGATCGCCTGCAACGAGGAGCGGCTCGTCCCCGGCGCCGGGTTCGACGAACACCCGCACAGCCACACCGAGATCGTGACCTGGGTGGTCGAGGGCGAGCTGACGCACCGGGACTCCAAGGGCCACGAGACGACGGTCCGCCCCGGTGACGTACAGCGGCTGAGCGCGGCGGCGGGCGTCCGGCACGTCGAGCGCAACGACGCCGAGGTCCCCCTGACCTTCGTCCAGATGTGGCTGGCCCCGCTGAAGCCGGGCGGCGAGCCGTCGTACGAGATCGTCCACGGCATCGCCGACTCCACGCCGTACGCCGTCCCCGAGGCGGGCGCGATGCTCCATGTACGGCGGCTGGGCGCGGGGGAGCGGACGGCGGTGCCGGACGGGGCGTATGTGTACGTCCATGTCGTGCGCGGTGAAGTACGGCTGGACGGCGCGGAGTTGGGGATGGGGGACGCGGCCCGGATCACGGATGCGAAGGATCTCGAGGTGGTCGCGCTGACCCCGGCCGAGCTGCTGATCTGGGAGATGGCTCCGCCGTTCTAACGGACCTCGCCGAGCACCGCGTCCGTGAACGCCGGCCACGCCTCGATCGCCCAGGGCCCGAAGGCGCGGTCGGTGAGCGCCACGCAGGCCAGCGCCGCGTCGGGGTCGATCCACAGGAACGTACCCGACTGCCCGAAGTGGCCGAAGGTGCGCGGGGAGGACGAACCGCCCGTCCAGTGGGGGGACTTGGAGTCGCGGATCTCGAAGCCGAGGCCCCAGTCGTTCGGGTTCTGGTGGCCGTAGCCGGGGAGCACGCCCTTCGTGCCGGGGTACTGGACCGTCATCGCCGCGGCGACCGTACGGGGGTCCAGCAGGCGGGGCGCCTGCACCTCGGCCGCGAAACGCAGCAGGTCGGCCACCGTCGACACGCCGTCCTTGGCGGGGGAGCCGTCGAGGGTCGTGGACGTCATGCCGAGCGGATCGAGGACCGCCTGCCGCAGGTACTCCCCGAACGGGATGTCCGTCGCCTTGGCGATGTGGTCACCGAGCTGCTCGAAACCGGCGTTGGAGTACAGCCGCCGCTCCCCGGGCACGCCCATCACCTTCTGCTCGTCGAAGGCCAGCCCCGAGGTGTGCGCGAGCAGATGCCGGACCGTCGCTCCGGCGGGCCCCGCCGGCTCGTCGAGCTCGATCGCGCCCTCCTCGTACGCGACGAGGGCGGCGTACGCCGCGAGCGGCTTGGTGACCGAGGCCAGCGGGAAGCGGTGGCCGGACGGTCCGTGGACGCCGAGGACCGTGCCGTCGGCCCGCACCACGCCCGCGGCGGCGGTGGGAACCGGCCAGTTCTCGATCAACGCGAGGCTCTGCAAGGACATGCCGACGAGCCTAAGCGGCTCGCGGCTGCATACTTCTCGTGGGGTCGGGCTCCGGGGACGAATTCTTACCGGTTCCGCTTGCTTGGAGTGCACTCCAACCCCATAGCGTTGAGCCCATGACGGTGATGGAGACCACGCGTACCAGGACCGACAGCTGCGGCGCCCCGCCCCACCCCCAC
>Ga0075367_10000747_pt1 | contig 12651 bp, 11 predicted proteins | sample EndMethybrTD3032_FD_71399 | JGI IMG/M metagenome (GOLD analysis project Ga0075367, IMG submission 71399) | Populus endosphere microbial communities from Tennessee, USA - Endosphere MetaG P. TD hybrid TD303-2 | ecosystem: Host-associated > Plants > Roots > Endosphere | place: USA: Tennessee... | reverse complement strand
CCACCGCCACGGTCATCCGCTCCTGGGGGAGGTTGTGGCCGAGGTAGCCGAAGGCGGCCCCCTCCTCCCCCAGCCGGTTGGCGACCGGCACCCGTACCTCGTCGAAGGCCAGCTCCATGGTGTCCTGCACCTTGATGCCCATCTTGTCGAGCACCCGCCCCCGGCTGTAGCCGGGCATGCCGTCCTCCACGACCAACAGGGTCAGGCCCGCGCGCCGGTCGGCGGGGTCGGTCGAGGTGCGGGCGACCACGATCACCAGGTCGGCGAGCAGGCCGCCGGTGATGAAGGTCTTGGCGCCGTTGAGGACGTATGTGTCCCCGTCGCGTACGGCCGTGGTGCGGATGCCGGCGAGGTCGGAGCCGGTGCCCGGTTCGGTCATGGCGATCGCGGTCAGCAGCTCGCCGGCGGCGAGGCCGGGGAACCACCGCTGTCGCTGGCCCTGATCGGCGTAGGAGAGGAAGTAGGGCAGCACGACGTCGAGTTGGGTGCGGACGGTGCCCAGGGTGACCAGGGCACGGGCGGCTTCCTCCTGCAGGACGACGTTGTAGCGGTAGTCGTCGAGGCCGGACCCGCCGTACTCCTCCGGGACGGCCATGCCCAACAGGCCGAGTGAGCCGAGCTGTGGGAAGATCTCGCGCGGCAGGCGCCCGGCCTTCTCCCAGTCCGCGTAGTTCGGGACGACCTCCTTCGCCACGAACTCCCGTACCAGTTTGCGGAATTCCTCGTGGTCGGCGGTGTAGATGTCTCGGCGCACCGATACCCCTCTTCAGACGGTGAGTTCGACGAGCGTGGCGTTGGCCGTGCCACCGCCCTCGCACATGGTCTGCAGGCCGTAACGGATGCCCCGGTCGCGCATGTGGTGGACCATGCGGGTCATCAGGACGGCGCCGGACCCGCCCAGCGGGTGACCCAGAGCGATCGCTCCCCCGAGGGGGTTGAGCAGTTCCGGGTCGGCGCCGGTCTCGGCGAGCCAGGCGAGCGGGATCGGCGCGAAGGCCTCGTTCACCTCGAAGACGCCGACCTCGGACAGGGCGACGCCCGCCTTGGCCAGCACCCGCTCCGTCGCCGGGATCGGGCCGGTCAGCATCAGCACCGGGTCGGCACCGACCACCGCTCCCGAGCGGTAGCGCACGATCGGTGTGAGCCCCAACTCCCGTGCCATTCCGGGTGTCGTGACGAGGAGGGCGGCCGCACCGTCGGAGATCTGCGAGGCGTTGCCCGCGTGGATCACGCCGTCGTCGAGGAAGGCGGGCTTGAGACCGGCGAGCTGCTCGACCGTGGTCCCGCGCCGAATGCCTTCGTCGGCCGCCATCTCGCCCACCGGGACGATCTGCGTGTCGAAGGCGCCGTTGTCCTGCGCGGCGGCGGCACGTTCATGGGAGAGGGCCGCGAACGCGTCCAACTCGGTGCGCGTGAAGCCCCACTTCTGCGCGATCTTCTCGGCGGAGACGCCCTGGTTGAAGGAGAACCCGTGGTAGCGGGCGAGGACTCGGGGCCCGTACGGCATCCCGGTGGCCCGCGCCGAGCCGAGCGGCACCCGGCTCATGACCTCGACCCCGCCGGCCACGACGACGTCCTGCTGGCCGGACATGACGGCCTGGGCGGCGAAGTCGAGGGCCTGCTGGCTCGATCCGCAGGCCCGGTTCACGGTCGTGCCGGGAATGGTCTCGGGCCAGCCGGCTGCGAGGACGGCGTAGCGGCCGATGTTGCCGGCCTGGTCGCCGACCTGGGAGACGCAGCCCCAGTCGACGTCGTCGACGACCGCAGGGTCGATGCCGGTGCGTTCGGCGAGGGCGTTGAGGACGATCGCGGAGAGGTCCGCCGCGTGCATCTCGGACAGACCGCCGTCGCGTTTGCCGACGGGTGCGCGGACGGCCTCGACGATCACTGCTTCGCGCATGATGGGTCCTTGGGAGGGGGCTGTCGGTACCAGCGGCCGGTGAAACGCGGTTCTCGACTTTCGGCAAAGGCCGCATACGCCTCGGTGATGTCCGTCGAGGCGAAGTTCACCGCCTGGGCGCGTGCCTCACCGGCGAGGGCCTCACGAAGCGTGCGGTCGGCTCCCTCGTTCAGCAGTGCCTTGGTCTGTGCGAGGGCGAGCGGAGGTCCGGCCGCCAGCCGGTCGGCCAGGTCGGCGACGCACTTGTCGATCTCCTCGGCCGGCACCACCCAGGTCACGAGGTTCAGCGAGCGCGCCTCCTCGGCGTCGATCATCTCGGCCAGCAGAGCGAGTCGCTTCGCCTGCTGGAGGCCGGCGAGCTTGGGCAGCAGCCAGGAGCCGCCCGCGTCCGGGGAAAGTCCGCGGCGCGTGAAGATCTGCGAGAACCGGCTTTGCGGGGTGGCCACGACCAGGTCGCACCCCAGGGCCAGATTCCAGCCCGCGCCGACCGCCACCCCGGTCACCTTGGCGACCGTCGGGACCGGCAACTCGTGCAGCAGCAGGGTGACGTCGTTGATGTCCCGCACCTTGTCCAGGGGGTGTCGACTGTCGGCGCCGGCACGGGTGAGGTCGGCGCCGGAGCAGAAGGCTCCCCCGGCGCCGGTCAGGACCAGCGCCCGTACGCTCTTGTCGCGCGAGGCCTCGGTGAGCGCGTGGCGCAGGGCCGCCCACAGCTCCGGGTCGACGGCGTTCTTGCGGTGCGGCCGGTTCAGGGTCAGGGTCCGTACGCCGCCGCTGTCGCCGGACAGCAGTACGGGCTGGTCGGTCACCTCTCGCCCCGCAGTTCCGCGATCTCCTCGGCGGTGAGGCCGAGTTCGCCGAGAACCTTGTCGGTGTGTTCGCCGAGGTCGGGTACGGCGCCCATCGGGGGGTCGTAGCCGGAGATGACCGGAGGTGGCAGGAGCGCCGGGACCGGTCCGGCGGGTGTGTCGATGCGGCGCCAGCGGTCGCGGGCCGCGAGGTGCGGGTGGGCGAGAACGTCGTTCGGTGTGTTGTAGCGGGCGTTCCCGATGCCCGCGTCGTCGGCGCGCCGCTGGACGTACGCCAGGTCATGCCGGGCGCACCACTCCCCGATCGCGGCGTCCAGCAGCTCCCGGTGCTCGACCCGGCCGGGGTTGGTCCGCAGGCGCTCGTCGTCCGCGAGGTCGGTGCGGTCGAGCAACTCCCTCGCCAGGCGCTGCCATTCACGGTCGTTGGTGGTGCCGAGGACGACCGTGTGGCCGTCGGCGGTGGCGTAGGCGCCGTAGGGGGCGACGGCGGGTGAGCTCATGCCGATGGGCTGGGGCTCCAGGCCCGAGTGCCGGGTGTAGGTCAGGGGGTAGCCCATGAGTTCGGTCATGGTGTCGAACAGGCTCACCGCGACCGAACGTCCGCGGTCGCCCGCGTAGAGCAGCGACACGATGGACAAGGCGGTGTAGAGGCCGGTGGCGGTGTCGGCGATGGGCGGTCCGGGTTTGGCCGGTGCCCCCGGGTGGCCGGTGACGGCGCAGACGCCGGACTCGGCCTGGACCAGGAGGTCGTAGGCGCGTTTGTGGGAGAGCGGGCCGCCCGGACCGTAGCCGTCGATCTCCACGGCGATCAGGTCGGGGTGACGGGCCGCCAAGTCCTCGGGTGCCAGGCCGAGTTTGGCTGTCGTGCCCGGGGCGAGGTTGGAGACGAGGACGTCGGCACGGTCGAGCAGGCGGTGCAGGACCGCCATCCCCGCCCGGGACTTGAGGTCGAGGGCGACCGACTCCTTGCCGCGGTTCGCCCAAACAAAGTGGGCGGCCAGGCCGTTGACCACGTCGTCGATGTGCCGGGCGGAGTCGCCGCCGTCCGGGTTCTCCACCTTGATGACCCGCGCTCCGAAGTCGCTCAGGATCCGGGTGCACATGGGGGCGGAGACGGCTTGCTCCAGCGCCACGACCGTGACTCCGGACAGGGGTCCGTCGCGCATCAGATCACCAGACCGCCGTCGACCGGCAGCACTTGGCCCGTGACGAAGGAGGCCGCGTCCGAGGCGAGGAAGACGAAGGCTCCGGCGACCTCCTCGGGTTCGGCCCAGCGGCCGAGGGGGATGCGGGCGAGCATGGTGGCGGCGAACTTCTCGTTGGTGCGGATGGTCTCGGTCATCGGGGTGGCGGCCAGGGGTGCCAGGGCGTTGACCTTGATCTGCCGTCGGGCGAGTTCCCTGGCGAGGGACTTGGTCATGCCGATGATCGCTGCCTTGGCCGCGGAGTAGTCGACCTGGCCGAGGGTGCCGGTCAGGCCGGCCGAGGAGGTGACGTTGATGATGCGTCCGGTGCCGTCGGTGGGCAGGTGGGGCAGGGCGGCCTGGGAGCAGGTGAAGGTGCCCAGGACATGGATGTCGAGCAGTCGGCGGAAGGAGTCCTCGTCGAGGTCCGGGAACATGGCCGGCGCGGTCACGCCGGCGTTGTTCACGAGGACGTGCAGGCTCCCGTCGGCGAGTGCGGCGGCCCGGGATGCCGCGGCCTCGGCGGCGCTCCGGTCCCGTACGTCGAGGGCGGCGCTGTCCGCCGTACCGCCGGCCGCGGTGATCTTTCCAGCGACCGTGGCCGCGGCCGTCCCGTCCACGTCGGTGACGAGGACGGCCGCTCCGGCCCGGGCCAGGGCGTGGGCCACGGCGGCACCGATGCCGCCCGCGGCCCCGGTGACCAGCGCCGAGCGACCGGTCAGGTCGAACAGCTCGTTCTCGTACGCCATTACTTGCTCGCCGCTGCGACGGCCGCGCGCGCCCGCTGGCGGAAGGCCTCCAACTTGTCGACGGGTTCCGTGACCTGGCGGCTGCGCGGCCGGATGCCGACGTCGTGGCCCGCGGCCGCCCTGCGCAGGCCGCCGACCGTGGCCTGCTCGCGCGGGATGTGCGAGAACGGGTCGAAGGAGTACCAGCGCATGGCGTTCTCATGGGTGATCTTCACGATGTCCGCATCCGGCACATCGAATTCTTCGAGCACGCCATGGAGCTGCTCGGGCGCGTCCGGCCACAGCGAGTCGCTGTGCGGGTAGTCGCCCTCCCAGCAGATGTTGTCGATGCCGATGTCGTGCCGCAGCTTCACGCCCAGCTTGTCGGTGATGAAGCAGGTCAGGAAGTGCTCGCGGAAGACCTCGGAGGGCAGCTTCCCGCCGAAGTCCTGCAGGGTCCAGGCGGCGTGCATCTCGAAGGTGCGGTCGACACGCTCCAGGAAGTAGGGGATCCAGCCCGTTCCACCTTCCGAGAGGGCGATTTTCAGGTCGGGGAAGTCCTTCAGGGCGCGCGACCACAACAGGTCGGCCGCGGCCTGGACGAGGTTGATCGGCTGGAGCGTGATCATCACGTCCGGCGGCGAGTCGACGGACGGGATGGCGAGGCGGCCCGAGGAGCCGATGTGCACCGACAGGACGGTGTCGGTGTCGCAGGCGGCCTGCCAGACCGGGTTCCAGTACGGGTCGTGGAAGCTCGGGTAGCCCAGGGCGGCGGGGTTCTCCGGAAAGGTCATCGAGTGGCAGCCCTTGGCGGCGCACCGCCGTATCTCGTCGGCGCACAGCTCGGCGGACCAGATCGCGGGCAGCGCCATCGGGATGAAGCGGCCCGGGTAGGAGCCGCACCACTCGTCGATGTGCCAGTCGTTGTACGCCCGCACCAGCGCGAGCGAGAAGTCGGAGTCCTCGGTGGCGAACATCCGCGCCGAGAACCCCGGGAAGGAGGGGAAGTTCATCTGTGCGAGCACCCCGCCCGCGTTCATGTCCTTGATCCGCTCGTGGACGTCGTAGCAGCCGGGCCGGATCTCGTCCATGCCCTGCGGGTCGAGGCCGTACTCCTCCTTGGGCCGGCCCGCGACGGCGTTGAGAGCGGCGTTTCCGACGCTGTTGTCGCGGAAGTGCCAGCGGTCGCTGCCGTCTTCGCGGTGGACGAGTTTGGGCGCGTCGTCCAGGTACTTCTTCGGCAGGTGGTGCACGAAGATGTCCGGCGGCTCGATGATGTGGTCGTCGACGCTGATGAGGATCAGGTCGTCCTTGTTCATGCGAGGTACCTTTCGCTGGTGAAGCCGGTGGGGGTGACGGCGGTCAGTCGGAGGCCGGGAGGGGTTTGGCGGCCTTGAGGGTCATGGGGACGCCGTCGCAGGCGAGCTCGCCGGCTCCGGGGCTGGTGCACAGCAGCTCGAGGGTGCCGTCCGCGTCGACGTAGCGCTTGCCGAGGAGGGTGATCGGCTCGGCGTCCGCGGCGGGGGCGGATCGTGTCGTGGCGGCGGCCACGAGCGGGGCGCCGCCGCAGGTCAGGGCCGGCTGCCGGTCGGCGGGGGCGCGGACGACGACCACGCGGGTGGTGCACACCGTGCTGGCGAGCTGGTCACCGGGGCGCAGCGTCGGTGCTGGTGAGGTCATGGTTCAGGTCCCTTTCCAACAGGCGGTCGGCGAGCACGGCGAGGTCGTGGGACTGGCGGGCCATCCAGAACCGCAGGAAGCCGGTGAGCGAGTAGCGCAGGAACAGCGCCGCGCCGACGACCGTCGCGGCGATGCCGCCGAGGCCGAGGGCCAGGCCGTCGCGCTGGTCCAGGGGGTTCTGGGTGTTGTGCGAGAGGAAGTAGGCCGAGATCGCGAGGGCCAGCCCTACGGCCATCAGGGTGCCGCCGAGGCGGAGCCAGAGGCCGGCCCGGGCGGCCGCCGGGTCCGGGATCTTGAGGTCGGCGAGTTCGCGGACGAAGCGGTCCGCCCGGGAGTCCGTGCGTGGATCGCGGGAGTCTGGAAGCGGCTCTGTGGGTGTCATGCGGAGCTCCCCAGGTAGAGGGCGGACAGTTCGTCGCGCAGCCCGCCGTCGGGGCGGCCCTGGCGTTCGATGCGACCGCGTACGAGCACGGCCGCGTGGTCGGCGATGCCGAGGACGGCGGCCGCGAACTGCTCGACGACCAGGACCGCGACGCCCTGCCGAGCGATCTCGGCGACCTGCTCGTAGAGCCGGGAGACGACCAGCGGGGCCAGTCCCATGGACAGTTCGTCGAGGAGCAGTACGGCGGGGTCGGTGGCCAGGCCCCGGGCTAGGGCGAGCATCTGCTGCTCGCCTCCGGAGAGCGTGCCTGCCGCCTGGTTCGCCCGATGTCCGAGCACCGGGAAGCGCGCAAAGGCGACCTCCTCGATCTGCTCGCGGGAGCGGCCCGTGAACGTCATCATCAGGAGGTTGTCGCGGACCGAGAGGTTGGGGAACACACCCCGGCCCTCGGGGATCAGGCAGACCCCGGCCCGGGCGAGGTCGCGGGGGTCCGCGCCGGTCATGTCCCGGCCACCGAACAGGAGTTGGCCCGACGGCGCCGGGTGGACGCCGGCCGCCACATGCAACACGGTCGTCTTTCCGGCGCCGTTCGGGCCGAGCAGCGCGACGACCTGCCCGGCGCCGACGCTCAGGTCGACGCCGTGCAGGACGGTGATGCCCTCATGGGCGGCGCGGATGGCGCGCAGTTCGAGCAGAGCGTTCACACGTCCCCCAGGTAGGCCGCCAGCACCGTCTCGTCATTGCGGATCACCTCGGGCGGTCCTACGGCGATGACCTTGCCGAGGTCGAGCACGTACACCTCGTCGCACACGCCCATCACCAGCCCCATGTCGTGCTCGACCAGGACGACGGCGGTGCCGCCCTCGGCGAGCGAGCGCAGCAGCGCAGCGAACCGCTCGGTCTCCTCGCCGTCCTGGCCGGCGGCTGGCTCGTCCAGGAGCAGGAGCTGCGGCCGTACGGCCATGGCGCGGCCGACCTCGACGAGGCGGGCGACGCCGGTGGGCAGGTTGTCGGCGCAGGTCTCGGCGATGCCGGTGAGGCCGAGCCGGTCGAGCAGACCGTCGGCCACCCGCGCCGCCTGTCGCCGCTCGGGGCCGAGTTCCGCGGCGACGAGGAGGTTGTCGCGGACGGTCAACCGGCCGAAGAGTTCCAGGCGTTGGAAGGTGCGGGCCAGTCCGTGCCGGCAACGCCGGGCCGGGCCCAGGCGGGTGACGTCGCGGCCGTCGAGAACGACCTTTCCGGACTGGGGCCGGCGCAGTCCGGACACGACGTCGAACAGGGTGCTCTTGCCTGCCCCGTTGGGCCCGATGAGCCCGGTGACGCTGCCCCGGTCGGCGCTCATGCCGACGCCGTCCAGGGCTCGGTTGCCGCCGAAGGCGACGGTCACTCCGCTAACGTCCAGCAGTGGCACGGGCCAGCACCTCCCCGTCCTGCGGGCGCCAGGGACGTCGTACGCCCCACCACTCGACCGGCACGTCCGGTTCGGTCTTCGGTGCCTGGCGTGCGGCGGCCCAGGAGCGCAGGGCGATCGCCACCACCAGTGAACCGACCAGGAACGTCCAGCCGTTGATCGCGTCGGTCAGCCGCAGCACCCAGCCCAGCGCCAGGGCCCCCAGCAGCGTGGGCAGGGCGATCAGGTCACGGCCGAGGGGCTCCCACTCGCGGCGGAAGCGGGCGACGATGCCCTCGGGGCTGTGGCCCAGGCCCATTCCGGCCAGGGCCGGCAGCACGGTGACGATGTTCTGCGTCCAGGAGGCCACTCCGATCAGGACGTTCGGACCGAGGAAGGCCGTCCCCGCGAACAGACCGTTGCCGACCGCGCCCAGGCCGCCGATCACGGCGACCAGGAAGATCGGCAGCCCGGCGACGAGGTTGAACTGCTCGGCCGTTATGGAGCGTTGTTGCATGCCGTAGAGGGCGCCGCCGAGTCCGGCGATGCCGGCCGACAGCGCGAAGACGGCCACCTTGGTCAGCAGGAGGTTGCCGCCGAGCGTCGCGTACGCGGCTTCGCTGTCCCTCAGTGCGATCAGACGCCGCCCGAACCCGCTGCGGCGCAGCCAGGCGATCGCGAGGGAGGCGAGACCGAGGCAGACGGCGGCCACGACCGTCAACTCGGCGGCGGAGTCCAGCCGGAGGCCGAAGAGGTCCGGTCCGCTCATGTCGACCGAGCCCTGGTCGAAGAGGGAGATGCGCGCGCCGAACAGGTGGAAGGAGGGCAGGGTGAAGATCCATCGGTCCAGGATCACCGCGAACGCGGCTGTCCCCAGGGCGAGATACACCCCGGAGAACCGCAGCGCGGGCACCGCGATCAGCGCGCCGGCCGCTCCGGATGCGGCGATGGCGGCGGCCAGCGCCCACAACTCCCCCTGTGCGCCGAGGTGTCCCCAGGTGACGGCGCCGATGCCGGCCATGCTCAGCTGACACAGGGAGATCTGACCGGCGTACCCGGCGAGGGGGACGTAGGAGAGAGCGACGATCCCGAGGGAGAAGATCGGGCCGTACGTGGCGAGTTGGGCTTCGTCGAGCACGGTCGCCAGGACGATCCCGAACGCGACGGTCGACGCGGCGAAGACGAGCGTGCCGCGCAGGCTGGGCGCCGGGACCTGGACCAGGCGTCGGTCACGATGGCGCAGGCCCGGGTGGCGGAACAGCAGAAGAGCCAGGAAGAGAAGCAGGGCGGGGGCGGCCAGACGCAGGCCGGGCAGGTACTCGTTCTGCGGCAGGTAGCCGGTGAGGTAGCTCTCCAGGCAGCCGACGACGACCGCGCCGGCGAAGGTGAGGGGCAGGCTGCGGAGCCTGCCGAAGACCGCTGCCGTGTAGGCGCTGACGATCAGGAGCGACAGCTGGGAGGCGTCGAGGGCGACGGTGGGGGCGATCAATATGCCGCCGATCGCGGCGAGTTGGGTGCCGAGGATCCACGCCACGCGGCTGGCACGGATCGGATCGGCGCCGGTGAGCCGGACGAGGGCGCGGTCGTCGACGGTGGCGCGCATCTCGGCGCCGGTGCGGGTCCGGTTGAGCAGGAACCACAGGCCGGCGGCGACCGCGACGGCGACGGTCATGGTGAGGGCCTGGTGCCAGGTGAGGGTGGCCGGGCCGAGGTGAAAGGGCTTCTCGTCGGCGAAGAACACCGACAGCGGACGCGGGACATTGGGGTCCCAGATCCAGCGGGCGGCGGCGATGGCGCCGCTGAGCAGCGCCACCGTCATCACCAGCCGCTCGGCCTCGCCGAGGCGTTGCACGGGCCGCATCAGGACCCGTTCGACGGCGAGGCCGAAGGCGGGGGCGAGGACGAGGAGGACCAGCGCCAGGGCCACCGGGACCGGCCAGCCCCAGCCGACGGTGAACTGCCAGTAGCAGAACGCCGCCAGCATGCCCGCCGCCCCGTGCGCGAAGTTGAACACACCGGTGGTGACATAGGTGAGCACCAGTCCGCTGCCGATCACCGCGTAGATGGCGGCGGTGCTCAGGCCGACGATCCCGAAGGTCAGGAACTGCTCCATCTACTTCACATCACTCAGACTCTTGCCGACATCGGCGAGGGTGAGGGGCTTGCCGTAGGTGCCCTTGAACTTGTAGGTGGGCGCGTTGCAGCTGTAGGCGCCGTCGTTGGGCTTGAAGTCGGCGGGCTGCCAGCCCTTGGACGTGGCCTTCTCGATGTTGAAGCACCTGAGCGGGGCGTCAGCCTGGGACAGGTCGACGGGGGCGATCAGGCCGCCGCCGGTCCACGCGGTCTCCTTGCGGGCCGCCTCGTAGAGGCATGTGCGGGTCAGGGCGTCGCCGCAGGACGAGGCCGCCTTGGCGAACAGGAGCCAGGACGCGAAGCCGCGGACACCCGGCAGGGTCGGTTGCGCGTTCGGCGCGTACTTCTTGAAGAGCTGGACCAGTTGCTCGGTCGCCGGGTTGCCGGCGGCCTGCTCCAGCGGGTAAACGCCGCTGAGGTCGGCGAAGTTGTTCTGGTGGTCGAGGGACTTCCCGGCGAGTTGGAGGAAGGCCGGACCGTAGGCGTTGTTGTTGGCGTCGATCCAGTCCAGCTTGTAGTTCATGCCGGTGAGGACCTGTTCGAGCTTGGACAGGCTCGCGAAGTCCCCAAGGAATATGAGGCCCTTGACGCCCTTGCTCTTGATGGCCTGGGCGTACGGCGTCCAGTCCGAGACCCCGGCGGCCGGGTAGAGGTCGTGGTACGTGATCTTCGCTCCGGTCGCCTTGAGGCTCTCCTGTTCGCGGGCGTCGATGACCTTGCTGACGGCGGCGTCCCCGGCGATGGTGCCGACGGACGAGGCCGACTTGGGGTAGGCGGTCTTGACCAGCCACTGGTAGTAGCCGGCGTAGCGGTCGTAGGAGGCGCCGCCCGTCGCGTTGAGCTGGAGGTCGGAGCCCTGGTTCTGGATCTGGCTGACCTGGGCGGGGAAGTCGGGCAGCAGACACCTGAGCCGGTCCTGCACACCCAGCGCGTCCAGGGCCGCGCCGCCGCCGACGAGCGCGAAGTCCTGCTTGCAGGCCTCCAGCATCCGCTGGCGGACCTCCATCAGCTTGGAGTCGCGGACGGTGGCGACGAGCTTGCGGCCGTTGATGCCGCCGGCCGCGTTGCACCAGGACGTGAACACCTTGGCCGTGTCGCCGAATTCGGGGTTCTTGGTGAAGCCGACGTCCGAGAAGACGCCGACGTCGATGGTCTTCGCGGTGACGCCCTGGGCGGGCGCGCTCTTCGCGTCCCCCGGACCGCACACCTTCTTCAGGTCGCCGAAATCGACCGAAGTGGCCTGCTGGGCGGCCTTGGTGGGGGTCGCGTCGCCGTCGCTCGAATCGCCGGCGCTGTCGTGGCCGCCGCACCCGGCGACGGCGAGCAGTGCGGCCGCCGCCAGGGCGGAGGGGATTGCCTTGACTCTCACGGGGTTCCTCCTCGGTGGTGTCCCCGAACTGCTGCGTACCGGCCGTCAACCGACCGGCACGGCAAAGGTCTTGAGCTCGAGGAACTCCTCCAGCCCCGCCACACCCATCTCCCGGCCGATGCCGGACTGTTTGAATCCGCCGAACGGGGCGTCGGCCGCGAAGAAGTTGCCCCCGTTGATGCTGAAGGTGCCGCTGCGGATGCGGCGGGCCACCGCGGTCGCCCGCTCGTCGTCGGCGCCGATCACCGCGCCGGAGAGCCCGTACACCGAGTCGTTGGCGATCCGGACGGCGTCGTCCTCGTCGTCGTAGGCGATGACGGCGAGCACCGGGCCGAAGACCTCCTCCTGGGCGATCTCGGCGCGCGGGTCGACGCCGGCGAGCAGCGTCGGCTCGTAGAAGAAGCCCTCGCGCTCGGCGGGCCGGCCGCCGGTGACCAGGCGGGCGCCCGTGGCGACGGCGCGCTCGACCATGGCGTGCACCTTGGAACGCTGCTTCTCGCTGATGAGCGGGCCCATGTTGGTCGCGGGGTCGGCCGGGTCGCCGTACTTGACCTTGCCGAGCATGGCGGCGACCAGGCCGGCCATCTCGTCGTGCTTGTCACGCGGGACGAGGAGTCGTGAGGTGAGGGCGCAGCCCTGGCCGGCGTGGGAGCAGATGGTGAACGCGGCGAGGACCGCGGCGTTGGTGAGGTCGGCGTCGTCCAGGACGATCATCGCGGACTTGCCGCCGAGTTCGAGGAAGACCCGCTTCAGGGAGGCCGAGGCGGCCGCCATGATGGCCTTGCCGACCGGCGTCGAGCCGGTGAAGGTGATCATGTCGATGTCCGGGTGGGTGGTCAGCAGCTCGCCGGTCTCGGGGCCCGAGGAGGTGAGAACGTTGACCACGCCCGCGGGAATGTCGGTCTCCTCGGCGATGATCCGGCCCAGCGCGAGGGTGGTCCACGGGGTGTCGGGGGCGCCTTTGAGTACGACGGTGCAGCCGGCGGCGAGCGAGGGGGCGAGCTTGGCGAGGGCCAGCTGGTTGGGGAAGTTGTAGGGCAGGATCGCCGCGACGACTCCGCCGGCCTCCTTCTCCA
>Ga0075367_10000745_pt1 | contig 12664 bp, 12 predicted proteins | sample EndMethybrTD3032_FD_71399 | JGI IMG/M metagenome (GOLD analysis project Ga0075367, IMG submission 71399) | Populus endosphere microbial communities from Tennessee, USA - Endosphere MetaG P. TD hybrid TD303-2 | ecosystem: Host-associated > Plants > Roots > Endosphere | place: USA: Tennessee... | reverse complement strand
GTGCAGCCAGGATGACGCCGAGAAGGCGCGTCAGAATTGCCCGCCCCGTAACGCCGAGGAAGCGATCAAGCCTGTCGGCGACGAGAAGCGCGAGAAACAGCAGCAACAAGTTCGATGCAATGACGATGATCAATTGCGCGCGCTCAAGGGAGGTCTGCATCGACCCGGCAATCAGGATGGTTGCCGATATGGCACCAGGGCCGGCGATCAGGGGAATCGCCAGCGGAAAGACCGAGATGTTATGGATGTGATCGACGGTGATTGCTGCCGTGCTGGTCTTCTCCTTACGGTCCTGCCGCTTCTCGAACACCATTTCAAATGCGATCCAGAACAAGAGCAGACCACCGGCGATGCGGAAAGCCCCGATCGAGATGCCGAGCACCCCGAGCACGCTGGCTCCAAACAGGGCGAAGACGGCAAGAATGACAAAAGCGATGATCGAGCCTCGCAGCGCCACCTGCTTTCGCTGGCTGCGGCTCATGCCGGTGGTCAATCCGAGAAAGATCGGCGCAAGGCCAGGCGGATCGATCGTGACAAGCAGCGTGGTGAAAGCGTTGATCAGTTGGTCGGCGCTTGCCATTGTCTCTCCGTGAGCCCATATAAACGCTGAGTTTTGGGCGATTGTGATGCGGAGAAATCATTTTGGCAAATGGCCATCACTAGGTAGCGCAAATAGCGACCCCAAAGGCCTCACTTGCCTTCATAAGACCGCAAAAGACTGTTCAAAACCCTCGCCAAAATTGGCTTAAGAACAGGCTTTCCGCTATAAATCTTCAAGTGATTCTAGAAGAGATCGTGATCCGTTTTGACTGAGCAAACACCCCCCGGCGGCGGGAAGCTCCCGCCAGGCATCGAGCCCATCTCCATCATGGAGGAAATGCAGCGGTCGTACCTCGATTACGCGATGAGCGTTATCGTGAGCCGCGCCCTGCCTGATGTGCGCGACGGCCTGAAGCCCGTGCACCGGCGCATCCTCTACGGCATGTCCGAACTCGGCATCGATTGGAACAAGAAATACGTCAAATGCGCCCGCGTTACCGGGGATGTGATGGGTAAATACCATCCGCACGGCAACGCAGCGATCTACGACGCGCTGGCGCGTATGGCACAGGACTGGTCACTCCGCCTGCCGCTGATCGACGGCCAGGGCAACTTCGGCTCTGTCGACGGCGACCCGCCGGCGGCCGAACGCTACACCGAGTGCCGTCTGCAGAAGGCCGCGCATTCGCTGCTCGACGATCTCGACAAGGAAACGGTCGACTTCCGCGACAATTATGATGGCACACTGTCCGAGCCTGTCGTCGTTCCCGCGAAGTTCCCGAACCTGCTGGTCAACGGGGCCGGCGGCATCGCCGTTGGCATGGCGACGAACATTCCGCCACACAATCTCTCCGAAGTCATTGATGGCTGCATCGCGCTGATCGACAACCCGGCGATTGAACTGCCTGACATCATGCAGATCATTCCCGGCCCGGACTTCCCGACAGGCGCCAAGATCCTTGGCCGCGCCGGCATTCGCTCTGCCTACGAGACAGGCCGTGGCTCGGTGATTATGCGTGGTGTTGCCACCATCGAACCGATGCGTGGCGATCGTGAACAGATCATCATCACCGAGATCCCGTATCAGGTGAACAAGTCGACCATGATCGAGAAGATGGCCGAACTGGTGCGCGACAAGCGGATCGAAGGTATCTCCGATCTGCGCGATGAATCTGACCGCCAGGGCTATCGCGTCGTCGTCGAACTGAAGCGCGATGCCAATGCCGAGGTCATCCTGAACCAACTCTACCGTTACACGCCACTGCAGACCTCCTTCGGCTGCAACATGGTGGCGCTGAACGGCGGCAAGCCGGAACAGTTGACGCTGCTCGACATGCTGCGTGCCTTTGTCTCCTTCCGCGAGGAAGTTGTTAGCCGGAGAACTAAATTCCTGCTGCGCAAGGCACGCGAACGGGCCCACGTCTTGGTCGGCCTGGCGATTGCCGTTGCCAATATCGACGAAGTCATCCGCGTCATCCGGCAGGCGCCGGATCCGCAGTCGGCCCGCGAAGAGCTGATGACACGCCGCTGGCCGGCCTCCGACGTTGAAAGCCTGATCCGCCTGATCGATGACCCGCGTCACCGCATCAACGAGGACCTGACGTATAACCTCTCGGAAGAGCAGGCGCGTGCCATCCTCGAACTGCGTTTGGCCCGTTTGACGGCTCTCGGTCGCGACGAAATCGGCGACGAACTCAATAAGATCGGCGAAGAGATCAAGGACTACCTGGAAATTCTATCTTCACGGATCCGTATCCAGACGATCGTCAAAGAAGAGCTTGCGGCCGTTCGGGACGAATTCGGCACGCCGCGCCGTACCGAGATCATGGACGGCGGTCTTGAGATGGATGATGAGGATCTCATCGCTCGCGAAGACATGGTCGTGACTGTCTCGCATCTTGGCTACATAAAGCGCGTGCCCCTGACGACCTATCGCGCCCAGCGTCGCGGCGGCAAAGGCCGCTCCGGCATGACGACGCGCGACGAAGATTTTGTTAGCCAGCTATTCGTTCTTAATACGCATACCCCAGTTCTGTTCTTCTCGTCGCGAGGCATCGTCTACAAGGAGAAAGTCTATCGCCTGCCGATCGGCACGCCGCAGTCTCGCGGCAAGGCGCTCATCAACATGCTGCCGCTGGAGTCGGGCGAGCGGATCACGACGATCCTGCCACTGCCTGAGGACGAGGATAGCTGGGATAAGCTCGATGTCATGTTCTCGACGACGCGCGGCACAGTTCGCCGCAACAAGCTTTCCGACTTCGTCCAGGTCAATCGCAACGGCAAGATCGCCATGAAGCTCGAGGAAGAGGGCGACGAGATCCTCTCCGTCGAGACCTGCACAGAGCATGACGATGTGCTTTTGACGACAGCCCTCGGTCAGTGCATCCGCTTCCCTGTCGATGATGTCCGCGTCTTCGCCGGTCGCAACTCGATCGGCGTTCGCGGCATCAATCTCGGAGACGGCGACCGTATCATCTCGATGACGATTGTCGGACACGTCGATGCCGAGCCCTGGGAACGCGCAGCCTATTTGAAGCGGGCTGCAAGCGAGCGGCGCCTGACGACGGGTGACGCCGAGGAAATCTCGCTGGTCGGCGAGGAGGTGAACGAGGAAGGTCAACTGAGCGACGAGCGCTACGAGGAACTGAAGGCACGCGAGCAATACGTGCTGACGGTTTCCGAAAAGGGCTTCGGGAAGCGCTCCTCTTCCTACGACTTCCGGATTTCCGGCCGTGGCGGCAAGGGCATTCGCGCCACCGACACGTCGAAAACGGCCGAGATCGGCGAGCTTGTGGCTGCCTTCCCGGTTAACGACGGCGACCAGATCATGCTGGTATCGGACGGCGGCCAGCTGATCCGTGTTCCCGTGGGCGGCATCCGCGTCGCGAGCCGCGCAACGAAAGGTGTCACCATTTTCTCGACCGCCAAGGACGAGAAGGTGGTATCCGTCGAGCGCATCAGCGAGCCGGAAGAAGAGGCCGAAGACGTTGTCGAAAACGGCGACGACATTGCCTCCGCCGCGGAAGGTGCGCCTGACACGGACGCTTGATATTCTGACGTTATGATTGTGAAAACCGGGCAACTGCCCGGTTTTTTTTCGGGACAACTCAGGCCGGAGGAAGAGCGGATTGATCCGGATTCTCGGTGCTGACGACCTTGCCATCTTTAAGGCCATTCGGCTGGAAGCACTGCGCGCCGAACCGGCAGCCTTTGCCAGTAGCGTCGAGGACTGGGAAGTGCTGTCAGACGACGATTGGCGCAAGCGATTGGTCGATGGACCGGTTTTTGTGGCCTTCAAAGATGACGAGCCGGTTGGCATTATGGGCTTGATCAGACAACGCGCCAGTAAAATGGCGCACCGCGCGACGCTGATCATGGTCTATGTGCGCAGTAGCGAGAGGGCTGGTGGCCGTGCCAGCGAACTGCTGCATGCAACGGTGGCCTATGCACATGAGAACGAAATCCGGCAGCTGGAGCTCGCGGTCAGTGCCGAGAATACCGCTGCCAGGCGTTTTTATGAACGCGAAGGCTTCCACGAGACCGGGCGCATTCCGGGTGGGGTTATCCATGACAACCGGGAGATCGATGACATCATCATGGTTCGGCGCATCAACGATCGAGAGAGTGTCACGTTAACCCCTTGAGCGCCGGCCAACGGTGTCATCTAGGCGTGAAAAAGGCCGGACGACATGGTCATCCGGCCTTCAATGGTCAAAAACGGCGGTCCAGCTTAGCGACAGCGGTTAGAACCAGCTGTGCTTTCCATCGATCTTCTTCACATCTTCATTTTCATGGCGAAGGGCGGAAATGGTGGAAGCCACGGACACGACAAACATGATGCTGATAAGGGCAGTAAGCACAGTCAATATCGTGAACATGAGCAATCCTCCTGGGTTTTGCGTTCACGTTCCTTAGTACTGGCTCGTTATCGCCGCGCGTGCCGACGCATAGGGACCATATACCTTGGACGCATCCACTTTTTGATCGTAGAGCGCGACAGTCGCTGCAAGCATACCAGTCATCATTACCATCCATACAGCATTAATCATGGTAATTTTATTGGGCATATTTTCTTCCTTGTGCGGCGTATCGCGTTACGCTGGTTGAGTGAACGCATGCGTGCGAAAATGGTTCCGGCGGTATTGACGGTCGTTTACCAAGGCCGATCTGAAGCGACTTTGAATGCGTCGTTCATCTGGCGTTCAGAATTCTTAATCGGTTTAAACGCCACATTTCCTGTCGCGCGCACGATTGCGTAGTGTTCCCGCACGCTTGGCCGAACCCAACCTGCGTGCTGAAGGTCTTGCACGCAGCCGTAGAAAAATTCGGCGAGCAGCGATACGATGACAGCGAAAACAACGAGGATGATCAGCATGGGCGTTTCCGGGGAGGGCCGATGCCGGAATGACATCGGGTATTGACGCTACCGTTATAACGAACCCGTCTGAAGCCGCGTTGAATGCTGCATTCATCAGCCGTTCAGCGACGGCCAAATGACTTGCGGGCAACCTTTATCCATGACAAAAGGCGTCGAAACAAACCGGCTAGGCCAATGACGACAGCTTTTTATCCGGGGTCGTTCGACCCGATCACCAACGGACATCTGGATGTTCTTATCCAGGCGCTGAGCGTTGCGTCCAAGGTTATCGTTGCGATCGGCATTCATCCCGGCAAGACGCCGCTCTTCTCCTTCGACGAGAAGGCGGATCTCATTCGTCGTTCACTCGCGGAAGCGCTGCCGGAAAAGACAAACGACATATCAATCGTTGCCTTCGACAACCTCGTCGTCGACGCGGCGCGGTCTCACGGCGCAACACTGTTGATCCGCGGCCTGCGGGACGGCACCGATCTCGACTATGAAATGCAGATGGCCGGGATGAATCGTCAGATGGCGCCCGACATTCAAACCATCTTTCTGCCTGCCGGAACGGCCTCGCGGCCCATAACCGCCACATTGGTCCGGCAAATCGCAGCGATGGGAGGCGATGTCAGCGCCTTTGTGCCGGCTGCCGTCTTGAAAGCCCTTCAATCCAAGCGCAAATCCTAGGCGACATTTTCGCCGCAACGGAGCCAACATGAAACTCTTCTATCTCGCATTTGCAGGCGTGCTTTATCTTGCCTCGTTCGCCGGCGACGCATTCGCGCAATCCGGCGACACGCTGACGATCCAGCTGAAGAACGGCCCCGTCGTGATTCAGCTCATGCCCGATGTCGCGCCGAAGCATGTTGCGCAGATCGAAGCGCTCGCCAAAAAGGGCGCGTATGACAACGTTGCCTTCCATCGCGTGATCGAAGGCTTCATGGCCCAGACCGGCGATGTGAAGTACGGCAACATGGAAAAGGGTTTCGACGCGAGCCTCGCCGGCACCGGTGGCTCCGACATGCCCGATCTGCCGGCAGAATTTTCGAAGACGCCTTTCGTTCGCGGTACGGTCGGCATGGCCCGCTCGCAGGACCCGAACTCGGCAAACTCGCAGTTCTTCATCATGTTCGCTGACGGTTCCTTCCTCAACGGTCAATATACGGTTGTCGGCAAGGTCGTTTCCGGCATGGAGAACGTCGACAAGATCAAGCGCGGCGAAGGCCAGAACGGCGAAGTCAGCAATCCCGACCGGATGATCAAGGTCACCGTCGGCAAGAAGTAAGTTTCAAGACAAGTAGGAGAAGAAGAATGGCCGAGATCAAGGATCCCGAAAACACCATCATCCTGGAAACCACCAAGGGCAAGGTTGTTATCCAGCTGCTGCCGGACGTGGCACCGGAACACGTCGCCCGCATCAAGGAACTCGCTCGCGAGAAGGCCTATGACGGCGTTGTCTTCCACCGCGTTATCAACGATTTCATGGCGCAGACCGGCGACGTGAAGTTCGGCAAGAAGGGCGCTGAGAGCTTCAACCCCAGCCGCGCCGGCATGGGCGGTTCAGAGAAGCCCGACCTCAAGGCGGAATTTTCGGCGGTCAGCCACGTTCGCGGCACCTGCTCGATGGCTCGCTCGCAGAACCCGAACTCGGCAAACTCGCAATTCTTCATCTGCTTCACCGATGCCCCCTGGCTGAACAAGCAGTACTCCGTCTGGGGCCAGGTCATCGAAGGCATGGACATCGTCGACAAGATCAAGAAGGGCGAGCCGGTTGTCGATCCGGACTCGATCGTCTCGATGCGGGTTGCCGCTGACGTCTGATTGTGATTTCTGCTGAAACCCGCCCTTGCGCGAAAGCGTGGGGCGGGTTTCGCTTTGCCCGGATCTGAGTGATGCGCGTAGACCTCTTTGATTTTGACCTGCCGGATGAACGGATTGCACTGCGACCGGCCGAGCCGCGCGACAGCGCGCGCATGCTCGTCGTCGATCCGGCAGCCGAGGTACAACTATCCGATTATCGGGTCCGCGATCTGCCTAGCTTTCTAAGGGCAGGGGACGCGCTAGTCTTCAACGATACCAAGGTGATCCCGGCGCAGCTTGAGGGCATCCGTCATCGCGAAGGCGCCGGTGGTCAGCAGGTTTCGGCGACGCTGCATATGCGCATTGGCGCCAGCCGCTGGAAAGCCTTTGCCAAGCCCGGCAAGCGCATCAAGGTCGGCGATCGCATCTCCTTCGGCCATGACGGCAACAGCTGTCTGCTCGGTAAGCTTGAATGCACCGTAGAGGAAAAGGGCGAGGGCGGCGAAGTCACGCTTGCCTTCGATCTATCCGGACCGATGCTTGACGAAGCGATCCATTCCGTCGGGCATATTCCGCTGCCGCCCTATATCGCCGCCAAACGCGCCGAGGATGAGCGCGACCGCTCCGATTATCAGACAATCTACGCTCGTGAGGAGGGCGCTGTCGCCGCTCCGACGGCCGGCCTGCACTTCACGCCCGCGCTGTTCGAAGCGATCGACAAGGCCGGCGTCGAACGGCATTTCGTGACGCTGCATGTAGGTGCCGGCACCTTCCTGCCTGTCAAGGCCGACGACACCGATGACCACAAGATGCACCTCGAAAGCGGTTATGTCAGCGCCGAGACGGCGGCGAGCCTCAATGCCGTCAGGGCGAGGGGTGGGCGCATCGTCTGCGTGGGCACGACATCGCTGCGGCTGATCGAGAGCGCTGCGCGGGACAACGGCGAGATCTGCGCGTGGGCTGGCGCCACGAACATCTTCATCACACCGGGCTATAGCTTCAAGGCGGTTGACCTCCTGATGACGAACTTCCATTTGCCGCGCTCGACGCTGTTCATGCTCGTTTCGGCCTTCGCCGGCTTCGACACGATGCATGCAGCCTATCAGCACGCGATTTCGACGGGCTACCGCTTCTATTCCTACGGCGATTCCAGCCTTCTTTTCCGGAAAGACTAAATGACCAAGAACTTTCAGTTCACCCTCAAGAAGACCGACGCTGGCGCTCGTCTGGGCGAAGTCTCGATGCCGCGCGGCACAATCCGTACGCCGGCCTTCATGCCCGTTGGCACTGTCGGCACCGTCAAGGCGATGTATCTCGATCAGGTTCGCGAAACGGGCGCCGACATCATCCTCGGTAACACCTATCACCTCATGCTGCGCCCGACGGCCGAACGCGTTGCCCGCCTCGGCGGCCTGCACAAGCTGATCCGATGGGAGCATCCGATCCTGACCGATTCCGGTGGGTTCCAGGTGATGTCGCTCTCCGGCCTGCGCAAACTCGACGAGCAGGGCGTCACGTTCAAGTCACATGTCGACGGCAGCCTGCACCACATGTCGCCGGAGCGATCGATCGAGATCCAGGGATTGCTCGATTCCGACATTCAGATGCAGCTCGACGAATGCGTGGCGCTGCCGGCCGAACCTCGCGAGATCGAGCGCGCCATGGAGCTTTCTCTGCGCTGGGCCGAGCGATGCAAGGTCGCCTTCGGCAATCAGCAGGGCAAGGCGATGTTCGGCATCGTACAGGGCGGCGATGTACCCTCGCTGCGCATCCGTTCGGCCGCGGCACTGACCGATCTCGATCTCAAGGGCTACGCGGTCGGCGGTCTCGCCGTCGGTGAGCCGCAGGACGTCATGTTGAAGATGCTTGAGGAGACGCTGCCGGTTCTTCCCACGGAAAAGCCGCGCTACCTCATGGGCGTCGGCACGCCTGATGATATCCTGAAGTCCGTCGCGCGCGGCATCGATATGTTCGACTGCGTGATGCCGACGCGCTCCGGCCGTCACGGCCTTGCCTTCACCCGTCGAGGCAAGGTCAATATCCGCAACGCCCGTCACGCCGAGGACATGCGGCCACTCGACGAACAGTCGAACTGCCCGGCATCGCGCGACTATTCACGCGCCTATCTCCATCATCTTGTACGTGCCAACGAGGCGCTCGGCGGCATGCTGCTCTCCTGGCATAATCTCGCCTATTATCAGGAACTGATGCAGGGTATCCGCAAGGCGATAGCCGAGGGACGCTTCGCCGATTTCATGGCCGAGACCATGGAGGAATGGGCGAGGGGCGATATCGATCCGGTCTGAGACCCGATAGGATCGTGGCGAACCCGCCCTGGGCGCACATAAGCCACCTCGCCGCTGCTCAGATGCCCTTGCTCGCGGTGTTCGGCACGATCTGCACGCCATTGATCTTGTAGCTTCCATCAGGCTGACGTGCCACCTGGTAGATCGCGGTCCAATCCTTGCCGTCACGGCCCGAGATCAGTACCTCGTGATAGATCATCGCGCCGTTGTCGATCGAGCGGCTGCGTCCGAAGGCATAGTTGCCCGGGTGGTAGACCGGCTCGTAACTTTTTTTGACCATGGCGAAGAAGACGTTCTTGTCGGGATAGATCGCCTTGATCGCGGGCGCGGCAAAGGAATAGGCGGTATCGACATCGTCGTTTAGGAACGCTTTGATTTGCGCCTCGATCATCGTGCGTGTCGTGTCGATCGGATCTTCGGCGCGAGCGGTCGCGAGCAAAAGGAAGGACGCGGCACACAGAATGAAAACTGCGAGAAAGGCGCGCATGGCAACGGCTCCGGCTGTCCTAGGGAATTTTAGGGCAGTCTACGCACAAAGAAAGAGCGCGGATCAGGGGGCGCTGCAGACGAGCCACGGTGTTAGGCGGCCGGCCAGCATTCCCAAAAGCGACGACTGTCGCATCTCTAACTGGCCCAACTGTCGCATTACTAAATAGCCGCTACGCGATCTTTGGCGGAGAAGCTGGAATGTCCACCTTCTGGCAAAGTTGAAATGTCACTTTGGGCCAGAAGAGATTCCGATTGCCAATCCGTCGCCACGTGGGTCATGCGCACCGGTCGCCAGGCCGTCCTCGTCGATGGCGATGGCCCCTGCCTGCCCCGCAAGCGGACTCTGCGCCTCAATCGGCGACACCGCATGGCCTCTTGCGGCTAGTTCGGCAAAAACCGCTTCGCCGGTATCGCTTTCCAGCTTCAGACTGTCGCCGCTGTCGGAAAAGGTCTTCCCAAGCAGAAAGCGTGGGCCGGCCAACGCTACTGCCGGTTCCTCACCGAAATCGATCAGCCGGGTCAACAGCATCGCAAGCGTCTGTGGCTGCCCGTCGGCGCCCTGTGTGCCGTAGAGCAAAGCCGGCTTGCCGCTGCGCAGGCCAAGACCGGGATTCAAGGTATAGAAAGGACGTTTGCCGGGTGCGATGCCATTGACATGCTTGGGATCGGGCGAAAAGGCCGCCCCGCGGTTCTGCCACAGAATACCCGTATCGCCGACGACCACTCCGCTGCCCCAGTCGAAATAGGTACTCTGCAAGACGCTGACGCTGCCGCCCTCAGTATCGGTTGCGGCGAAGAACACGGTATCGCCGCTGCGAAAGGGTGCCGGCCACGCGAGTGCGCGCACGGGATCGATGGAGGCCGCCGCCTGCGCAAGATGCTGTGCGCTTAGCCATTCCGTCACCGGCTGCGGCACGACATCGGGATCGGCAATGCCGCCGCGGTCGAGGAAGGCGCGTTTGACGGCTTCTACGCAGAGATGCAGGTGGTCGGCGCTGCCGGCCTGATGGGCGGCAAGATCGAAATGGGCGAGAATCCCCATGATCGCCAGCGTCGACAGACCCTGTGTTGGTGGCGGCGGCGCAAGCAGCTCGAATCCGCGATAGGAGAGACTGACGGGCGCGACCTCGCGCGTTTGGGTCGCTTCAAGGTCGTCGCTGGTCAGCGGAGAACCCGCAGCCTGCAGTCCCGCCGCGACCCTCGCGCCGAGTTCGCCCCTGTAGAAGGAACGCGGTCCATCACGGCCAATCAGCGACAGCGACCACGCCAAATTCTCCTGCCGGAACAGACTGCCGGTTTCCGGCGCCGCGCCACCTGGCATGAAGAGCGCGGCAAAACCCGGCCAGTTGGCGGCCTCCGCCTGCCGGAAGGCAAGCCAGAAACTCTGCGAGCGTGTGATCGGAAAGCCCTCTTTCGCATGGCGGATCGCATCAGCAAGCAAGGCAGCAAAATCGATCCTCCCGCTCCAGTGCCGCGCGGAATAGTCATGCGCATGCCGCCAGGCATCGACGGCGCAGGCCGAGGTCAGCGCCGAAAGCGGACCGCGCAGCGGGATGCTCTCGTCGAAATCCGGCAATTCCCGCGCCGCCTGCCCAATGCCGAGAAAACATGTCTTTCGCCCGCTACGATCGGCAACGAGCCAGACAGAATCGCCTCCAAGTCCGCAGAAATGCGGATAGACGACTGCAATCGTGCTGCCGATGGCGATCGCAGCCTCAAGCGCATTGCCGCCGGCCCGCAGGATCGCCGCACCAGCCTCACTCGCCAGCGCATGCGGACTTGTTACCATGCCGCCGCGTCCGGCCGCCTGCCTCGTCTGATCCTGGTCTGCCTGTATCATCGCGCTTAAATTCCGCTGGGTCTATGGTCTGTAGAGCGCACGATAGGTCCGATAGCCCCCGTTATAAACCGCCGCATTCTCGGGATTGGGCACGATCCTTTCACCCCGCCCGACAAAGGCGGTCACACCGGACCAGTCTTCGGTCAGTCCGGCGCCGATCGCCGCTGCCCAGGCAACACCGAGGCAGGAGCCGGGATGGCCGGTCAGACCTTGTAGTGGCTGCTGCAGCACGTCGGAAACGATCTGCATCCAGATCCGGCTCTGCGATCCTCCGTCAGAGACCATGAAACGTGTCGTCGGGTGACCGATATCGTTCAGCACGTCGATATGATGGCGCAGCGCATAGGCATAGGCTTCCAGCATCGCCCGCCAGAGATGGCCGATATGATGCGAAAGCGTCAGTCCTTCGATCAGTCCGCGCGCGCCGGCATCGTGAATTGGTGTCTTCTCGCCGAGGAAGTAAGGCAGGATCGTTAGCCCGTCCGCGCCGGGCGCGCATGCCGCGGCCAGCCGGTCGAGATAGCGGTGCACGGATATTCCTTCTGCTTTTGCGGCGATCTCCTCGCGTCCGGCAAACGTGCTGATGAACCAGTTGAGCCCCGAGCCGCCGGTCGACATGCAGCCGTTCGGCATATAGAGCCCCGGCACCAGGTGATAGTCGAGGAACATGCGAGGGTCGGGCCGCACGACATCCGTCGCCGTCAGAATATCGACGGCACCCCCGAATTTCAGCAGCACGTCGCCCGCCTTGTTGATGCCCGCGCCGAAAGCCGACGCGATCATGTCGGCTGCCCCGCCGATGACAGGCGTTCCAACTGCAAGCCCTGTCGCCTTGGCGGCTTCGTCTGTCACATCGCCAAGCACCTCATGCGACACCACCTTCCGAGGAATGGCATCCCGCCGAATTCTAGCAAGGCCGATCAGTTCGTCGTCGAGATTGCCGGTATTAATATCGACGAAGCCCGCTTCCAGCGCCCAGTTCTGTTCGATCGCCCTTGTGCCGGTCAGTTTCCAGTTGATGAAATCATAAGACCCCATAACCGTGGCAATCCGACCGAAGGTCTCCGGCTCGTGTCGGGCGATCCAGCGCAGTTTTGCTGTCACCAGCTGCTGGTTGATACCGTTTCCCGCTGTGGCGAGAAAATCCGCCTCATCCCACTCGGCCTTAAGTTCCTCGACCTCGGCGCCGCAACGCCCGTCGCTCTGCTGGATGCTGGGCCTCAGCACCCTGCCGGCCTCATCAAGCAGCACGACGGCCGGCAGGGTGCTGAGGCCCAGCATCCAGCAGAGCGACGGGCGTTGCGGCGCCGAGGTCGAGGAACTTAAGGC
>Ga0075367_10000742_pt1 | contig 12691 bp, 12 predicted proteins | sample EndMethybrTD3032_FD_71399 | JGI IMG/M metagenome (GOLD analysis project Ga0075367, IMG submission 71399) | Populus endosphere microbial communities from Tennessee, USA - Endosphere MetaG P. TD hybrid TD303-2 | ecosystem: Host-associated > Plants > Roots > Endosphere | place: USA: Tennessee... | reverse complement strand
GTGCAGTTCGGGAAGCCGGTGTTCCAGTTGGCGAGCCCCCGCATGCCGACCGAGTGGTGATTGCGGCCGGTCAGCAGCGCCGCCCGGGTCGGCGAGCACAGCGCCGTGGTGTGGAAGTTGGTGTAGCGCAGCCCGCCGGCGGCCAGCTTGTCGATGTTCGGGGTCTCGATCGAGGAGCCGTAGCAGCCGAGATGCGAGAAGCCGAGGTCGTCGAACAGGATGACCAGCACGTTCGGCGCGCCCTCGCGCGGCCGCGGATAGTCCGGCCACCAGGGTTTTGATTCCGGAATCGTGCGGCCGATCGTGCCTTTGTACTGGATGGTCATCGCGTTTCCCCTGCTCTTCTTTGTTTCAGTCCCGCACGGTCAGCACCGCATCGAGCGCGATGGCGCCCTTGCCCTTCGGCAGCGCGACGAACGGATTGATATCGATGCTGTCGAGCTTGTCGCCGGCAGCGGCTGCAAAGCGCGACAGCGCTACCAAGGCATCCGCCAGCGCGTTGATGTCGGCGGCCGGCGCCCCGCGCCAGCCGTCGAGCACTTTTCGCGCCTTGATGCTGTCGATCATGCGGTGAGCTTCCGCCTTGTCGAACGGAGCCAGGCGGAAGCTGACGTCACGCAGCGCCTCGACCAGCACGCCGCCAAGGCCGAACATCACGACGGGCCCGAACACCGGATCGCGCTGCACGCCGAGAATGCACTCGACCCCGCCCTTGATCATCGGCGCGATCAACACGCCTTCGATCCGCGCCTGCGGCTTTGCAGCTTTGGCGCGTGAGGTCAGGTCGTCGAACGCTTTTGCCACCTGCTCTTTCGTCTGCAGGTTCAGCGCCACGCCGCCGATTTCCGTTTTGTGCAGAATGTCGGGCGACACGATCTTTGCGACCACCGGGAAACCGAATGACTCCGCGGCAGCCGCAGCGTCGCCGGCATTCGCCGCGACGCGATGCGGCATCACCGGGATGCCCGCAGCGCTCAGCCTTGCCAGCGCGCCGGCTTCGCTCAGCGTGCCCTTCGGCAGGTCGACCTTCGGCAGCGCCGCCTTCGCCGGCGGAGCGCCGAGCGACGCGTAGGATGCCAGTGCCGCAATGGCGCGCACTGCACGTGCGGGATCCGCAAAAGCCAGTACGTTGCCGTCGTCGAGCTTCTTGTGCAGTTCCGGCGTGAACAGGCTGCACACAGCGATCACCCGGTCCGGATACTTTGCACGGTTCTCGACCGCCTGCTGCACCACCTCCGGTCCGCGTGCCGCAAGACCCGCCGCGGACTGAAACACGACGAGGCTGTCGTAGCCTGTCTCTCCCAGCATCAGCCGGTAAGCGAGCGGCATCACCTCGGGGTCGTTGCCGACCTGGCCCGTGACGTCGACCGGGTTGACCGCCGATGCAAACGATATCCGCGCGAGGATCTGCTTCTGCGCCGCCTCGGCCATCGGCTTCGCGTCCAGCTCGAGGCTTGCCGCCGCATCCGCCATCATTACGCCCGCGCCGCCCGACACGGTCAGCATCCCGATCGAATTGCCGCGCGCGACGCCCGCGACCGACACCGCGTAAGCCACGTCGAACGCCTCTTCAATCGTGTTGGCGCGCCAGACACCGTACTGCTTGAAAACGGCATCATAGATCGCGTCCGCACCTGCCAGCGCCGCCGTATGCGACGCCGCCGCCGCGGCCCCGAGCTCAGTGCGGCCGACCTTCATGATCACGATCGGCTTCTTCGCCGCGCGCGCCTTGTCGAGTGCGCGCAGCAGTTTTGCGCCATCGCGGCAGCCTTCCATGTAGGCCAGGATCACTTTGGTCGCCGGATCATCGACCAGCCAGTCGAGACAATCGGCGAGCTCGATGTCGGACTCATTGCCGGTCGTCACCCAGTGACTGAGACCGAGACCGCGCTCGCGCGCCAGGGAATAAGCGAAGCCGCCGAACGCTCCCGACTGGCTGACAAGGCCGATACTGCCGGTCTTGGCGATGCCCGTGGTCGCGACCGGACTGAAGGTCGCATACAGCGCGCATTCGCCGCTCATCACGCCCAGGCAATTTGGCCCGAGAATCCGCATGCCACTCGTGCGCGACAATTCGGCGATCTCGGCTTGCGCCTTCGCACCGGCCTCGCCGATCTCGGCAAAGCCCGAGGTGAACAGCACCACCGATTTCACTTTTGCCGCAGCCGCTTCCCGCAGCGCGTTCACGGCGATGGATGCAGGAACAGCGACGATCGCAAGGTCGATTTCCTTGCCGACGTCCTTGATGCTCTTGTAGGCCGGAAGGCCCTGAATCTCACCGGCCTGCGGGTTGATCGGGTAGATCGGCCCGCGAAAGCCGTAGCGCAGCAGGTGGGCGATCGGCACGCCGCCGATCTTGGTCGGCGTCGACGACGCGCCGATCACCGCGATCGATTTCGGACGGAACAGCGAGTCGAGCGAGTTTTTCGTTGTCATGGTTGCCTCATAGCCCTCGTTCGCCGAGGAGGTAATTTGCGCTCTCGCCCACCACCTCTTGCGGCTCGAGGCGGAACAGCGTACGCAGATGGACTTCGTCCGGGCCGTCATAGATGCGCATGGCCCTTGCCGCCGTATACGCCGCCGCCACCGGCGTGTCATCGGTGACGCCCATGGCGCCGAAAATCTGGATCGCACGGTCGGCGATCGCGCTGTAGGCACGCGCCACGGCCACCTTGATCATCGAGATCTCGCGCCGCGCCGCGTCCGGCCCGCCCTCGTCCAGCAGCCACGCGGCCTTGTACACCAGCAGCTTTGCCTGCTCGAGCTCGATGCGCGACAGCGCGACCATGTCCTGGATGTTGGCAAAATCGCCGATCGGCCGGCCGAACGCCTTTCGGTTCGCCGAGCGCTCGCGCATCAACTGGATCAGCACGTCGCAGCTGCCGAGGCTGCGCATGCAGTGATGGATGCGCGCCACGCCGAGCCGCGCCTGTCCCATGGCAAAGCCCGCGCCCTCTTCGCCGAGGCGATTGGACTGCGGCACGCGCACGTTACGCAACACCAGCTCCGTGGCGCCGCCAAAATCCTCGCCGCGGCCGAACACCGGCAGCGACCGCGCGATCTCGAGTCCCGGCGTGTCGTTCGGCACGATGACGATGGAGTGTTTTGCCGCACTCGATCCTTCCGCGTCGGTGACGCCAACCACCAGCACGATCTTGCAGTCCGGATGACCTGCGCCCGAGATGAACCACTTGCGGCCATCGATCACGTAGTCTCCGCCCTCTTTCCGGATGCGGGTGCGGATATTGCGCGCGTCCGATGACGCCACGTCGGGCTCGGTCATGCCGAAGGCGGTAAAGATCTTTCCGTCCAGCAGCGGCGCAAGCCACTGCCGCTTCTGTTCCGCTGTGCCGAATTTCTGCAGGATCTCCATGTTTGGCACGTTCGGCGCGTTGCAGTTGAACACGATCGGCGCCCACGGCAGCCGTCCCATGATGGCGGCGAGCGGCGCGAATTCGAGGTTGGTCAGCCGCGTGCCGGGCTGGTCGGGCTGCAGGTCCGGCAGGCCGAGATTCCACAAGCCGCGCCGGCGCGCTTCCACCTTCAGGGTTTGGAGGAACGGCGGCGCGCTGTGATGCTTGCCGACATGCGCGTGCCATTCGCGATTGCGCGGCAATATCTCCGAGCGAAAGAACGCCTCGAGATTCTCCTGCAGCGCGCGGCTCTTGTCGGAGAAACGAAAATCCATCGGCTTTGCCTTCTTCTTTTCGGCGCCGCGCGGGCGCGGCCTTCAGGCCTTGACGATGTCGCAGCGGATCGACTGTTGCGAGGCGCGGATGATCGGCAGGTCTTCCGGCTTCCGCTGGATCATACGGATCAGCGCGATGCCTGTCTGCGTTGGACTTTCGGCCACGGCCGCGGAAGCTGCACCGCTCCGTCCTTTGCGGCGCACAACGACGGAAAAACTGCGCGACGGCAGTTCGCGGTCGTTCAGCACGAAGAAATTGTCGGTGTTATGGGCGTACAGCGACAGCGACCAGTAATACCCCTCCGGCGGCAGCGTGCCGCTGATGGCAAGATCGCCGGCGCTAAGGTCGTAGACGCAGGATGAATAGATCAGATCGGGCGACGGCATCACGATCTGCTGGGTCTTGTGGTTGGGCGGCTGGCCGTGGCGAAAGCTGTTCGCTTCACCTGTGCGACTCGACAGCATCCGCTTCTCGGCGATGTCCATGATCCTGATCGGCACACGATGCAGCGTCAGCCGATAGCTCACGAAGAAAAGCAGCGCGCCTGCGATCAAGCCGGCAAGAGTGATCATGCCGCGACCCGCCCTGCTTCGACGCGGCGGATCGACGGCAGCTTGACGCTGGCCACATCATCGAGGACGGCCTGCGTGGGATTGTAGAGACGCAGCGTCACGATCAGCTTTTTGGCTTCCCCACAGGCGAGCCAGTTGGCGCCGGCCTCGCGGCGGCTGAGGACGATCCGGTAGCTGCCGTCGGGCTCGGGCACGACGTTATCGCTGTGCACGGAATAACGCTGCGACGGGCTGGCGATCAGCCGGAAATCCTGGTCGTAGAGGGTGAACGACCACCAGCGGCACTCAAAGCCCCTGCCCGTGATCTCCCAGTCCTGTGCCGGGTCGAGCGGCTGGCCGCGGTCGTCCTGCGAGGCGAAGAAGTAGATCGTCTCCTGCCTGTGCATCGCCAGCAGCGCCTGAATGGCGATACGCGCCCGGGTCAGCGAATTGGCGGCGCTGGAGCCCGCAAGCGTGTTGATGCGCCATGCGCCGATCTTGAGCTCGTCCGGATTGTCGCCACTGGTCGAACGCAGGCGATGACGCGCGAACAGCACGCCACCCACGGCGCCGGCCGCAGCCAGCGCGACAAAAATCAGCAGCGCGAGGGTGACATCCCAATCCATCGGAAAACCTACAGCGGCACCAGCGGCGGGACCATTGTCTCCTCGCCAGGCTGAAATTGCAGCGGCTCCCAGCAGCCGTATTGCTTGAGGATTTTCTCCAGCCGCGCGCGCGGCTCGCCCTGAACCTCCGCCAGTGCCGCCTGCAGCCACAAGAGGCAACGCCGTTTGTAGGAACGGGTCGGGTTCGGATAGCTCCGGCCGTTGAGCTTGAATTCGTAAGGATTGATACCAGCGGCGATCGCGGCCGCGTTCGCGACAAGGAACGGCAGATAGGTGTCGCCGGCGAGCTGCAGCAGCGCGACGACACCCGGCCCCAGCGGAGCTTTCGGGTCGCGCCACTCGCCTTCAATGCCGGACGCATCGTCGAGGTCGAACTGCCACTGATAGGTGCGCACGGAGGTTCGCCGCATGATCTCGGCCGGCGTCGGATCGACGGCAAGCTGCGACAGCTGGCCGTAGTGACCGAAGTCGGCAATCGATGGGCGGCTGCCGAAGAAGAAGCGGCTGTGCTCGAGCTGCTTTTCCACCGCCTCGAGGCAGCGGCGATAGCCGTCCTCCCAGAGCGGACGGTTGGTGGCGAGGTCGCCGGCCCGGGCCAGCATGCCGACCTGCCGGTTTCGGAAGGAGTCGACCACCTTGTCGAATTCCGGCCCCGGCATCGCGCCGAACCAGCCCGCCATCTGTCGCCGCGCACAAAATTCCTGGTCGACCGGTTTCGCCCAGCGAAAATCGAACATGGCGAACACCAGCCATTCGTCGGCAATATCCTCCAGCAGCAGCGCCAGGAACCGGTCGGCCGGATCGTCCGGCAGGACGCTGCGCTGTCCCGGGTGCATCTGCTCGAGCGCCAGGATCATCGGCGTGGAATCGGCCCAGTAGCGGCCGTCCGGCAGTTGCATCACCGGGATGATGCCCTTACCTGCCTTGGCAAGCTCCCCTTCGGGGTCGCGGAATTTCGGAGGAACCACCCAGTCGTGGGCAATGCGCCGGTAACGAAGGACAGCCCGCATCTTGAAGCTGTAGGGCGAACCGGGGCCGCCGATGACGCGGTACCGCTCTGTTCCAGTCGTCAAGGCGCTTTCCCCGGCAACAATATTATCGCACACTTTTATGCAATATAGTCGGCCGCGCGCGCTGTTGTAAAGTCGTCGTAAACTGGCGTACGAATCGAAGACGTCCAAGGAAAGTCATCCTCCCGCATGTCCGAAACGGGCCCCGAAGAACGCATTGATGGCCGCAGGCAGCGCACCCAGGTGACGCGCGCCAACATCGTCAATGCGGCGATCGGTCTGCAGAACGAGGGCAACATGCGCCCGTCGATGCAGCAGATCGCCGAGCGCGCCGGCGTGTCGCTGCGCACGGCGTTCCAGCATTTTCCGGAGAAGCACCAGCTGACCCACGCGGTGCTGGACGAACTGACCCGGCTGAACCGCGTCGACCCGCCCTCGCCCGAGCTCGCGATCCACAGCGCACTCGAGGCGCGCCTGGAAAAATTTCTGGAGATCCGCTGCCGCCAGCTCGAGCAGCTGACGCCGCACCGCCGCGCCGCCAACTCGATGATCGCCACTTCGAAACTGCTGCAGGAGCACCGCGTAAAAGTGCGCGGGCGCTATCGCGGCGTGGTGGAGACCTGGTTCGCCGCCGAGCTCGACGCGCTTTCGGATGCAAGCCGCAAGAAGTGGCTTGCGGCAATCGCGACGCTGGTCGACTGGGAGATGTGGCAGTCGCTGCGCACGTACCCCAACCGCAGCGTCAGCGAGGCGCGTGAATTGCTGTCGCTGCTGCTGGAGTCGGCGCTCACGCAGATGGAAGCCGAGGCGAAGGGCAAGCCGCGCCGTTAAGCGACGGCAGGACTGCAATTTCAAGTTGATCTTTTCGCGCCGGCAAGCATCAATAACACGCGCATGAATTCTCACTTTTCATGAGTCATTTGTCATGGCCGGACTTTTTGATTTCTTCCGACGCCGCGGCGGCGGAGGCAGTAAACCAGCCCCTTCCTCGACCATCCGCGATGTTGCCTTTGGCGAAATCAAGAAAGTCTGGAGCGCCGAGGACGGCGACATCGTCGAGCAGGAGGAAGGCTTTGACTGGTTGCCAGCGAGCCACACCGTCCACTTTCGCATGCGTTCTGACCAGGACGATCCGTCCCGGTATCGGCTCTGGGTGGTGACGGAGTTTCTCCGGTCAGTGGGATCGGACGATGAGAAGACGGCTGTCGATATCGGCACGCTGACGCCAGTGATCTGCCCAACATTCGCTCCGGTGCGCGGGAGCAAAGACGGCTCGAAGACCGGGCCCACGAATCTGCACTTCTTCTCATCAGTCTACGTAAGCGACGACGACAGCGCGGGCGCCTTTGCAGGCCTCTTGGCGCGCTTGTCTGTGCTGCAACCTTTCATGGCCGAGCGCGCAGCTGACGATTTCGCGAGATTTTTGCGTGGCACTCCCGCACTTGCGATCGACTCGAAGCGCCAGACCGAAAGCATCGTGTCTCACATCGGCGAGATGGTGACAGGCAAGTCCGGCGGAATCAGCGACTGGAGCGGATCTCCGGAATTCGAAGCGTTCGTCGAGAGGTATGCACGAAACGACCACTGCTTCGGCATGGCCGATCGCGGCACGGGCATGACACTGGAAACGCCATTCGGCTCTGACACCGCGCTGATCCGCTTCGATACTGAAGGCGTTTTTCCCGGGCTTGGTCATGGTCTGCTTGTTCGAACGATGTTTCGTTCGACGGATACGCCAGCCAGGATTTGCGCCCTCGCCTCCCTGCTCAATGATCTTGAGGGAACGCAATCGACAGATTTCGCCCAGCTCGGCTGCTGGCATCTTCATTCACTGTCGGACGACAAAAGCGTGCTGGCACACAGCTGCTTCATACCGAACATATTCTTCGGCGACGGTCTTGTGACGAACTACGGACTGTGGGCGATCGCGCGGGCCATGTGGGCAGCGAAAGTGCTGTTACCCGATGCCGGGACCAGGACGGTGGTCGAAATCCTGAAAGCCCGTCACGGGCTCTAGCTTACCCGTGCGCGGACGCTTCGGTTCGTCCGACGGCGCGATCGCCGCGCAGCTCGGCTTCGCGGGCCTTCGGGCCCGGGCCACGCATGTAGTATTTCGACGGCTCGTATCTGCGCTCGAACATCCGCAAGGCTACTTGCGTGGCACGGCTCGCACGAACGAAAACCAGTTTGGCCTGAGCTAGAAGCATCATCATAGTCCGGGTCTTGATAGTTCAAGGCTTGGGCGCCTGAAATTTGCGCCTTCCGTACGCTCACGTACCCCTACTTGATGTGGGGCTGGATACTCCCGAACACGTCTGCGCCGCAAGACCAAAATCCGATCTATTTGCATTTCGTTGTGAGATTTAATATTTGTGCAACACCTTGAGCACGGCGCCCACGCAAGCGCCGCAGAATGCCGGGAAAACAGGCAAAAACGTCGCAGGGGAGGAACTCATGGCGCGGTCCCGACAGGTCTCGACATGCCCAATCAGGCTCGGCCTTGCGACTTTGGTCGCAGCCTCTTTCGCGCTGCTCGGTGCGACGGTGGCGACTCAGGCTGCCGGCCCGAAGAAGGGCGGCTCAGTCAGTATTTCCACGGAGTCCGACCTGCCCACCCTCGACCCGCTCGGGCTCGCCTCGTTCAGCGACCGCAACGGCGGCCTTCTGCTCTACGACACCCTGCTCGACATCGACGCCAAGGGCAACGTGGTGCCGAACATCGCCGAGCGCATCGACGCGTCCGAAGACGTGATGACGTTCAAGCTGACGCTGCGCTCCGGCATCAAATTCTCGGACGGCACGCCCTATGACGCCGCAGCCGTCGTGAAGAACTTCCAGCGGATCATGGATCCGAAGAACCGCTGCCGCTGCGTCTCGGACCTCGCCACCATCGCCTCGGTCGAGGCGTCCGGCCCGCTCGAGGTGGTCATCAAGATGAAGTCGCCGTCGGCGCACTTCCCGGCGACGCTCGCCGATGTCGCCGGCATGGTCGTCTCGCCGGCCGGGGTCGAGAAGTACGGCGCCGACTTCGGCAACCATGGGATCGGCGCCGGCCCGTTTAAGCTCAAGGAATGGCAGCGCGGCGCGCAGATCGTGTTCGAGCGCAATCCGGACTACTGGCGCGGCCCGCCCCCGCTCGACCAGGTGGTACTGCGGCCAATGCCGGACGAGCAGACGCGTTACGCAAGCCTCAAGGCCGGCAACCTCGACATCGTCACCAACGCCGCCGCACGCGACCGCGTTGATGCGCTGCGCGAGAAGAAGTACCAAATCCACAACCCTGGCAGCCTCGCCACCGTGTTCGTGCAAATCAACGTGTCCAAGCCGGACGTGTCGGACGTGCGCGTGCGGCAGGCGATGGCCTTTGCGATGGACCGGGTCGCGCTCAACAAGGCGATCAACCGGGGCCTCTACAAGATCGCCAATACGCCGTTCGGCACCGGGCTGTTCCCGCATGAAGCCGTGGACAACTATCCGAATTTTGATCCCGAGAAGGCCAAGAAGCTCGTCAAGGAGTACGGCAAGCCGGTCAAGCTCACGCTGACGATCAATGCCGCGCCGGAAAGCACGATCGTCTCGCAGGCGCTGCAGCAGATGTGGAAGAAAGTCGGCATCGAAACCGAGATCCTTCCGCTGGAGCAGGTGCAGTTGGTGCGTACTGCAGCGGCGCGCGACTATCAGGTCATGCTCTACCGCTGGGCCGGCGGCGCCGATCCGGACAAGAACGTGCACCAGTTCTTCCACTCGAAAGGCACGGTCAACCGCACGGCGATGAACAATCCGGAGCTGGACAAGCTGCTCGACGAGGGCCGCGCCACCACCAACCAGGCGGAGCGGCTGAAGATCTATCGGCAGGTGAACAACCTGCTGGCGCACGAGCTGCCCTACCTGTTCCTCTGGTATTTCGACAACGTGGCGCTGGTGAACCCGGCCGTGAAGGGTCTCGTGCCGGTGCCGGACGGCCTGCTCCGCATGGGCACGGTGTGGAAAGACCAATGATCAGTGCGCAGGCCGCGCGCCGCATCCGTACGCAGATCCTGACGCTGGTTGCGATCGTCTTCGCGGCGACGGCGCTGACGTTTGCTGTCACCGAGATCCTGCCCGGCGACGCCGCGGTTGCGATCCTCGGCGACACGGCGACCGAAGCCGACATCAAGGCCCTGCGCGCAGAGCTCGGGCTCGAGCGGCCGCTGGTGGTGCGCTACGCCGACTGGCTCGGCCACGCGCTGACCGGCGACCTCGGCCGCTCCTACCGGACACGCGAGAGCATCGCGGTGATGATCGGCCAGCGGCTGCCGGTGACGATCGAGCTGATCATCCTCACCCAGCTGATCGCGCTGGCGCTGGCGGTGCCCGCCGGCATCATCGCGGCCTACCGCAACCGCTCGGCAGTCGACCATGCGCTGGGCAGCGTCTCGATCGGGCTCCTGTCGACGCCGGCCTTCGTGATCGGCATCGGGCTGATCTACACGCTTTCGGTGGCGCTCGGCTGGTTTCCCGCATCGGGCTACACGCGGCCGAGCGACAGCATCCTCGGCAATCTTCATGGCATGATCCTCCCTGCGCTCACGCTCGCGCTGGCTGAATTCCCGGTCTACATGCGCCTGCTGCGCGCAGACATGATCGCCACCCTGCAACAGGATTTCATCCTGGTCGCGCGGGCAAAGGGACTTGGCGTGCGCGACATCCTGGTCGGCCACGCGCTGCGCCCCTCCTCGCTGTCGCTGGTCACCGTGATCGGCATCAATCTCGGCCGTCTCGTCGGCGGCGCGGTGATCATCGAGACCCTGTTCGCCATTCCCGGCATCGGCCAGATGCTGGTCAATGCCGTCTACCAGCACGACCATTTCGCCATCCAGGGGGTGGTGCTGATCGTCGCCACCGGCTTTGTGCTGATCAACCTTGCGGTCGATCTCGCCTATGCCCTGCTCGACCCACGGGTGCGTCATGGCGTCGATAGCTGACACGACAGCGATCCAGCGTCCGCGCAAGCGCCGCCGCATCGAATTCGGCGTGGCGCTGGCGCTCGCATGGATGATCGTCGTCATCGCGCTTGCGGTGCTCGCGCCCTATGTCGGCATTCAGAGCCCCGAGGAAGGCGACCTGCTCGAGGTGCTGTCGCTGCCCAGTGCTGACCACTGGCTCGGCACGGACTCGCTCGGCCGCGACACGTTTGCCCGCGCCGTCTATGGCGCGCAGGTCTCGCTCACCGTGGCGCTCGGCAGCGTCGGCATCGGGCTTGCCTTCGGCGGCACCCTCGGCCTGCTCGGCGGCTATTTCGGCCGCTGGCCGGACCGCCTGATCATGGGCACGATGACGGTGCTGCTCTGCTTCCCGGGCATCATCCTCGCCATCGCCCTGGTGTCCAGTCTCGGCCCCAGCGTCGGCAACGTCACTTTCGCCATCGGCGTCATCTTCATCCCGGCGTTCGCCCGCATCGCCCGCGCCAACACGCTGAGCCTGCGCAGCCGCGAGTTCGTGCTGGCCGCGCAGTCGCTGGGTGCAAAGCTGCCGCGCATCCTGACCCGCGAGATCCTGCCGAACCTGATGCCGGCGCTGCTCTCCTATGCGGTGGTGATGCTCGGCGTCGCCATTCTCGCTGAAGCGGCGCTGGGCTTCCTCGGGCTGTCCGTGCGACCGCCCCGTCCGAGCTGGGGCGGCATGATCGCGGCGGAGCGCGGCAACCTCGCCGATGCGCCGCATGCGGTGTTCATTCCGGCTGCGGTGATGTTCGTCACCGTGCTCGCCATCAACTGGCTCGGCGAAGCGACGCGCCGCCTGTTCGATATCAGGGCGCAATCGCTATGACCGAGCCACTGCTGAAAGTCCGCGACCTCTCGATCCGCTTCGACACGCCGCGCGGCCTCGTGCATGCGGTGAACGACGTCAGTTTCGATCTGATGCCGGGCCGAACGATGGCGATCGTCGGCGAATCCGGTTCAGGCAAAAGCGTGCTCTCGCGCGCGATCCTGCGGCTCTTGCCGGAGGCGACGACGCGGCGCTCGGGGCAAATCGTGTTCGACCGGAAAGACCTCGCAGCGCTCGACGAGCCGGACCTGCGAAAGGTGCGCGGAAAAGACATCGCGATGATCTTCCAGGATCCGATGTCCTCGCTCAATCCGGTGCTGACCATCGAGCAGCAGATCGGCGAGGTGCTGGAGCTGCATCTCGGCATGGCTGCTGCCGAACGGCGCCAGCGCACCATCGCACTCCTCCGATCGGTCGGCATCGCCGCCGCCGAGCAGCGCTTGAGGGAATATCCGCATCAGCTGTCGGGCGGCCTGCGCCAGCGCGTGATGATCGCCATGGCGCTCGCCTGCCGGCCGCGCCTGCTGATCGCCGACGAGCCGACCACTGCGCTCGACGTCACCATCCAGATGCAGATTCTGGTGCTGTTGAAGCGCCAGCAGCGGGAGACCGGCATGGCGATGATCTTCATCAGCCACGACCTCGCCGCCGTCGGCGGCATCGCCGACGAGGTCGCGGTGATGTATGGCGGCCGTTTTGTGGAGCAGGCGCCGACGGATGCATTCTTCCACCGGCGGCTGATGCCCTACAGCGAGGCGCTTCTGAAGGCCCGCCCCGACCCGTTCGCCCCGCGCGGCGCACGGCTCGAGGCGATCGGCGGCCGGCCGCCGGACCTTACCGCATTGCCGCCCGGTTGTTCGTTCGCCGCGCGCTGCTCGCGGCAGCAGCCGGATTGCCTGCAAGCCGTTCCACCGCTGACGACGACGGCAGACCGCCGCTTCGCCTGCTTCCATCCGCTTGCGAGCGTCGCATGAGTGACCTGCCCGTCCTCGAAGTCTCGCATCTGG
>Ga0075367_10000740_pt1 | contig 12704 bp, 9 predicted proteins | sample EndMethybrTD3032_FD_71399 | JGI IMG/M metagenome (GOLD analysis project Ga0075367, IMG submission 71399) | Populus endosphere microbial communities from Tennessee, USA - Endosphere MetaG P. TD hybrid TD303-2 | ecosystem: Host-associated > Plants > Roots > Endosphere | place: USA: Tennessee... | reverse complement strand
GCGCTCTCGGCGATGCCCGGCATCTCGTTGAGCACGCCTTCGATCTCGGCCGGGTAGACGTTGTAGCCGCCGCTGATGATCAGGTCCTTGCTGCGCCCGACGATCGTCACGTAGCCGTCGGCGGCGATGCGGCCGACGTCGCCGGTCTTGAACCAGCCGTCGCTCGTGAACTCCTCGCGGGTCTTCTCGGGCATGCGCCAGTAGCCGGCGAACACGTTCGGGCCGCGCACCTGCAGGTGGCCGGTCTCGCCGGCCGGGCAGGACTGGCCGGCATCGTCGACGACCCGCACGCCGACGCCCGGCAGCGGGAAGCCGACCGTGCCGCCGCGCCGTTCGCCATCCTCGGGGCGATACGGGTTCGACGTCAGCATCACTGTCTCGCTCATTCCGTAGCGCTCGAGGATCGCCTGACCGGTGCGCTCGCGAAATTCGTTGAAGGTCTCGATCAGCAGCGGCGCCGAGCCGCTGACGAACAGGCGCATGTTGCGGCAGGCCTGCCGGTCGAACGCCTTGTCGCCGAGCAGGCGTACGTAGAGCGTCGGCACGCCCATGAACACGGTCGCATCGGGCAGCCGCGCGATCACCGCCTTCGGATCGAACTTCGAGAACCAGATCATCTTGCTGCCGCTCAGCAGCGCGCCGTGCGATGCGACGAACAGGCCGTGAACATGGAAGATCGGCAGCGCGTGGATCAGCACGTCGCCGCCCTGGCCCGGCGATCTCCAGCCCCAGTACTCCTTCAGCACGCGGGCGTTGCTCGAGAGGTTGCCGTGGCTCAGCATCGCGCCCTTGCTGCGCCCGGTCGTGCCGCTCGTGTAGAGGATCGCCGCGAGATCGTCCTTGCCGCGCTGCGCCGGCGCGTGCACGTCGCTGTGCACGGCAGCGCGCTCGAGCAGGCTGCCGCTGCGGTCGTCGTTCAGCGTGAACACGTGCGCGGTGCCGGCCTTGAACGCGATCCGGCTCACCCAGCCGAAGTTCTTGCCCGAGCAGACGACGACGCTCGGCTCGGCATTGCCGATGAAGTACTCGATCTCGGCGCTCTGGTAGGCCGTGTTCAGCGGCAGGTAGACGAGGCCGGCGCGCAGCACCGCGAGGTACAGCATCAGCGCCTCGACCGACTTCTCGGTCTGCACCGCGACGCGCGCGCCGGCCGGCAGCTCGAGCGAGCCGAGCAGGTTCGCGAGCATCGCGGTGCCGCGCTCGAGGTCGCGCCAGGTGTAGGCGAGTGGCTCGCCGTCGCCGGTTTCGATCGCGACCGAGTCGAGGTCGGCCGGGAATGCGTCGCGCAGCGCGACGAACAGGTTCTGGTTGTCTGTCATCGGAGTTTGAAGGCTAGAAACGCGGCGTGCGCTTTTCGATGAAGGCCATCACGCCTTCGCGGTGTTCGGTGCTCGGCGCGTAGCCGAAGTGTGCGCGACGTTCGGCCGGATCGGGGCCGACGGCCGCAATCTGCCGCAGCGTGCGCTTGTTGATGCGTGCGGCCTGCGGCGACAGCTCGGCGATGCGCTGGGCGCGCAGCAAAGCTTCGCGCTCGACCTCGCTGTCGTCGACCGCCGTGTGCACGAGGCCGAGCGCAAGCGCGCGCGCTGCATCGATCAGCCGGGCCTCGAGCAGCATCTCGCGCAGCACTGCACCGGCGGCGACGCGCGACAGGATCTGCAGCTCGGCCGGCGCCATCGGGAAACCGAGCTTCGCGATCGGTGCACCGAACCGGCTGCCATGGCCGCACACGCGGATGTCGCAGCACGCCGCGATCTCGAGCCCGCCGCCGACGCAGGCGCCGTCGATCTGCGCGATCAGCGGGATGTCGCAGGCCAGCATCGCGTGCAGCGCGGGGGCGACGATGTTCTCGTGAAAGTCCAGCAACCGCGCCTCGTCGAAACGGAAGTCGGCGAACTCGACGATGTCGCCGCCCGAGGCGAACTGCCCGCCGCTGCCGCAGACGATCACCGCGCGCGGCGCGTTCGCCGCCGGCATGGCCTGCAGCCCCTCGAACAGCGCGCGCAGCTCGCGCCACATCGCGATGTCGATGGCGTTCAGCTTGCCGGGGTTGGACAGCACGACACGCGCGATCGGCGCGTCGTGCTGCAGGGTGATGCTGCCGGGCACCTCAGCCGTCCAGCTTGGCGCCGGAGCTCTTGACGACCTCGGCCCAGCGCTTGATTTCGCTGTTGACGAACTTGCCGAACGCATCGCCGTACAGGTTCGGCACGTCGGTGCCGAGGCCGTTCCAGCTTGCCTGCAGCTCGCTGGTCGCGAAGGCCTTCTTCATCTCGGCCTGCATGTGGTCGACAGCCTCGTGCGGCGTGCCCTTCGGTGCCCACAGGCCGTACCAGGTGGCGACCTGGTAGGCCGGCACGCCCGCCTCGGCGGTCGTCGGCAGGTCGGGGAACCCGGGCGCACGCTTCTGCGACGCGACCGCAAGCGCCTTGATGCGCCCGCCCTTGATGTGCGTGGCCGACGAGCCGAGCCCGTCGAACATCAGGTCGACCTGGCCGGCGATCAGGTCCTGCAGTGCAGGCCCCGCGCCGCGATAAGGGATGTGCGTGATGAAGGTCTTGGTCTGCAGCTTGAACAGCTCGCCGGCCAGGTGGTGCGAGGTGCCGTTGCCGGCCGACCCGTAGTTCAGCTTGCCGGGGTTCTTGCGAAGCAGATCGAGCAGGCCTTTCAGGTCGGCGACAGGCACCCGCTGCGGGTTGACGACGATCACCTGCGGAACGCTCGACACCAGCCCGATCGGGATGAAGTCGGTTTCGAGGTTGTAGTCGAGCTTCGGGTACATCGAGGGCGCGATCGTATGGTGCACCGCGCCCATGAAGAAGGTGTAGCCGTCGGGCGCGGCCTTGGAAGCGATCGCCGCGCCGACCGTGCCGCCGGCGCCGCCGCGGTTGTCGATGATCACCTGCTTGCCCAGGCTCCTGGTCAGCTGCGCCGTCAGCGGGCGCGCAAAGGCGTCGGTGCCGCCGCCGGCCGGGAACGGCACGACGATGGTGACCGGCTTGTTGGGCCAGCCGCTTTGTGCACGCACGAACGGGCAGGCGAGCACGGCCGAGCCGGCGGCCGCCTGCAGCAGATGGCGGCGCTTCAGGCCGGGAAGATGCGAGGTCATGGTTTGTCTCCGTCTGTGGTTGTGTCGGCGGCCGCTCAGAGCAGGGCGGCGATGGCGCGTGACTGTGCCACGCCGCCCTGGGTGAACTGTTCGTGGTGCGCTTCCACCTTCTCCAGGTCATAGAGGTAGTTGACCATCAGGCCGAACGACTGTTTCGCGCCCTTGGCCGAGAGGTCGCCGAGTGCGTTCAGCCGCTCCAGCCGGGCGCCGTTGTCGAGATGGAATCGCGCCACCGCATCGCCGCCCGCTGTGGTCGAACGAAAGCCGAGGTAGTAGGCGCACAGCCGCAGCAGTGCCTGCGTGGCCTCGCCGTTCATGTTGCGCAGCGCGCCGGCGCTGGCCAGCGTGCCGAGGTCGCCGCCGCTGTGCGCGAGCAGCGCCTCGCGCGCTTCGGCCAGCCGTTCGGCGCGGGCCTTCGGCAAGCCTTCGTGCGCGGCGCCGGTCTGCAACCAGCGCGCGAAGCCGGGAATCGGCGACAAGGTGCAGAAGGTCTTGAGCCGGGGCAGCTCGCGCTTGAGCTCGTCGGCGACCCGCTTGATCAGGAAGTTGCCGAGCGACACGCCCTTCAGGCCAGGCTGGCAATTGCTGATCGAATAGAACGCCGCGACCTTGAAGCGGTCGGCAGGCATGGGCTCCGAGGCCTTGTCGATCAGCGGCGCGATCGCCGCGGGCATCTCCGGCAGCAGCGCCACCTCGACGAAGATCAGCGGCTCGTGCGGCAGCTGCGGGTGGAAGAACGCAAAGCAGCGGCGGTCGGGCTGCAGGCGCCGGCGCAGGTCGTCCCAGCCGTCGATCTGGTGCACCGCCTCGTGGCGGATGATCTGCTCGAGCAACTGGGCCGGCGAGTTCCAGTCGACGCGCTGCAGCTGCAGGAACCCGGGGTTGAACCAGCTCGACAGCAGGTGCAGGAAATCGGCCTCGACCGCCTGCAGCTCGGGCTGCTTGGCCAGCCGTGCGAGCAATGCACGGCGCATCGCGACGATGCTCGCGGTGCCGCCCGGCGAGCGGTTGATGCGGCGCAGCAGCTCCTGGCGCGGCGGTTCCGCCACCTGCGTCAGGCGCAGGAGGTTGGGTGCGCTCGGGTCGCCGGCGTAGGCGCGGGCGCTTTGCAGCACGGTCTCGGGGTCGGGGCTGTAGTCGCGCGACAGGCGCTCGAAGAACAGTGCGCGCTGCTCGTCGGGCAATCCGCTGTAGCGGTTCACCAGCTCGCGCGCGATCGCGATGCTGTTGGCTTCGCCGCGCTCGGACAGCAGCCGCTTGCATTGCAGCATCACGCTGCGCAGCCCCCGGTCGCCTTGCACCTTGCGGGCGGCGTTGCGCAGTTCCTCAAGCATGTGCCGGCCCCTTCAGTCGGGCCTGCTCGGCGGCCTGCGAGCGCTCGTGCGCTCGCAGCGCGCGCAGCGCCGTCAGCTGCGCCATCAGGTGGTCGTGCATGACGCGTTCGGCGCGTGCCGCATCGCCCTGTGTGATTGCATCGATCAGGACCCGGTGCTCGTTGATCGACGCCTCCATGCGGCCGGGAAAGTTCAGCTGCCGGCCGCGCAGCATCCGCACGAAACGGCGCAGGTCGTTGGTGGCCCGGTCGAGCCAGCGGTTGCCGGCCAGCGCCTGCACCTTGGTGTGGAAGTCGTGGTTCGCGCGGTAGTAGCCATCGACGTTGCCCGCCGCGGCATACCGCTCCAGCGCGTCGTGCAGCTTGCGCAGCGCCTTCACGTCGGCCGGAGTGGACTTGCGCACCGCCTCGAACGCGCAACGGCCTTCGAGCAGTGCCATCACCGGGAACAGCTCATCGGCGTCTTCCTCCGAGATCTCGGTCACCTTGCAGCCCTGGCGGGGCACCGGGGTCACCAGACCTTCGGCGGCCAGCACCTTGAGCGCCTCGCGCAGCGGCGTGCGGCTGATCTGCCACTCGCCGGCCAGCGCCAGCTCGTCGATCCACTGACCGGGCAGCAGCTGGCGCTCGAAAACCATGTTGCGCAGCCGGCTGGCAACTTCTTCGTGAAGCGACACGGGGCGCAGTGGCGTGGGGTTGACCATGGCAACGGGCTCGGAGGGGGACAATTGGCAGAAATATACAATCAATAATTCATAATTACAAGCGCTCGATGGTCATCCCCAGGTCGGCCTGTTACAGTTGACAGTTGATAACAATTGGCCGAAGAAGACCAATAAATGGCCGAAGATGACCAGCAAATAAGGCCTTCAGTTGCGTTCGCCCCTTGCCGATACAGCTTCTGCCGGCACACCCTGCGCACGAGCCGGCATCCCAGCCACCCGCGAACAAGAGAGGTCTGTCGTGACGTTCCTTTGGAAATTGAAGATCAGTGCCCGCCTGACGCTGGCCTTCGGCGCGCTGATCGTGCTGTTGCTCGCCATGTGCGGCTACAGCGTGGCGACCAGCACCCGCCTGGCCGGCGACCTCGAAGCCACTGCCACCATCGATCTGAACCGGGTGCAGCTGGCGGACCGCCTCCAGCAGTACGGTGGTGACGTCGCCCGCGCCAGCCGCGAACTGCTGCTGGTCGACGGCGCCGGGCAGATCAAGAAGCAGCGCGAACTGATCAAGAAGGCCCTCGCCGACTCCGACCAGACCATCGCGAAGCTGACCGCCTACGATGCCGGAGGCGAGGCGAGCCCGGCCTTCACCGCCGTGCGTGCAGCCAAGGACAGCTACACGAAGGCAGTCGGCAAGTTCCTGGAAACCCTGGACGCCGGCAATCCGGACGACGCCCGCACCGCGCTGCTGATCGAGCTGCGTCCGGTCCAGGCCGCCTACGACAAAGCGCTGGACGCCCTGTCGGAGGCCATCACCAAGCAGTCCGAACAGCGTGCCGCGGCTGGTCAAAGGATGGCCCGCTTCACGACCATCGGTGCCCTGGTCATGGGAGGCGTGGGCGTGCTGCTGGCGGTGGGCTTCGGCGTGGCCATCGCGCGCTCGATCACCCGCCCGCTGGGCCAGGCCGTGGCCGCCGCACAAGCAATCAAGGAGGGTGACCTGCGCAGCCGCATCGAGGCCAGGGGCAGCGACGAGATCGCCACCCTGATGGCCGCGATGCGCGACATGCAGGGTCACCTGACTCACGTCATCGAGGACGTGTGCCGCGCCGCTCGCGACGTAGCCACCAGTTCGGACGAGATCGCCCAGGGCAACGCCGACCTGTCGGCCCGCACCGAGCGCGCCTCCACCAACCTGCAGCAGACCGCTTCGGCAATGGAGCAGATCTCGACGACCGTTGCCGGCTCCAGCGCCAAGTCGCGCGAAGCCACCGACGTTGCCAACCGCGCCCGCGCCGCGGTCATCCAGGGCGGCGAGTCGGTCGACAGCCTGGTCGGCACCATGACCCGTATCGCCGAGTCGAGCAACCGCATCAAGGACATCATCGCCGTCATCGACGGCATCGCCTTCCAGACCAACATCCTCGCGCTGAACGCGGCGGTCGAGGCCGCCCGGGCCGGCGAGCAGGGCCGCGGCTTCGCGGTGGTGGCGGGCGAGGTGCGCTCGCTGGCCGCGCGCGCCTCCTCGGCGGCCAAGGAAATCAAGGTGTTGATCGACGATTCCGCAGACAAGGTGGCCGTCGGCACGCAGACCGTGGCAGATGTGGGCATCCGCATCAAAGGCATCGTCGAGGAAGTTGTCGGCGTGCGGCACCTGATCGAAGAGGTCAGCGTGGCCAGCCAGCAGCAGGAAGCCGGCATCGGCTCGGTCAACACCAGCGTGGCCGACCTCGACCAAGCCACGCAGCAAAACGCCGCCATGGTCGAAGAACTCGCTGCGACGACCGAATCGCTGAAGGCGAATGCGCAGCGTCTCGTCTCCAGCGTGGATTTCTTCCGCGTGCCCGCAACCGCCTGAATCACAACCTGAAAGGAAATTGACATGAACATCCGCCTCTTGACCTCCGCGCTGACCGGTGCCGTGCTAGCTGCTGCCATGGGCTTGGCGCCCGCCCTGGCTCATGCCGATGGCGTCTCGCCCAAGGTCATCAAGAAAGTGCCGCCCGAGTTCCCCAGCGAAGCCCAACGCAGGGGCGTCACCGAGGGTGTGCTGAAGGCCAAGCTGTCGATCGACGGCAGCGGCTCGGTCACCGAAGTGGCGATCCTCGAAGCCACACCGGCCAGGGCCAAAGTCTTCAACGAGTCGGCCACCGCCGCGCTGAACCAGTGGAAGTTCGAAGCCAACGGCAAACCGCAGAGCTTTGAGATGAAGCTGGTGTTCGCAATGGAGTGACAAACGGCTGAGCGGCATCCCATCCAATTGCCAAGGCCCTGACCGCTCGGTCGGGGCCTGGTCGTTTCTGGAGCCCCGCGCACGGCCAGGTCAACAAGGTCTGTCCATCAGCGCGCCTACACTGCGACCTGCTCGTCTGTCTGCAATTCCGACAGTGCGCAACCAAACGATGATCAACCCGGCACCCGCCCGCGACGCGCTGCTCCCCGCCGATGCCGACGGCGTGCTCAAGCTCGCGGCGCAATCGATGTTCGACACGCTGGCGAGCACGGCGATGGGCATGATGGTGGTCGATCGCGGGCACCGCATCGTCTGGATCAGCGAGGGCTACAAGCAGTTCCTGCCGGCGCTCGAGCGCGAGGAGTCCGATTTCGTCGGCCGGCGCGTGGAGGAGGTCGTTCCGAACACCCTGATGGCGCAGGTGATCGACAGCGGCCAGGCGATCCTGGTCGACCTGCTCAGCAACAAGGCCGGCACGTTCCTGGTCAGCCGCCTGCCGCTGCGCGATGCAAGCGGCACCGTGATCGGCGCGATGGGCATGGTGCTGCTCGACCACCCCGAGACCACGATGCAGCCGCTGATCGCCAAGTTCGCGCGGCTGGAGCGCGAGCTCGTCGAGACGCGCCAGCAGCTCGCCGCGCACCTGACGCGCGAGCGCCGGCCCAAGCACACGATCGCGAGCTTCGTCGGCGCGAGCCCGGCGGCGGCCGAGGTCAAGCGCCAGGCGCGCCGCGTCGCGCAGACCGACAGCACGGTGCTGCTGCTCGGCGAGACCGGCACCGGCAAGGAGCTGCTCGCGCACGGCATCCACGCGGCGAGCCAGCGGGCGGCCAAGCCGTTCATCGCGATCAACATCGCAGCCGTTCCGGAAACCCTGCTCGAGGCCGAGTTCTTCGGCGTCGCGCCGGGTGCCTACACCGGGGCCGAGCGCAAGGGCCGCGACGGCAAGTTCAAGCTCGCCGACGGCGGCACGCTGCTGCTCGACGAGATCGGCGACATGCCGCTCGCACTGCAGAGCAAGTTGCTGCGCGTGCTGCAGGAGCAGGAGGTCGAGCCGCTCGGCAGCAACACGGTGCAGCGCATCGACGTGCGCATCATCGCGGCAACCAGCCGCGACCTGCCGGCGATGATCGCGGCCGGCAGCTTCCGGGCCGACCTGTACTACCGCCTCAACGTCTGCCGATCCGGCTGCCCGCGCTGCGCGAGCGGCTGGGCGACCTGGAAGCGCTGGTCGAATCGCTCGCCGAAGACATCGCACGGCGCAGCGGCCTGCCGCACAAGAGCGTGACGCCGGACGCACTGGACCTGCTCTCGCGCCATGACTGGCCGGGCAACATCCGCGAGCTGCGCAATGCGCTCGAGCAGGCGACCCTGATGACGGACGACGCCGTGCTCGATGCGAGCCACTTCGCGGCGCTCGCATCCGATGCCGACGGCTCCCGCTCGTCGGCTGCGGCGCCAGCCGAGGCCGTGCCGCGCGCGACGGCCGCGGCGGCCACTGCGGCGAGTGCAGCGACGGACGAGCGCACAGGCGCCATTACACCGCTGCCGCAGGCCATCGCCGAGCTCGAGGCGCGCATGATCCAGGCCGCGCTCGCCGCCACCGGCGGCAACAAGCTCGCCGCATCGCGGCTGCTCGGCATTTCGCGCGCGACGCTGTACGAGAAGCTCGCGAGCTTCGGCATCGCCGCGCCCCGGCCGCTGGAGTGGCGCGGCCCATGACCTTCAGCCCGGCCTATGTCCAAGCGTCGACGCTGATCTGCGCTCTGCTGAGCCTGCTGTTCGGCTGGATGCGCTGGCGGCATCGAGACCCTGGCGCGCAGTGGTTTGCCGCCGGCTTCCTGCTGATCGCGGCGATCTTCGCGTTCGGGCTGCGCGTGTCGCCGGGGACCGAGGGCGCGCATCGCGGCGCCTCGCTGCTCGGTGCACTCGGGATCATCGGGCTCGGATTCGGTCTGATCGAGTACGTCGGCCCCACGCTGACGAACCCGCGGCGCTGGCGCTGGCTGATCGCCGCGCCGCTGCTGCTCGCACTGGCCTGGCTGCCGTTCGGCCCGATGCCGCGGGTCCTTGCACACGGGCTCGTGGCGGTCTCGCTCACGACGATGGCGGCGATGGCGTGGATCGCGTCGCGCCAGGAGAAGGGCGCCGGCCTCGCGCTGATTGCCGCTGCGCTGCTGCTGCACCCGCTGACGCTGATCGGCATGCTGATCGCCGGCATCAACATCTACGAGCTGCGCAACGTCGTCATCGTGCCGATCAGCGTGTTCGGGATGGCGCTGTTCGCGATCAGCCTGACGCGTGCACGGGTGAAGCTCGAGCACGAGCTCTCCGCACGCATCGAGGCGCAGGCGGCGCTGCAGTATCTGAACGAATCGCTCGAGCACCGGGTCGCGCAGCGCACCGAAGAGCTGCACGACATGGTGGCCGGGCTCGAGAGCTTCAACCGCAGCGTCTCGCACGACCTGCGCGGCCCGCTCGGCGGCGTGGCAACGCTGACGCGGCTCGCGATCGACGCGGTCGGGCGGGGCGACATCGCGCGTGCGCTGACCATGCTCGATGCGGTGGCCGGCCAGGCCGATTCGCTCGGCAAGCTCGTCACCGATCTGCTGACATTGGCGCGGGTCGGCGACGCGACGCTGTCGGTGCGCCCGGTCGACCTGAGCCAGTGCATGCAGGAGGCCACCGAGCAGCTGCGCCTGTCCGGCCAGGCCGTCGACGCGGTGAAGTCCGATGCGCTCGGCAGCGTGCAGGCCGACGCCGGGCTGCTGCGCCAGGTGTTCGTCAACCTGATCGGCAACGCGCTGAAGTTCAGCCGCGGCGCGGCGCAGCCGCAGGTGCGGGTCGAGCTGCTGCGCGAGCCGAACCGCGTGGTCGTCGCGGTGCGCGACAACGGCGCCGGCTTCGCGCCCGAGCGCGCCAAGGAATTGTTCGAGCCGTTCCGGCGCCTGCACGGCGCCGCGTTCGAAGGCACCGGCCTCGGCCTGACGATCGTCCGGCGCATCGTCGAGCGCCACGGCGGATCGGTGTGGGCCGAAGGGCGCCCCGGGCAGGGCGCGAGCTTCTACGTCAGCCTGCGCGCGGCGCACGCCGACTGAGTGCGCCGCCGCGTGTCCACGACCACGACCACGGCCGCACTGCCGACCCACCTCGCGCGCCTGCTCGGCGTCGTGCTGCTCGCATGCAGCGCGGCGTTGCACGCACAGCCCACGCCGCGCGCGGCAGCGCCTGCGGCCGCGCCCGCATCGGCGGCCTCGGCCCCCGGGCCGCACGAGCTCGAACAGGTGCGCGTCACCGGCAGCCGGCCGAGTGACGTCGAAGAGCGGCGCCAGTCGACGGCCGCGAAGATCGTGATCGGGCGCGACGAGATCGAGCGCTTCGGCGACGGCTCGGTCGGCGAGCTGCTCAAGCGCCTGCCCGGCGTCACGATGCAGGGCCGGCCCGGGCGCGGCGGCAACATCCGGATGCGCGGCCTGGGCAGCGGCTACACGCAGATCCTGCTCGACGGGCAGCGCGTTCCGCCGGGTTTCTCGCTCGACTCGCTGACGCCCGAGCAGATCGAGCGCATCGAGATCCTGCGTGCGCCGACCGCGGAGACCGGCGCGCGTGCGATCGCCGGCACGATCAACATCATCACGCGCGAGGGCTTCAGCAAGCGCATCAACGAGCTGCGTCTCGTCGCAGGCTTCGAGAACGACCGGCTGCAGCCCAGCGTCGCGTGGACGCGCAACGACACGATCGGCCCGTTCACCTACAACTACTCGCTGACCGCCTTTTCGCAGGACCGCGAGACCGGCGCCACCACGACCACCGTCGACCGCAACCGCGAGACCGGGGAGGTCACGCTCGAGCAGCGCGACGTCGCCGCGGCGCGCGAGAAGCGGCACGGCGTGCACGCGAGCGGCCGGCTGCAGTGGCGCTCCGAGAGCGCGGTGGACGTGCTGACGCTGCTGCCGTTTGCGATCTACAGCAGCGGCAACACCGAGCGCCGCGGCACGCTGACGCAGACCGTCGGCAGCGACCCGGCGCCCTACGAGCAGGCGCACACCGTGTCGGACGGCGACTTCTCGCTGCTGCGGCTGAACGGCCAATGGAATCACCGCTTCGCCGACGGCGGCCGCCTCGAAACCAAGTTCGGCGCCGGCCAGGCGCATTCGAAAGGCACGAGCCTGCGCAACGAGTTCACGGGTGGCATCAACAGCCGCACGCTGGACGACCGCTCCGATACCGTCGACCGCAACACGCTGGCAAGCGCGAAGTACCTGCGCGTGCTGGACGGCGACCACAGCCTCGTGGCCGGCGCCGAAGCCGAGGTCAACCGGCGCACCGAGCAGCGCACGACGCTGCAGGACGGCGCGCCGCTGCTGACCGACTTCGGCGACAACCTCGGCGCCTCGGCGACCCGTTTCGCGCTGTATGCGCAGGACGAGTGGAACCTGACGCCGCACTGGGCGGCGCACGCGGGCCTGCGCTGGGAGGGCATCCGCACACGCGGTTCCGGCGCTGAGGCGGATGCTGCTGATACGAGCAACTCGAGCAGCGTCTGGACGCCGCTGCTGCATGCCGTGTGGAAACCCGAGCCGAACAGCCGCGACCAGGTGCGCCTGAGCCTCACGCGCAGCTACCGATCGCCGACCCTGCAGAGCCTGATCGCGCGGCCCAGCCTCAACACGCGCTATCCGGCGCCGGGCGGCAACACCCCGACCCAGCCCGACCGTGCCGGCAACCCGAACCTGCGGCCCGAGCTCGCGACAGGACTCGACGTCGCGGTCGAGCGCTACCTGCCCGGCGGCGGGCTGCTCAGCGCCAACGTGTTCCGCCGCAACATCCGCGACTACATGCGCAGCCAGACGACGCTCGAGACCGTGCCGTGGGCGAACGAGCCGCGCTGGGTGTCGCGGCCGCAGAACATCGGCAGCGCGGTGACGCAGGGCATCGAGCTCGAGGCGAAGTTCCGGCTCAGCGACTTGCTGTCCGATGCGCCGCGTGTCGACATCCGCGCCAACGCGAGCGTGTTCCGCTCGCGCGTGAAGGCGGTTCCGGGCCCGGACAACCGGCTCGACCAGCAGCCCGATGGCACGGCCAATCTCGGCGCCGACTACAAGTTCGCCAGCCTGCCGCTGACGATAGGCGGCAACCTGAACTGGACGCCCGCCTACGACACACGGGTCAGCGAAGACCAGACCGCGTACCAGGGACGCAAGCTGATCGTCGACGCGTATGCGCTGTGGGCGTTCAGCCCGACCGTGCAGTTACGCGTCAGCGCGAGCAACCTGGCGCCGCGCGACTACCTGACCGGCGGCTCGCTGGACTTCGACAACCTGGGCAACGTGCCGGTCCGCGAGACCTCGACGACCACGGCGCCGA
>Ga0075367_10000738_pt1 | contig 12736 bp, 8 predicted proteins | sample EndMethybrTD3032_FD_71399 | JGI IMG/M metagenome (GOLD analysis project Ga0075367, IMG submission 71399) | Populus endosphere microbial communities from Tennessee, USA - Endosphere MetaG P. TD hybrid TD303-2 | ecosystem: Host-associated > Plants > Roots > Endosphere | place: USA: Tennessee... | reverse complement strand
CTGGAACACTTCAAGCGGGTGCGACTGCACCTCGTCCAGGACTGAGGCCGTGTTCATGTCTTCTCGCTTCGAGGTCGTCATCGCCGGCGCCGGGCCGACCGGGTTGACCCTGGCCGCGGAACTGGCGGGCGCGGGCATCCGTTGCCTGGTGGTCGAGCGCCGCGCCGAGACCTCGGTCCATTCGCGGGCCTTCACCGTGATGCCGTACACGCTGGAGCTGCTCGACATGCGCGGCCAGGCGGAGCACATGATCCAGCGCGGCTTGCCGTGGCGCTACGCGCCGTTCGGCGACGGCAAGAGCTACCTGGATTTCGGCAACCTGCAATCGCGGTATCCCTTCATGCTGCTGCTGCCGCAGCACGACACCGAACAGGTGCTGGAAGCCTGGGCCGTGCAGCGGGGCGCGACGATCGAGCGCGACGCGCGCGTGACCGGCGTCGCGCAGGACGACACGGGGGTGACGGTCGAGATCGAACGGGATGGCCGTACCTCGACGGAGCGGGCGCTGTTCGTGGTGGGCTGCGACGGCGCGCACAGCACCGTGCGCGGCCTGGTCGGCATTCCGTTCGAGGGACGATCGTACGACGCCTCGCTGATCATCGCGGACGTCCACCTGCGCCATCCTCCCGAGTCGGCCGTGCATGCGCGCATCTCCAGGCGCGGCATGGCGGCGGTATTTCCCTTCGGCGACACGCGCTTCCGGCTGGTGCTGCTGGATCACGACCGCATGCACGTGCCCGTGACCGAGGCCGTGACCGCGGCGGAGATCGAGGAGAGCGCGCGGGCGCTGCTCGGCGTCGACATCGGGATCTACGATCCGATCTGGCTGTCGCGGTTTCGCAGCCAGCAGCGCATCGCGCCGCACTACCGGAAGCGCCGGGCCCTGCTGGCAGGCGACGCGGCGCACACCCATGTGCCCTCCGGCGGCCAGGGCCTGCAGATCGGGATGCAGGATGGGTTCAATCTCGGGTGGAAGCTGGCCGCGCACATCCGCGGCGGGGCGCCGGCCGGCTTGCTCGACTCCTATCAGCACGAGCGCCGTCCGATTGCGGCCGAGACGTTGCGGCAGACCGACATCGCGTTCCGCTACGAGACGTCGCGATCGCGGTGGGTCCAGGCGGCCCGGCAGATCGCCTGGCGGTTGATGCATTTCAAGGGCGTCGAGAAGAGCATCATCGACAACTTCGCCGGGTTTCGTCTCCGCTATCCGCAGCCGCGCGGCGCGGCGTCGCATCGCCTGACCGGCCGTCGCGTGCCCGAAGCGACGATCACCAACGGCCTCGGTCCGGTCGCGCGCCTGCACGAACTGCTCCGGCAACACCGGTTCGTGCTCGTCGATCAGACGCGCGACGGCCTGTTTGCCGCGACGGTCGCGGGCGGATGGACCGATCGGCTCCGCGTGATCCGCGGGCAGGCGATCAAGTCCGCCGGTCTGCCGACCGGCGTCCTGATCCGCCCCGACGGCATCGTCGCCTGGGCGACATCCGGCGGCGACGCCGCGGGCCTCGAGGCCGCGCTGCGCCGATGGTGCGGCGACACCATCATCCCGGCGTGAAGACACTCAGGAGAGACCACATGGCAAGCGTCGACGTTTTCACCGGCCTGCACGTGCCGCGGACGAAACCCCCGCGCGCGCTGCGCCGCCTGGGGATGGCCTTCCTGATCCTCGTGGCCGTCATCATGGTCGCGGGGGGCGCGTTTGTCTGGAGGCCCACGACGGTGATCGGGTCGATCAGTCGTTCGATCCTCTGGACCAAGGGCGTGCGCGGCCACGATGCCCTGGTCGCCGGGCACCGCATCCATTACCTGGCCGGAGGCCAGGGGCGTCCGGCCGTGTTGATTCACGGGCTTGGGGGCCGCGCGGAAGACTTCGCGACGATCATGCCGCGGCTGATGACGGCAGGCTTTGCCGTCCAGGCGCCGGACCTGCTCGGCTACGGCGACAGCGATCGGCCGGACGTCGACTATTCGATCGCGCTCGAAGCGGACATGGTCCGGCAGTTCCTGGACGCGCGGAAACTGACGCAGGTCGACTTGGTGGGCTGGTCGATGGGCGGCTGGATCGCCTTGAAGCTTGCCGCCGAGCATCCCGAGCGGGTGCGCAGCTTGACGCTCGTGGACAGCGCCGGCTTCGCGTTCAACGCGCCGGATCCCCGTGTGCTCCGGCCGCGGACGCGCCAGGAACTGGAGACGATGGCGGCGCTGTTCTCACCCAAGGCCGGAGCCATCCCGGCGTTCGTCGCGCGCGACATGTTACGGGTGATGGCCGAACAGGATTGGGTCGTCGGGCGCGCCCTGACGTCGATGTATTCGCGCCGCGATCTCATGGACGGCAAGCTCGCCGGCATGACGCTGCCGGTGCACCTGGTCTGGGGCAGCCGGGACGTGCTGACGCCGCTCACCGCCGGGTACGACATGCATCGCCAGATCCAGCACTCAACGCTGACGGTGATCGAGGGCTGCGGTCACGTGGCGATGATCGAGTGCCGCGATCGCGTGGTGCCCGCCATGCTCGGCTTCCTGGGAGGACATTGATGACTGACCGACGGATCGCCAGGAGCACCCCCAGGCGCCAGCTGCCGCTCGTGCTCGCCCTCATGCTGTTCCTGGCGCCTGCCGGGCTCTCCGCCCAGCGCGTCGATCCCTGCACCGACTTCTACGCCTACGCGTGCGGCGCCTGGCAGGCACAGCATCCGGTACCGCCCGACAGCGTCGCCTGGGGCCACTTCAACGAACTCCAGCAGCGCGGGGAAGACGTCGTCCGCGACGTCCTGGAGCGCGCCGCCGTCGATCGGCCGGGCCGCACCGCGACGGAACAGAAGATTGGCGACTACTACGCGACGTGCATGGATGAAAGCGCCATCGAGCGCGCGGGTACGCAGACGCTGGCCGGCGATTTCGAGCGCATCTCCGCCATGCGCGCCAAAGAGGACCTGCCGAACGAGATCGCCCTCCTGCATCGCCAGGGCACGAAGGCGCTGTTCGGGTTCAGCTCCGGCGCCGACTACAACGATGCGCGTCGCGTGATCGCGGCGCTGGATCAGGGCGGTCTGGGCCTGCCGGATCGCGACTACTACCTGAAAGACGATGCCAGATCGCTCGAGCTCCGCCTGCAGTACGTCGATCACATCCGGAGGGTCTTCGAACTGCTGGGCGACGCGCGCGAGAAGGCGGCGGCCGAAGCGGAGGTCGTGATGACGATCGAGACCGGCCTGGCCGCCAACGCGCTCGACCAGACCACACGGCGCGATCCGCGGCGTGTCTACCATCTCCTCAGCCTGGCGGAACTGGCGGCGCTCAGCCCGGCATTCGACTGGTCGCGATACTTCGGAGCGGCCGGCGCTCCCGCGTTCGCCTCGCTGAACGTCGTCGAGCCCGAGTTCGTGCGGGGGATGAATCGGCTGCTCGGCTCGACGCCGCTGGCCGATTGGCAGACGTATCTGCGCTGGCAGGTCGTGCACGCGGGCGCGCCCGTACTGCCTTTGGCCTTCGTCAACGAGGACTTCAGGTTCTTCAGCGCGACGCTGCGCGGTGCCAAGGAGCTCTCGCCGCGATGGCGGCGCTGCGTGATCGCCGCCGCCGAGGACCTGGGCGAGATGGTCGGCCGGGAGCACGTGCTCCAGACGTTCGGTGCGGAGGGCAAGGCGCGCACTCTGGCGATGGTGGGGGCGCTGGAGCACGCGCTGGCCGCGGACATCGAGGGACTGCCGTGGATGAGCGCGGAGACCAAGAAGGCCGCGCTCGTCAAGCTGCACGCGACAGCCAACCGCATCGGCTATCCCGACATCTGGCGCGACTATGCCGCCCTGACGATCGTGCGCGGGGACGCGCTGGGGAACTCGCGGCGGGCCAGGACCTGGGATCGCCAGCGCCGCGTCGGCAACATCGGCCAGGCGCTCGACAAGCGCGACTGGCCCTATCCGCCGATGACGATCAACGCCAGCTACGACCCGCACGAGAATGTCATCACCTTTCCGGCCGGCATCCTCCAGCCGCCGTTCTACGACCCGCGCGGAGACGACGCCTCGAACTTCGGCGGGATGGGCGCGGTGATTGGCCACGAGCTGACGCACGGCTTCGACGATCAGGGCAGCCGGTTCGACGGCGACGGCAATCTGCGCGAGTGGTGGACCGCGGCCGACCGGACGCAGTTTGCCGAGCGGACGCGCTGCCTCGAAGACCAGTATGGGAGTTTCCTGGTGCTGGATACGCTCAAGCTGAATGGGAAGCTGACCCTCGGCGAGAACATCGCCGACAACGGCGGGGTGCGCATCGCCTACGCCGCCATGGTGGCGCAGTTCGCCGGGGAGGAACCGCCGCCGGTGGACGGCCAGACGGCGGGCCAGCGCTTCTTCCTCGGCTGGGCCAACATCTGGTGCGAGAACCGCACCGAGGCCCTGTCCCGCAGGGCCACCGCGATCGCTCCGCATGCGCCGGGCCGCGCCCGCGTGAACGGCACGGTGTCGAACATGCCCGAGTTCCGCGCGGCCTACCAGTGCGCCGCGACGGCGCCGATGGTGAATCAGAACGTCTGCAGGGTCTGGTGAGACCGGCTCCGCAGGGAGGTCAGTGATGTCCCGACAAGACGTGATCGGCCACGCGCCAGGCACGGCCATCGTGCCGCCGCCCTCGCCGCGACTCGATGGGAACAAGGCGTACGAGGCGCGCATGCGGCAGTTCTACGACGCCGTGTCGAGCCGGCCGCTGCTGACGAAGCGGACGCAGTACATGAACATGGGTTACTGGAAGGACGATCCGCAGAGCCTGGACGACGCGTGCGAGGCCATGGCGCGATTCGTTGGCGAGCTCGGACGATTCGGCGGGGAAGACCGGATTCTGGATGCCGGCTGCGGTTTCGGCGACCAGGACGTGTATTGGGCCACGCGCCAGCCGCCGCCGCGGGAGATCGTCGCCGTCAACATCAGCCAGGTGCAGTTGACGTCGGCGCGGCGCCGCGTCACCGAGCTGGGGCTGGAGAACCTGATTACCACGCAGCTGGCCTCGGCCACCGATCTGCCGTTTGCCGACGGCTCGTTCGACACGGTCGTCTCGATTGAATCGGCGCAGCACTTCGGCACGCGCGAAGACTTCTTCCGGGAGGCGCATCGGGTGCTCCGGCCGGGAGGGCGACTCGTCATGACCGACATCGTCCCGATGCCCGGCGTGTCGATCGGCCGCGTGGCGCTCAACGCGATGGTCCTGAACCGAGCCAACCTCTATCCCCGTGACGTCTACGAACGGAAGCTCGGGGAAGCCGGGTTCACCAACACCAGCGTCACCTCGATCAGGGATGTGGTGGTGCTGGCGTTCGAGCGCTACATGCTCCGGACGGCGCAACACGCCCCCTTCGCCGACCGCCTCCGCCGCCGGATCCGAAACCTCCTGATGCCCGCCTACAAAGTCGACTACATCGTCGCCAGCGCCGGGAAACCCTGACGCGCAAGGAGCAGGCCCATGACCAACGGAATGCGGTTGCATCAGATCTTCGAGGCGCGCGCGCGCGCCGCGCCGTGGCGGATCGCCGTACGCGCGGAAGGCCGGGAGATCACCTACGGCGAGCTGAACGACCGCGCCTCGGCCCTGTCGGTGCGTCTCGTCGAAGTCGGCGTGCGACGCAACGTCCTGGTCGGGCTGTGCCTCGACCGGGGCCTCGACCTGATCGTCGGCGTGTTGGGCATCCTCAAGGCCGGCGGCGCGTACGTGCCGATCGATCCCGCCTATCCGGCGAAGCGGATTGACTTCCTGCTGCGGGACAGCGGCGCGACGATCGTGGTGGCGGGAACGCCGGTGCCGGAATGTCTGACCGGCGTGAGCGCGATGGTCCTCGACGTCCGCGACGACAGGGACGCGCGCGCACGTGGCGCACGGCCTCACGCGGCGGACGCCGGCGACCTCGCGTATGTGATCTACACATCGGGGTCGACCGGGGCGCCCAAAGGCGTGCTGATCGATCATCCGAACGTCGTGCGCCTGTTCGAGCAGACGGACCAGTGGTTTCACTTCAGCCACACGGACGTCTGGATGATGTGTCACTCGATCAGCTTCGACTTCTCCGTGTGGGAGATCTGGGGCGCGCTGCTCTATGGCGGCACGCTGGTGATCGTTCCGTCGGCGGTGGCTCGATCGCCCGAGCTGCTGCGGGCGCTGATCCGCGAAGAGCGGGCGACGGTGCTGTGTCAGACGCCGTCGGCGTTCTGCCGGTTCGTCGCAGCCGAGATGACGCAGCCGCACGTGTCCCGTTATCCGCTGCGGCTGATCATTTTCGGCGGCGAAGGGCTTGATCTGCGAACGCTGCAGCCATGGGTGGATCGCCACGGGCTGACGGAGCCGGCGTTGATCAACATGTACGGCATCACCGAGACGACCGTCCATGTGACCTACAAGCCGATCACCGCGCACGACCTGGCCCGGCCGGCGTTGAGCGTCATTGGCACGCCGATTCCCGATCTCCAGGTCCATCTGTTGGATGCCGCCGGCGTGCCCGCGCCCGACGGCAGCCCCGGCGAGATTTACGTGAGCGGCCCCGGCCTCGCGCGTGGGTATCTGAACCGGCCGGACCTCACCGCCCAACGTTTCGTGACCCAGGCCGACGGTACCCGCATGTATCGATCCGGGGATTGGGCCGTGCGGTTGCCGGACGGCGGGCTGGTGTATCAGGGCCGCATCGACGATCAAATCAAGGTCCGAGGCTTCCGGATCGAGCCGCGCGAGATCGAGCTGTGTCTCGCCTCGCACCCCGCGGTCAGTGACGTGCGCGTGCTCGCGCACGACTACGGCGAGGGCGACGTGCGGCTCCTCGCCTGTGCCGTCGCCCGGCCGGGCGTGGATCTCACTCCCGAAGGTGCGCGAGCGATCGCCGGCGATCTCAGCCGACGGGCGGCCGCCGAACTGCCCGAGCACATGCGGCCGTCGGCCTGCCTGGTGCTGCGTGAGCTCCCGATCACGGCGCACGGCAAGATCGATCGCGAGGAGATCCTGCGGCTGGCGCTGCAGCCGGCGGTGCGGGTGATCGCTCCAGCGGCGCCCCTGACGGAGACCGAGACCGCAGTCACGGGCATCTGGGAGGAAATCATGCAGGGCGACCGCGCCGGTCTGCACGACGGCTTCTTCGCGATTGGCGGCACCTCGCTCGCGCTCATGCGGATACTCGCGCGCGTGAACGAGCACTTCGGCGTCAGTCTGGACGGTACCGAAATCGGGGACGATGTGACGATCGCGCGCCTGTCCGTCTGCCTGGAGAGCGCGCAGCGGCAGCTCCCGGCGCTTCAGCAGCTGGGGAGAGACTGATGTCGACCATTCAAACCATCGCCGCGGAGACCACGGAAGCGACGGAGGCCCGTCGCCTGCAGGCCCTGGACGGCCACGACCTTTCGATCGATCTCGTCAGGCGCGTGCTCGCGGTCAGGCCGCTGATCGACGCCTTGGCCCAGCCTGTCCACCTCTTTCCGCTCGCAGGCAGATCCTACGGCGCCGCCGGCGCGCACGCTGCGAACCTGGCGCGGCTGGAAACGTTTTTCAACAGCGTGTCCGCGCGCGTCGGTGCGCCCGCGTTCGCGATGTGCCCCGAGGGGCTCTCTCCCAGTCACTCGGTCTTCGAACTGGCGGTGAGCCGGCAGCTGCTGGGGGAGTGTGCCGGCAGCGGCGAGCTGTCCCTCCCCGCGGAGGCGTCGGACGACATCATCGACGAGGCGAGGGCAGGCACCTTCGATCGCCAGTACTGTCGCGGCCCGCTGACGTCGTTCGACGGCACGCGGCTGCGCGCCTACACCGCCGGCGATCCCCGGAACAGGGCGGTGGTGCTGGTTTCGCCATGCGGGATGCCGGCGAAGCTGTGTGAACCGTGGATCGCGCTGCTGGCCAGGGAGTCATTCGTCATCACGTGGGAGAGCCGGCTGCTGTTCGAGGAGCCGGCGGATCGCGAGACGTTCGCGTTCGACGTCGATGCCCAGGCCGGCGATCTGATTGCGGTCATGGATCACTTCGGGGTGGCCTCCGCACATCTGATGGGCATGTGTGGCGGGGCCGTCATTGCCGTCACGGCGGCGGCCGCGCGCCCGGCCCGGGTATCCTCACTGAGTCTGTGGCACGGCGACTTCGAGCTGAGCGGCGGGTGTCCCGTCACCAAGCATCAGAAGGATCTGAAAGCGTTCATGAAGGGCGCGGCGGCGGGCCGGCGTCAGGCGGAGCTGCTCCATCGGCTGTTCTCACAGAACACGCTCAAGAACTTCCGCGAAGAGGCGGCGCATCTCGTGCTCTATCCCTACGCGAACGCCGAGCTCCTCTATCGATACGCCAAGTCGAACGGCAGCATCATGAGCGCCGACGTCACGCCGCTGCTGGCGCAGGTGACCCAGCCCACCGTGGTCGTGACCAGCCGTGACGACAGCACCACGCATCCGGAAGGCTCGGTGCGCGTCGCCCAGGGTCTGCCCTGCGCGGCGCTCGAGGTGATCGCCCACGGCGACCACCTGTCGCTCTTCAGCGCCGGCCCCGAGGTCGCCGAGATCGCGACCCGCTTCCTGGGCGCGACCTCCGCCTGAATGACGCGCCCGGACGCGCCGTCCGGCGGAGGTCCGGCGTGTCGGACCGCGCGGCTCGGCCTGATGACGGCGCGGCGGGCCGAGCCGGAAGCGTGAGGCCGCCCGACCTCGTTCAATAGCGAAGCGCGCGCGTCGGATCGACACACGACGCGCGCCAGGCCGGGACGACGCACGCGAGCAGCGCGACGAGCGCGAGCAGCACGGGCGCGACGAGGAACGTCAAGGGGTCGGTCGCCGTCACCCCGTAGAGCAAGCCGGCCATCGATCGCGTGAGCACCAGGGCCGTCACCGTTCCGACCGCCGCGCCGGCGAGCGCCATGGCGATGCCGCGCTTCAGGACGAGGGAGAGCACGTCGCGTGGCCGCGCCCCGAGCGCGAGACGGACGCCGATCTCCTGCGTCCGCTGGCCGACGGTGTAGGCCATCACGCCGTAGATCCCAATCGCGGAGAGCACGAGCGCGACCCCTGCGAACAGCATCAGCAGCAGCATCGCGAAGCGGCGGTTGCTCATCGCCCGCGAGACCACGTCGTCCATCGATCGCGACGCGAAGACGGGAATCTCGGGATCGACCGCGCGGACCGCGTGGGCGATGGTGGTCGCGAGCCCGTCGACGTCGCCCATGCCCGCATGCGTGCGCAGGACGAACGCGAGATTGAAGACTGTGCCCTGCAGGACCGGTGTGTACATGAGCGGCGCCGGGTCGGTCTCGAGCGCGGCGTCCTTGGTGTCGCCCACGACCCCGACGACGAGCAGCCACGGCGGCGTGCCGGCGGGCAGGCCGGGTAGCCCCGTCGGAACCTGGAGGTACTGCCCGAGCGGGTCCGCACCCGGAAGGTAGCGGCGCGCGAAGGTCTCACTGACGATCGCGACCGGCTGCCCGTGCAGGTTGTCCCGCTCCTCGAAGGCGCGCCCGCGCACGATCGGGATGTCCATGACCCGAAAGTAATCGGGAGTGGCCTGGCCCCAGGCCGTTTGCATGCGGGCGTCGAACGTGTCGCGGCCGCCGCGGATTCTGATCGGAATCTGGAAGCGTGCGCCGGCCAGCGGCAACTGATCGACCCCGCCGACCGCCTCGACGCCCGGCAGCGCGCCCAGCCGGGCGAGCACTCGCGTGTAGAAGGCGACTTTCTGTTCCGGCGTGAAGTACGGACCGGTGGTCGGATCGTTCGGCACGGGCAACCAGACGCTGACCGTGTGGACCTGCGCCGGCCGGAAGCCGGACGAGACGCTCGCCAGGCTCCAGAAGCTCCGCACCAGCAGCGCTGCGCCAATCACGAGCGTCAACGCCATCGCAAACTCGGCGATGACGAGGGCAGAGCCCGCGCGGTTGCGGGCTGCGCCGCGCGTGGTCCGGGTGCCGGTGTGCTTCAGGGCGCCCTGGAGATCGGGGTTGAACCCGTAGAGCGCCGGCACCAGTCCGCAGCACAACGCCGTGAGCAGCGACGCGCCCACGGCGAACGCCAGGACGACGCCGTCCATGTGCAGCGCCCCGGTGCGGGTCAGGTCCGCCGGGATGAACCGCGTCAGTCCGCCGAGCGCGAGCGCCGCGAACAGGACGCCGACTGCGCCGCCGAGCGACGCGAGCAGGAGGCTCTCCGCCAGCAGCTGCTGGACGAGATGCCGGCTCGACGCCCCCAGCGCGAGGCGGATCGCGAACTCACCCTGCCGGGCATTCGCGCGCGAGAGCATCAGGTTCGCGATGTTCACGCAGGCGATGAGCAGGACGACACCGACGACGATCAGCAGTACGAGCAACGCAGGCCGCAGGTGGCCGGTCAGGTCCTGCTGCAGTGGAATGGCGCGCAAGGCCCATCCGGCGGTCGCGGGATAGGCGAGCGCGTCCTCGCCGGTCAGCGCCTGGCTCAAGGCGTCGAGATCGGTTTGCGCGATCTGGATCGTGACGCCCGGCTTGAGTCGGGCGAGTGCCCCCAGAAAGCGCGCCGATCGGCTCGGCGGCGACAGCCACGGCGCAGCCGCGTAGCCGGCGGCCACCCAGACGTCCGCCTGCTGTTCGATCGATCGCCCGGGATGACGGAAGTCCCGCGGCAGGACGCCGATCACGGTATACGCGTCGTTGTCGAGACGGACCTGGCGGCCGAGCACCTGAGGGTCCGCGCCGAACTGGCGTTTCCAGAGACCATCGCTGATCACCGCCGTCGACGCGTTGCCCGCCACCTGGTCGGCCGGACCGAACACCCGGCCGACCGCCGCCGTCACGCCGAGCACGGCGAAATAGTTCCCCGAGTCGAGGTGGGCCTCGATCCGCGCCGGCTCATCGCCGCCGGTGAGATTGCCGTTGACCGGCAGGACACCCGCGACGTCGGTGAAGACGCGCGTACGCCGCTGCAGGTCGAAGAGCTCCGGCACCGACAGACCGATGTCGCGGTGATCGAGCCGCCGCAGGTCCCCGGTGATCCGCACCAGCCGGTCGGGATGCGCGTACGGCAGTGGACGGAGCAGCACCGCGTTCACGACCGTGAAGATTGCGGTATTCGCCCCGATGCCGAGCGCGAGCGTGACCACGACGGCGGCCGTGAAGGCCGGCGTCCTGATCAGCCCCCGGACGGCATAGCGCAGATCCTGCCACAGGGAAGCGATCGCCATCGTCATCCAGCCTGTGTCGTGGCCGACGCCTGCATGGTCTTGCGCAGGCTCAGCGGACGCATGTCCGTCCAGACCTCTTTGATGTGGGCGAGGCACTCCTGCTTCGAGCCGGACGTGCCCGCATCGGTCCATCCGAGGGCATTCTGGCGGTGCGCCGGCCAGATCGAATACTGCTCTTCGTGGTTGCGCACCACCTTGTACACGACGGTGTCTTCCGTTTCGTCGATCATGTTCCGCTCCTCTTCAAACCGCGTCGTTCCGCGACCGTTCCCGGCCGGCTGCCCTAGACCGCGTTGGCCGGGATGGCCATCCTCATGTCGACACGCACGTCGTGCCCCGGGTGTCGCGCATCGCTCACGACCTGTCCGTCCTCGAGCTTGATGAGGCGATCGGCCAGGTGGTAGTAGCGATCGTCGTGGCTGATCACGAAGATCGTCTTCCCGCTGGCCTTGAGCTCCGGCAGGAGCTCCATGTAGAAGACGTTCTTGAAGAACGGGTCCTGGTCGGCCGCCCATTCGTCGAAGACGTACACCGGACGATCCTCGAGGTAGGCGGTCAGCAGCGCGAGCCGCTTGCGCTGCCCCTGAGAGAGGTCGAGCGTGGACAGCCTGCCCTGCTCGATGCGTACCTTGTCGGTGAGCGCCAGCCGCTGCAGATACGCCTGCGCTCGACGATCGAGCGCGGGCGAGGTCAGTCCCAGCAGCGCTTCGAACAGAAAGAAGTCGGCGAACACCACGGAGAAGTGCTGGCGGTACTGGTCGCGCGTGCCGGACGCGACCGCCCGGTTGTCGACGAAGATCGTGCCGTCTTCCGGCGCATAGAGTCCGGTCAGCAGCTTCAGGAACGTCGTCTTGCCGCTGCCATTGCCGCCGGTGATGAACACGGTCTCGCCCGCCTCGAACGCCAGCGTCAGCGGCCCCAGCACGAAGTCGTTCGGGTCGCCGTCGCGGTGATACGCGTGCCGCACCGACTCCAATCGCAGTTTCCGCCAGGGCAGGGGAGGCGGCGACCCGGCGGGCGCGGCCTCGACATCCGTGCCGTCGGCCGACAGTTCCCGTCGAAGGGCCCGCACGCGGTTGAGCGCCACGTTGGACCGCGCCAGCCCGGGCAGCATGTTCATGATGACCTGCAGCGGCACCATCAGGTAGAGCAGCGACAGCACATAGGCGGTGAGGGTGGGACCGCCGATCTGCTGCGCGCCGGCCAGCACGAACAGGATCAGTCCGATGACGACGAAGACCAGGGTCTGTCCCCAGCTCGAGGCGGCGGTGTAGATCCGCATTCCGCTCGCGTTGTGACGCTGGAGCGAGGTGGCCGCCGGCGCCACGACGTCATCGAGAAAGGCGCGGCGCCGGTCGCCGTGGATCTTCAGCTCTTTCATGCCGAGGGTCACGGCGTGGAAGTGGGCGAGCAGCGCCTCGGCGTCGAGGGCGCCGAGGTGGAACGCCCGCGAAGCGCGCAGGATCGGAAACTGATACGTCGCGATGCCGACGGCCATGAATCCCAGCACGATGGCGAGCAGCATCGGGGACATGGTGCCCATGTAGACGAGGCAGCCGATGACCACCGTCGCGTTCACGCAGAGCAGGGG
>Ga0075367_10000737_pt1 | contig 12744 bp, 12 predicted proteins | sample EndMethybrTD3032_FD_71399 | JGI IMG/M metagenome (GOLD analysis project Ga0075367, IMG submission 71399) | Populus endosphere microbial communities from Tennessee, USA - Endosphere MetaG P. TD hybrid TD303-2 | ecosystem: Host-associated > Plants > Roots > Endosphere | place: USA: Tennessee... | reverse complement strand
CCGCCGGCTCCGAGCCCGGCCCCCAAGGCCCCCGCGCGACCCGCGAGGAGCTCAAGGAGCTCGGCCGGATCCGCCGCACCATCGGCCCGGACCGCAAGGTCGCCGGCGTCGCAGGCGGGCTGGCCCGCCACCTCGACATCGACCCGGTGATCCTGCGCGTCGCGTTCGTCGTGCTCGTGTTCTTCGGCGGCGCCGGCGTGATCGCCTACGGCCTCTGCTGGCTGCTCGTGCCGGAGGACGGCAACCCCCGCCGCCCGCTGGGGCTGGACGACCGCAACCGGGGCATCGCCCTGGTCGGCGTCGGCGTGCTGGCCGGACTGGCTCTGCTGAGCGACACCTTCGGCAACGACTTCTTCCCGTGGCCGGTGGCGATCGTGATCGGGCTCGTCGTCTTCTTCGTGGTGGGCGTGCTCGACCGCGACCGCAGGGTCACCCCGACCGCACCGCCGGTCCCGCACGCCCCCGACCCGCTGACCGGGCAGTTCGTGCCGGCAGCCCCCGGGACCTACGTCACCCCGCCCCCGGCGTACCGCCCGCTGCCGCGCAACCCGCGCAAGCGCGGCCCGATCCTGTTCTGGTTCACCCTCGCGCTCGCTGCCCTGGGCATCGGCGTGCTGGGCATCCTCGACCTGGCCGGCGCTCCGGTCGCCGACCCGGCCTACCCGGCGATGGTCGTCGGTGTGTGCGGCGTGATGCTGGTGGTCGGCGCCTTCTACGGCCGCGCCGGTGGACTGACCCTGATCGGCCTGCTGGCCGCCCTCGGGCTGCTCGGGGCGACCACCGCCCACGAGGTGGACGGGAGTGACATCCAGCGCACCCCGGTCAGCGCCGTGGACGTGCCCAGCCATCTCGACACCGGGGCCGGTGAGATCGTGCTCGACCTGCGGAACGTGCAGGATCTCGCCGCGCTGGACGGCAAGAGCATCGACCTGGAGTCCAGCTTCGGCCGGGTCGAGGTGATCCTGCCACCCGGCCTGAGCGCCACCGTCGACGCGGACGTGCACGCGGGCGGCCACATCCAGCTGTTCGGCTCCGAGCGCGGCGGCTTCGGCATCAGCGACCAGGTGCACCACGACGGCGGCACCACCGCCCCCGAGATCACCATCGAGGCCGACGTGACCTTCGGCGAGATCCAGGTCCACCAGGAGACGAACCGATGACCACCACCGACCAGCCCACCGACCAGCCCATCGATCGGCCCAGCGATCGGCCCAGCGATCGGCCCAGCGATCGGCCCAGCGGCCGCCACCAGACCAACATCGGCCACCTCGTGATGGGGCTCGCCCTCCTCGGCATCGTCGGGGTCTGGGCACTGATCCAGACAGAGACCGTGACCGGGGACGACATCCGTTGGCTGCTGCCGGTCCCGTGGGTCGTGGCCGGCGTCGTCGGCCTGGCCGCAACCGCGATCACCGGCCCGCGCCGGTACGCCGTCAGGCAGGCCGGCTGGGTCGGTGAGCGACCCGAGGAGCCCGTGGCTGCGGTCGAGGAGACCGCGCCGCTGAAGGCTCAGAGCGACCCGAGCGACCCGCGCGATCCCGAGGAGACGTCATGAGCACCGAGCCCACCAACCAGCAGGCCGACCAGCCGCCCAGCCAGCCGACCGCCCACCCCACGCCGCCGCCGGCCAACCCGAACGCCGACCAGCAGTACGCCTCGTCCGCGAGGCTGCCCCGCCGCCTGGTGCGTCGCACCGACGACAAGATGCTCGGCGGCGTGTGCGCCGGTCTGGCCGACCATCTCGGCCTCGACCCGACGCTGGTCCGGGTGCTCACGGTCCTGGTGGCCGTCCTGGGCTTCGGTTCGGTGATCATCGCCTACCTCGTCGCCTGGGTGATCGTCCCGAAGGACGTGGACGTCCACGGCTTCAGCGCGCCGCCGGTGCCGCAGCCACAGCACGGCTGAACCGCTCCGCGGCCCACTGGTCGCGGACCAGCAGGGTCGTGTCGGGGTGGTCGCTGAACAGCCCGTCGACGCCGGCGTCCAGCAGCGCCCGGACCTCGGCGTCGGCGCGCTCGCGCCCGCCGGGATCGTCGTCGCGCACCGTCCAGGCCAGCACCTGCAGCCCGGCCAGGTGTGCGTCCTCGACCAGGGCCGGGCGGGCCAGCAGCCGGGTGCGGGCCACGCCCAGCACGTCGGCGTACCGCGCGACCGCCCGGAGCCCGTCGTGGCTGCACAGGTCGTCGTAGGTCGTGGGATCTCCGGCCGCGACCAGGTCGGCCGGGGCGCCGGACGCCTCGACCAGCTGCACCAGCGGCAGGTCGGTGCGGTCCCGGAGCCGGCGGAGGTTCGTGGTCTCGAAGGACTGGAGCAGCACCCCTGAGTCGCGCCGGTCCAGGCCGTGGTCGCGCAGCGAGGCCAGCACCACGTCCTCGAGCGGCAGCCCGATGGAGGCCAGGTAGGACGACGACTTGAGCTCGACGTTCAGCCCGATCTCGCGGTCCCAGCGCCGGGACTCCTCGGCGAGGAGCATGAGCAGCTCGTCGAAGGTGGCGATCTCGAGCTGGCCGTCCCAGCGCGTGTTGCGCGGCCGCCGCTCGGGCAGCGGCTCGAGCGCCCGCAGCGACTTCAGCTCGGCCAGCGTGAAGTCCTCGCAGAACCACCCGCTGACCTCGCGACCGTCGAGCCACTTGACCATGCGGCGGTCCGCGAACTCAGGGTGCAGGGCCACGTCGGTGGTGTCGCTGATCTCGGTCCCGTGGCGAAGCACCGCGACGCCGTCCGCGGTCATCACCAGGTCGGGCTCGACCGCCTCGGCGCCGAGCGCGATCGCGAGCCGGTACGACGCCAGGGTGTGCTCGGGCCGGTAGCCCGGGGCACCCCGGTGTCCGATCACGTGCGGCAGCAGCCGGCGCCTCATGACTCCACCGTGCGGAACCGAGGTGACCTGACCACGGGAACGACATGAACCGCAGGCAAAGGGCACGCGTGAGGTTGGATGTGCCCGTGAGCCTTTCATCTCCCGGCCGACTGGAGCCATTGCCCGCGCTCGACCACCCGGAGCTGCTGGCGCCGCCGGTGGTCGCCGCGCTCCAGGCGTGGGAGCACGGGCCGGAGCTGGCGGTCGTGGAGATCGACCCGGCCGTCGCGGACACGGCTGCGATGAGCGAGGCCTACGACCTCGGCATGGACACCGGCGCCAACTGCGTGGTCGTGGGCGGCAGGCGCGACGGGGAGGAGCGCATCGCAGCATGCCTGGTCCGGGCCGACACCCGCGCGGACGTCAACAACGTGGTCAAGCGGACCCTCGACGTGCGCAAGTGCTCGTTCCTGCCGATGGACCGGGCCGTCGAGGAGTCGGGGATGGAGTACGGCGGGATCACCCCGGTCGGGCTGCCGGCCACCTGGCGACTGCTGGTCGACCCGCGGGTACTGCACATCGAGGTCGCGGTCATCGGCTCGGGCACGCGACGCTCCAAGCTGTTGTTGCCGGGCCGGCTCGCCGGCGAGCTACCCGGCGCCGAGGTGGTGGAGGGGTTGGCAGGATGACGGACCAGGACCCGGAAGGGCCGGACAAGGAACGCGGCGAGACCGAGGCGGAGCGCGAGGACCGCAAGTGGGAGGACATGCTCCAGGAGCTGCGGGTGCTGCAGACCAGCGCCCAGCTCACCGCGGGGTTCCTGCTGACCCTGCCGTTCCAGCAGAAGTTCGCGTCTCTCTCCGACGGCCAGGAGCGCTTCTACCTCGTGCTGGTGGTGCTGGCGGCGCTGGTCACCGCGCTGGTGCTGACCCCCGTGGCCATCCACCGCCGGCTCTCGGGCCAGCGGGTCAAGGGGCGCGTGGTCAGCGCCGGGCACCTCATCTTCCGGCTGGCGCTGGCCTTCCTGGCGGTGCTCGTGACCGGCACGGTGACCTTCATCTTCGACGTCCTGGTCGACCTGTCCGCGGCCCTGGTCGTCGGAGGGTCGCTGGCGCTGCTCCTGGTCGGCCTGCTTCTCGCTCTCCCGCGCTCGCTGGTGGTCCGGTGAGGCGGGCGACCAGGCTGGCGATCCTGCTGGCCGCGGTCCTCTTGACCACCGCGGCGTGCGGTGGCGACGACACCACCTCCGCCGGGCCCGGCCCCGAGCCGAGCCCGTCGAGGTCGCTCTACACCCTCACCCCCATCCCGCTGCCCGACCCGCAGCCGCCGACCGGGAAGCTGATCGCCGACATGCGGCAGTCCTCCCGTGACGCGGCCGCCAACCGGTTCGAGGTCTGGATCAACAACGACACCGCCGACACGATCACCCCGACCAAGGTGACCTACTCCGACGGCCGCTTCCAGACCACGCTGCCCGGCACCCGGCTGCGCGCCATCCCCTCGCAGTCCGAGCGCGGCTTCCCGATCTACCAGCCCGAGCAGCCGGCGTGCGACAGCAACGCCAGGCACGGCAAGGTCACCGTCGAGTACGCCGACAAGGTGGTCACCGTCCCCGTCGAGGACGAGACCGACGTCGTCGGTCGCTACACCGGCGCGCGCTGCCTCGAGATCGCGGTCGGCAAGGTGGCCCAGCTGAGCTGGGACGACAACGTGCCCCCGGACGAGGAGGGCGTGGTCGGCACCAACGGGACGCTGACCCTGGTGGTGCAGACGACCGGCGAGCCCGGCCACACGCTGACCATCGACACCGTCTCCGGCACTCCCGTGCTCGCCCCGGTCGGCACCGACGTGTGGCGGCCGGACGTGACGATCACCGGCGACCAGCCGTCCCAGCGCATCGACCTGCCGCTCAAGCCCAACCGCTGCGACGCCCACGCCTTCGCCGAGTCGGGTGGCGCGACGGCGTTCAAGATCGGGCTCCACCTCGACGGTGAGCCCGGTCAGATCACGCTGCGGATGAGCCCGGCCGGCGCCGCCAACGCCATCAACTTCGCGCGCGCCACCTGCGGGATGCTGGTCGACATCAACGGCAACCAGCAGGGGTGACGTCGGCCCGAAAACGATTCGCTCCCGAAAGGACTCCGCCGTAGCCTCGAGCGAGTGCGCCGACTCCCACTTGACCATCCAGGGACCGCGGCGCACAGCTCACCGGGGGCGTTCCTCTGGTGGCTGGCAAAGGCCCAGTGGCAGACGCTGGTCGGGGGCATGTGCTTCGGCATCGTCTGGATGAGCTGCCAGGCGGTGATGCCGGCAGTGATCGGCCGGGCCATCGACCGCGGCGTCGCGGCCAAGGACGGCGCGGACCTCCTGCTCTACGCCGGCCTGATGCTCGGCATCGGCCTCGTGCAGGCCGTCACCGGGATCATGCGGCACCGGTTCGCGGTGACGAACTGGCTGACCGCGGCCTACCGCACCGTCCAGCTGGTCGGCCGCCAGGCGGTGCACCTCGGCGGCGCGCTGCCCCGCAAGGTGTCGACCGGCGAGGTCGTCGCCATCGGCAACAGCGACATCTCCAACCTCGGACAGGTCATGGACGTGTCGGCGCGCTTCTCCGGCGCGATCGTGTCGTTCCTCCTGGTCGCGGTCATCCTGCTCAGCACCTCGGTGCAGCTCGGGCTGCTCGTCCTCATCGGCGTGCCCGGACTGATGCTGCTCATCGGTCCGCTGCTGCGCCCGCTCGCCCGGCGCAGCGGGCACCAGCGGCAGCTGATGGGCGAGCTCTCCAACACCGCCAGCGACATCGTCGGCGGGTTGCGGGTGCTGCGCGGGATCGGCGGCGAGCAGGTCTTCCACGACCGCTACATCCGGGAGTCGCAGCAGACCCGGCGAGCCGGGGTCCAGGTCGCCCGGCTGCAGTCGGTGCTCGACGCCCTCCAGGTCTTCCTGCCGGGTGTCTTCGTGGTCATCGTGGTCTGGCTGGGCGCGCGGTACGCCGTGCAGGGCCGGATCAGCCCCGGGGACCTGGTCGCGTTCTACGGCTACTCCGCGTTCCTGATGATCCCGCTGCGGACCGCCACCGAGTACGCCAACAAGCTGATCCGGGCCCGGGTCTCGGCCCAGCGGGTGATCAGGGTGCTTGCGCTGACCCCAGACCACCTGGACCCGGCCGACCCCGTCCCGGCGCCGGCCGCCGGCGCCGAGCTGGCCGACGGCCGCACCGGCCTGCGGGTCAGGCCCGGACTCGTGACCGCGCTGGTCAGCGACGAGCCGGACGAGGCGGCCGCCCTGGCCGACCGGCTCGGGCTCAGCGGTGCCGAGGTCGACGACGAGGTCACCCTCGGCGGCGTACCACTCACGGCCCTGCGGCGCGAGGACGTGCGCCGGCGGATCGTCGTGTCCGACACCGGCGCCACCCTGTTCTCGGGACGTCTCGGCCGCGTCCTCGACACGAGCGCCGGTGACCCCACCCACGCCGGCGAGGTCCAGCGCGCGCTCGCCACCGCGTCGACCGTCGACATCCTCGAGGCGCTGCCGGACGGCCTGCACACCCTGGTCGCCGAGCGCGGCCGCACGTTCTCCGGGGGCCAGCGGCAGCGGCTGGTGCTCGCCCGCGCACTCGCGACGGACCCGGAGATCCTCGTGCTGGTCGAACCCACCTCGGCCGTCGACGCGCACACGGAAGCCCGGATCGCGGCGAGGCTGCGCGCCCACCGGACCGGCCGCACCACGGTCGTGGTCTCCTCGAGCCCCCTGGTCCTCGACGCGGTCGACGAGGTGGCGTTCCTGCGCGCGGGCCGCGTGGTCGCCACCGGCAGCCACGCCGACCTGCTCGCGACGGACGCGGCCTACCGCGCCGTGGTCACCCGCGAGTCGGAGCCCGCCGAGGTCGTGGCATGAGCGCCCGCACCGCGCTCCCCATCGCCGACGCCAGGTCGCTGCGCCGCTACGTCCGCGACCTCGCGCGTCGCCACCCGCGGCTGCTGTGGACCGCCCTGGCGCTCCACGTGACCGCCGCCCTGGCGGCGCTGGCCGCTCCCCGGCTGATCGGCGACCTGGTCGAGGCGGTGGACACGGGCACCACGGTCCACCACGTCGACCGCATCGTCCTGCTGCTCGCGGGGTTCCTGGTCGTCCAGACGGTCCTCACGCGGTACGCGCGGCTCACGAGCCAGGTGCTCGGCGAGCAGGTGCTGGCCGAGCTGCGCGAGGACTTCGTCGGCAACTCGCTCGCCCTTCCGGTCGGTGTCGTCGAGTCGGCCGGCTCCGGCGACCTGCTGACGCGGACCAGCCGCGACGTCGACCAGCTCAGCTGGTCCGTGCGCTGGGCGCTGCCCGAGTGGACCATCGCCGTGATCACCGCGGTGATCACCTTCGTCGCCGCCGTCACCGTCGGCTGGTGGGTGCTGGGACCGGTCGTCCTCGGGCTGCCCCCGCTGGTGGTCGGCCTGCGCTGGTACCTCGCTCGCGCCAAGGACGGCTACCTGCGCGAGTCCGCGTCGTACTCCGCGATCAACGCGACCCTCACCGAGACCGTCGAGGGTGCCCGCACCGTGGAAGCGCTCGGGCTCGGTCCCGAGCGGATCTCGGCCATCGACGCCGACATCAAGGAGTCCTACGCCGCGGAGCGCTACACGCTCTACCTGCGCACGGTGTTCTTCCCGAGCATGGAGCTCTCCTACCTGATCCCCACGGTCGCGACGCTGCTGCTCGGCGGCTACCTCTACACGCAGGGCAGCGTGACGCTCGGAGAGGTCACCGCCGCCACGCTCTACGTGCAGATGCTCATCGACCCGGTGGACCGGATCGTCTCGATCCTCGACGAGCTCCAGATGGGCGCGGCCTCGCTCGCGCGGCTGCTCGGCGTCGCGCAGGTGCCGGACGACCGGGAGGTCACCGGTGCGGAGCCGGTCGGCGAGCACCTCGACGTCCGCGACGTGCGCTTCTCCTACGTCGAGGGGCGCGACGTGCTGCACGGCGTCGACCTGAAGGTCCGCGTGGGCGAGCGGATCGCGATGGTCGGGCCCTCCGGCGCAGGCAAGTCGACGCTGGGCCGGTTGCTCGCCGGCATCCACCCACCCCGCACCGGGGAGGTGACCGTCGGCGGGGTCGGTCTGGTCGAGCTGGCGCTCGATGACCTGCGCGGCCACGTCGCACTGGTCACCCAGGAGCACCACGTCTTCGTCGGCACCCTGCGCGAGAACCTCGCGCTGGCCGCTCCGCCAGGCGCCGGCGGCCTCGGCGATGACCACGCCATCCGCACGGCGCTGGCCGCAGTGGACGCTCTCGAGTGGGTCGACGCGCTCCCCGAGGGCTTGGACACCGTCGTGGGCTCGGGCGGCCGCGAGCTCACCGCCGCGCAGGCCCAGCAGATCGCGCTGGCCCGCCTGGTGCTGGCCGACCCGCACACCCTGGTGCTCGACGAGGCGACGTCGCTGATCGACCCGCGCGCCGCCCGGCACCTGGAGCGGTCCTTGGCCGCCGTGCTCGACGGCCGCACGGTGATCGCCATCGCCCACCGGCTGTTCTCCGCGCACGACGCCGACCGGGTGGCCGTCGTCGAGGACGGTGTCATCTCCGAGTTCGGCTCGCACGACGAGCTGGTCGCGGCCGGCGGCTCGTACGCCGCCCTGTGGGACAGCTGGAACGGCAAGCACTGACGCCAGCGGTCACCTCGCCGCGCGGCCCGGGGCGAGCAACCTCAGCGCGAAGCCGACCGGACGGTGGTCCGCGCCGGCTCCGGCAGCCGCGGGGGAGACCCGGGCGGCAACGACGAACCGGAGCCGGGCCACCGTGTCCTCGGCCGCCACCGGCACCTCGAGGACGCGCGTCTCCTCCCGCCACGCCGTGAACTGCCAGCGCGCCAGCTGCAGGCCGTCCTGGAAGACCGTGACGCGCTGCTCCTGGACCGGCCCGCCGACCATGGGCACGACCTCCAGCCGGAGCTCGGCGCGCGGGGCGAGCTCGGCGGACAGCGGCACCGTCAGCACGCACTCCCGGCCCCGTGACCAGCAGCCGTAGTGGTCGGGGGCCCACCATCCCGGGCCGAGCAGGAGCTGCCCGACCCCAGCGGCGGTGAAGTCCACCCCGTCGCCTGCCCGGAGAGGAAGGAGCCTCGCTGCCGTCGTCGACGACGGCAGTGGCCGACGCCTGCCGCCGGCCCACCAGCGCACCAGGCTCGGGAGCTCGCGCGCCTGGTCGAACGCCCAGCTCTCGCTCGCATAGGCAAGGACGTCTCGGGGGTGTGGCCGGCGGCCCGGCGCCACGGTGCGGCGCTCGAACTCCCGCCAGTGCTCGAGGCGCGTCGGCCCCGCCGTACGCCGACGGCGCAACGCCCGGGGCAGCCGCTCCGGCACCAGCGAGGGCGCCAGGTCGCGCAGGGTGGTCAGTCCGTCCGACAGGACATCGGCCACGCGGTGCCGGGCGGAGACATCGGCGACCAGCTCCCAGTCGACGTCGGTGCGACCTCGGAGCAGCAGCGCAGCATCAGTGATCCAGACCAAGGGCCGGTCGACGTTCCATCGCTGGCCGTGCGCGACGACCTGGACGAGCGTGTCCTCGGGCGCGAGCACCTTGACCGGCGTACCGCGCAGGTCGCCGTCGGACGCTCGGGCCCAGAACTCCTTGCTGGCAGTGCGGTGCAGCGAACCATGGATCACCTGCCAGTGCAGATCGAGCTCCGCCTGCGATGCGGGATCGCTGAACGCCAGCGCGTGCACGTGGTCGAGTATCGGCGCGCCGCGCGGACGGGTCGGCAGGTCGGGCGCCCGCAGGCCGCCGGCGACGAGCAGTGCCGCTGCCCGGCCCGCCTTGCCGCGAGGGACGGCCACGTCGAGGTCGTTCATCGGCCGCAGGTGCAGCTTGCCGTGGGTGTGGTGGACGACCGCGGCGCCCTTGGTGAGCATCACCGGGACGCCGGCGGCCAGCAGCGCCTCGATGCTCGGCAGCAGCCGGGTCACCAACAGCTGCGACTTGAGCCACGAGAACCGCACCACCTTGGCGACCTGGTGGTTGACCGGGTGGTCACCGGCCGCCTCGGCGCGCTCGGCCAGCAGTGGCAGCACCCGGATCGCCGCGCCCTCGAGCTCCTGCAGATCGACGCTGGCCCGCCACCGCTCGTAGGCCGCCTCGGCATCGCCCGGGTCGCCGACCGCCGCGACCAGCAACAGCCGCTCCGCTTCGTCCAGGCGCGGCACTCCGGTCACGACTGCCCTCGGCTGCGCTGGATCGCGGCCCGGGCCAGCGCGAGGTAGCCGGCCCGCGCCCGTTCCGAGCCGCTGTGGTTGTCCGCGTGCAGGCGGCGGAGCAGCACCACGTCGTCGTGCAGCGCCCAGCGGACGCCGAGCCGCCGCGCCCGGGCGACCCAGTCGACCACCTCGCCGGCGACCAGCGTCTCGTCCAGCGGCCCGATCCGGTCCCACGTGGCGCGGCGGACGAGCAGGGTCCCGGCGGTGAACGTGCGCTCGGCCGGACCGGCCGGCGGGGCCGCCGGGTCGGTCACGTCGATGGCCAGTCCGGCGGCGACCTCCAGCGCGGGGTCCGCCTCCAGCAACCGGGCCTGCACGGCCAGCCGCTCGGGTGTGGCGACGTCGTCGGCGTCGAGGAAGCCGATCAGGTCGCCGAGCGTGGCAGCGACCCCGGTGTTGCGGGCTGCGGCCGGCCCGTGGCCGCGGTTGGTGACCACGGTGGCGCCGAGCCCCCGGGCGAGCTCGGCCGACCCGTCCTCGGAGTGGTCGTCGACGACGACGAGCTCATCGGGGGGCCGGCTCGCCGACACCAGGCTCACCAGCGCCGCAGCGAGGTGCTCGGCGCCGTCCTTGACCGGCACCACGACCGACACCTTCATGTCCGGCCCTGCTTGCGCAGGACCGACGCGCGCAGCGCCCGCAGGAGCGTCGCCGGCCCGGCGGGATCGACGTGCGAGGTGGACGCGTCAGTGATCCGCTTGCGCAGCACGACCTCCTCCAGCGTGGCGAGGACCAGCCCGAGGTCGTGGAAGCGCGCCAGCCAGTCGGAGTCGCTCGACGGCGCCATCTCGGGGCGGAACGGGCCGACCCGCTCCCACGTGGCCCGCGGCATGAGCAGCACCTCGGGGATCGGCGTCCGGTGCTCACCGGTGAGGAGCTCGGGCCGGAAGCCGGGCGGTGCGACGTGCCCGGCGGCGAGCTCGAACCGGGTCAGCCCCATGATCGCGTCCGCGTCCGCATCGAGATGGGCCAGCTGCCGCTCGAGCTTGTGCGGCAGCCAGACGTCGTCATGGGCCAGGAAGGCCAGGTGGCTTCCCGTGCACTCCTCCACGCCGGTGTTGTAGGCATGGGCGAGCGTCGGGCCCCGCTGGTCGACCACGCGGGCCCCGTGGGCCAGCGCGACGGCCACGGTGTCGTCCTCGCTGCGGCCGTCGACCACCACGACCTCGAGCGCGGGAGAGGTCTGGGCGTGCACGCTGTCGATCGCCTCGCCGAGCATCGAGGCGCCGTTGCGAACGGGCAGGACGACGCTCACCGTCGCGGTGCTCACGGTGTCGTCCCTCGCCGGCGCCGCACCGTGGCGCCGAGCCCCGCGAGCAGTCCGGCGTGCGGGTCGGCGGAGAGGCTGCCGGGCCGGCGAAGGTAGCGGAACACCACCGCGTCGACGTCGAGGACGGCCACGCCGCGGTCGGCCACGCGGAGGAACCACTCGACGTCCTCCCCACGCTCCAGCGACTCGTCGAGCGGGTGCTCGCGCAGCACCTCGACCGGCACCAGAGCCGCGGAGAACGACAACAGGGTGCTGGGCGGACCGACCTCGCGGCCCTGCCAGACCACCTGCGCCAGCCCCCGGGCGACCGCCGGGGCGGTCGCGGTCGCGAGGGCTGTCAGACGGAGGTCGGGGCGCCCGGCCGTCCAGAGGTCGTCGGCGTCCGAGAACCCGATCACCGCTCCCCGCGCGTCGGCGACTCCGTCGTTGCGAGCGGCCGCCGGCCCGGTCCCGCGCCCGGGCAGCACCCGGATCCGCTCGTCGCCGACCGCCCGGACCACCTCGGCGGTGCCGTCCGTCGACGCGTCGTCCACGACGACCACCTCGAGCAGCCGGTCGGCGCCGGCGAGGACGCTGTGCAACGTCGCCGCGATGGTGTCCGCGGCGTCCCGGGCGGGAATGACGACCGTCAGCTCCTTGCTCATCCCGCCACCAGGACCCGACGCAGCCCTGCCAGGGTCTCCCCCAGGACGGGCCCGGAGGGCAGCGTGACGGCCGGGGTCCCGCGGACGACCTGCCCCAGCAGCTCCCGGTCCGTGGGTCGGCTGCCGGGCATCTGCAGCAGGGAGGTCGGCGCCAGGGCCGCCATCGTGCTCGCCGGGCCGGCCGGTGCGGGCGGCGCCGCGTCCTGAACGACGCACGGCAGCGCGAGCAGAGCGAGCCGCAGGGCGGCCGCCGGTCGCACCGAGAGGACGACCTTGCCGTCGGGGGACGGCGGCAGCGGCGCGCGCAGACGGTCGAGGCCGGGAAGCCTGGCCAGGGTCCCCTCGGTCACCTTGGCGTACGACGTCACGGGCGCGACCATGCCGGTGGCCGGGTCGACGGCGCAGTAGTCGTCGCCGACATAGCGCCACCCCGCCTGCTGGGCGGCCAGCGCCAGCGTGGACTTGCCGGATCCGCCCACCCCCACCAGCAGCGCGAGTGCGTCGTCGGTCCCCACCGCGGCGCCGTGCACCAGCGCGACCCCCGCGTCCCGGAGCGCCCACCGCAGCAGCGCCCGCAGCGGCATGGCCCGCTCCCAGACCGGGATCTCTGCGGCAGAGCGGGTCCACCACACGCCGGTGCGCGCCCGCGCGTCCCACAGCATGAGGGTCCCGGTGGTGAGCTGGTAGGCGACCTCGAGCCGCTCGTCACCGACGCCGTCGATCTCGTCGCGAGGCCGGTACGCGTCGGCGGGCCACGGTGGCGCGGGAGGGTCTCCGCCGGCGTCC
>Ga0075367_10000735_pt1 | contig 12749 bp, 11 predicted proteins | sample EndMethybrTD3032_FD_71399 | JGI IMG/M metagenome (GOLD analysis project Ga0075367, IMG submission 71399) | Populus endosphere microbial communities from Tennessee, USA - Endosphere MetaG P. TD hybrid TD303-2 | ecosystem: Host-associated > Plants > Roots > Endosphere | place: USA: Tennessee... | reverse complement strand
GCCGTTTCCCTGATCACCCGAGCGGCGCTCCGTAAAATTCGCTGTTCGACAGCGGGTGCGATCGGAGCGCCGCTCGGGTGATCAGGGAAACGGCAGCGCGATGACGGTGACAGAGGAAGGCTCGGCGACCACGGACGAGGTGGTCCACGGGCCCGGCATCGACCCGGAGCGGCTCGCCGTCTGCCTCAGCGTGCTCGACGAGCTCGACGAGCTGGAGGTCGACCACCCGGACGCGATCGCCGTGCGCCGGGCCACCGCCGGCGTCTACCGCGCGGTCAAGCAGCGGCGCCGCCAGGAGCGCCGGGCCGCCAAGACCGCCCACGACAAGGCGGTCACCGAGGCCACCGCGACCGGCTCCGCCCAGCGCATCGACGACGAGACCGAGGGCATCCTCCCGTCGTCGATCACCGAGGAGGGCCGGATCGCGGGGATACTTCAGCGCCCGCGCTCCTGCTACACCTGCAAGACCCGGTACGTGGAAGTCGACTACTTCTACCACCAGCTCTGTCCGGACTGCGCCGCCCTCAACCGGGCGAAGCGCGACGTCCGCGCCGACCTCACCGGCAAGCGCGCCCTGCTCACCGGCGGTCGCGCCAAGATCGGCATGTACATCGCGCTCCGGCTGCTGCGCGACGGCGCGCACACCACGATCACCACGCGCTTCCCGAAGGACGCCATCCGCCGCTTCAAGGCCATGGACGACTCGGCGGACTGGATGCACCGCCTGGAGGTCGTCGGCATCGACCTGCGCGACCCGGCCCAGGCCGTGGCCCTCGCCGAGCAGGTCGCCGAGGCGGGCCCGCTCGACATCCTGGTCAACAACGCGACACAGACCGTACGCCGTCTGCCCTCTGCCTACGCCGCCCTGGTCGACGGCGAGAGCGCCCCGCTGCCCGCCGGTGAACTCCCCGCCCACCACGTCATCGGCGCCTTCAACTCCGGCGCGGTCGACGGCCTCGCGGCCCTGCCCCTCGGCACCAGCGGCCTCGACGCCCAGCAGGTCGCCGATCTGGCCCTGGTCGCCGGCAACGCCAGCGTCGCCCGGCACCTCGACGGCACCGCCATCGACGCGGGCGGCCTCGTCCCGGACGTCGTCGACACCAACACCTGGGTGCAGACCATCGAGCAGATCTCCCCGGTGGAGCTCCTCGAGACCCAGCTGTGCAACTACACGGCGCCGTTCATCCTGATCAGCGCGCTGCGCCCGGTGATGGCCGCCGCCGCGAAGAAGGCGCGGAGCGGACGCGCGTACGTCGTGAACGTCTCCGCGATGGAGGGCGTCTTCGGCCGCGGTTACAAGGGCGCGGGCCACCCGAACACCAACGCGGCCAAGGCGGCCATGAACATGGTCACCCGGACCAGCGGCCAGGAGATGTTCCAGACCGACGGCATCCTCATGACCTCCGTCGACACCGGCTGGATCACCGACGAGCGCCCCCACTACGACAAGCTGCGCCTGGCCGAGGAGGGCTTCCACGCCCCGCTCGATCTGGTCGACGGGGCCGCCCGGGTCTACGATCCGATTGTGCGCGGCGAGCAGGGCGAGGACCTGTACGGCGTCTTCCTGAAGGACTACGCGCCCGGAAAGTGGTGAAAGCACCACCGATCGTGACGTGTGTACCGGCGCCCGTCGGGAACCCGGACCCTGGTGAGTACCGCGCCAGGGAGTGACCATGGGCAGTCCACACAGCATTGATCCACGCGCACAGAACGATCCGCGCAACCGCTACCCGACGGACGAGGAGTTCTACGGCAGCGACCGCCCGGACCACGCCGTACTGCCGGAGGACAGGCCTCGCGGAGGCGGGCCCACCATGCCGGTGAGGCACCGCGGCACGTGGGCCACGGTCGCGCTCGTCGCCGGCATCATCCTGCTGATCCTCGTGGGGATCGCACTGTTCCCGTGAGGGAGCCTCAGCCACCGTCACGAGCGAGGTGGTGCGTATGAGCGAAGAGAGTCATGGACGGCGTACCCCGCTCCGGGGTGCGCCGTCCTCACGCGTGTGCCGCCGTCCACCAGCAGATCGGCGCCGGTGATCCAGCGCGCCGCGTCCGAGGCCAGCCACACCACGGCCCGTGCGATGTCGTCGGGCTCCCCGATCCGCCCGAGCGGCAGCCCGGCGGCCACCCGCTCCTCGTCCGGCTCCCACACGAACCGCGCCATCTCGGTGCGCACGAGCCCGGGGGAGACGGAGTTCACCCGCACCTTCGGCGCCAGCTCGCCCGCGAGCTGCTGGGTCAGATGCAGCAGGGCCGCCTTGCTGGTGCCGTAAGCCCCCACGTTCGGCCCGACATGCGCGGCGCCCTCCGTGCAGACGTTGACCACCGAGCCGCCGTGCTCCCGCATCCACGCCCGCCAGGCACCCTGCACCAGCCTGAGCGGCGCCTCGACGTTCACGACGAAGGCCTCCCGCCATGTCTGAGGATCGGCCTCCATCAACGGCCCGTACGGCTGGTTCGTCGCGGCGTTGTTGACCACCACGTCGATCCGGCCGAACGCGTCCAGAGCGGTGTCGACGACCTCCCGCAGATGCCGTGGATCGCCGACACTGCCGCTCACCCCCACACCGCCCAGCTCAGCGGCCGTATGCCGCACCTCGTCCGCGTCCCGCGCGGTCACGCACACCCGCGCACCGGCGGCGACCAGCCGCTCGGCGACCGCCCGCCCGATGCCCCGGCTCCCGCCGGTCACCACGGCGGCCCGGCCCTCCAGCCCGTCCTGCGCGTACGACGACGTCATCGCCGTACCGTCTCATGACGGTCCGTCAGTCGACAGCCCCGAGGCGGGAGTTCTGTGCCGCCACCAGTTCCAGGACGGTGCGCCAGTCCTCCAGGACGCCGGCGTCGAACCCGGCGGCCAGGCTCTCCTCGTCCGCCAGCCTGAGGCGCAGCAGGTCGTCGTCGCCGGCCGGGCCATGACGGCGTACGAGACGGTAGACACGCTCGCCGAGCAGGGGCCGTACGGCCTCGGCCGCGCACTCGGTCCGGCGGGTCTCGTCGCCGGGGCTCAGCAACTGTCCGATGTCGTGCACCAGCCCCGCCACCTGGAGCTCCTTGTCGGCGGGGCGGCTGCGGCGCAGCAGTGCGGCGGTTCGCAGCGCGTGTTGGTACCGGCAGGCGTACAGCAGATCCATCAGCTCTTCGACACTGCGCAGCTCCATGCGTCAGCCCTTCCGCCGGACAAGCCGTTGCCGTCCGTCAGCAGATCATGGCCGTGTTTCGAATCGGCCAACGGGACTTGAACTGCGTGGCCCTTTCACTGCGGTCCGTGATGGTGATGGTGCGCGGGGGCGGTGTCCGGCTCGGCGGGCGGCGCTCCGCCCATCATCCGCAGCATCGCGGCCCCGCCCGTCCGCACGAACCGCCAGACCAGCACCGCGGCCAGCAGCAGGAAGGCGATGTTGAGCCAGGTCGTGTAGTTCCAGGAGATCCCCTCGTCCGGGATCTTCGCCGTGCTCTGGTCGGGGACCAGCCCGAGGCCGCCGAAGACCAGCTCCACGGCGTAGCCCGCGAGGACCATCGCCGTGTAGAAGGTGGCCAGCAGGAAGGCGGTCATCCGCAGGCCGTAGTACTTCCGGTAGATGTTCAGGATCGGCAGGATCAGCAGGTCCGCGAAGATGAAGGCGACCACGCCGCCGAAGCTGATGCCGCCCTTCCACAGGACGACGGCCAGGGGCACGTTCCCGATGGAGCAGACGAACGAGGCGATCGCCACCAGCGGTCCGAGGAGCGGGCCGACCAGCTTGGCGGCGAGCGGATGGCCCTCCAGGAAGAAGGACTGCCAGAAGGAGTCGGGCACCCAGGCGGCGATCGCGCCCGCGATCAGAAGGCCCACCACGAGGTCGCGCAGGATCGCCGCCCACTCCATCACGAAGACGTGCGAGACGGAGGTGAACCCGTCCCGCGACAGCAGCCGCCGTGCGAACGACCCCTCGCCGCCGACCGACATGTCCATCGCGGCATGCCCCTCCATGGACCCGGCCACCCCGCGCTCGGCCTGCTCGCGTGCCTGTCGCAACAGGCGCTCGCGCAGGAAGAGCCGGAACAGCACGGCCAGCAGCACGATCATGATCGGGCCGCCCGCGAACTCCGCCAGGGTGAACTGCCAGCCCATCAACAGGGCCAGGATCACGCCCAGTTCGACCACCAGGTTGGTGGAGGCGATCTCGAAGGCCATGGCGGCGGTGAAGTTCGCGCCCTTGCGGAACAGGGAGCGGGCCAGGGCCACGGCGGCGTAGGAGCAGGACGAGGAGGCGGCGCCGAGGCCGGCCGCGAGGGACAGGGTGCGGGGGCGGTCGTCGCCGAGGAGGCGGACGACGGTGGAGCGGCGCACCACCGCCTGGACCACGGCGGACAGCGCGAAGCCGAGGACCAGGGCCCAGGTGATCTCCCAGGTCATCGAACCGGCGATGGACAGTGCGTGGAGGATCGCGGACATGCGGACGACTGTACCCCCTAGGGGTATCGGTAGCACCTGCCCGTCACGGCCGAGAAGCAGTGCACGTCGTCCGCGTGGACCGTCACGCGCAGGGAGGCGCCCCTGCCGTGCGTCGGCCGTCCCGGGAGCCGGACGACGAGATGCCCGAGCCCGTCGGTCGGACCCGCGGTGCTGTGCAGGTAGACGACGGCTCCGGTGTCCTCGACCGCCTCGACCACCAGGTCCAGCCCGGGGGTCGTACGGTCCTCCGCCGGGAGGACCTCGAACTGCTCGGGCCGGACGCCGAGCACGACCGAGTCGGCGCCCTCGGCCGCGGCGGTCCTCAGAACGGAGCGGGGCAGCGGCACGTCCAGGCCGCCCAGCCGGACGCCGTCGGCACGGAGGGGCAGCCGGAACAGGTTCATCGCCGGCGAGCCGATGAAGCCGCCCACGAACGTGTTGGCGGGATGCGCGAACACCTCCCTCGGCCGGCCCACCTGCTGCAGCACCCCGTCCCTGAGCACGGCGAGGCGGTCGCCCATGGCCATCGCCTCCGTCTGGTCGTGCGTCACGTACACCGTGGTGATGCCGAGATGGTGCTGCATCCGGACGATCTGCGCCCGGGTCTCCACCCGCAGCCGGGCGTCGAGATTCGACAACGGCTCGTCCATCAGATAGACCCGCGGATCCCGCACCAGTGCCCGCCCGGTCGCCACCCGCTGCCGCTCGCCGCCCGACAGCGTCCTGGGCCTACGCTCCAGGTACTGCTCGATGTCGAGGACGGACGCGGCGAACGCGACCCGCTGGCGGGCGTGCCGGCGCGGCATGCGGGCGATCCTCAGCGCGAAGCCGATGTTGTCGGCAGCCGACAAATGCGGGTACAGCGCGTAGTTCTGGAACACCATCGCGACGTCCCGGTCCCGGGGCGGAAGATGGGTGACGTCCCGGACGCCGATGTGGATGGACCCCGCATCGACGTCCTCCAGTCCGGCGAGCAGCCGCAGACAGGTCGACTTCCCGCACCCGGAAGGTCCGAGCAGCACCATGAACTCGCCGTCCTCGATCTCGAGGTCGAGCGAGTCGACGGCCGGCCGGTCGCCCGACGGGAAGCGCCGGGTGACCTTCTCGAAGGTGACGGACGCCATGACATCCCCCTCCCGCACAGGTCCTGGAACCCAGAGTGGAACGGGTGTTGCCCCTCGGCACGACTCTAGACCGAATGAGTGAAAGGAGATGGGGATGAAACAGGGCGTCTCGAGACAGTAACCCCAAGTTTTCAACCCCATAGAGCGGGGTGCCGCTCATTTGGTTAATCTGGAGCGGACGGACAGCACCACCGGGTCCCACCCACACCCACGTCCGTCCCGGGGCGAGCCGACAACGGCCTGCTCGTACACGAGTTACCGGCGCCACCGCGTCCGAACTGCTTTCGACTCACACCCGAGCGGGCGTCAGGCGCCGGACCGCCAGTGGCCGGCACGCCCCGAGGGTGACCCGACACATAAGGAGTGCGCGGTGACACCGGAGAAGACGAATCGCGAACAGCGCCCCGAGGAACGCACGGAGCGCCCCGGCCGACGGTCGGACGAACTCGGCAGCCTGGAAGTCTGGGCCCACGCGGCCCCGATCCGTCTGGCGGGCTACGAGGACGACCTCGCCGAGCCCCACATCCTGCCCAGCGTCGACTGACACCCCCGCAGGACCCTCGCGATCGCCGACCGCATGGGCGTGCCAGACTCGCGCCCATGCAGATCAGAGAAGCCGCGGCCGAGGACTGGCCGTGGATCTGGCCTTTCTGGCACCGCATCGTCGCCGCCGGTGAGACCTACACCTGGGACCGGGACACCTCCGAGGAGGTGGCCCGGTCCCTGTGGATGAACCCGGCCAAGCGGGTCTACGTCGTCGAGGACGAGACCGGCGCGATCGTCGCCTCCGCCTTCGTCACCCCCAACTACGGCGGCCCCGCCGCGCGTATCGCCAACGCCGGCTTCATGGTCGACCCGGACCAGGCAGGCCGTGGCATCGGCCGGGCCCTCGCCGAGCACGTCGTCGAGGCGGCCCGGGCCGACGGCTACCGCGGAATGGTCTTCAACGCGGTCGTGGAGACCAACCCGGCGGTGAAGCTGTGGCTGTCGCTGGGCTTCGAGATTCTCGGGACGGTGCCGGAGGCGTTCGAGCACCCGCGCCACGGACGGGTCGGGCTGCATGTGATGTACCGGGCGCTGTAGAGGACGCTTCGGAGGGAGTCGCCCTAGTCCTTGCGCCCCGTCACCGCCACCGTCACACCCAGGCCGATCATGGTGAGGCCTCCGACCCCGCCGATCAGCGAGAGGCGGTGCGGGGAGCGGGCGAACCAGTCGCGGGCCGTGGACGCGGCCAGGCCCCAGACGCTGTCGGAGGCCACCGCGATGGCGTTGAAGACCAGGCCGAGCAGGAGCATCTGCAGGGTGACATGGCCCGCGCCCCGGTCGACGAACTGGGGCAGCACGGCCGCGAAGAAGACGATCGTCTTGGGGTTGGTGACGCCCACCGCGAACCCCTCCCAGAAGGTGCGCAGCGCACTGTGGGCGGATCCGGCGCCGGTGAACACGGCCCGCAGGGAGCCGCGTTCACACCATGCCTTGACGCCGAGGTACACCAGGTACGCGGCGCCCGCCAGCTTGAGCGCCGTATAGACCAGGACCGAACGCTCCACGACCGAGCCGATGCCGACCGCCACGGCCACGACGAGCAGGTAGGCGCCGAGCGTGTTGCCCACGACGGTCGTCAGCGCCGCCCGGCGTCCCTGCGCGAGGGCCCGACCGATCACGAACAGGACGCTCGGACCGGGGATCACGATCAGCAGGAAGGACAGCGCCGCGAAGGCGAGCAGACGGTCGGTGGACATCATGGGTCCATGCAAGCACGGGCAGGGGTCGGCCCTCAGCCCTATTTTCCCGGTCCCCGCTTCGGTCGGTGGCCTGCCGGCGCGGGCCTCAGTCCAGAGGTGCCGTCCGCTGCCACGGATGCAGCTTCTCCAACTGCTCCGCCACCTCCAGCAACAGGGCCTCGGAGCCCGGGCGGCCCACCAGCTGTACGGCGGTGGGGGCGCCGGAGGGCAGGGTGCCGAAGGGGACGGACATCGCGGGCCAGCCGGTCAGGTTCCAGGGCGGAGTGAGGGGCGAGTAGTTGGTGTTGGCGAGGATGTTGGGCAGCCAGCCCCGCTCGTGCCAGGCCACCGACTTGGGGGAGCGGCGGGCCAGCGCCGGAGTGAGCAGGACGTCGTACTCGGCGAAGAACGGTTCCATGCGGCGGCGCAGCCGGTCCCGGCTGTCGCTGGTGCGGACGCTGTTCAGGAAGCGGCGGCCGATGGCGGCGTGAACGCGGGTGCGCCGGGTGAGGAGGCGCGGGTCGAGGTCCTGGGCGTCGACGGCCGTGCCCGCCGTCCAGTGGGCGAGGGAGGTCGTGCTCAGGGAGAGGGGGTACGGCGGGTCGGCGCGGCGGACCTGGTGGCCGGCCTTGATCAGGACGCCGGCGGCGTCGCGGGCCGCGGTCGTGTACGGCTTGGTGATGGCGACGCCGGTCAGCGGGCTGCGCAGTGAGACGGCGATGCTGCGTACGGCAGGCTCGGGCGCCCGTACGGCCTCGGTGTCCGTGTCCGCGAGGACCGCCAGCATCAGACGGGCGTCCTCGACCGTGGTCGCGAGCGGACCGTTCTCCGACATGCCGAACCAGTCGCCGTCGCCGATGCCCGCCGGGACGACGCCGTGGCCCGGCTTGATGGTGACCAGGCCGCAGTTGGCCGCCGGGATGCGCAGCGAGCCCATGCCGTCGTTGCCGAGGGCGATCGGCACGAAGCCGGCCGCGACGGCCGCGCCACTGCCGCCCGAGGAGCCGCCCGCCGTGCGGGTGAGGTCCCACGGGTTGCGGGCGGTGCCGTGCACGCCTTCCGTGGTGCCGAAGATGCACAGTTCCGGGACGTTCGTCAGACCGACGACCACGGCGCCCGCCGCCCGCAGCCGGGCCACGGTCACATGGTCCTCGGCGGCAGGCGTGTCCGGTGTCGCGGCGGAGCCGACCCGGGTGGACTCGCCGCGCACCGCCAGGTTGTCCTTGACGGCCACCGGCACGCCCGCGAGGGGCAGTTCGGCCAGATCGGCGCGTGAGGCCACCTCGTCGGCCTCGGCGAGCGCCGCCTCCGCGCGCACCACCCGGAACGCTCCGACCCGTCCGTCCAGCCGCTCGATCCGGTCGAGATGCCCGGCCACCACCTCCCGGGGCGTGGCCCGCTTCTCGCGTACGGCGGCGGCGATCTCGGTGGCACTCCGGCCGACCCAGCTGGTCACGGGCGCTCCTTTACTGGCGAGTATGTAGGGAGAACTGTGCCCGTACCGGGGCGTCACGTCGAGGGGCGGCCGGTCTTGGACATTCGGGCCCGTCTTCTTGGACTTTTCGAGCGCCGGTTCTGAGCATGTGCTCGTTGACCAGCGGGTCATCCGACCAATGGCTCAACTCGGCTGCGTCCGCGCCCCATTGACAGCCCCTGATGGCAGCCCAATGATCAGACGTCCGATGAATTGGAGCCGCTCATGCGTACGTATCCAAGACGTCAGGTCCTGGGCGCCGCCGCGGGTGTCACTGCCTCTGCCGCCGTTGCCCTCACTTCCGCGACGGACGCTCGGGCCGCCGAACCCGGTGCCGGCCGGGCCGGGCAGTGGGTCCCCGTCCCCGACCCGCTCCCCGTGCCGATCGACACCCTCTTCGACAACGACGGCATCGACACGGCCACCGCCCGGGGCGGTGACTTCGACGGCTCCGGCTACACGTTCCCGGGCGAGGAACTCCCCGCCGGCCGTGTCGAGGTCGACGGCATCCCCTTCGACTTCCCCGCCTCGACCGCCGGCGCCAAGAACAATGTCGTCGCCCTCGGCCAGCGCATCGAGCTTCCCAAGGGCCGCTACCTCTCGGCCGTCTTCCTCACCGCCGGCAGCTACGGCAACGCCTCCGGCAAGGCCACCGTCCACTACGCCGACGGCACCACGACCACCGCGGGGCTGAGCGGCGCCGACTGGTACGCGGCGGGCGGCTCGCTGTCGGCGCCGTACCGCTACACGCCGGACGGCACCAAGGACGAGCACGGCGTCGGGATCGGCACCTCGGAGGTCTGGGCCGATCCGCAGCGTGAGGCCGTCGCGATCACCCTGCCGGTCGGCGACCCGGCCGAGGCGGGCAGGACGGCCCTGCACATCTTCGCGCTCTCGCTCCAACCCGCCGCCCAGGGACGGGCGTTGACCCTGCGAAACGCCCACTCCACTAGCTCGCTGCTCGACCGCACCGGCGCCCAGAGCGTCGAGGCGACCGTCGTCAACGCCGGCACCGTCGCGATCCTCACCGGTGACGAGGTCTCCGTACGCGTCGATGTCCCCGGTGCCCGTACGGTAGAGCCCGCCCGCATCCGCCGCCTCGGCCCCGGCGAACAGGCGCGCGTCCGCGTCGGCATCCGCAACCGCGTGGGCACCGCACCCGGGACCGAGCAGGACGGCACGGTGCGGGTCAGCGGGCGCGGCGGTCAAGTCGCCGTACAGTCCGGCAAGTTGACGCTCGGCACCGCGGACTACCAGCCCACCGAGGCCTCCCTCTCCGGCCACCAGGCGCCCTACTGGTTCAACGGCGCCAAGTTCGGCATCTTCATCCACTGGGGCGTCTACTCGGTGCCCGCCTGGGCGCCGGTCGGCAAGCAGTACGCCGAGTGGTACTGGGACCAGATGCAGGACCCGAACAACCCGACCTACGCCCACCACCGGGCCACCTACGGCGAGGACTTCGCGTACGACGACTTCATCCCGCGCTTCACCGCCGAGAAGTTCGACCCGCGGGCGTGGGTGGAGCTGTTCCGCGACGCCGGTGCCCAGTACCACGTACTGACCTCCAAACATCACGAGGGCTTCGCGCTGTGGGACACCAAGGTGTCCGATCGGAACGCCGTGAAGATGGGCCCCAAGCGGGACTTGATCAAGGAGCTGTTCGAGGCGTCCCGGCGGTACACGCCCGAACTCCACCGCGGGCTCTACTTCTCGATGCCCGAGTGGTTCAACCCGGACAACCCGTGGATGGGCCACGCCCCGCGCAACCCGTACACGCTCGAACCGGTCCCTTACACCGGATACACCTCCGGCAAGGACTATGTGAGGGACTATCAGGCCCCGCAGATGCTCGAACTGGTCCACGGCTACGACCCGGAGATCATCTGGTGCGACATCGGCGGCGTGAACGACAGCCTTCACGTCCTCGCCGAGTACTTCAACCACGCGAAGAACAGGGCCCGTCCGATCGACGTGACGGTCAACAACCGGTCGGGCATCGCCTTCCACGACTTCACGACGCCCGAGTACACGACGTACGAGAACACGGTCGTCGCCAAGTGGGAGTCCAGCCGGGGACTCGACCCCTTCAGCTACGGCTACAACAGCGCGACCCCCGACGACGCCTACATGACGGCCGAGGAGGTCGTGCGCAGCCTCGTCGACATCGTCTCCAAGAACGGGAACTTCCTGCTCGACATCGGCCCGCGCGCCGACGGCACCATCGCGGAGATCCTGCAGACCCGGCTGCGGGAGACCGGCGCCTGGCTGCGCACCAACGGCGAGGCGATCTACGACACCACGTACTGGTCGCGCATGGCCGAACTCGGCGAGGACCTGCGCTTCACGGTCCGTCCCGACGAGGCGTTCTACATCCACTCGTTGGCAGAGCCGGGCGCGCAGCTCATGGTCGAGGCGCCGGTGCCGATCCGGGCCGGCGACAAGGTGACGCTGCTCGGCCACGACCGGCCGCTGAGCTGGACCGTGCGGGGCGGTGCCCTGGTGATCGACGTTCCCGAGACGGCCCGGAAGGCGGGTCGGTACGTGTGGGTGTTCAAGGTGGAGTGGCATGGGTGAGTTGAGAAAGAGAGCGCTGCGGCTGCTCGGTGCGGTCGCGGCGCTGACGCTGCTCGTGGCGCCGACATCGGCCGTCGCGCAGGAGCAGCAGAAGGCACCGGTCACGGTGCCCGCGCTGACCAACTGGTCGGCGGAACAAGGTGGTTACGTGTACGGGGCGGGTGCTCGGCTGGTCGCCGACACTCCGGCCGAGCGCCGGGTCGCCGGCACGCTCGCCGACGACCTGCGGGCGGCGGGCCACGGCACCGTTCCGATCGTCCCCGGGGGCGCTCGTAGCGGCGACATCGTGATCGACGTCCAGCCGTCCCGGACCTCACTGGGCGCCGAGGGCTACGAACTCCAGGCCGGCAAGAGGCTGTCGGTGACCGGTGCCACCGAGACCGGCGCCTTCTACGGCACCCGCACCCTCCTCCAACTCCTCGCACAGGGTGACCGGATACCGGCCGGGCGGACGGTCGACGTACCGCGCTACAAGGAGCGGGGTGTCGGCGTCTGCGCGTGCTACATCCACATCACGCTGCCCTGGCTGGAGAACCTCGTCCGGGAGATGGCGTACAACAAGCTCAACCAGCTGCTGGTCGAGCTGAAGGTGAAGAGCGACGCCCATCCCGAGGCCGACACCTGGGGCTACTACACCAAGGACGAGATACGGCAGCTGGTCGCCCTGGGCGACAGGTACCACGTCGAGATCATCCCCGAGATCAACTCCCCGGGCCATATGGACCCGTGGATAGAGAACCGCCCCGACCTGCAGCTGACCGACTCCGACGGCAACAAGCAGCCCGCCCGGCTCGACGTCACCCAGCAGTCGGCCTTCGACTACTACACCAGCCTGATGGACGAGTACGCACAGGTCTTCACCGCGAAGTCCTGGCACATGGGCGCCGACGAGTACATGCTCGGCTCGGACTACTCCAAGTACCCGCAGATGCTCAAGTACGCCCAGGAGAAGTACGGTTCGAGCGCCACTCCGCAGGACGCCTACATCGACTTCATCAACCGGGTCCAGGCCTACGCGGTCAGCAAGGGCAAGCAGCTGCGCATCTGGAACGACGGTCTGACCGGCGCCAACACCGTGCCGGTGGCGGCGGGGACGACGGTCGAGCACTGGCTGAACGTGGCCGTCAAGCCCAGCCAGCTCATCGCCCAGGGCTATCCGTTGATGAACGCCGCCTACTCGCTCTACCTGATCCGCGGCGGCTTCCACTCCGACACCGAGTCGCTGTACGACCAGAGTTGGGACCCGCGCAGCTTCGACGGCGAGAAGGTCGCCTCCAGCAAGGGGATCACCGGCGCGAAGATCAGCCTCTGGCCGGACAACGGCCGCGGTGAGACCGAGAACGAGGTGGCCGTCGAGCTGTGGCCCGCCCTGCGCCACATCGCGCAGGCCACCTGGGGCGACCCGCATCCCGACG
>Ga0075367_10000732_pt1 | contig 12761 bp, 10 predicted proteins | sample EndMethybrTD3032_FD_71399 | JGI IMG/M metagenome (GOLD analysis project Ga0075367, IMG submission 71399) | Populus endosphere microbial communities from Tennessee, USA - Endosphere MetaG P. TD hybrid TD303-2 | ecosystem: Host-associated > Plants > Roots > Endosphere | place: USA: Tennessee... | reverse complement strand
AGCTACGGCATGAAAAATTTGTTATACTGCAGCTATGCCCAGCCTCATTGTTTTTGCCGGCCCTTCGTCCATCGGCAAGACCTTTGCTGCACAAGCGCTTATTCATGATTACCCGAATAGTTGTGCCTGCGCGCCCGTGCATACTACTCGTACTAGAAGACCGACCGAAACAAACACGAGCGAACGGGTCTTCGTTTCGGAAGAGTCGTTCCGGCAAATGATCCAAGACGATGCTTTTTTCGTGCACGAAGAGTTCGCTGGGTTTTTATACGGGTGCAGCAAAGAGCAGCTTTGCCCCCAGGACAAGCACTTGATCATTGGGGTGCCGCCTCTTTTCCTCCCTAAGTTCGCCAAGCAACAGAACGTCCTTATGGTCGGGCTGCAGGCTCCGCCCAACTTCGAAACAATGTCGGAAAAGCGGATGATGCAACGGGGCGATTCGCTCAAAGTGCGCGAAGCCCGAAGGTCCTTCATACGACGCGACATAGAAGACCTCGAGAAATTACAACCACTAGTGAATCGTAACGGAAAGCTCTTTCGGATCACAGATAATTCGACCATACCCACCCAAGTGCTGCCATGGATTGCCGAACGGTTAAGCCTTGCGGCTAACTAACTATCAATGAACCCGCCCGACTGATGACTCCATAGCTTGGCATACAGTCCCTTTTGCTCCAGCAGTTGCCGGTGCGTCCCTTGCTCGGCGACCTTGCCGTGATCAAGCACGACGATGCGGTCCATTTTTTGGATGGTACTGAGTCGGTGGGCGACGACGATTGCCGTGCGATCCTTCATGAGCTTCCAAAGCGCGTCTTGTATGAGCTTTTCGCTCTCGCTGTCCAGGGCTGATGTTGCTTCGTCGAGCATCAGTATCGGCGCATCTTTTAGGATAGCGCGCGAAATAGCGATACGCTGCCGCTGCCCGCCCGACAACTTGACGCCGCGCTCGCCGACGACCGTGTCATACCCATGTCGCAGCTGGCTGATGAATTCGTCGGCATGCGCCAACTTGGCAGCTTTTTTGACGGCAGCCAGGCTTGCCTGTGGATTGCCATAGGCGATATTTTCGCGGATGGTCCGATGGAATAGCAGTGGTTCTTGGGGCACGTACGAGATTGCCCTGCGCAAGCTTTTTTGGGTAACGCGCGAGATATCTTGGCCGTCAATCTCAACAGTACCCGCCTGGGCGTCGTCGAACCGCAGCAACAGCCGGGTGAGCGTCGACTTTCCGCCGCCGCTTGGCCCCACCAGCCCGACTTTTTCGCCCGGCGCGATGGCTAGGTCCAAATGAGAGAAGACCATTTTGGCATCGTCGTCTTGGTAGGCAAACGAAAGATCCGAGAAAGCGACGCCTCCGCCCCGAACAGCCAGTTTTTTGGCGCCGCGCGCATCACGGACTTCAGGCGACTCGATAATATACGCCGTCATCGGCGATGCTTGCAGGAAAGCCTCTTCGACGTTCCGAATCAACAGGTTGATTTCGAACAATCGGTTGCTAAGCGTCACGCTAAAACTGAACGCAAAGATACCAACCCCTAACAGCGCATGGTTTTGCTGTACCAACTTAATGATCAAAAATACCATGACCGCCTGGAACGCGACCAAGATAAATAGCCGCGTATTGCCGTTCACCGACAGCTCGCGCCAATCTCGAATACGAATTTCAGCTAAGGCGTGACTGAGCCTTTCATGCGCCTTAAGTTCCTCGGATTCACGCGCGAAGGTCTTTGCTGTTTGGATGTTAGAAATCGTATCCGACATATGCGCCGTGACATCCTTGCCGGCCTTTTGACGCTTTGCCCGACGCGGTGCCGTCCGACGGCTATCATGAACGCCAGACCCAACAATGACAAAAGTCATGGCCGTAATAAAAATACCCAGCGGCCACGATTCGAGATAGATAAGCAACGTACCGGCGGTCAGCGTGACGCCAAGCGGAATAACCGTCGTGCCGACCGAATCGACAAGCCGTTCGAACGCGGTAGGGTAGTCGGCGGCGTCCGATACCAACTTTCCGCCAACGGTATTATTATGGAACCCGATGCTACGATGCAGTAGGGTAGCAAGCACCAGCGACTGCAAGTCACGCGACACCAACGCCATATATTTCATCAGCGCCGGATGGCCGATACGATTACATACCAGTCCGATGGTCGCGACGGCGACAAAGGCGATCAAGTACCGCTGAGGATCTTCGCCCGGCACGACTAACGCGCCTATGGTCTTGCTGATGAACAGCGGCGCCACGACGCCCGACAGCACCAGCCCTGCCGGGAACAGCAAGCTTTTTATAAATAGATTTTTGTATTTTCGTCCTACCTGCCAAAATATACGAATCGTCTGGCGATCCACTTTTTGTATCACAAAGAGAACCCTCCTTTGTTTGTTTTGAATATTGTTTGTGTAAGCCTCTCAAGCTTGTTTTTAGCATACACCCGCGGTAATTATTTAGGGAGTGTAGTTACGACATCATTAAACGCAGTAGTAAGGTATACTAACAACATGATTTCACGATACAGCCTTTACACGACAGCCGATCTTCGCGATCGTTTTACGCTGGCGGAGGGCCTGCCAAAAGGCGTGAAGCCGCATTACAATATCCATCCAACACTACAAGCACCTGTCATCGTAAGCCAAGACGGGCAAGCAGTCGCCAGGCAAATGGGCTGGGGACTTACTCCAAAGGGCGCTAAGGACACGAACTCGGTCTTTCGCTACAAGACCTACAACGTGCCCTCTGAAAAAATACTCGCCAAGCACAGCTGGGAAACGGCCGTCCGGCGACACCGATGCCTCGTGCCTGCTAACGGCTTTTATCTCCTGGACGGGCAAGGGAACGAAAAACGAGCGCGCTACGTCCAGCTAAAAGACGCTCCTATTTTTGCCTTCGCCGGCATATATAGCACCTGGAGCGACGGCGAGACGACGCACGCGACCTACTCCGTCATTACGAGCGAGCCGCCACATTCCCTGCGCGCTATCACCGACCGCATGCCAATCGTCCTGAGCAAAGGCGAGGAGGGAAGATGGCTCGATATGGCTGTCACCGACGCGACGTCGCTGTTCGATATGCTCCGCCCGATTTCCAGCGAACAGCTCCTCGTCACCGATGTAAGCGCGGACATCCACTCGCTAAAAATTGACACGCCAAAACTCATTGCGCCACTGTAAGAAGTTGGGTATCCTAAAGCCATGAAACAACCAAAACGAAATACGAAAAGAAGTGTCACGAATGCCTTTGGGGCGCTTGGATATTTCTTTGGTTTCCTGCAAGTGTTTTGGGCCGTGATGCTGTATTTCAGCGTCATCCAATCAACGACGCTTTTCATCGCCCCCGACGCTGATCAACCTGTCGAACTTGCTTCGAGTTTTGCCCTCAGGACACCGGGTCCGGTAGAGCTCATCATCATGGGGATCGTCGTCGTAATCATGATTGGGGTAACTATATACGCGCTGGTTAAAATACCTATGAGTATCGCCAAAGCCGGCAACAAGCTCATTCATAAGACCACCGATACGGTCGTGCCAATAGTCGTCAGGACGCAGCACCAGCAAGATACCAAAAAAACTCGCGCGCGAATCACCTGGAAGATCGTACTCGCCATCAAGCTGCTGCTCGTCATCGTCTCACTCGTGTTCACCGCCGCATCCGGCCTGCTTGAAAAGCAGTCTATCGACTACGCGATCGCCATGACGCTGGGCGTTTGGCTGGCAAGTTTTAGCATCACGTTCTTTGCGGTCCAATACCTGCTCGCGTGGCTGCTCCGAATAAAGCTAGCCGCCGTTCGGTAGCAACTACAGTGCCGTCCAAGACCAGGTCGGCGTACCGCCCGCATAGGTAAGGGTGACGTTCTTGCCGGATGGCACGATTACCATTCCAGGACCCGTCAAGATTGCTGCGCCGTCGACGGAAACGCCCGACACGGTTGCCGAACCGTTATTCACTTGCACGGCTGCATCCCGCCAAAAAGGATTACGAAGCGCTACTGTCGTCGCGGGTACGGAAGGCGCCGTAACAGCACCGGGTTTGCGGTCAAGGTAGGTAACTTTTACGCCCACTGGGTCTGATACGTTGATAGTCGAGATAATACCGCCTAGACCGATCGAGCCGGTCGCGTTTCCCGTCGAATCAACCACATGGTTCATACTGCCCTCGACCGACAGGACATTGATGACGATCTTGCCGCCGGCAACGATATGTACGCCATTCACGCAGGCCTCGATGCTTGCGCCGCCAATCCAGTTGAAGTGCTGTTGACCTACCGAGCTGAAGAACCCACCGTTCAGCATGCCGGTGTAGCAGTAGATAGCCGCGAGCCGATCGGCACTAAGATGCTCGCCAAGATAAAATCCATATGTCGCGCCGTAGACGGTACAGTTGTTCATCACGGAGAGGTCGTTATTACCCGGCACAGGCATCGCGATACCAAAGTTCCAACCCGGCGATGTATACGTGCCGTTCAGTTGGGCTGGCGTGGCCGCAGGCAAGAACGATACGTCCTCCAAATGGGCGTTGGCAATGCCGCGAAGATCGATGCCAGAGGTATCAGAACCCCGAGCAGTAAATGGCACTTGGACTTCGATCCCCCTCATGACGATATTGCAGTTAGAGTACACTCCACCCGAAACATACCCGTTTGGCAGCGTAGGACCACCAATCACGCTTGCTTCGTTTGAATTGCCCGACTGGTCGGTCGCGTTCCAGGTAGACTTCAGGACGACGCCGTTCTTTTGCGCCGCAGTCGCGTTCCAATGCGGCATCGAAGCGGCATCAGCAACGCCGATAAACGCGAGGGTTATCTTGTTGGCCGTATCAGCCACCACTGGCAGCGCCAGCTGAGCGTTACCGCTGCGGTCAGTACGGGCAGCCGAGGTGAGCGCATACACGGCAGGAGGGAAGAGCACTTCCGCGTACCCACTGTTCGCTGCCGCATAGGCAGCAGCGGCATCGATTGCCGCTTGAATCGCCGCCGTATCGTTCGTCGTGCCGTCACCAACCGCGCTGTACGGCGCCGACTTGACGTTGAACTGCCAAGGATTTGCCGCAGTCAAAGAATCGACATACTGCTTCGTGGCAGCCTGCAGCGCGGAGGCGGGAGCGCCAGCAAGAGTGAGCGCACCCGTCATAGTCCCGCCACTTTTTTGCAGCGCGCCACCCGTCAAGCCATCAACATACTGCTTGGTCGATGCCTGAAGGGCCGAGGACGGATCCGCCGCAAGCGTCAACGGACCGGTAAGCGTGCCTCCGCTTTTTGGCAACGCACCATCAATGACCGCCTGGTCCTTTAGCGAGCCATCGGCATTGTGGGCGACTTCCAAGTAGTCATTGAGCACTTCGCCCCAATGGTTTGTATCTGAACCTGGTACTGGTAAACGTGCCACGCGACCCTCCAATAATACTTTCTACCATTTAAGCACATCCACTTTCCTTTAGCGATAGATAATGTCATGGTCGAACGGCCGCAGCGACGGAGCAGTACTCCGAAGCCACGGCCAGTTCCGACTTCGATCAGGATCGCCACCACGGCGCCTGCCGGATGCGAGCGACCGCTTCCTTGACCTGCGCCAAGCTCGACCGGTTGGGATCGGCGAGGCTGTAGAACGCGATGTTCTTCGCACCGCTCCTCACCGCCGCCTCAGCCATCGCAACCATCTGGTCGCTGTTCGGCGGCGCATAGCGAGCCTTGGCATAGCCGAGGTCCACGCCTTCCGGGTGAGCGGTCGCACCCCAGCCGAAAGCCTGCAATACGAACCATCCGCCACCACCAGCCACCTGGTCGAGCGTAGCGCCGATGACCGGGATGTCGCTTTCCAGGCCGTACTGCGCGTTCCTAGGAATCGGGTAGAAGTCGATCGCCAGGTTGTCGGCGTACTGCTTGACCGCCTGGTAGAACTTCGGGTCCTCGCCACTCCAGTACAGCACCACCATCACCGGTTTGCCCGGTGCCAGGCGGTGAATCTGGTCGTAACGCTTCTTCAGGTGAGGCAGCCACTCGTCGAGCTCGCTGCGATTGCCGGGCAGTTCATCCGAGATGAGGACGCCCGTCACAGCCGGATGGGTCACGAACTGCTTCGTCACCGCCTCGACTTGCTCGTCGGTGGTTCCTCCGAAGAAACTGCGGTGCAGCTCCGCGCTGGCCCCGTCCATGTCCTCCTTGCCGAGGACATCCTTGACGGAGTAGATGATGCCCATCTTCAACGTCGCCGCCTGGTCAAGGTAGCGGACGATGTCGTTCGGTGCCGCGTTCATCGAGCTGTAGTTGATCAGCTCGTCGAACCCTGCGTCCTTGGCATCTTGCAGCTCCTGGAGGGCCTCCGGGGAACCGGGAACTCCGGAGCCGAACGCCGCGATACGGCCCGCCACTGCCGTGGGCGTCGCCACTTTGGCGCTCGCAGCCGGACCAGAAGAACCACCTCCTCCGCACCCCGCCAGGGCAAGGAGAAGGAGGACGAAGATAGCCGCCAGGCCATCTCGCCAATTGCTACGGTGCATGGTCGCGCCTCTCGTTCGTGCACCACTAGGGTGCGCCAGTAGGTACGTTCCCGCTGATCGAAGCGAGAACTTATCTACGATAGAATAAAAAAATCATCCCGTCAAAAATAACATGCTACTCGGTCGTATCGAACAGCCACAATCCCGCGCCGACCTGCTGGAGCTCGTGAGCGAATGTCTTGAATACGTACGTCGAGGGACTGCCCACGTAGTTGCTACCTTGCCAATACGCCCAATTGATGCCTTCGGCAGAGCTCGACTTATCCTCGGCGAACAAGTGCACCATCACCGTAAACTTCTGCGCCTGCAGTAACTTGACCTCGCTCACCACTTCCGCAAGAAGCGAGAGGCGCTGCGCTGGGCTGGCAACCACGCGGCCTTTTTGGTTGGCATAGGCGGTCGCGAACGTACCGGTATTAAGCCAAATATACTTTACCTTTAGCGCCCGCGCGGCCTCGGCCGCCAAATCAATCCGTAGATAATCCCTCGGCCTGCCGTTAGACGCGCCTTTTTCGGTCGCGGGCGGCGACCAAGGAAAGCCTTGTAACCCAAAGCTGTCGATCAACCCAGCCCGGATGTTCTTTACGTACGGCAACAAACTGACTACTCGGCCATTGTCGTAGTTTCCAGGCGTCGTGTAGGTCATGGTGTCGAGCATGATGCTCGCCTTGCTCGCGGGGAAGTACTTTTTTTGGTGCGTTACCGCCTTGGTCACGCAAGCGGCGAACACGTCCGGCCGTACGCTCGTCCATTCAGGCAAGTTGCCCTCGGGCAATGGCACCCACGTTCCCATCATGGCGTCGGTAATACCTGCTTGTTTGATCGCTTTGAAGTACGTGTCGAGCGCCGTATTGTACGCGCCGCTTTGATATGCCGTCAGGCTTATCTTCCCACTGGCCGATGTCGGCTCGAAAAACACTAACGGCTGAATACCGTGGGCAGCAAAATCCCGCAGCTTGGCACTGACATCAGCCGCGTAACTTATAGCTTCTTTCGTAGTGGTCGGCGTAGGAACGAAAAACGACAGCCGCGAAATGACGCCGCTGCCGCACACTGCCTCATACTGCGCCAGTTTTTTCAGTTGCGGCGCGCGGGCCGTCGAAAGACCGGCTCGTTTTTTGGCCGAGGTAGTACAACTTGCCGGTTGCGGCAGGGCAGGCGTCTCGACGACCGAAAGCTTTTGGTCACCCGGTTTCGTAAGTGGCGGTTCGGGTACTGCCATGTCGCTTTTTGTCACCTGGCGGGAGGGCGACGTTACCGTAGATGTATAGGCGCCGATGACGCAAGGAACACTCAGGGCTGCCACGACACCGATAGCAACTCGCCACTTTTGCTGAATATGTCGTTTCCTAAGCATCAGCATCATTACCCTCTATTGTAGCCGAAAATTTCACATACTCGTACTATTTATGGTTTTTAGGTATATAGTGAAATTAGTAACTAGCGCAAGCTTGAGGGGGTCACATGAAGCGTCGCATACATTTCGCCATACTAGCAATTTTTATGGTCAGTATAGGACTGCTCCATACGACATCCGTCGCAGCCGTCGCCACCAATCTTATTCCTAATCCTTCGTTCGAAGTGCCATCGAGCACCGACAACACCATGCCGGATGGTTGGCTAAAGGGGAACTGGGGCACCAATGCGGCCGCGTTTACGTACGACACCACCGGCCATACCGGCTCGCGTAGTGCCAAAGTACAAATGACCAGCTACACCGACGGCGACGCTAAGTGGTATTTTGCACCCCAAGCCGTTACTGCCGGGACAAAATACGACTTTTCCGACTATTACAAAAGTACCACGCCCACGAGCCTCGTCGCCCAATTCGATAACGGCAGTGGCACCTATAGCTACCTTTACCTTACTGACGTTCCGGCAAGTAGCAGCTGGAGCCAAACCACGGCCTCGTTCACCGTTCCGGCCGGAATGACGAACGCGACCGTCTTTCATCTCATCAGTTCCGTTGGCACGCTGAGCATCGACGATGCCTCACTGGCGCCAGCAACCACCTCATCATCCCCAACCATCAGCATTACCATGCCGACCCCTAACGCGACCGTCAGCGGCACGACGCAACTCACCGCGAATGCCAGTGACACGAACGGCATTGCTGGAGTCCAGTTCAAGGTAGACGGCGCTAACGTCGGCAACGAAGTAACGTCAGCACCATACCAAATCGCCTGGAACACCGCCGCTACCAGCAACGGGCAACACACTATCACCGCCGTCGCCCGCAACACCCAGGGGGCAACGACGCAATCCACTGGTGTCGTCGTTACCGTCAGCAACGCGACCAGCAGCAATCTTGTTGCCAACCCTTCGCTCGAAACACCTGACATCCTCAACAACGACCGGCCGCAATACTGGCAGTCGGACAACTGGGGAACGAACACGGCCGTGTTCTCATATCTCAACAGCGGGGCACATACGGGCAGCCGGGCCGTACAAACAAAAATCACCGCGTACACCGACGGTGATGCCAAATGGTATTTCGACCCCGTAGCCGTTACTTCTGGCAGCCAGTACCGTTTCAGTGACTATTACAAAGCAACCGTCGCCACCGAGGTCGTCGCTGCGTTCTCGATGCCGAATGGATCCACCGTCTACCAATCGCTTGGCCTTCCCGAGACAAGCAGCACCACGTGGGCGAACTTTTCAACCACTTTCACCGTGCCTACGGGCGCCATCAACATGACGGTCTTTCACCTGATCGACCGCAAAGGCACCCTCGCGATCGACGACGCAAGCGTTACACCCTACACGCCGGTCGGGTTCAATCGAGCGCTCGTCAGCCTTACGTTCGATGACGGCTACAAGAGCTCGTACACCAATGGACTGCCGCTCCTTAACAAATACGGGCTCATTTCGACACAGTTCATCGTGTCGGGCTTCGTTGGCACGACCGACTACATGACCCAGGCGCAGGTAAAGGCCTTCTCGACGGCCGGACACGAAATAGGCTCGCACTCGGTATCCCACCCGGACATGACCACGCTCACCAAGCTCAAGTACGACCGCGAGCTCACCAACTCGCAAACAAAACTGCAGCAATGGATAGGCAAACCTGTCACTAACTTTGCATTCCCAGAAGGCCGCTACAACCAAGCTATCGTCACCGATGCCAAGCCGCTCTACGTATCGACTCGCGGCACCGAGGCTGGCCTCAACAGCAAAGACAACTTCAATGCTTACGACATAAAAGTGCAGAATATCGATAGCTCCACCACGTCGGACCAAGTCGCCGATTGGGTAGCTCAGGCACAGGCGACGAAAACATGGCTCGTCCTCGTTTATCATTCCGTCGACGCCGCGGATACCGGTGACTACAATGTCACGCCAACCAACCTCGACGCCCAGCTGGCAGCCATAAAAGCCAGCACCGTCCCCGTACTCACCATGCAACAAGCCCTTGCCGAACTCAAATCTCAGCTATAGTTCAGTGCCCCTGCTCACATAATGTGTAAGATTTTTCCCTAAAATCATTGTAATTTTGTCAATACGGGTTTACAGTGAGAATGAGGTAGAACTCTAAGTTTCAGGGGTAGGTATATGGGAAAAGATGTTAATAACACTACGGTAAATCGCGTACGACGTAGGAGATTAGCACTTCTTTTGCCCGCGCACAATGAAGAACTTATCATCGAAACGACCATCCGCTCGGCCGTCGTTGCCGGACTCGAAAAAGAGGATATTTACGTCGTTGACGACAACTCAAGTGACAGCACCCGCGAAATCGCCTTACGGGAACTTCCGCCTGGCCACGTGCTCAGCGTTGCCCGTAGCGGCAAGGCCTTGGCCGTCCAACAAGCGTTCAGGCATTTCGAGTTCGAAAAAAAGTATTGCTGGATGCACGTCGCCGACGCCGACAGCATTTTCTCCAAGGATTACTTCCGTACGTATTTCAAATACCTGAACAGGGAAGACTGCTCGGCCGCCGTCGGTTTCGTACAAAGCATGGGTGGCAACTGGCTGGCCAACTACCGCAGCTTCAGCTACACGTACGGCCAACATATTTTTCGACGCATCCAGTCGTGGTTCGGCATGATCGCGGTGCTGCCTGGTCCAGTCACATGTTTCAACACGGACATCATCAAGGACCTCGATTTCGATACCGCCAGCCTGACAGAAGACTTCGACCTCACGTTGCAGCTGCACCGCAAAAAGCTCGGCCACATCCGGTTCGTTCCCGAAGCCATCAACTACACGCAGGATCCTCGCACGCTAAGAGACTTCTACGGCCAAACGCTTCGATGGCAACGAGGCTTCTTCCAGGGAGTGCGCAAATACAAGATCGGCAGGCGGCCCCGCAAAATCGACTTTGGCATCGGCTATCAAATGATCGAAACGGTATATTACTTGTTCCAACTGCTTGTCATACTGCCGTTCCTTTTGTTCGTCGCCCATCGGCCCGAAGCCGCCCAAGCGTTACTGATAGCCGACTTCAGTATCATCGTGCTTCTTGCTATCTTTTCGGCTACCGTCGCCCGGCGTCCCGTCATCCTTCTCACGCTATCGTACTTTTATCTCCTTCGCTTATTCGAACTGCTCATATTCCTGCAGGCATTCATCGAAATTATTATTCTGCGCCGCTTCAAGACCGTTCAAAAAGGCTGGGACACGGAGGGTCGTCGCTACGAAATCAGCACGAGTGAGATCGAGGGGCTACAACAATGAGCGCCGTGTCACACAAGAAATATACGCGCCACTACAAGCGGTGGCGCGAAGACGTGCTGCTGGCATCTCCGTTCGTCATTTTTTGCGGCATCATCGCCTGTATCTTCCTTTTTTATCGTTTCGTGCTCGTCGTAGCACCGCTGGCACTTCTGCAGAATACTGGCCCTGTCGTACATCACTCCGCCGGCGACCTCGTATGCAGCGAAGAGGAGGGCAATCCTCCAGCCGATCCTACGCCGATTCTGTCGGCCAGCTACCAAAAAAGGATCCAAGACACGGTAGCGCTTTCATCCAACCTCGTCGTCAACGCGGGACTCCTTGCTACTAACCCCACGAACCTCCAGCCCGTTGGCTTTACCCACACTACAGCGACGCAGGGTGCTAAGTATAGCCGTGGGCGAGATACGCCGACCAGCCCGCCGTACCTCCGCGTCATCGCCACCAAAGACACCACAGGCAACACCGTGCCTCCCGCCTGGCTAATGCAGCCAGTAACCGTGGCGTCTGGTCGCACCTACGCGTATAGTTTCATGTATCGCAGCAGCGTGCCCGTCGACGTATCCACGGAGACGATGAAAGGCAACAAGACCGCATACCAAGATGTCACCACCCTCGATGCCAGTGCCTCATGGCAGCAATTTACCGCGCATTTTAGCAATACCACCGAGGCCGCCATGTTCCGGATGGATATCAGCAGCAAGCACAAAGGTTCGGTCGACACACGCGGCTTTACCATCCACGAAATAGCATCAGCCGAACTGCCAGAAGGTATCGTCAGCGTAGCGTTCGACGATGGCTGGCAGAGCATCAGCGACAAGGCCGTGCCGCTGCTCGACAAATATCATATCCGCACCACCCAGTACATCATCAGCGACGTTGCCGCGCATAACGTTTCCGGCTATATGAACTACGCAACCATCCAAAAGCTGCGAAAAGAGGGGCACGAAATCGGCTCGCACACGCTCAATCACTGCGACCAGACCATGCTTGACAGCCCGGCCATTACCCGCGACGCCGATAAAAGCAAGCAGATGCTCGAAAGCAGAAAGCTCGGCCCCGTCAAAAGTTTCGCCTATCCGCTAGGGCAGTACGACGAAAAAACGCAGGCCGTCTACGAAAAGGCGTACCCGCTCGTGCGTTCCTCCGACTTTGGCTATAACGACCGATACTTCGACGAAACGAACATCCATTCCATCGGCATCCTTAACTCGACGTCAGACAAGGAGTTCCGTTCTTGGCTGGACTACGCCAAAAAACACAAGGCGTGGGTGGTGTTGGTGTACCACAAGATAGACGCCACCCCCGAAACTTATAGTGTCACGAGGGCGCAGTTCGAGCGCCAGCTGCAGATGATCAAAGAAAGCGGCCTCGCGACCGAGCCAATAAGCGCCGCGGCCAAGACCGTTCGGCCATAAACGATTTGGAAATTCCATGGCAACGGTACATAATAGAATAAGACACTGAACGATAAAGCAACCCAGACGTCTAGGAAGTTCATCATTATGGCCAGTACCACCCAGAAAAAACTCTTTTTCGAATCCGAGGAAGGTATCTGGCTGCGCAACGAACTGACGCAAATGGCCAAAAACAC